>ERZ869909.1023-NODE-1023-length-25248-cov-91.311708_pt1 | contig 25248 bp, 20 predicted proteins | sample MGYA00520892_ERZ869909 | MGnify/ENA primary metagenome ERZ869909 (study PRJEB32215, sample SAMEA104723947) | bioreactor metagenome | biome: bioreactor; feature: anaerobic bioreactor; material: water | place: China | collected 2015-03-12 ... | reverse complement strand
CGGAAACCTCCTGCCCGCTGGCAGCAATCACGGCCTTGACGATATTATGGTATCCCGTGCAGCGGCAGATATTGCCTTCCAGATAGTGGCGCACATTGGATTCGGTGGGTTTGGGGTTCTCGGCCAGCAGTGCTGCCGCAGACATCACCATACCCGGTGTGCAGAAGCCGCATTGCAGCCCGTGGTGATCCTGAAATGCCTGCTGGATCACGCCCAGCGAACCGTCGGCATTTGCCATGCCTTCAATCGTGCGGATATCGGCACCGTCAACGTCCATCGCCAGCACCGAACAGCTTTTCACCGCCTTGCCATCGACATGCACCACGCAAGCCCCACATTGCGACGTGTCGCAGCCGACATGCGTGCCGGTGAGGCCCAATCCCTCACGCAGGAGCGTCGATAAAAGCGTGCGGCCCTCGGCCTCGGCGGAAACGGGCTTGCCGTTCACCGTCATGGATACTTTTTTCATGCATTCCTCCCCTTGGCTCCGAAAGGGAGTAAATCACGCAAGCCCCGTGCGGGAAATGCCACCTTTGGGCAATATTTGCGACGATCATGAGATGTGGCAGGGTACCCTTGCGGGTTTCAGACGCTGGGGATGGTGTATCCCGTACCATGAACCGTCTTGATGAAATGCGAAGCACCGGGAGGTGCCGGAAGCTTTCTGCGCAAACGGCTGATAAGCCCGTCCACCGAGCGCTCATAGCAGCGCCAGTCGCGCCCTTTCGACAGGCCGATGATTTCGTCGCGCGTCAGCACCTTGCCCTGATGATACGCCAGAACGCTGAATATGTTGTACTCGGCTGTCGTTAACGTTATTTCCCGGTTGTCTGGGTCCAGCACGCTTCGGCTTTCGGAAACCAGTCTGTACCCTCCCACGACAATGCTCTTTCTTGCGACGGTCGGCTTTTTCCTGTTCCCGGCCGTGCGACGGCACACCGCCTTGGCGCGGGCGGCAAGCTCACGGGGGCGGAAAGGTTTGCCGATATAATCGTCGGCGCCGTTTTCCAGGCCAGCCACGCACAAGGCTTCGCTATCCTGCGCACCAAGGATGATTATTCCGCCTGTGGACTGTTCACGCAGTTGGCGGATCAGATCCAGGTCGTTGCCGCCAGGGAATGCGATATCGACAACGTAAAGATCTATTTCAGATAAACCATTGCTCATATCAAGCTCTTCGCCGAATTGCGCGGTGGTTACGGAAAAACCTTCTTCCTCCAGTATTTTTTGAAGAGTTAATCCACTCTCACCGTCCTTATCCAGGACCATCACGCTGTTCATGTACCTCATCCCCCCTATGCCGCTTGAGCATTTATCGCTTCTTTTTGTAGACAATCTTCTTACCTTGCAACCCGCAATGTGCAGTCCTGCAATAAGCTTTCTACGAATACAGATCCGCGTGAAATGGGATCAACCAAAGGTTAACTTGTTCGCTGCAAAGCTTGTGATGGGATTCGTTCAAAGAGTTTACTGGATTGATCGCGATCAAATGGCGTGCACAATATTTCAAATTTCCCGTCGCATTCTTGCGTTAACTAGTAATCAGAAGGTGCAATGGCGATCGGCGCGAGGAGAGATCAGCAGTATTTTTCTGCTGATGTATCGTGAGTGTGACAAGGAGTGGACTTGAGGTGTCGATGACATTCGTCAGCAACACGAAAGCGCATTCGCCCACATCCGCGACGCGATCGCTGGAAGCGGAAGAGCGCGCGCTAAAATCCGCCCTTCTGGTCGACGATGATCCGCTAATGCTCGGATTCCTTCGAATTTCGCTGAGCAAGGCCGGCTGGTCAACCTATACGGCTGAAACCGTGGCTGAGGCGAAAAGCATTCTTCACGCGAAGCCGGAGGTTATGGTCATCGTTTCGGACATCCAGATGCCATCTGAGTCCGGGCTCGATCTGGTAAACTGGCTCAATGAAACCCGCCAGGATGACCGACATACCGAAGCTATCTTGATAACAGGGGACGCCAATAGTGATGCGTTGATGGCGGCTTTACGGTGCCGGGTTTTCGATTTTCTGCGCAAGCCTTTCGATGTCCGCAATCTGGTCGCCGCCGCTGACCGGGCCTATCGCACATCCTATGCCCGCCGCGACCGTTTCAGGCAACTCACCGCCATGGACACAGCACTTGATCACGTCAAAGAGGAACGACTCCACTATAAGGACCAGCTACGCGAGGCGCAGGCCCGCTTCGAAGATACGCAGGCACGGCTGGCCTATGTCGGTCAGACAATGGCCAGCATCGTCAGCCATGAACTGCGAACACCGCTGATACCGATCATCGGATTGGCCCAGGTTCTGGAAAATGCCGAAGCGCTGTCAGTCAGTGAAATCCAGGATTATGCAGGCGAGATACGCAAGGCGGGTGAGAACCTGGCCAATATTGTCGATAATGCGCTGAACTTTATCGATATCGACAGGCAGGTCCGAACCCAGCCGCACGGTCCGGTCTTGCTGTCCGACTTGGCGGGGGACATCGTTGCCGAACTGGCTCCCCAGACAAAGGCCAAGTCTGTGACGATAACGGTTGCCTGCACGTCCCAGTTGCAGTTCTGCGGCCCTCGCTTCTTGTTGCGCAGCGCAATTCTGGCACTGATGGACAATGCGGTCAAAGCCAGCCCACAAGGCGGCACGGTGTCGATGACCGCCCGGATGGATAGTGGCGTGATCATCGATATCCGCGATCAGGGTTGCGGTTTGTCTGATCATGTGCGCGAAAACCTTGGTGCGCCTTTCATGAACGGAGACAATTCCGACACGCGGGTCTGGCCGGGGATCGGCCTGGGCATCGCCAGCGCAATGCGTATCGTCGATGCCTGTGGTGGCAAACTGGAAATCGTCGGCAGCGCAGCGGATTGCGGGACAGTGATGCGCATAAGGCTTCCGGTTGTCGATCAGAGCGCGCAAAAGGGCTGAACGGCGGATGGAATGAGCAAGCGCTGTATACTTTCCCGCAGAGGGTACTTCCGTGCAGTGTCTTTCTGGCTCGCCAGATGCTGCCAATATGGGCGAAGGCATGGTTTTGCAATCTGATCATCGCCCGGCCCTTTCGAATGATTGCGAAGCCATGCACCAAAGACTGGCTGACGCCGCGACCGTGGCCGCAAGCCTGACTGATATGGCGCTGGCCTGCATCGCGCTTTCGGAGGGAACGATGCCCCCGGTCATGCACCTGCGGTCCGGCCTTGAGGCTGATCTCGATGCACCGGATCTGCCGGAGCTGGCCTCAGTCACAGGCGGGCTGGTTGCGATTGCCGATGTCACTGTTGACAGGCGCCTCAAGACGCATCCCTGGGTTGTCGGGAAGCCGCATTTTCGTTTCATGGCAGTGGTCGCGCTGAGTGCGCCCACCGGCAATGTGCTAGGTATGCTTTATCTGTTCGACACCCGGAGCCGTCGCCTTGATGCAGAAAGTCGCGCCGCGATCGAGGCCCTTGCGCGCCAGATCGGCGCGGTGCTGGCTGATGCCGGTCGCGCCGATACCGCCATGCTGCCGAAAACAGAACCGAGCGAGACCGAGCAAACGCTGCGCCAGCTGATCCGAAGCACCCCGGTCGCGTTGGCGATGTTCGACCGTGAGATGCGCTATATTGCAGCCAGCGACGCCTGGGCAGACGCCTTCGGCATGAGCAACACCAACGATATCGGTCGGTCGCAGTATGACGTATTCCCCGATGTGCCTGAGAAATACCGCACTTCCCATCAGCGCAGCTTGCACGGCGAGGTCTTTCGTATCGACGAGGATCACTGGATCAACCAGGATGGCTCCTCCGGCTGGTATCGATGGGAACAACGCCCCTGGCGCAATGTCGATGGCACCATCGGCGGGATCATTCTGTTTGCCGAGGATATCACCGACACACGTGTCAGCGCGGCGATTCTGCGGATGCTGTCAGTTGAGGCGATGGGCCTCAGCCTGCCTGATTTTCTGAAAATGTGTGCCATCCGGCTGGCCGACATCCTTGAACTGGACAGGGTTCACATCGCCCAGCCCAGCCCAGATGAACCGGGCTGGATCCAGACACTGGCCATCTGCGCCAATGGCGGCGAGGCTGCCAATGAACGTTATGCGCTTGCCGGCACTCCTTGCGGAGCCGCGCTGGAGCAGGGCACCTGCTTCTGTCCGGCCAATGTTCAGGCGCAGTTTCCCAAAGACCGCAGCCTGTCGGAAATGGGGATCGAAAGCTATGTCGGCCTGAGCCTGCGCAGCCAGGAGGGTGCGGTGCTTGGCATGCTTGCCGGGACCAGCCGCCGCCCGCTGGCAAATGGCGAGCAGGTGCTAGACGCGCTCCGCGTTGCTTCTATCGGCATCGGTGCAGCGCTGGAACGCCACCATGCGGCAGAGGTGATCAATGAAAACGTGCAGTTCAACCATTCGCTTCTGAACGCACTGACCTCGCATATCGCGGTGCTGGATGCCACGGGACGGATTGTGTTTACCAATCACGCCTGGGATCAGCGGAGATCCGACACCGCTTTCGATGTCTGCAGCGGCGAAGTTGGCAGCGATCTTGTCGAACGTTGCGAGGCGGCCGCCGAATTCGCGCCGGAAGCAACGAAGCTGGCAGAACTGTTGCGTCAGGTTCTGGCCGGCGCAATCCGGCAGGACAGTCTCGAATTTTCGCTCGAATCCTGTGGAACGATGCATTGGTACAAATGCACGATAAAGCGGTTTCCGGGTCCGGCATCGGCGTATGTGCTTGTCGCGCTGGAAGATATCACCGAGATCAAGGAAGCACTTCGCCGAACCGACCATGTGCAGCAGCAGTTTCGCCACCTGTTCGAAAGCGCGCCCGATGCGATCATCATGGTGGATCATTCCGGTCGCATTCGGCTGGCAAACCGCAAGGCAGCCCAGATGTTCGGTTACAGCGCCGACGCGCTTGTAGGCCAGCCGGTCGAAATACTGGTTGATCCGCGCAGCCGTGACAAACACGTCGGCCTTCGCCGTCATTTCTTTGAATCGCCCCGCGAAAGGGCGATGGGCGACACCCGCCGCAACCAACGGGGAAGGCGGCGCGACGGCACGTTGTTTCCGGTCGAGATTTCGCTTAGCCGTTTTTTTGGCAATGGCGAGGATGCGGATCAATATGTGATCGCCGCTGTGCGTGATATCACCACGCGCCTGCAGGCACAGGCGGATCGTGTTGCGCGCGAGGTTGCGGAAACGGCCAACGAGGCCAAGTCTATCTTCCTTGCTACCATGAGCCATGAAATCCGCACGCCTCTGAGCGCGGTTCTGGGTTTGTCCGAAGTGATGTCACGCGGCGCGCTTTCCCATGATCAGCTCAGGCTTTTGGGAAGCATGCGCGACTCGGCAGGGCACCTGCTGCGCCTGATCGACGATGTTCTGGATTTCTCGAAGATCGAGGCCGGAAACCTTGAAATCGAAGAGGCCCCGGTCGATCTGCGCGAACTTGTGGAATCAACAGCGCTTGGTCTTGCCGATCATGCCCAAGACCGCAATGTCGCGCTGCACCTGTTCGTTGCGCCTGAGCTTCCGGCACGGGTTCTGTCTGACGAGGTCCGCCTACGGCAAATCATCTACAACCTTCTGGGAAATGCGATCAAGTTCTCCGCCGGTTCAGAGGGCAATCTCGGCCGCGTCAGCCTGCGTGCGGAAACGGACAGGATTGCGGGCAAACCTGCCCTGTCGCTTGTCATCACCGACGATGGTATCGGCATGACCCCCGAGGTAATGGAAAAACTGTTTCGGCCCTTCACCCAGGGCGAGGGCGCTACCACACGCAAGTTTGGCGGCACTGGTCTGGGATTGGCAATCTGCAAGCGCATCATTGACCGGATCGGTGGCGAGATCAGTGTCAAGAGCCAGTCGGGCCAGGGCACCTGTTTCACAGTCCGGCTACCGCTCAAGGTTCTGTCATGCGAGGCAGGCGACGCTTCGACCCGGTTGGCGGGCTTTATCTGCTTGTTGTGCGAAAGTACTGCCTATGAACGCGACGAACTGCGCCGCCATCTCGAATACGAGGGGGCCAAGGTTCTGCTGCCGGGGACAGATGATGCCTGCATCGTCGCGCAGGCGGCAGAAGGCAGCGTTCTGATCATCGGCACCGATGATGCCGTTCCAGAAGGCATCGCACGCTCCCTGCCTCGCGTGACGGTGGGTCCAACCGGCACGCACGGACTGTCGATCAGCCCGCACGGGCATATTTTCGTCGACAACCGCGCCATGCCGGCCGGTGAGCTGGTGCGCGCGGTAGCCCTTGCGCTGGGGCAAGAGCCCCTTGGCGAAACCGCCATGCGCGAAGTGGAAGTCAAGGATAACATTCCAAATGTTTCCAACAACGGCAGCGTGCCACCAATTCTGGTGGCCGAGGATGACATGCTGAACCAGTTGGTGATCTTGCGCCAACTGGAAATCCTGGGGCTGCGCGCCGATATCGCCGACAATGGGGCCGATGCGCTGGAAAAATGGCGCAATGGCACCTATGCGCTTTTACTGACCGATCTGCATATGCCGGTCATGGACGGCTACGCGCTGACCGTTGCCATCCGCTCGGACGAGGCTCAGACCGAGGGAAGGCAACGCATGCCGATACTCGCATTGACCGCCAATGCCCTGCACAGTGAGGACAATCGCGCACGTCGGATCGGCATGGACGGCTATCTTACAAAACCCATCTCGCTTGCGAAGCTTTCCGAAGCCCTGCGCCGCTGGTTGCCCGAGGATTGGCCGGTCGAAATGTCCAACGCGCGATCAGGGACACAAAAGGCAATCGACAGATCTGCCCAATCCGATCTGATTGGCGACGATCCCGCAACCATCCACGAGTTTCTGATCACTTATCACAGAACGTCGCAGGAACTGGTGGCACGGTTTCGCAAGGCAGCAGCAGAAGGGGCGCTGGATGAGGCGACGATGATCCTGCATCGATTGAAGTCATCGTCGCGATGGGTAGGCGCGCGCAGCTTTGGCGATCTGTGCGAGGCGCTTGAAGCTGTCGCCAGAACCGGAGACAGAGCGCAGCTTGCATCGCGAATGACGGAGTTCAGCAGCCTGCACGCCAGAGTGATCACCGAGATAGAGGACATCTGCAACGAATTGCCCGATCAGGCCTGATGGTCAGTCACCGGGCGTTGCGGTTTCTTGTGACAGCATGCGCGGGCGCGGGCGGCTGGGAGTTTCCTTGAGCAGTCCACCCACACCCATCCGCGTAATATCCGTGCCGCTGACTTCGACCCCGCATATGATGCGTTCCATCACCCAGTCGGCGCCGTTCAAGGCCGGGCTGCGCGCGCAGCCTGGCAGCCCCACCACGGGGCGCGCACCCAGTTGGCCGATGAACAGCAGGTTTCCAGGATCGACCGGCATGCCGAAATGCGCCACCAACCCACCTGCGCGCCTGAGTGCATTCGGTGCAACATCGCGGCTGTCCGAAGTGGCCGATCCGGTGAGGATCAAGAGCAGATCGCCCGCTCCCTGGCTGGATGCGCGAACCAACGCATCCGCCAGTTCGACCTCGTCATGAGGCACCAACACCTCAGGCCCCAGCGCCACGTTCAGCCGCTCCAGCCGCGCGCCAATCACGCGCTGGGCCTTCGCGCCATCGGTCTTCTCGCCGACCATGGTCTGGATCAGACAGGCGCTGTGCAGGACCGGTGCGCAAAGTGAAAGCGCACCGCGCCCCGCTGCGCAGGCGCGCGCCAAAGCCGCGTCGGACAACGCATAGGTGATGATCTTGACGGTCGCCACCATCCCACCCGGTTCCATCCGCGTCCATTCCGGCACGGTGGCCAGCGTGATCGCCCCGTCGCAGGCATTGACGGCATGGACCTGTGCGGCATCGATCCGCGCCACACCAAGCCCTTCCGCCAGAATGTTCACCCGCCCGGTGCCCACCGCCTGCAACCGCAGCCCGGCCCCGGCAGGATCGGGCACCAGCGCCTGTGCCAGTTGCAGGGCCGCGCTGTCCTCGTCGATATCGCCATTCTCAAGCCGCGCAACGGTAACGCTTGTCAGCCCGGCACCCGCCAGCGCGGCCAGATCATCGCGCGCCAGCACCTTGCCCTTGCGCAACCGTCGGCCGCCCGGCAGGGGCACCGAATGCGCCAACACCGCGCCCTCTGCCTGATCAAGCGGGACAGGACCGAACTGCATCAGCCCTTCCTCAATGCCTGGGTGACCTGTGCCAGCACTGACACCGCTATCTCAGCCGGTGTCCTGGCGCCGATATCCAGCCCCACCGGCGCATGAATGCGCGCCAGCGCAGCTTTGTTGACGCCCGCTTCGCGCAGCCGGTCCAGCCTTTTGGCATGGGTGCGGGTGGACCCCAGACAGCCCAGATAGAACACATTCGAGGCCAGCGCGGCGATGATCGCCGGATCGTCAAGCTTGCTGTCATGGGTCAGCGTCACCACCGCCGTGCGCGCATCCAGCCCTTGCGCCTGCAAAGCCTCGTCCGGCCAGTCATGCACGATGGTTTCACCCGGAAATCTCTCGCTGGAACCGAATGCCTCACGCGGATCGATCAGCACCGGGTCATAGCCGGCCAGCCGCGCCATTGGTACCAGCGCCTGCGCAATATGCACCGCGCCCACCACCATCATGCGAAGCGGCGGGTTGAAGATGGCGACGAATTCACCGTCATCTTCCAGCCCCGAACGATCAGCGCGGAAGCGGCCTTGCACCGCCGGGTCGTCACGCTCGATAATGCGCCGCGTCCATGCCTCGGGCAGAATGCCATAGGCCACAGGCTGACGCTTCGCGCGCCGTTCAACAAGCGTTTCCAGCATTTCCACAGGCAAACCGCCCGCCGTACCGATCGGTTCCACCAGAACACGGATCGTACCGCCGCAGGCCAGCCCCACCGAAAAGGCAGTCTCATCCGTCACGCCGAAGGTCAACACTCTTGGCTTGCCGTCGGTCAGCGCCTCTTGCGCTTCGACAACCACCGCTCCTTCGACGCAACCGCCCGAGACCGAGCCCATGATCTCGCCCGCGCCAGAGATCGCCAGTTGCGAGCCTGCCTGACGCGGGGCCGAGCCCCAGGTTTCGACCACCGTCGCCAGCGCCGCGCCGCGCCCCTTTCGGTGCCAATCCAGCGCGATTTCCGGTATCCGGTCATGTTCCATGCTGAAATCCCCCTTGCACCAGATATGTGTATCGCCGTGGCGCGAGGCCAGTGCAACCACTCATCCCTGCCCCATCATCGCCATCAGCCGCGCCTTTTCGCCGTGGTCTCGCGTGTCGGATATCGCCTCGGCCAGCGCCGCCAGCGATGCAACCGAATACCCGGCGCGCAGCGTATCGACATGCGGCAGGATCGCGCGGATACCCTGCGCGCGCGGCGCGAAACCGTCCCAGCGCAACAGCGGGTTCACCCAGACCACCCGGCGCGCGGACAGTTGCAACCGTTCCATGGCGCGGGCCAGCAGCGCCGGATCGTCGCGGTCCAGCCCATCGGTGATCAACAGCACCACCGCGCCCTGCCCCAGCACCCGGCGCGACCAATCCCGGTTGAACGCGTGCAGGCAAGCCCCGATCCGCGTCCCGCCCTGCCAATCCTGCGCCTCGGCCCCGGCGGCGTTCAGTGCCGTATCGACATCGCGCTGGCGCAGGTGGCGGGTGATATTGGTCAGCCGCGTGCCAAAGGTGAAAGCATGGACCTTTGACCAGCCCTGCCCCTGCCGGTTGGCGACGGCATGGATGAAATGCAGCACCATCCGCGAATACTGCGACATGCTGCCCGAGATGTCGCACAAGACCACAAGTGCGGGCCAGCGGGTGGCGGGACGGCGACGCGCTATGGTTGATATCTCGCCGCCCTGCCGCACCGCCAGCCGCAAGGTGCGCCGCCAGTCAGGGCGCTGGCCTGTGCTGTCCGGCGTCAGGCGGCGCGTGGGAATGGGTTCGACCGGCAACGCCAGACGTGCGAGCATGCGGCGGGCGGCGGCGGCTTCCTCGGTGGACATCTGTTCAAAATCGAGGTTGCGCAGCCGTTCCTCGGCAGATGCGGTTTGCGAAGCGTCAACCTCTATCTCTGTCTCGCCCTCCTCAGCCTCATTCTGCTTCGGCTGCTGCGGCCCCTCGGCCCCATCCAGCAACGCTTCGGCGGCGCGTTTGGCGGCGGCGGCGGCGGCCTGTTCCTCTTGCACGCCACGAATGGCGGGCAGCATCAGCGCCATCATATGCTCAAGATAACGCGGATCGCGCCAGAACAGACGAAACACCTGATTGAATACCTGCCGCTCTTCCGGGCGGTTGACGAAACAGGCGTGCAACACCCAGTAGAAATCGGCCTTGCGGGTAAAGCCCGCAGCCTGCACCGCCTCAATCGCCGTCAGCACCCTACCCGGCCCGATCGGCAACCCCGCCTTACGCAAGGCCCGCGCGAAATGGGTTATATTCACGACAAGGCGTGGGTTGTCGGGCAGCGACAGTTCGGGCAAGGCGGTCATGCATCGGCCAGCGACTGGCGCGCCTCGTCGAGGATCTTCTTTGCCTCCATCCCCTGTAGCCGCTGGATATCGTCCTGATACTTCAGGATCGCGCCGAGGGTATCGGCGATCACCTCGGGCGAAAGGGTCAGAACGTCGAGCGCGAGCAGGCATTTAGCCCAGTCGATGGTTTCGGCCACACCCGGTTTCTTGAACAGATCTTCGGTGCGCAGACGTTGCACGAAGCCCACCACTTCGCGTGAAAGCTGTTCCGAGGCATCTGGCGCGCGGGCGTGCAGGATTTCCAGTTCGCGGGCGAAATCAGGGTAATCGACCCAATGATAGAGGCAGCGCCGTTTCAGCGCGTCATGAACCTCCCGCGTGCGGTTCGAGGTCAGGATCACTATGGGCGGCTCGGGTGCACGGATGGTGCCTAGCTCGGGGATGGTCACCTGAAAATCGCTCAGTGCTTCCAGCAAAAAGGCCTCGAACGGCTCATCCGTGCGGTCAATCTCGTCAATCAGCAGCACCGGTGCGCCGCCAGGCTGGGGGCGCATGGCCTGCAAAAGCGGGCGCTCGATCAGATAGTCCTGGGTGAAAAGCGTATCACGCAAATGTCCGGCATCGCAGCCACCTGCGGCCTCAGCCGCACGAATGGCGATCATCTGGGCCGGAAAGTTCCATTCATACACCGCCGATGAGGCATCCAGCCCCTCATAGCATTGCAGCCGGATAAGCCGCCGCCCGAGCGCAGCCGCAATGGCCTTGGCGATCTCGGTCTTGCCAGTCCCGGCCTCACCTTCCAGAAACAGCGGACGGCCCAGTTTGAGCGCCAGAAAGCTGACGGTCGCCAGCGCCCGGCCACAGACATAATCCTGCCCGGCAAGCAGCGCCTGAACGTCATCGATCGTGCTGACTGTCACGAAAGCCCCTCCCCTTTGGTGCGGCCATGCTCAGGGCTGGACAGGCCGGGGTCAAGCGTGATGGCGCGGCTTGCGACCAATGGACAGGTCCGCGACGGGCTGGCCGACCGAGGCGATGAACCCCTCAAGGATGCGCGTATCGATGGGCTTGTAAAGGATCGCCACGCCCTGCGCCCCGGCCTGCGCGCGCAGCGCGGCACTACGCTCGGCGGTAATCAGCCGCGCGGGGATCGGGCCATAACGCGCGCCCAGCCCGGCGATCAGGTCAAGCCCGGTGGGGCCGGTGCCAAGCTGGTTGTCGATCAACATGAAATCGGGCTGGATACCGATCTCGTCCAGAAGAGCCGTGGCTTCGGCAGCGTCCGTGGTTTCCAGCATACTGACACCCCAGCCTTCCAGAAGATGCACCAGCGCGCGGCGTAGCGAATCGTCGTTTTCCACCAGCAGGCCGATCAGATCCTGCCGAGGCATGGGGCGGGGTAGGGTTTGGGGTTGTTTCGTACCTTGCCCGGATATGGCCCCGGCCAGATCAAGGCGCACGGAAAAGCGCGAGCCATGCCCCATCCGCGACGAAAGCCTGATGTCATGGCCCAACAGCGCCGCTGCGCGTTCGACAATCGCCAGCCCCAGGCCAAGCCCCTCGGAGGCCGATGCGCGGGCGTTGAGGCGGTGAAACTCGCGGAATATATTGGCATGCTCCTGCGCCGGAATGCCGGGCCCGGTATCGACCACCTCCACCCGCACCGAATGCGCCCCGTCCGGGCGCAGGCCCACCACGACGCCGCCGGTTTCGGTATAGCGCAGCGCATTGGCGATCAGGTTTTGCAGGATTCGACGCAGATAGGTGGCATCTGACAGCACCACGCGGTTGGTTTGCCGGATGCGCAGGTGCAGCCCCTTTGCCGCCGCGATGGGTGCAAATTCACTGCCCAGCCGCTCCAGCAGCGGCCCCAGCGGGACCGCGCCGATACTGACCGACAACCGCCCGGTTTCCAGCCTTGAGATGTCGAGCAGCGCTTCCAGAATTGTTTCCACCGATTCCAGTGCCGAACGCGCCTTGCCCAGCGCATCCTCTCCACGCGAGCCAAGGGGCTCATCCTCCATCGAGGCCAGAAACAGCTTGGCTGCCGACAAGGGTTGCAGCAGGTCATGGCTGGCAGCGGCCACAAAGCGCGAGCGCGTGGCATTGGCGCGCTCGGCATTGGCCAGCGCGTCTTCCAGTTCCAGCGTGCGGGCGGTGACGCGGGCTTCGAGCGTCTCATTGGCGCGGCTGAGTGCGGCAATGGCACGGCGCTCGGCGGTGACATCGGTGAACGAAAAGACGAAGCCCCGGTCCGGCATCTCCTGGGCAAAGGCATCCAGATCCATGCCACCGCCCTCTTCATGGCCATCGCGGCGCATCTCGAAGCGCAGCGGCAGGCGCGTGCTGTCCTGGTACGCCCAAGCGCGCAGATCTGCGGCGCTGACCCCCTCGCCCAGCGTGATCCGGTCGCGCAACCGGTCCAGCAGGTCGCCAAAGGCCAGCCCGGCACGAAACCGCGCACGCGGAACCGCCAGTAGCTCTCCCGCGCGCGCGTTCCAGCCGATCATCCGGGCACGGGCATCAAAAATGCACACCCCCTGGCTGATGTGGTCCAGCGTGGCGCGTACCACCCGCGCCTGATCGTCCAGCATCTTGCCGCGCTCCTCGCGCTCGGCACGGATGATGTCGGTGACGTCGGTCTGCAAGATCACCGTGCCGCCGTCACTGGTGCGATGCTCGGATACCTGCACCCAGCGATCACCCCGGAACTGCACATTGAAGATGACATGCGCATCGCGGTGCCGGGCCATCCGGGTCACAGCCCAATCTCGGGGGCTTTTGCCGTCAGGCAGACACAGATCGCGCGAGTGGCTTACCAGATCGACATAATCGGCAAACCGCAGACCGGGCATCAGGCGCGCGCTGATATCGCTCATCTGCATGCAAAAGCGCGAATTGCACATGACCAGCACCTCATCCGGCCCGAACAGGGCAAACCCTTCCTGGACGGTCTCGATTGCGTTGGCGAGGTTCTGGCGTGCGGCTTCAGTGGCACGGTTGGCTTCTGCGAGCCGGGCGTTGGACAGGTTCAGCAGGTCAAGTGCGCGCTCCAGATCACGGGTGCGCGCGCGCACCTGATCTTCCAGCATCGCCGCGCGTTCGAACTGCGCATAGGCCGCGCCCGACTGGTCGGTGCCTTGCTCCACCCGGCGCATCAGTGCCTCGACCACGACCAGAAGTTTTTCGCGCTGGCGTTCTATCGGATCGGCCGGGTTGATCAATGGATGGCGCATCATACTGACTCGGGCGCATAAAAGGCCACGCCGGTAAGGGTCTGGTTTACATGCATGGCGTTGAACTGTTCGCCGTAGGTTGAGAACCCGGTCACGCGGTTATGGCGCAAGATCGCCGATAACTGAGTGGAAAGCTGCTTTTCCTGTGCCTCCATCCGCCTGAGAACGCAATCACAGGCCAGAATGGCCAGTGGCGGCATGCTTGTCGCCAGGCTGTCGAACTCGCTTGCCAGATGCGCAACCATGTCCAGAGGCTCGGCCAAGGTCAGCACCAGCCCCTCGTCAATGGCCGAATAGAAGACCAGGTCCCCGTTGTCCTCGACCTGCCGGATCGATCGAACATGATGCCGCCCGCCGATCCGCACGACCACCGGATGCGCGGCAAAGGTGAACGGGTTGAGCTGTGCCGGGTCCTTGCCCAACAGGCGCGCATATTCCCAAGCCGCCGGTTCGGCATTGATCTGATGCACGATCCGCTTTGACGGCTCGGCGCTGGTGACAACCATGCGGGTTTCGGTGGGGCGGAAATGGTCGAACTTGAACACCTTGAGCGGGCATTGCGTGCGCACCACGGCCAGAACGGCGGCGTTGCGCAAGAGTTGGCCGCCGTGCAGCACAAAAGTTTCCAGAAACCGTGTGCCATCCGCCGCCGAACCACCGAAGAGGGGCATCGCCCCCAGCCCCGAAGCCAGCGCCGAGGTCAGCGCATCTTCCTTGGTGGACAGACCATCAACCATCAAAAAGGCGAATTCGTGCTCCCAGCTCGGACAGGCCCGCGCCAATGCGCCGCGCGCGCGGATCAGGTCGCCAATCACGGCATGGACATCGATGCGCGCCAGATCGGGGATCAGCAGGGGCGCCGCGCTGAAATACCGTGCGGGCAGACCGGCAGCCACGATCATGCCTTCGCCATAGCCCTCGGCGGTGATCTCGCCCGCAGTGGTACAGCCGATAACCGGCGTCTCGCCAAAGCACTGTTGCAGATTCTGCGCCAGCACGGGCAGGTCCGCCTCGGGCGAGACGAAAACGATGATCAGCGCGAATGGCCCTGGTCCCAGCCCGGCGCTCAGCACGGCCGCGGAATCTGGCATGCTGGCCTCGACCTGCGCCACAGATAGCACCGTTTGCTGCATGCGCGCGCCCTCCCCCGACGCCCTCTGCCTCAGCGGATGAAGCTAGGCAGCGCGGCGCGCATTGGCAAGCGCCGTGACAGTCAGCCGCCGAGCTTGCCTTGCAGGCCTTCGCCCATCTGGGCGCGGTGAAGCAACAGCTGGTCCAACAGCACGCAAACCATCATCGCCTCACCGACCGGCACCGCACGGATGCCGACACAGGGGTCATGGCGGCCCTTGGTGACGACATCCACTGCCTCGCCCTCGCGGGTAATCGAGCGGCGCGGTGTCAGGATGGACGAGGTTGGCTTGACGGCGAAACGCACCACCACGTCCTGCCCTGTCGAAATGCCCCCCAGAACCCCGCCCGCGTGGTTCGACCCATAGACAGGGCCATCCGGCCCCATGCTGATCTCATCGGCATTCTCAACACCGGTCAGCGTGGCGGCGGCGAACCCCGCCCCGATCTCGACCCCCTTCACGGCGTTGATGGTCATCATGGCGGCGGCCAGTTCGCTGTCGAGCTTGGCATAGATCGGCGCACCCAGCCCGGCAGGCACACCGCGCGCCACCACCTCGATCACCGCGCCCACCGAATTGCCATCCTTGCGCAGCGCATCCAGATCGTCAGCCCATAGCGCGGCGGTTTCGGGGTCAGGGCACCAGAATGGGTTGCTTTCGATCGCCTCAGGATCAAACCGCGCCCGGTCGATCGCCCGCGCCCCCATCTGAACCATGTAGCCGGTTACCGACAGGCCAGGCGCAAGCTGGCCCAGCACCGCACGCGCCACACCGCCCGCCGCCACCCGAGCCGCCGTTTCGCGCGCCGAGGAACGCCCGCCGCCGCGCGGGTCACGGATGCCGTATTTCTGCCAATAGGTGATATCGGCATGTCCGGGCCGGAAACGTTCGGCAATCGCGCTGTAATCCTTCGAGCGCTGATCGACATTGCGGATCATCAGCTGGATCGGCGTGCCGGTGGTCTTGCCATCATACACGCCTGACAGGATCTCCACTTCATCCGGCTCGCGCCGCTGGGTGGTAAAACGGTTCTGTCCCGGCTTGCGTTTGTCCAGCCAGTGCTGGATCGCACCCGCATCCAGCACAATCCCCGGCGGGCAGCCATCGACCGTGGCCCCCAGCGCGGGGCCGTGGCTTTCGCCCCAGGTGGTCACTCGAAACAGACGGCCAAACGTGTTGAAGCTCATGCGCGGCGCTCCCTTTTCTCACCCTCTAGCGGCGCGCCTGCCAAGGCTCAAGGGCAAACGCCGCGCGCCGTTGCCCGCGCGCGGCGTTCATTCAAGGTGTCGGATGATCAGCTACGCACCAGCTTTTCATAGGCCGTGGCGATATCGCGGGTCAGTTGGCCGACCTGAAAATGATGCTCGCCGATCTGGCCAACCGGCGTCACTTCGGCGGCGGTGCCGGTCAGGAAGCATTGCTGGAAGGTTGGCAGTTCCTCGGGCATTATATGGCGCTCATGCACCGTAACGCCCATGTCCTTGAGCATGCCGATAACCGTCTGGCGGGTGATGCCGTTCAGGATGGCATCCGGGATCGGCGTATGCACCTCATCATCCTTGATGAAGAACACATTGGCGCCCGTCGCCTCGGCGACATAGCCGCGATAGTCAAAAAACAGCGCGTCCGAGCAACCCTTGGCCTCGGCTGCGTGCTTCGACATGGTGCAGATCATGTAAAGACCTGCCGCCTTCGCCGCCGTCGGGATGGTTTCGGGCGAGGGGCGCTTCCATTTGGCGATGTCGAGCTTGGCGCCCTGCATCTTGGCATCGCCGTAATAGGCGCCCCATTCCCAGGCCGCCACCGCCATACGCACCGGATTGCGCGCCGAGGCCACGCCCATGTCTTCGCCCGCGCCGCGCCATGCCACCGCGCGTACATAAGCGTCAGTCAGGTTGTTGGCCTTGAGCACTGCGGCCTTGGCCTCTTCGATCTGATCGACCGAATAGGGAATTGGCATGTCCAGAAGGCGCCCCGATTCCAGCAGACGCGCGGAATGCTCACGACTCTTGAAGACCTTGCCGTTGTAACAGCGTTCGCCCTCAAAGACCGACGAGGCATAATGCAGGGCATGGGTCAGGATGTGTACATTGGCCTCACGCCATGGCACCAGCGCGCCATCCATCCAGATGAAGCCGTCGCGATCGTCATAAGAGGCCATTGGTCACTCCCAAAATTTTCCGAATATTGCGCTCATTAGGTCCGAAACGGACACAAAGTTGCGCCGAAACGCAGAACGGCTAACAATTGATTCTTGGAAAGTCAACAAGACTGACATAAAATGACGCCGGTCGAGCACAAAAAACGGGCGTGACGGGTAACGGGACCGCAAGGTATGAATGAAAGCAGCGCGGGCGGGGAAAACCTGCTCTTCCTCACTGACGAACAGTTGCGCAAGGGCATCGAAGCGATGTTCTTCGCCTATCGCGGATTCACCGCAGACCCGGACAGGATATTGTCCGACATGGCATACGGTCGCGCGCATCACCGGGCACTGCATTTCATCAACCGAAACCCGGGGCTGACGGTCAACGCGCTGCTGACCGTACTGGGGGTGACGAAACAATCGCTCAACCGGGTGTTGCGCACGCTGATCGAAGATGGTCTGGTCGAAAGCAGGGTCGGTCGCAAAGACCGTCGCGAACGTCAGCTTTACCTGACCGAGCCGGGGGCCGAACTGGAACGCCAGTTGTCGGAAGCACAGCGCGCCCGTATGCGCGCGGCCTATCGGCGGGCGGGGCCGCAGGCCGTAGCGGGTTTCCGGCAAGTGTTGGAGGCCATGATGGACGACCAGATCCACGCGCAATACGTTGCGATGAAGGAGGTCAGGTGATGAGCGCTTCAATGACCGACACCGCCCATCTGCTGGTTGTCGATGACGACGAGCGCATTCGCGGGCTGTTGCAGAAATACCTTATCCGGCAGGGGTTTCTTGTAACCGCCGCGCGCGACGCCGGGCATGCACGCAAATTGTTGCAAGGGCTGTCGTTTGATCTGATCGTGCTGGATGTGATGATGCCCGGCGAGGATGGGGTCAGCCTGACGGCATGGTTGCGCGACAATTCGTCGGTGCCCGTGATCCTGCTGACCGCGCGCGGCGAAGCGCGCGATCGTATCGCCGGGCTGGAGGCGGGGGCGGATGATTACATTCCCAAACCCTTCGAGCCGCGTGAACTGGTCTTGCGCATCAATGCCATCCTGCGCCGCACTCCGCGCGCCGAAACCGGCACGCACCAGCCGCCGGTGCTGGTCCTTGGCCGGATGCGCTATGAGCCCGAAAGCGGCGAGTTGCGCGACGGTAACGAGCCCGTGCGACTGACACAGACCGAGGGGGCGCTGATGCGGCTTCTGGCGGCCTCGCCGGGGCAGGTGGTCAGCCGCGAGGCGCTGGTCGATCATCTGGGCCGCGACCGGGGCGCAGGCACCGCCGAGATGACGCAGGAGCGCGCGATCGACGTGCAGATCACCCGTCTGCGCCGCAAGATCGAGCCTGACCCCAAGCGCCCGCGCTATCTGCAAACGGTTCGGGGCGAAGGCTATATGCTGACAGCCGGATAACATGACAACCGCCCTCGATTCCCCCTATTTCCGTGACCAGTTCTGCACGCCGTCGATGCGCGCAGTTTTTTCTGATGACGCGCGCATCGCGGCCTGGCTTGAAGCCGAGGTGGCGCTAGCCCGCGCGCAGGCCGGGCTGGGGCTGATCCCCGCCGAGGCCGCCGACGAGATCGCCCGCGTGGCGCGCATCGACGCGTTGGATCTGGCGGCGATGAAGGCCGATTATGATGTTTCCGGCGTGGCGATCATTCCCCTGGTGCGGCATCTGGGCGCCCTGTGCAGTGACGAGACCCGCCGCTGGCTGCATTGGGGCGCCACCACGCAGGATATTCTGGATACCGGTTTCACCCTCCAGATCCGTGATGCGCTGGGATTGGTCGAAGCTGACCTGGAGGCCGTGATCCGGGCGCTGGCGATGCTGGCGGCGCGGCACCGCGATACCGTCATGGCCGGGCGCAGCTTTCAGCAACAGGCGGTGCCCGTCACCTTCGGCTACAAGGCCGCCGTCTGGCTGGATGAGGCGCTGCGCCACCGCGCTCGCCTGCCTGCGCTGCGCGAGCGCGTGCTGGTAGGCCAGTTAGGCGGCGCGGTCGGCACCCTGGCCACGCTGGGCGATAACGGGCTGGCGGTGCGGGCGGCAATGATGCAGGCGCTGGGGCTGGGCGAGGCGGTGATCACCTGGCATACCGCGCGTGACCGTTGGGCCGAACTGGTGCACTGGCTGGCGATGGTCGGTGCCACGCTGGGCAAGATCGCCACGGAAATCACCCTTCTGATGCGCAGCGAGGTAGGCGAACTGCGCGAACCCTTCATCGAGGGCCGTGGCGGTTCGTCAACCATGCCGCAAAAACGAAACCCCGTCGCCAGCCCGCAGATCATCGCGCTGGCGCGTCGGCTGCGCGATCTACCCGGCGGGCAGCTGGATGCAATGGTTCAGGAGCATGAGCGCGGCGCCGGTGCGATGCCGATTGAATGGGCGGTGTTGCCTGAAGCCTTCCTGTTGCTTTCGGGCGCGCTGGCCCATGCCCTGCCTGTCTTGCAAGGGTTGGAGGTTGATGCCACCCGGATGCGCGTCAATCTCGATGCCGATGGCGGGCTGGCAATGTCCGAGGCGGTGATGATCGGCCTGGCCCCCCATATCGGGCGTGGGGCCGCGCATACCGCCGTAACCACCGCGGCGCAGCATGCGCTCAAGCATGGCACTTCTCTGCGCGCCGCGCTTCTTGAAGTCCCGGTCGTTACCACCCATCTGACCGTTCAGGCGATTGATCATCTGCTGGCGCCGGACAGCTATACCGGTTCAGCGGGCGCAATGGTTGACGCCGTTCTGAAACTGGCGCGCGCCGAGGGGCTGGCCTGAAGGCCGGTTGCGGGTTTTAATCGTATCCGGCGCGCGGTATTGACGCGGCATCGCGTTCAACAAGGCCCGTTGCATGACCCAAATCCCTAGCCCTGCCCAACTGACCGAAGCACTGCTTGATGCCGCCCGAAAGGCCGGTGCCGAAGCCGCCGATGCCATCGTGATCGAGGGCACCTCGGTGTCGGTCGATGTGCGCGGCGGCAAGCTGGAACATGCCGAACGCGCCGAAGGGATGGATCTGGGCCTGCGGGTGCTGATAGGTCGGCGGCAAGCCTGTGTCTCATCCTCGGATGCGCGCGCCGAGACGCTGGCCAATATGGCCGAACGCGCCGTCGCCATGGCACGCGAGGCGCCTGAAGACCCATGGGCGGGACTGGCCGATACCGCGCAGCTGTCGGCCTGGCGTGATGGCGCAGGGCTGGAATTGCACGATCCGGCAGCTGAGCCTGACCCGGCCATGCTGCAAGACGATGCCTGCCGCGCCGAGGCCGCTGCGCTGGCCGTCAAGGGCATCAGCCAGATTGACGTTGCCTCGGCCGCCTATGGGCGACGGGTGGTGCATCTGGCCGCGACCAACGGCTTTTCGGGCGGGTATCTGCGGTCATCGCGCTCGGTATCTTGTGTGGCGATCACCGGCGAAGGCACCGGGATGGAGCGCGACTGGGCCAGTGAGGGGCGCATCTTTCAGACCGACCTTCCCAGCCCTGAAAGCGTGGGCACCCAGGCCGGCGAGCGCACCGCCGCGCGGGCGGGCGCACGCAAGCCACCCAGCGGGACGTTTCCGGTGCTCTATGACGAGCGCGTCGCGGCGTCGCTGATCGGGCATCTTTCCTCGGCAATCAATGGCACCGCCATCGCACGCGGCTCAAGCTGGCTGCGCGATGCTCTGGGCCAGCAAGTGCTACCCGCAGGCCTGTCGTTGACCGAAGACCCGCATCGCAAACGCATCTCCGGCTCGCGTCCGTTTGACGCCGAGGGGCTGCCCACCGCGCGCCGCCTGCTGGTGGAGGACGGGGTGTTGCAAGGCTGGGTGCTGGACCTCGCCACCGCCCGCAAGCTGGGGCTGGAGAGCACCGCCAACGCCAGCCGCGGCCCCACCGCACCGCCTTCGCCCAGCCTGTCCAATCTGGCGCTGACCGAGGGTCCGCAAAGCCGCGAAGACCTGATCCGCGACATGGGCACCGGCCTTCTAGTAACCTCGCTGATCGGCGCCACGATCAACCCGACAACCGGCGATTATTCGCGCGGGGCTTCGGGGTTCTGGGTCGAGGGCGGCGAGATCCGCTATCCGGTCAACGAATGCACCATCGCCGGAAACCTGCGGGACATGCTCATGCGGCTGACGCCTGCCAATGATGCGCGGCGGCACCTGAGCACCGTGGTGCCTTCGCTTCTGGTGGAAGGGCTGACGCTTGCGGGAGCCTGACACCGATCCCTTCGCCGCCGATCTGGCGCTCTTGCATGACGCCGCGAAGGGCGCAGGCGCGATTGCGGCCAAGCACTTCAAACGCGCGCCCCGGGTCTGGGACAAGGGCGGCACTCTTGGTCCTGTGACCGAGGCCGATCTGGCGGTAAATGACTATCTGCAAACCAGGCTGACCGCTGCGCGCCCCGCCTATGGCTGGATGTCCGAGGAAAGCGACCCTTTGGGCGATCTGTCCCGCACCAGAAAAGCAGCAACCTTTGTCATTGACCCCATTGATGGTACACGCGCCTTCATCGACGGGCAGAAAAGCTTTGCGCATGCGCTGGCTGTGGTGGTTGACGGCGCACCGGTGGCCGCCGTGGTACATTTGCCGCTTCTGGACCTGACCTATACTGCCACGCGGGGGAGCGGGGCGTTCCTCAATGGCCAGCCGCTGCGCGCCTCCGCGCGCACTGCGCTGACCGGCGCGCGGGTGCTTGCCACGAAACCCGCCTTCGAACCACATCACTGGCCCGGCGGAGTGCCCAATGTCGAACGCCATTGCCGCCCTTCGCTGGCCTGGAGGCTGGCGCTGGTTGGTGAAGGCGCGTTCGATGCCCTGATCACCCTTCGCGACGCCTGGGACTGGGACATCGCCGCCGCCGCGCTGATTGCCACCGAAGCCGGTGTGCGGATCAGCAACCGCGACGGCGCAGTACTGCGCTTCAACCAGCCCGAGGCGCGCAACCCCGGCATTCTTGCGGCGCCGCGTGCCCTGCATGACAGCCTGATCGCCGCGCGCGGATTACCCGAATGCACCGACACTGCTACCACCCTTTCCATACGGATACGGAGCACCTCATGACCCAGCGACTCCACATCGTTTTTGGCGGCGAACTGGTTTCCCCCTCATCGACTGAATTTATTGATCCGGCGAAAATTCACGTTGTTGGCATGTTCCCCGATTTCGCCAGCGCACACCGGGCCTGGAAGGCCGAGGCGCAGCGCACAGTCGATCAGGCGTCAACCCGTTATTTCATCGCGCATCTGCATCGTCTGCTTGAGGAAAGCGACGAGAACAGCCCTACACAAAGCCTGGGCTGACGCGTTGATGCGGCCGATACCCGGATTGCAGGCATACCGAATGTTTCGCGGCGGTGCCACAGTTTCGGCGCCGGAGCCGGATCTGCCCGCCGCCGGGTCGGGTTCCGCGTGCTGGCTGCATGCCACCGATCCAGCCGAATTCGACGTGCTGAAGCTGCTTGCAGCCCAGCTCAAGGAGATGCGCGAGGCGCCCGAATGCATGGTGACCGGCGGCAGCGCGCGCCCCGGTCCGGGCGAGGATCCGCGTGTGATCGATGCCTGGCTTGACCACACGCGCCCCCGTCTTCTGGTGTTGGCCGGGTCCGAGCTGCCACCCAATCTGATCGAACGTGCGCAGGCGCGGGGCGTGGGGCTGATGCTGGTCAACGTCAACCATGCAGCCGCACCCGGCCGCTGGGGATTGTGGCCGGGATTCAACCGGGCACTACTGACCGCCTTCGCCCAGATCTACACCCGAACCGAAAGCGCCCGTCAATCTTTCAACCGCCAGCTGCGGGGCGTGACGCCGGTTGTTTGCACCGGCGCACTGGCCCGGTTTCCCCCTGCGCCCGCCTGCAACAACGCCGAACTGGCCGCCTTGCGACACGCTTTAGCCGGGCGCCCGGTCTGGTTTGCCTATAGCCTGCCCCAGGCCGAGGCCGAGGCCGCACTTGCCGCCCATGCCCACGCTTTGCGCCGGGCGCATCGACTTCTGCTGATCCTTGCGCCGCGCGACCCGCGCGAGGGGGCTGCGCTGGCCGAGCAGGCAAGCGCTATGGGCTTTTCCTGCGCCCGCCGGATGCCGGATGATGACATCAAGGAGACGACCCAGATCTATATCGCTGACGCCGAGGATGAACCTGGCCTGTTTTTGCGGCTCGCTCCGGTCAGCTATCTTGGCGGATCCCTGTCGACGGACACACCCACACCCGGCCCTATTTCCGCCGCCGCGTTGGGATCGGCGCTGGTGTTCGGACCGCATGCAGAACCCGAGTGCCGCGGCTTTCTGGAGCAGTTGCACCGTATCGGCGGCGGAAGACGCATAGCCACAGAGGCCGAGTTGGGTGAGGCCGTCAGTGCTCTATTGTCGCCGGAGATCGGGGCCGAGGCCGTACTGAAGGCCTGGACCATTGCCACCGAGGGTAGCGATGCCACCTTTCAGCTTGCCCGCGCGATCTGCGACTGGATGCATCTGAACCGGCAGAGCGCGGCATGAGGCCGCCGCGCTTCTGGCTCAATCCGCCGCAACGGCCCGGCTTGCGGGCGCGGCTGCTGGCACCGCTGGGTGCGCTTTACGCCATGGCCACGCGAAGGCGGCTGGCGCGGCCCGGCTGGCAGGCCGAAGTGCCGGTAATCTGTGTGGGCAACCTCAGCGTTGGCGGCACCGGCAAGACGCCGGTGGTGATTGCGCTGGCGCAAATGCTCGGAGCGCAGGGCCACAACGTGCATGTCGTCTCGCGCGGGTATGGCGGGGCGCTGGCCGGTCCGGTTCAGGTAGACGAGCGTCGCCATACCGCCGCGCAGGTAGGCGACGAGCCGCTGCTGATCGCCGCTTTTGCCCCGGTCTGGGTGGCGCATGACCGCGCCGCCGGGGTCCGCGCGGCGCAGGATGCCGGGGCCGATATCGTGCTGATGGATGACGGGCTGCAGAATCCGTCGGTCATCAAGACCCGCGCGATCGTGGTGGTCGATGCCGAAACCGGTTTTGGCAACGGCTTTTGCCTGCCCGCAGGCCCGCTGCGCGAACCGGTCACCGAAGGTCTGCAACGGGCTGATCTGGTGCTGGCCATCGGCACCGACAATGCGCGCCAGCGCTTTGCTGCGCAATGGGCATCAGCGCTGAAAGACACGCCCGTGCTTGGGGCCTCGCTGATCCCGCTGGAGACCGGGATGCAATGGCAAGGGCTGCGCGCGCTTGCCTTCGCTGGAATCGGACGGCCGCAAAAGTTCTTTGACACGCTGGAGTCTTTGGGCGTGGTGCTGACCCGGACCAAGGCGCTGGATGATCACCAGCCGCTAGGTGCGGCCCTTCTGACCCGGCTGGAGAATGAAGCGCATGCGCTTGGCGCGCAACTGGTCACCACTGAAAAAGATGCCGTGCGCCTGCCGCGCGCGATGCGCGCCAAGGTTCTTACACTGCCAGTCCGCCTGTCGCTGGAAGATCCACAGGCGCTTCTGGCGACACTTAATCTACCGCCGCACGCCTGATCAGACACTCAGGCCCGATGATAGGGACCGCCCGACAGAATGCTGGCCGCACGATACAACTGTTCCGCCAGCATCACCCGCACAAGCATGTGCGGCCAGACCATCGCCCCGAACGACAGCGTGAAATCGGCCCCGTCGCGCAACGCAGGGTCCAGCCCGTCTGCACCGCCGATGAAAAACGCCAGATCACTGGCGCCGCCATCGCGCCAGCGCGCGATCAACGCAGCGAAATCAGGCGAGGAAAGGACAGTGCCGCGCTCATCAAGCACAACGCGACGCGCTCCCGCCGGACAAGCGCGTTGCAACAACACCGCCTCACCCGCCATGCCGCCGCCGCGCCGGTCCTCGACCTCGTGTTCGCTCAGCGGCCCCAGCCCAAGGGCGCGGCCCGTCCGGTTGAAGCGGTTCAGGTAATCATCGATCAGCGCACGCTCGGACCCCGACCGAAGCCGCCCTACCGCGCAAAGATGCAGGCGCATCAGTCGCGCGTGCCGCCGGGTGCCATCTGCCACATCTTTTCAAGCTGGTAGAACTCGCGCACCTCGGGACGGAAGACATGAACAACGACATCCCCGGTGTCGATCAGCACCCAGTCGCCGGTTTCCTTGCCTTCGACACGCGCGCTCAGACGGAAGGTTTCCTTCAACCGGTCCAGCAACTTTTCGGCAATGGCCGCAACCTGACGCGACGAGCGGCCAGTGCAGATCACCATGTGATCAGCCACCGAGGAACGTCCCCGCAGGTCAATCTGCGCGATGTCCTCAGCCTTGTCGTCTTCAAGCGATTGCAGGACCAGTTCCAGAATGGCGTCGCTCGTGATCTCTACGGGCGCGTCCTTCGGGGCGGGGGCCGCAGGCGC
>ERZ869909.1022-NODE-1022-length-25268-cov-90.237267_pt1 | contig 25268 bp, 28 predicted proteins | sample MGYA00520892_ERZ869909 | MGnify/ENA primary metagenome ERZ869909 (study PRJEB32215, sample SAMEA104723947) | bioreactor metagenome | biome: bioreactor; feature: anaerobic bioreactor; material: water | place: China | collected 2015-03-12 ... | reverse complement strand
CCGGCGCTGTAGTCACACAAACACGATTTCCGTGTGAACAATATCAATCACTTACGCGATTAACTGTCGAACCTGGGATGTCTACGGTAGCACCGGGGGAATCGTGCTGGCGATTATAACCGGTGCTGTTGTCGGCCTAGTGAATGGGGGGTTGCTGGTTTATCTGAAAGTCCCATCATTCCTTGTCACACTGGGGATGATGTCGGTACTGGCGGGTATCGCAGGACATCTCTCTGGCGGCATCGCAATCATTTACCAGAACTGGGGTTACACCGATCTGATAAACGGCTCGTTCATTGCGGGGGTGCCAAATGTTGCAATGGTCGCGCTGTTGTCAGCCGCCATTCTGACCTTTGTCGCATTGCGCACGAAGTTTGGCCGCTACCTTTACGCAATCGGTGGCGGTGAGATTGTGGCGTCAAACTCGGGCGTGCCGATCGCGTATTACAAGATACTTGCGTTTATCGCCTGCGGTGCGTTGTGCGGTCTTGCGGGCGCGATGCTGGCTGGGCAGGTCGGGGCGGGAACCCCGGCTGCCGGATCGTCTATTCTGCTAAATTCGATTGCAGCGATTGTCATGGGTGGAACCGCCCTGTCAGGCGGGGTCGGTGGCCCTCATCGCACCATTCTGGGCGTTCTCCTGATCGCAATCCTGTCAAACGGAATGGATGTAACGGGTGTTGGTGGCTTCACGCAGGACATGATCAAGGGCCTTGTGATCATTGGCGCTGTGGCTCTCACGACCGATCGCCGGAAATACCAATTCATCAAATGAACCCCTGCCCCGTTGCTTGCAAAGCGTGTGGGGGGCCAATGCTAATGCTGGAGGAATGACTAAGATGAAACGTGTGGAAGCGAAAGTTGCGATTGTGACCGGCGGTGCGCGGGGTATTGGCAAGGCAACGGCAATACGCCTCGCTGAAGAGGGAGCGTCGGTCGCGATCTTTGACATCCTCGACGAAGCAGAACAGGTTGCCGCTGAATTGCGTGACGCGGGGCATCCGGCGACGTTCGTTCGGGTCGATCTGACCAAGGAGGCTGACGTTGAATCGGCCATCCAGAAAGTCCTGAAGGAATTCGGAACGGTAGATATCCTGGTCAACAACGCCGCAACGCCGGGTGTGAACAAGCTTGTTCACGAAATGAGCGAAGCGGAATGGGATCTTGTTTTCAATGTGAATGTCAAAGGCACGTTCTTCTCAACGAAACATGTCCTTCCGACAATGATGGAAAAGAAATCGGGCTCGATTGTCAATTTCTCATCCATCTACGGCTTGATAGGCTCGGCCGATCTGCCCGCCTATCATGCAACCAAGGGTGCTGTCATGCTGATGACCAAGACGGATGCAATTTGCTACGCGCCATATGGCATCAGGGTCAACGCGGTGCATCCGGGTTCGACCAAGACCGAGTTGTTCATGCAGGCCGCTGATACATGGCCGAAAGGCCGCGAGGACTACTTGCGGATGATGGGCGAGAAACACCCCTTGACGCTGGGTGAGCCGGTTGATGTGGCAAACTGTGTGTTGTTCCTTGCATCTGACGAAGCGCGTTTCGTGACAGGTGCCAGTCTTGTTTGCGATGGCGGTTATACCGCACAATAAAGGGGAACGTCATGGAGTTGAAGAACAAGGTTGTTGTCGTAACCGGTGGAGCACGCGGAATCGGCGAAGCTATCGCAGAAGTCGCCTGCAGCAATGGCGCGCATGTCGTGATCGCGGATCTTCAAGGCGCACCAGAAGCCGCAGCGCGCTTGCGGGAGAATGGCCATGAAGCATCCGGTATCGAGGTTGATGTTACAGACAGTTCTGCTGTCGATGCATTGATTGACACGGTGGTCCGGCAAAACGGCCGGATCGACGGCTTTGTCGCGAATGCGGCGCTGGTAAATTCCAGCGCGATGCTGGATCACACCGACGAGGAATGGCGCAGTGTCATGTCGGTCAATCTGGACGGAGCTTTTTACTGTGTCCGGGCTGCTGGGCGCCAGATGGTCAAAGCTGGTTCAGGCGCGATTGTTGTCATTTCATCCATTGCTGGTGTCAAGGCGGTAAGGCCAGAGGTTCACGCGGCATATGACGTTTCCAAAGCCGCAGTTGCCCATCTTGCAAGGGTTGTCGGTGTTGAATGGGCAAAATCCAATGTGCGCGTCAATGCCGTTGGTCCCGGCTACACCGAAACCGATATGCTGAAGGCGGTCGGCATCGCAAATCCTGAGATCATGGCGAAATGGCTGGAAGATATGCCTACGGGCCGCCTGCTCCAGCCTAAAGAGATTGCGAATGTCGTCGCCTATCTGTTGTCGGATGCGTCTTCGGCGATCAATGCACAGTTGATCATGGCGGATTCAGGCTACAGTTCGTTTTGACATGCCTGTGCACCGGGACCGTCCCTCGCTGATAGCGCGGAACCGTCCCGGTGCTTCAGATACTACAAGCTTCTGTTAAGGAAGTCAGCGGAAAGCCGGATCGGCAATTCGCCCCGGTTCCATCGCACTTGCCTGCGGGCCGCCTGAAAGATGTCTTTCACAACCTTCTCGGCCCCGGCTTCCGTTGTCACGGTTGTGCGCCATGATCTGTCGCGCTGCCGCCTGTTGTCCGGCAGGTTTTGACAATGGCAAAATAGCGATGCGACAGCACCCCACCCCCGCGCGTTCTTGTTTCTATGTTATCAGTAGCTGTTCGAGGGCCCGAATACGCTCCCTGACATCAGGCGGCAGCGCGACAGATCGTCCGGTGAGCTGGTTGGCCAGCACGATGGTGAAGCTGGCGGAAAACGCCTTGCCGCCCTGAAGCCAAAGCGCGTGTTCGGTGTCCAGACTCGATCGTCCCATCCGAACCGTTCGGCAAGTCATTACGCCCCGCTCACCGTAAGACATGGGTGCATGAAACTCGGCTGACGCCTTCACCACCACGTAAGAGGGCTGGTCAGGCGCGGGAACCGTCAGGCCTGTATCCATCGCATACTGGACGCGGACATCGTCGCACCAACGCCAGAATGCCGAATTTGTTACATGACCAAGCTTGTCCAGATCCCCCCAGAGGGCGTCGACAGGAATGCCATAAACCCAATCCTTGGGGATCGCAAACAGGGCACGTAGCGATCCCTCGCCAAGCAGGTTCTTCGACGCGATGCGTTGCCTGTCTACTTCGTTCATCATGCTTCTTCAGAAATGACACAGCCCATGGACGACCTCGCCATTCTAGCCTTTCCTTCGCGACTCGAAAAACCCTGAAAGATACATCCCCACTGCGATCGCACACCCCTGGATTATCATCTGATAGGACGTGGCCAGGCCAACCAGCTTGAGCATCTGGCCAAGTTGCGTAAGGAAAAGCGCAGCCCCAAGCACAGCCACCATCGAGCCGATCCCGCCACTGACCGAGGTCGCACCCAGCACCGCCGCAGCAATTGGCGCGAGCAGATAGGGATTGCCGACCTCAAGTGTCGGATTGCGAATGAAGGCCGAAAGCAGAATACCCATGATCCCGTAAAGCAGTGCAGCCGCGATGAACGCGCCAATCTGATATTGTGCCACACGCAAACCGTTGATGCGCGCGGCCTCGGGGTTGGCCCCCACCGCCTCGAAGCGCCGGCCGATCAATGTGCTGCGCAGGATTATTGTAATGAGTACAACCAGGATAAGGGTCAGCCACACCGACATGTTGAGGCCCAGGACAGACCGGCTGCCAAAAGTCGAAATTGCCGCTGGCACTGACGCTTCAGCGGGCAGTCCCTGCCGATACCAGAGCGTTACACCACCGACGACTGCGCCGATCGCAAGCGTTACGATGAGCGCGTTGAGCCGGAACACGGCAACAAAGACGCCGTTTACAAGCCCCACGAATGCCGCCCCGCACAATGCAACGATTATGCCGGGAAGGATCAGATCGTTGGAACCGCTTGTGACCCCAAGCAGCAGGGTGCTCGAGAGTGTAACGATGGCGGGTGCAGACAGGTCGATACCCCTGACCATGATGACAAGCGCCTGTCCCATCGAGGCGATCGCCAGAAAGGCCGCGAAGGGCAGCATTGAATGCACCGCCGAGGCCTGGATGCTGCGCGGCAGGAAAACGGCGCCGATCACGACCAGTACGAACAGTGCAATCCATATCGCGGCAAAGCGCATCTGGATGTTCGGCAGTCTGTTCCCCGAAGGCAGCGCCCTTCTGCGGACAATCGGCGCGGTGACTTGAGTCTCCATCTCGCGGACCTTTCGTTACTGGATACGGGCGGCAAAAGCCCTGCGTCGCTTGAAACCATGGGCAATTCGCTCGACTTCAGCGACGCCTGTATAAAGGAAGACCGCCAGTAGCGTCATGAGACCACTCGCAATCACACCGACAGAAGTGCTCAGCCCGAGGATCGAGATCACGTTGATCGTCAGTGTGAAAAAGAAGGCCCCGAACAGTGCACCAGAGAACGAGCCGCGCCCGCCCGAAAGCGCAGCGCCACCCAGCACCGCCGCAGCGATGCTCGCAAGCGCATAGTTCTGCCCCACCGTTGGGTGACCGACCCCGACCTCGGAGGCCAGAAAGAAGCCCGCGACAGTGGCAAGTACGGATGCTAGGATATAGGCGCGCAGTTGAACCCGGTCGACCCGCACGCCATTGCGCCGCGCCGCCTCTTCGCGAAAACCCACGGCCTTTGTCTCAAGCCCGGATCTGGTCCGATGCAGCCAGATGTCGCTGATCACCGCAACACTCAACAGGAAGAATACGGAAATCGGAAGGAAGCCGACACGCATGCGCAGAAACTCGGTGAAGTCCTGGCTGACAAGCCCGCCGGGCGTAGGCCGATATACCAGCGCAATGCCCTGCAGCACGCTGAGCATTGCGATCGTGGTCAGGATGGCGTTGATGCGCGCGTAGCGCACCAGAAGCCCGTTTGCGAGCCCCACCGCAACACCGATCAACAGACAGAGGCCGACACCCAGAACAACGGCCTGCAGCGGCGCCTGAAACGCGAGCAGGAACGATGCTGCCACCACTGTCAGGCTCATCATTGAGCCGACAGAAACATCAAGGCCCCGCACCAACAGAACATGCAACTGCGCCATCGCAACCAGACCGGCGGGCGCCAATGCAAGAAGAATATGGCGAATATTGATCGTTCTGAGGAAAACCTCGCTCTCCGATGCCGCATATACACCGACACCAAGTGTCAGTATTGCAAGGAAAACAAGCGGAACCCACCAGACCGTTGCCCCGCTGAAGAGCGAGCGAATGGCAACAGACGCGGCGGATGGCTCTGGCGTGGCTTCTTCAGCCTGTTCATGCACCTTCCGGTCCGTCAGGAAACTGCCGACAATCCCGCTTTCGGTCACCTCGTCGCCGACAAGCTCGCGCACTATGCGCCCGCGTGAGAAAACCAGAACACGGTCGCAGATCCCGGCCAGTTCCATCGCATCGGAGGAATTGACGATACAGGTTCCGTCTGCGCGGATGTTCTCACGGATGGCCTTGTATATCTCGAACCGCGCTCCGGCATCCACGCCCTGCGTGGGTTCGTCAATCAGCACAACCTTCGCGCCGCTCCGGAAAGACCGCGCAAGCGCCACCTTCTGCTGATTGCCGCCCGAAAGCCGGTTGACCTGCGTATCGAGCGATGCGGTGACAACACCAAAGTCGTCCACCATCTTGCGCGCGTTTTCCCTTTCTTTCTTTGCCGAAACGAAACCCGACGCGGCAAATTCCCTGAGGCGTGTCAGAGTCATGTTTTTCTGGACATCGAGCTCTGGATAGACCGCCTCGCCAATCCTGTCGGCACTCAGGAAAAGCACCCCCGCCTGAAGGGCCTCGCGCGGGGTCAGTGTATTTATTGTCTGGCCGTACAGGGTGACCGATCCTGTCGAATCCTCAAGGCCCACGAGCGCGCGCAATGCCTCACGCTGCCCGTTTCCCTCTGCTCCGGCGAAACCGAGAATCTCTCCCCGGCGCGCGAAAAAGGACACTTCATGGAAATGCTCGCCGTCCAGGCCGCTGACCTCGAACACCGGCGAACAGCCCGTGAGATCGGGTTTGGCCGGGTATTCACCTTCAATGTCGCGCCCAACCATCAACGAAACGAGCTGGTGCTCCGAAACTTCTTCCGTCACCGGAAATGTGCCGCGGAAGATGCCGTCACGCAAAATGGTGACACGATCAGCCAGATCCAGAATCTCGGGCAACCGGTGGCTTACATAAATCACGCCCGTGCCACGAGCGGTCAGCGCCCGGATCATGGACGAGAGTTTTCTCACGCCTTCCAGATCCAGTGTCGACGTCGGTTCATCAAGAAGCAGCACCTTCGGGTCATGCAGCAATGCCTTGACGATTTCGACAAACTGCCGGTGTGCGGGGGTCAGATCGGCAACCGGCGCCCTTGCGCTCACGGGCAGATCGAAGCGATCAAGCTGCTCCTGGGCCCATGCATTCATCCGGCCGTAGGCAACCTGCCCCGGCCTGGTGCCCAGAAAGAGGTTCTGCGCAACCGAAAGTTCGCGTACCAGCGAGTCATCCTGATAGACCGTCGCCAGCCCCAGATCCCGCGCCAGCCTTGCGTCGGATGTTGCGAGAGGTTTTCCACCAACTTCAACCGTTCCGCCGTCCGGCGTGACCGTTCCGCTCGCGATTTTCATCAAGGTGCTCTTACCCGAGCCGTTCTCCCCGAGAATCGCATGGACCTCACCGGCAACGCAGTCGAGGCTGACATGATCCAGCGCCCGGACGGTCCCATAGGTTTTCGACACATTCTTAATGCTGAGAACAAGATTCGGCATTGCACCCTCCAGAAGAATGAATGCAGCCGAAAGCCCGGCTGCATTCTGGACCGTCATGTCAGGGGTCAGCCGCCGAACATCGCCTGCAAGGTCTCTTCATCAACCAGCGTCGAAACCGAGATCTCCATCGGCAGCTGCGGGTTGCAAAGGCCCACTTCGACGGGCTTCATCGCGAAAGGCACGTCGATACGCGCATCGACGCTTTCGCCGGAAGCGGCAAGCATCCCTGCCGTCAGTGCGATCCTCGACTGATAGTTCTGACCGGAAGCGAAAAGCACGTCAAAGCTTTGCCCCGCCTCTTCCCAGTCGCAGAAAAGCCCCTGCTCGTCAGTGCGGACCGAAAGCACGAACTCCATCGGGCGTTCGGCCGCTTCATAGGCCCGAAGTGCGCCGCGGAAACCATCGGCATACTCGGAGATGTAGCCGTCAATTTCATCAAACCTCGCGAGCGCAGCCGAGGTTGCAGCGAACGTCCCCTCCTGCGTCCAGTTGGTATCCTCCGCGGCCACGATCTGGATTCCGCCGATCGCATCCGCGCGTTGATTGGCACACCGCTGAACCGTTGCGCTGAGCGGGTTTCCAGGCGTGCCGCCGAGTGCCACAACATTCTGCGCATCCGGGTTGGTATCACGGATTGCGTCGATGAACGAAGCGCCGAGCTGGCAGATGTCTTCGGTAACGTTGGCGACATAGTCCGTGCCCGCCTCACCAACCTCGGTACCGCCGTATACAACGACCTGAATGCCGGCATCGCGCGCTTCACGGACGGTGGGGCCCAGGGCTTCGCCATGATCGGCGAAGATAATGATCACATCGACGCCCTGAGCGACAAAGGACCGAAGGTCCGAGATCGCCTTCGCGGCATCTCCGCGTGCAGAGGAATACAGCACACGACCAACTTCAGGATAGGTCAGCGCTTGCTGGATATACTCCATCGCCGTAACCCGGCGCCAGACATTCTCTCCGAACCCGTCAGCCATCGCAACGGTCATTGTCCCACCGGTGCCAGTATCACAGGCACCAGAGGACCAGCACTGGAGCGCCATTTCCCGCAACTCGGGCGTAACGGGCAGTGCCGCCCGCTCGAAGGCTTCGACGATAACCGCGTTGGCATCCGTCGTGCCAAGGCGACTGTTCATGAGGTCCTCTCCCGTCTGGGCAAAGGCGAAACCGGGCAAGAACGCTGCAAGCGTCAAGGCCCCCAGATTATTTCGGTTCAATTTCATTATAGTATCTCCTCTCCTGCTTTTTGATTCAGATGATCCATCGGAGATTTCCGCCGATGCTCCGCCATTCCGCAAACTGATGTCTGCGGCTCAATGTTGCTCAGGTCTTTTATTCTGGCCGGCTCACTGAGCCAGATAGCCACCGTCGATCACAAGATCCGCCCCGGTCATGAAGCTGGATTCGTCGCTCGCCAGGAACAAAGCGCCGTTGGCAATCTCATGCGGCGTGCCTGCCCGCCCCATCGGCGTTACCCCGACAACATAGGCGTTCACGTCCGGATCCTGCGATTGGGTCAATGGCGTGTCGATAAACCCCGGAAGAAGCGAGTTCACCCGGATACCATCAGCCACGTAAGTGATTGCGGCGTTCCTGGTCATCATCAGCACCGCACCCTTGGTCGCGTGATAAGCATGCGCACCGGGCACGGCAGCGTTCCCCCAGATCGACGAGACGTTTATGATCGAACCCGCTTTCTGCTTCTGCATGCCGGGAATAACGGCCTTCATCCCCAGGAACACCCCACTCTGGTTCACCGCGACAACCTTTTGCCAGGACGCCATGTCAAGTTCGCCAAGCGCTTCGTAAGCGATGATTCCGGCATTGTTGACCAGCACATCGATCTTACCGTGCTTGGCCAGGGTGTTCTGCGTCGCGTGCGCCCAGTCGGCTTCGCTCGCGACATCCAGCACCACACCCTCGACCCCTTCGTGTACGCTGTCACATGTTCTGATCTACGTTGTCACTTGGTTTGATCCGCCGGGATTATCTCGGACGTGGTGGCATCTGGTGGGACAGGATGCCGTTTTCGAACGCCAGTTACAGGCCGTTTAACTGCCGGTTGAGGGTGCGTTTTAGGCCCCCGATCCGGTGCGCGTAGCGGTGCAGGCTACTGCGACTTGGAGCCTTGTCTCCGAAGCGCTTGCGGCATTCTTCGGCGAGCGCGCTGAAGGTCATCGTGCCGATACGTGCATTGACGAACGCCAGAACCTCAGCATTCCGCATGGCCATAGGCATAGCCCCGCCCTTCCGGGGCAGGCTGACCAGCGTGGCGCGGATGCGATCTTCACCCCAGGCATCGGAACCGAAGCGCGCCGCGCATTCCTTGGCGATCTCGCCATGGGAGAGGCCAGCGGGCTGAACGATCAGCCAACTGGCAATCTCCATGTCCTTCGCACCCAAGGCGGGCATGTCAGCCGCCTTCGCGCTGAAGCGTCTTGCGGAACGCCTCTTGCGACACGCCCAGGCGCGACAGAATTTCGTGTTCGTCACCCGTCCCGCCGCTGGTCATGAGGGTCAGCTCTTGCCGGTCACGGGGTAGGCCGCGCCCCGCAATCTGACTGCCGGGGCTCAGAACCGGCACCATCTGGCGAGCGAACTCGTCAAACCGCTCCGGGTTTTCACGGCAAAGGGAAAGGCCCCATTCGCGCAGGTAGGGCGGCAACTTGCCCGAAGTGATTGCGCCATCCACGGCGGCAAGAACCATGGTTTCAGCTTCGCGCGCCCGTACCCGGTTCAGCTCAAGCGCCAGTTCCATTGTGCCGCCATCCATCTCCTGGCGTTGTTGTGACGGCTCCGGCGCAGGCTCGCTTTCACGATTGACCAGGGCTGACACCGCTTGCAGCAACGCGTCATCCTCGACGTCTTCCGGTAAGGCGAGCATCTGGATGAGCTGCCCGCGCAGATCAGCCGCCGCCAGTTCGGGCGGATCAGCCGGTGGGTTTTCCTGACTGGCGAGCGCCGTGAGGTGAAGGTTGGGGTTGTTCGTCAACGCGGCGCGGTGAAGGCGCATGATCTCTCCTGTGGTCTTGTGGAACGTGAAGACAGGGCTGAGGAACCGATATTCCTTGCTGGCCAGATGCTGGCGCGCCTTGTCGGTCCATTCGACACGTCCCCAGATGCCCTGGGCATCGGCCTTCAGTTCCTTGATCCAGCCCGCCGCCGGAGCAGGCTGGCCGTTCTTGGTGGCGTGGTCGATCTGGTGTTCGTAATCGACGGGCAAATCCATGCCGAGCTTGTGGGTCGCGGCAATGATGTTGGTGGCATCGCGCACCGTGTAGGGGCCGCGCCCATCGCGCCCATTGAAGGTACCAAGAGGCAGAAGGTGAACCCAGTCTTGCGCTTGGCCGGATGTGGCCAGTTCGACAGACCAGGCGGACTGGCGAAGGGAAGTCATCGGCGGAGCCCCTCTGTGAAGTGATCTTCGATGATGCGCCCGATTTCCTGCCGGTTTTTCTCGTTCAATCCGAGGAAGGGGCGCGCCGGTATGGTGACACGTCTTCCGCGCCCTGCCTGTCCGCCCATCTGGTGGATGCGTGCGTAGGCGCGGTTCGTCCCGACCGCGACCTGAGATTGCGAGGCGCTGTAACTCAAGGAGCCATAGAGGTGTCCCCGGTCGCGCAATTTCTTGGCGCTGGAACCCCGGCGAAGCAGTGTCACCGGTGAGTGTCCGACCCAGCCCGCCCCGTCAGGTCCAGTTTCATTCTCGAAGTTGCTTTCGACTTCGGACTGAAGATAGCTCCCGATTTCGTGGAACACCGATTGCATACTTGACCCGCGTTCCGCGAGCCGGTTGAGCGCATCCCTGAAGCCATCTTCATCAATGACCTGAATGTTCATCTGGAGCCCGCCCTGGGCAATACGCCCAAGCTCTGCCAGACCGCCCGCGAAATCTTGCATCGCCCCAGCTATCTGGGTGTTGCCCTTCGCGGCAGCACGGTTGGACCGACTTGCTGCGCCTCGCGCTCCACCTCCTGCCATTGCCCTGAGGGCCACGCCCAAGATCGGCCATACCATGACGTTTTCCCCTTATGCAGCCAGGTGAGATGCGACGATCAGCTTGGCGCTGTCCGCCCATTCATTGGTCACGGCGACATGCTGCCCGCCGACTTCGACAATGGTCGATCCGTTCTTCAGTAGCCGAAGCGCCGCGCCTTCCAGTTCCGGCGGAACGACCAGGGCTGTGGGGCGCACGTTCAGAAGCTGGCCATGATCCCCGCGCAGGGTCATCATCGCAGTGCGCGCCGCTTCGTAATTGTCCTTGCTCAGATCGGCTTTGCTGGCATAGGCCAGTTGCCACAGGCCAAACCCGGCATTGACCCGCGCACGCACCCCGTAGATGTATTCGTCACGCATGAACACATGCTCATCGGTGTCGCGGTCCAGGGCGGTGAACTTGTAAGGCACCCGCTCTTGCCAGATGATCGGACGCACGGCGCGGCTCAGATCGAGAAGGTACCACGCCGGGCCACTGCCCGCCTGCATGTTCGAAACGCTGACCTCTTCGCCCTGGGCATTCGTGCCGAGGTGATCGGTATCGAAGAAATACTGGCCGTCATAGCAAGCTGTGCTGAAGCCGCTGGCCAGCAGGCGGAACACCAACTCGTTGGGATGGTCGCGCGCCTCGCGGCCCATTTCCGAAATCATCGGCCCGAAGACACCATAGGTGTCATCTTCGAGCGCATCGCGCGGCACGGCGATGGTGCTTTCGAACTTGCGGTTCTTGATGCGCCAGTCATGCACCGACAGGTTGCGAATGACGCGATCACCAATCCACTCGCGCAGGCGGGGGAAGCTGCCGAGCCATCCGTAGATTTCTTCGGCATTCGAGCTGGGCACCCGCATGGTGATCTCTTCAAAGTGGCTTGGCGCATTGTCGAACGCCTCATTGAAGACGGTCTGGAAGCCACGAAAGACGGTGGAAAGGTTTCCGGAATTGACGATCATGGTCTGGACTTCTCTTTCGATTTGGGTTTCTGGGGGCGATGCGGCAAGGCAATGCCCGCCTCACGCATTTTCTGGATGATGCGGCGCACATTCCTTCGGCTGACGCGCGTCAGCTTTGCGATATCGACGGTGCTCAGGTTGGTGTTGACGATCAGGCGGCGTACTCGGATTGTCTGGGCATTCTTGCTCGACATGGCCCCGTGCGGGACTTCCAGCGCACCGCTGCCGAACTTGGCGGTCAGCCATTCCAGAACATCGCGACCTACCAGCTTGCTCACCGGGTGATCATCGGTGGCGCTCAGCGGCACAAACAGCTCATCACCGCCGAAATTGTCCAGGAAGAGGCGGGCGACGTGATCCCCGAATTGCTCTGCAAGCTCGACCTCCATATGCGCGACATAGAGACCAAGTTGCCGCCTTTCGGCGATAGAAGGGTATTCGTTGGAAAGCACTGGTGCCGCCCGCCTCGCTCGCGTGATCATCAATGCAGGCGACGCTATCCGGACGCACGTCCCGGATCACCCCGGACAGCGTTCCGGTTATCGTGTCAGGGGTGAATGGAAAGAAGGTTCCTTCGGACTGGGACTGGGCGGCGGCGGGTCAACTGCCGCCGCTTTCCTTTTCCCGCCGCTCCTGGAGCGCCACCAGTGCCGCGCGCAAGCTCTCCAGCGCGGGCAGAAGGACCAGCTTGCAGAACAGCGCCACCACGAACCTCGCGACCACGAACAGCACATAGGCGATGCCAAGGAGCGCGCCGATGCCGAAGAGCAAGAAAAAGGTTCCGAAGACTTCCATCTGTGGCCTCTCTGTCAGCGGTCAGGATAGGCGCAACACCGCGCCGAGATCAATGCTTGAGTGCGGTCGCGCCTCAAATGCCCCGTAGACCCCCCTTAAACGCGTTTAACAGGCGTTTAAGGAATTTCCGGCGGCGAGGGGTGCCCAGAGACAGGAAGCCGCTCAGCGGGCCTCTGAGGCGCTTGGAGCAAAAAGGGGCGATGCCGCGCACCGCCCCCTTCATCGTCACTCGCGCCGCACATGTCATGCGGCCTTGTCGCGTGCCTTCATCTTCTTCAGGGCGGTGATCACCTTGCGCGCATCCTGGGCCGTCACGAAGCGCAGGCTGGAAACACCGAAGAACCGTTCCAGCCAGACCGCCAGACCGTCATCAACATCGGCACCTGACCATTCCTTCCAGATCGTCCTTATCAGTTCGAGCTGGGCGAAGCTGGCCATGCCGTCGCGCGCGCCATAGTCCGGTCCCTTGGCGGTCAACGGCTCGAAGCCCAGATATTCGAACAAGCCCATGAGCGCCGTGAACCCGTCCTGGTCGAGCTCCGTCACGGAGGTGACCCCGCAAAGATCGACCAGGCCAGACCGGAACTCCGCTTCGGTCAGCCTCAGCTTGCTTTTGGCCACATGGATAAGGGCGATCTGTTTGTTACTGATCGACATTGCCCGCCTCCTTTCCGTTGCGCGTGGTGGCGCTGATCAGATCCACGATCTGCTTGTGCATGCCTTCAAGATCGGCCTGGACGCGCACGCCCATCTCCGCGCCCGCCTTCGCGGCGGCGCTGATCATGTCGATCTTGTGGGAGTGGTGCCGGGAAACCTCCAGTTCCGTCACCAGGTCATCCACCAGCTTCAGGAGCGCCGCCAGCGACCCCACGTCAGCGATTGCATCGTTGGATGCCATGTAAAGGCCGTCGCGGCACAGGGTCAGCGTTGCCTTGGGGTTTTCGTGAGAGGTGATCATTGGACAATTCCTTTATTTTACGCGCAGTTGAGCAAGGGCGGTGTTGATGTGGGTGCGAGTAATGTCTCCTTGCTGCGCAAGGATCGCTGCAAGCTGAAGAACCTTCACGACGCTTCGGATTTGACGCGTTGCGGTTCCCTCCTGATTTTCACCAGAGAGGGCGGCGAGCGCGGATGCACACCGGACCCCGTAGGAATTAGCGATCTGTTGAAGGTCTTGCGCTGTTGCGGCACCGAGGATCAGCTTTGGAGCCGCTCTGGTCCATAGCTTCGAGAGCCGCTTGAGCTTTTGCGCAAGGCTCATGTCGCCGATCAGCGCAAGGTTTGCGCCAGCCTCTTCACAAGTGATGCGCAGCCATTCAAGACCGGTTTCGCTGAGATTGTTGGCTTCGTCGAAGATAATGGTTGCGCCCGAAAGCTGCCGCCCTTCCCGAAGCGATCGCCGGATCGAGGTTTCATTCTGGTACTCGTATGCCACATGACAGTGTGAGGCGAGGAGCTCTGCGGGCTCACGATCTCGGGTTTTTCGATTACCACTCCCTGCCGCAGTGAAGATCAGAACATTTCTGTTCGTCACCTTGAAGTACTTGGCAGCCTCAGTCTTGCCGATGCCTGGGACACCAGCGATCATCGCCATCTGCGGACCGGGCAGCACCGTGATCAACTCAAGGGCGTCAACAATTTTCTGAGCTGTCGGCGTGGTTACAAACCCCCCAGGCTCAGGTGGCGGATCGGTCTTGGCAAGAAGGATAGGTTCTGGCATGTTTGCCTCCTCTGAGTACGCGGGCTCGCCCGCATTAATGGCATGAGAGGCGGGTTCAGCGCTTCTCATGCCTCATTCCTTTTCTTCAAACCTTCGGTCTTGAATTGTTGCAGCACCGCCAAGATTTTCGGGTCAGAAGAGGGTTCTGAAGTCGGTTTTTTCGATCCGCGCAGCGGTGACGCAAAGTGCCCGGAGACAACTTTGCTGTTTTCGATTTCTGTCGAAGCGTCGTTGCATCCGGCTTCGTCCAGTTCTGCAAGCAATTGCTGATATTCATGATCAGCCATTCGATTGGTCGCGGCGTCTGCTTCGTGGGTTGCTTTTCGGGCAGCCTTCTTGTTCTTGCTCGCCTGTTGGACGCCTTCGGAGCTGTCATAGTCTCCGCGCTTTACGTGCGCGATGTCAGCACAGATAAGCCGCATACTTTCGTCATAAGCTACGCCTGGAGCGCTGAAGTTGGTCGGATCGTATCCGAACAGAACCTTCTTTTTCGTTTCGTGGTGCGGCATCAGTGCGTTCACCGATGTATGATCACCATAAACCCAGTTGTTGATCTTGATGCGGCCATGGAGGTCAACGGCCCGCCATTCGTAAGTCAGGCTGGCATGATAGAGCTGTTGCTCCGTCGCTTTGCGCGATACTCGACCCGCCATAAGATCATTGAATTGCTGATTGTAAGAACGTCCATTCGCGCCTTGGTTGCGCCGTCCTGCCTCTGTATTGTGCCGTTCGACCTCGCGCGCGATCACAGAACGCGCGAACTCAAAAGTGACGGGCGTGACGCTGCTATCTGGCTTTTCGCCAACGCTGTGGCCAGCATGCGCGCCTTTGAACTCAGGTCGATCATCTATGCTGCGTGATAGGGTTCGAAAGGTTCGCTCCGCCTCCTTGGCGCGACCATTCCTTGGAAGTGCGAAGTGCATCTTGATGCCCAATAGAGCGCAAACTCCGGGCGGCGTTGTGCCGATCTCCAGCTTGCGCTTCTTTCTGAAATGGGTTGGGTTGCCGCCTGCAATGAGGTTCCCGGCAAAGGCGCGGCCGTTGTCAGTGTACAGCTTGTCAAACAGGCCAAATTTACGCACGGTCTCGACGATAAGCGCCTTGGTTGTAGCGGCATCTTCGGCTGAGGCCAGCTTCCAGCCAAGAACCTTGGTGGATGCCACATCAACCAGAGCCAAGAAGGTAGGCCGAAGCGGGCTGCCATTCGTCCCCTCAATGAAGAAATCAAGCGTCCGGCCATCCAGCGAAACCCATTCCAGAGCGTGAATGCTTGTCTTGTCGCGCAACACAGGCTGCGAAAGCCGCTTCTGTGCCTCCTTCGCGCCCACCCGTGCAGTCAGCCTTTCGGTGTATGGCAGCGCCTTCCAGCGACGATTGACTGTTTCATATGCAGGCCAGCGCCAGCCCTTCTTCCGCGCGACATCGCGCGTGTCCCGCCATGCTTGAATGATCGGGAAATCCTTGGAGGCGTCAACAATGGTCTTCAGGAAGAACTTCCATGCTTCCTGGCTCATTTCCGCTTCGACGGTCCTGCCGGTATGCCCGGTCAGCAGTGCCGGGGGATAGTTGATCGGGGCAACGTCCTGCACTGCCGCCAACAGGCGCTTCAGCGTGGGGACAGAAGGTGTGTCGCCTCCAAACCGTTCGATCAGGCGCGCACGGCACTCGTGCCACCGCGCCCGGCCCTCGCGCAGCGCTATGAGAACATGCACGATCTCCGCTTTGCGCTGTGCGTCGGCACGGCGCGTCGGCACCGCCGCCCGAAATGCTTCCCAGGCTGCGCCATCATACTCGCCCTGAACGGGACCATCCTTCGGGCACAGCGCTGCCGCATATGCCTGACGCTCCGGCTCCGGCAGTTCTGTGGGGTCGATTTCCAGTCTTTCGCCGCCCTGACATGGTTGGCGGTGGATTGTGACATGTTTTCGCTTTAGCCAGGCTTGGGCGGAAGTGAAGTGCTTGGGGATACGTCCTAGGCCGGCTATGTCTCGAACAGGGGTCATGCTAAGCATCCACCCCACTGGCTAGGGCGATCTTCCTGACAAGTTCCGTCGCCTTGGGGCCTGTCCACGTGCCCAGCAATGCCGCACGAGCATTGGGCATGGCTACGCCATTATCTGAGCACCAAGCATGAAGGGATGTAGCTTGTCTCGCGAACCCTGCGCGGACATTGTGGTAGCGCTCGACGCTGGTTTTGTGATAGGTGTCTGACGCAGGATTCACGGTGTAAACCATCTTATAAGAACCTTATAAAGTGGTTATACACCCTTTAAGGGTGCAGTCAAGATGGAAGATAGCGCTGAGCAGACAACGGTAGCCGAACGGCTAAGGGCGCTTCAGTCACAAAACGGCATGACCATCGCTGAGATGGCCGAGACATGCGGGCTACCTAAGCGATCACTGGAGAATTATATGAATGTCCGAGTGCCGCAGCGCCCCGGCGTAGACGCTTTAATCGCAATCGCTAAGGGTCTCGATGTGTCAATCGACTGGCTTGTTGGGTTAACCGATACACCAGAATTTAGCCACCATCAGCGCCGGTATGCGGCTCTTGGGGCGTTCTCTTCCTCGGTGGCATTTCTCCGAAAACTTGCGCTGTCAGACCCCTCTACAGGCCCCATTGTGCCGGGAGATGGAACAATTCTTGGTCGCTCTCCCGATCAGGTAGCCGCTGAAATAATGATCGACACGCTTAACTATTATGATCGCTGCATGTCGGACTTGACCTTGCGTGATCCTGTTGCCCGAGATCATCAGAAAATCGTCATGTCTGTTTTGGATGACTTTGCCGCGGAAGCTGTCAAGCGGAAGTAGGTGTGCGGTCTGCGGAAAAACCGCATACCTACGTCTGTTACGGGTGTTGATTTGTAACGGTTTTTCGCCGCCCGCCCTGACCGAACTTTCCCTGATTTCGCGACCAACCGTACTTTCGTATCAAATCAAGTGACAACGCCACTCGCTAAGTCATTGATTTTAAATGACCTGAAATCAGCGCTCGTATCAAATCATGTGCCCGCCCGCACTTCGGGATAAATACCCGCCGGGTTGCTTCGGCTTCCGGCAATGACAATGGCGCCTTCAGCCGCAAATTTTTCGACGATGCCAAGCCCGATACCGCGAGATGCGCCGGAAACGATCGCCACCTTCCCTTTCAGTCGCATGACCTTCCTCCTCCTGTGTCGGACACGACGAAGATCGCTGGCCGCCGTGGCCGGATGTTAATCATACTGTAATACGGTAATAGCGCAAATCTTTTCTTCGTTGATCGCAGCCGTCAGGCAGGCCTCAGCCGACAGTTACGCCGCCGCAAACGAAAAGAGTCTGTCCGGTTACGAAGCCCGCGCGGGCATCGCAGAAGAAACTGACAGCATTTGCCACATCCTCCGGCTCACCCATCCGGCCTACGGGAATTGCATCGACAATCGCTCTGGTTTTGGGTGCGTTGCGCGGGTTGTTTTCCCAAAATGCCGTTGTCGCGATCGGGCCGGGCGCCACACAATTCACCGTGATCCCGTCATGACCAAGTTCAAGGGCCCAAGTGCGCGCCATCGCCTGTGCGGCGCCTTTCGTGGCGCTGTAAAGCGTGCGGTCCCGCTTGCCTTTGGTAACGCGGCTGGTGTTGAACACGATCCGCCCCTCACCATGCTGGCGCATGCCAGGCACCACCGCCTGCGCGCATACGATCGATACGCGCAGATTGAGATGCATCAGTCGGTCGAGATCATCCAGATCGACCTCATCAAAAGGTGCAGGCGCAACGATTCCGACGTTGTTTACAAGGCATACGACCTTGTGATTTGCGGCAATCGCGCTGACTGCCGCCTTCGTCGCCTCGACATCCATCAGATCAATCTGGATTGCGTCATCGCGCAGCGTTTCCGCTTCCGGTGTGACGACGTCGAGCACAAACACCCGATAGCCATCTTGCTGCAAACGGAGCGAAATCGCCTCACCGATATTCCGGCCGCCCCCGGTAACAATCGCGCAGCGCCCTGTCATGGCTGTGCCTCCCAAATGAAAATCGCGATCAAAGGCGCGGGGTTACCGGCTCACCATGGAACCTGTAGCTGCCGTCTTCCACACGCTCGAGATCGCCAATTCCCGGAAACGGAAAATGGTAGCCATGATAGCGGATGCCCTCATCGACAACGCGCGCGAAGATCTCGGCCTTTGCATCGGCGCCCATAGCGGGGTCACTGTCGTAATCCATGTGGAAGAACCACTCGGGATGAACGGGGTCGAAAACCTGGTGATGCGCGACATCGCCCGTGAAAACGACTTTCTCGCCGGCACTCTCAAAAACGAACGCGGCCTGGCCAAGGCTGTGCCCGGCGACTGACATCGTCTTGACACCCGGCATGAGTTCGTCGCCCAGTTTGAACAGCTTGAGGCGCTTGCGATACGGCGCGACTGCAGCCAATGTGCCCTCGGTCCATGGGGCCTTGTGATCGTTCCGCTGGAGGTTGGCTTCGTCCGTCCACTCTGCCCAATCGAGGTCGGACACATAGAGGTCGGCATTCTTGTAGATTGCGTTGCCCGCCGCATCGATAAGACCGTAGGAGTGGTCCGGATGCAGATGGGTCATGAGCACGACGTCGATGTCATCGGGATTGATCCCCGCAGCAACAAGATTGTCGACCGCATGCCCCATCGTGTCGCCGAACATGTCGGATGACTTGCCCATGCCGGCGTCGATCAGGAACAGCTTTTCGCCGGTATTGACCACCACCGGGTTCAGATCCATCGGAATGTGATCCTTGGGAAGCCGGTATTCTTCCTTGAGGCGCTCCATCTCAGCGGGGTCGGCATTGGGGAAGATTCCCTCATAGCCGTGGTGGATGTAGCCATCCCAGATGGTTGTGCATTCCAATGCGCCAACCTTGAAACGGTACCACCCTGCATTCTGAGTGTTGAGCATTTTAGCCGGCATACGGTCCTCCCTCCATAAACACTGGATTGCGTCGCGGGCATTGCCGGTTGCAAACCATGGATCCTCGATTATCGTATTACCGTATTATCGACTGTTCGTCTATACACTTTTCTAACGATCCAGTAAGGAAGCGGGTGAAAACACCAGATTCAAACGATGCCCGACCCATGCCGCAGTCGCATGAAACTGCTCTGGAGACTGTCGGCGTCTGCCTTGAAACGAAACTGGGTTTGCAGACTGACATGTTGCCCACAGGCCACGCGCATTCCAGACCCGGAAAGCCGCGCACACAGCCTTGGCGACCGAGCTTGCCGGACTTTGCTCACACGCGTCAGGCTTGGATGCAGAATGCTATTTCTGCATCCTGCATACCGCCGCGGCCATACTGCACGCCTGAAATTGACTGGGAAAAACCTCGGCGTCAGGTTTCAAGAACTGCCCGGTGGCGCTTCAGGTATTCTTCAATCGCCAGATCGCCAGCCAGAAGGATATGGTGCTCGCAAGCCTGCCAGGCTGCAGCGCCATCGCGGTTTACCGCCGCCTCCCGGATGATCGCTTCCAACTCAGAAATCGAAGGCTCGACACGCGCCTCATCGACAAAAGCAAAGCGCCTGAACATCGCAATCCGGGCGTGCATGCTCCTCAGGCTGTCTGCCAGAATCTCGTTTTTCGTTCCCTCGGTCAGCAGACGATAGAAATCTGCCTTGATCAGTTCCCGGCTCTGCACATCGCCCTTGCGATAATCCTTGTCGAGCCGCTTGCCGATACTGATGAGTTCCTCACATTCCTCGGGGCTGGCGTTTTCGGCAAAAAGCTTGCCAGCCAGCCCTTCGAGCGTGGCGCGCACAATATAGATTGACTTGATTTCCTGCTCGGTCAGCACCGCAACGATTGGCCCGAGGTTGGGAACCACTGTAATCAGGTGCTCTGATTCAAGCTGCCTCAGCGCCTCGCGAACCACCGTTCTGGACACGCCGTAGGCTTCGCAAAGAGCGCTTTCAACTAGCCTTTGCCCAGGAACGAGGTTGCCCTCAAGAATATCTTCCCGAACCAGCTTCACGACCTGTTGGCGCAACGGCGCGGCAGTGCGTGAAATTACTGTCGACCTATCCATGTCACTCTCCGAATCTTCCAGTTCCCTGCACGGCATGCTGCACGCACAGTAGCATATTTTGACGCGCCTATCTGTCCACCGGAACAGGGCCGCAGTGTTCCAGGCACAAATCTTCCCGCTTCGTACACATCTTCTGGCGTGCAAGGGCCTCTGCGAAGCCCGGATTATGCCACTACGACTGAAATATAATACTGACTTATGATAATACCGTCAACGCGCATTCACAGAGGAGATTGATACATCCGGCGCTCGTCAGTTGTCAAAGCATTGACAGCCTGCCGCGGCGGGCGTCATGGTTTATCCCACCAGCTGCGGTCCCCTGCGACAGCCCGGCCAAGCAAGGCACTGACGGATTCCACTGTCATTGGGGCGGGATTGTTCAGAACCAGCCGTTTGGCCTTGACCGATGATGCCGCGATCTGTTCGAAATGCGCCGCCTTGATCCCGAGCGAAGCGATCTCAAGCGGTGCACCTGCGGCTTCGAGCAACGCTTCAATCCGGGTGATCCCTGCCCTGGCTTGATCAAGCTCCGACATGGTCGGATCAGCCACCCCGAGCGCGCGCCCGATCTCTGCGAATTCTGCAACGCAATAGGGTAGATTGAACCGCATGACATAGGGCAGAAGCGCACCCACGCCGAACCCATGTGGCGCATGACAAATGGCAGACATCGGGCTTTGGATCGCATGGGCCGCCGCCGTACCGGTCGTGTTTATCGCCATGCCTGCACAATATGCCGCAAACATCACATCGGCGCGCGCAGCAAGATCCGACGGCTCGGAAACGACGGTTTCCAGTGCAGCATTCATGAGGCGCAATCCTTGCAAGCAGAACATGTCGGTGATCCTGTTCTTGCCGACATAGATTTCCCGCGCAATCTGGTCGGGGCCCGGATTCTTGGGCCTTGCCGTGAATGCCTCGACAAGATGCGAAAGCGCATCTGCCGCCGTCGCCGCAGTCAGCCCCGGCGGGCAGGTCAGCGTCAGTTCGGGATCGATCAGCGCGATGGCCGGTGCGATATGCGCATCAGCAATCGCCATCTTCATCTGCGTCTCGTCATCATAAACGATAGCAAGGCTGGTAACTTCGGCACCGGTTCCGCCCGTGGTCGGGATCGTGATGATCGGCACGCCCGGGCCGGGAACAGCGAATTCCCCGAAATAGTCTCGGACATCGCCCCCATGGGCCAGGACCACGGACACCGCTTTGGCCAGATCCATGCACGAGCCGCCGCCGACCCCCACGATCACATCATGCGCTTGCTGGGCATGCGCCGCAACGACGTCCAGCACGTTCTGCCGCGGCAAATCCGGCAAGGCACGATCGAAGATCGCGACCGAAACGCCCTGACTGGCCAGATCCTCGACCATGCCCTTGAATTCAGGCGTGGTCGCCATGCGCTCATCCGTGATCATCAACGCCGAGCGGCCAAATCCACGCGCGTAGCGGCCAAGCTGCCGACGCTGCCCCGGCCCGAAAAGCACTGTCCCGGGCTGACGCACCAGCCCGAGACCCATATGATTGTCGAGTTGTGTCATCAGAGATCATCCGCCACTGTCAATGCCATGTACTTCGGCTCCATGAACTCGTATATCCCGTTATGGCCCGCTTCGCGCCCGATGCCCGAGGCCTTGGTGCCGCCGAAGGGCGCCGCCGGATCGGCCATGATCCCGCGATTGATGCCAACCATGCCAAAGGCCAGCCTCTCGCCGAACTGAACCGCGCGCGAAATATTGCCGGTAAAGACATAGGATGCCAGACCGTAATCTGTGTCATTGGCCAGCGCGAGAGCTTCTTCCGGGCCATCGACAGGGAAGATCGTGGCGATCGGCGCAAACAACTCGTTCGAGCACATGATGTCATTGGCGCCCTCGAACCGAACCACTGTCGGCTCAAAGAAGTATCCCGCACCGTCAACCGGCTTTCCGCCAACAAGGGTCGCCCCTCCGGCATCATTCAGCTGCGACAGGGTCGCCATCAGGCCGTCACGCTGTTTCGCCGAGATCATCGGACCCACGTCCACAGGCCCCATACCGTCGCCCACGGTAAGCGCCTTGACCCGCGAAACGAACTTCTCCGTGAATTCGGCCTCGATTGCGCGATCAACGATGATACGATTGGCGGCCACACAGGCTTGCCCGGCGTTGCGGAACTTGCAGATCACCGCCTGTTCGACGGCCAGTTCGATATCGGCATCGTCCAGAACAATGAACGGCCCGTCCCCGCCAAGTTCCATGGAACTGTTGACGATGTTCTTCGCACCCAGCCCCATCAGCAAGCTGCCTACGCGCGTGGAGCCGGTGAAGGAAACCTTCCGCAAACGCTTGTCCTGCAGAAGTGGCCCCGACACGCCGGACGACTTGGTGGTGTGCAGCAGGTTGGCCACGCCGGGCGGAAAACCGGCATCATGCAGAACCTGCGCAAAAAGCGCCCCGGTCAAAGGCGTTTCCTGCGCGGTCTTGGTGACAGTCGTGCAACCGGCTGCCAATGCGGCCCCTGCCTTGCGCACGATCATGAGCAGCGGGAAATTCCACGGCGTGATCAACAGGCACGGACCGACGGGCCGATGCGTGACCATGATTCGAAATCCGCCATGTGAGCTTTCGGAATAGGTTCCATGAAGATGCGCTGTCTGCTCGGCAAACCAGAGAAGGAAATCGACAGAAAGGTTGTATTCGGCCCGCGCCTCGGTAAGCGGCTTGCCGCTTTCCAGCGTCATGACGCGAACGAAGGCTTCCTCACGCTCCAGCATCAGCTTGTGCGCCTTGTGCAGCAATGTCGCCCTCGCCCGCGGCGCAACCTTGCTCCAGGCGTCCTGTGCAGCAACGGCGGCGTCAAGTGCGCGCATTGCATGATCGGGCGTTGCGTCCGAGACCGAGGCCACCGCTGTCCCGCTGGCCGGATTGACCACATCGAACTGGCCGTCGCCATCAACCCAGGCGCCGTTGATATACAGGCGCGTGTCGGGGAAAAGCGCGCTCAGCGCATCGGATGTGAAAGTGTTTGGATGGCTTGTCATCTTCGGCTCCTCGTCAAGGCTGCAAGTATCCATGGCAGATACGGCAATGGTTTCAGTAATACAGCATTGCGATAATATCGTAATACAGTCTTATCGCGCTGACAAGACACTTCGCTCACGCGCGGAGCACGCGGCAACTCACACGGCTGCGCGCAAGGCTGCCACAGCCGGAGCGCGCGCTGACATGGTAGCGAGGGATATCGGATTCGAAGAATTGTGTTGCGAAGCTTGACTGTATTACCGTATTACCATATCACGCCGATTGAATTCACCCCTTGCCCCCGCCCTTCGAGGCGCTACCGGCAAAGGACAGTGAATCCGGGAAGCTTGATCGACGAAATGGGAGGTCTATCGTGGAAGGCACAACTGCAAAAGGCGTGGAAGGTCTTGAACTGGACGTTGCCGTGATCGGATCTGGTGTAGGTGGCCTTTACGCCCTTCACCGTGTCCGCAACGAACTGGGGCTGAATGCTCAGGGGTTCGATGATGCTGGCGGCGTCGGGGGCACCTGGTACTGGAACAGGTATCCGGGCTGCCGCGTCGATACCGAATCCACCGTGTATACCTATTCCTTCGACATGGACATGTTTCAGAACTGGGAATGGTCCGAACGCTATGCCAAGCAGGACGAAGTTCTCAACTACCTCAACGCTGTTGCAGACAAACATGACCTGAAAAGCGCTATCAACTTCAATACGCGCATCGCGAAGATGGAGTGGAACGATGATGCCAACAGGTGGACACTGACCACCAAGTCAGGCGACACGTTCACCGCTAAATACGTGATCGAGGCCGTGGGGCTGCTGTCATCCTCTTACGCCCCGCAATTCCCGGATCAGGACAAATATGAGGGCGATATTCTGGTGGCATCAAAATGGCCCCATGAAGAACCCGATCTCTCGGGAAAGCGGGTAGGCGTGGTCGGTACCGGCTCTACGGGTATCCAGATCATAACGGCAATCGCAGCCAAGGTAGGCCACCTCCACGTTCTTCAGCGCACACCGCAATGGGTAGTGCCGCTGGGGATTGGCCCCTTCCCGCAAGAGACACGCAAGAAGATCCAGAAAGATCCGGTCGGTTTTCGTGACTGGGCGCTGAACACCGCGGCTGTCTTCGGGTTCGTCGAAAGCACGACTTCAGCGCTTGAATTGCCGGAACAGGAACGCAACCGCGTCTATGAGGAAGCCTGGCAGAAGGGCAATGGTTTTGCCTTCATGCTTGAGACCTTCTCGGACATCACGGTCACACCTGAAGCGAACAAGACAGCGACCGACTTCATCAAGTCCAAGATCGACGCAATCGTAAAGGATCCGAAGGTGGCAGCAATGCTTACGCCAACGGATTATTACGCCAGGCGGCCCCTCGCGGCGGACGACTATTACGAGACTTTCAACCGCGAAAACGTAACCCTGCATGACGTCAAGGCAAACCCGATTGAGCGATTCACCAGGAACGGTCTGATCGTTGGCGGCAAGGAAGTGGAACTTGACGTCATAATCATGGCAACCGGGTTTGACGCCATGACCGGGAATTACCTCAAGATCGAGACGATCGGCCGCGATGGTGCCCGGCTTGAAGAGGAGTGGAGCGACGGCCCCCATACCTATGCCGGCATGTCGGTCGCCAAGTTCCCCAATCTCTTGATGGTCTTTGGCCCGTTCAGTCCGTTCACAAGCCAGCCGCTCGTTCACGAATGGCAGGTGAACTTCCTCACCGACTTGATCCTGAAAGCCGAGCAGGGCGAGGGCGTGATCGAAACGGACTACAAGGCGCAGGAAGAATGGGTGCAGCTATGCCAGGAGGGAATGTCCGGCACGCTTTTCGAGGTGACCGACAGCTGGATCAACGGCGCCAACATTCCCGGAAAGCCACGCACCTCCATGTGGTTCATGGGCGGGATGAACGTAAGCGGGAAGGAGACCCCGTGGGTTAATGCCGCTGGTGATCTGGGATAGTTTTTCGGCGATGACCTGATTGCCG
>ERZ869909.1021-NODE-1021-length-25279-cov-32.515197_pt1 | contig 25279 bp, 28 predicted proteins | sample MGYA00520892_ERZ869909 | MGnify/ENA primary metagenome ERZ869909 (study PRJEB32215, sample SAMEA104723947) | bioreactor metagenome | biome: bioreactor; feature: anaerobic bioreactor; material: water | place: China | collected 2015-03-12 ... | reverse complement strand
CGCAGACGACGCGTCAATTCTCCAGGATGTCCGTCACCGATGGCAACTCCATTGATCTTTACGACCGGCATCACGAGGCCGAAGGCGGAGGTCACGAACGCCTCGCGCGCCGTGACGGCCTCGCCCACCCGGAAAGGTCGTTCAATTAGCGGGATTTTTTCCCGAATGAGCAGGTCCAGAAGCGTTCTGCGCGTCACGCCGGGCAAGAGCTCGGGGCCGAGCGCGCGCGTGATCAGCGTGCCGTCCTGGTCGAGGATCCATGCGTTGCTGGATGCGCCTTCCGTCACGAAGCCGTCGCGGTCGACGAACCAGGCCTCCTGGGCCCCGGCCTCGGCGGCGGCCTCCTTGGCGAGGACGGCCGGCAGCAGCATGACGGTCTTGATGTCGCACCTCGCCCACCGGGTGTCCGGCATGGTCTGGACGGCGATCCCGGCGCGGGCGCGGGCCTCGCGCGCCGCACCGTCGATGCTGCGGGCGAGGCAGATGACGGTCGGTGCGACATCGGCGCGCGGGAACGGGAAGTCGCGCGGGGCGGCGCCCCTGCTGATCTGGAGATAGACGAGGCCCGTCCTCACGCGATTGCGGCGAACGGTTTCCGCGAGCACGATCGAGAGCGCGCCCCGCGACATGGGCTGGCGGATGCCGAGCTCGGAAAGCGAGCGTTCGAGGCGCTCCATGTGGCGCGTCCGGTCGACGAGGGCGCCCTCCCTCACCTCGCACACCTCGTAGATCGCGTCGGCGAACTGAAAGCCGCGATCCTCGACGTGGACGCCGGCCTCAGCGTACGGCAGGTAGCGCCCGTTGACGTAGACGACGCGCGTCATGTCGTTTCCTTCGATTGTCTTGATGAGTGCAGGTCGACCTTTAACGATGCCTGCAGCATGCGGCCGTTCCCTCCCCCTTGTGGGGAGGGGTCAGGGGTGGGGGGAACCCGCGAGACGGCAGACGGTCTGCACTCCCCCCTCCTAACCTCCCCCACGAGGGGGGAGGGACAGCGTTGCACAGGACGCAAAGGTTGGCATTCTTATCTCGGCCCGGAGGATGCGAAGGCTGTCACGCGGGCCTCAGCCGACCTTCATTTCGGTGCCGCGCTGATCCGACGAGACGCCGAGCGCGCGCAGCTTCCGGTGCAGCGCCGAGCGCTCCATGCCGACGAACTCGGCCGTGCGCGAGATGTTGCCGCCGAAGCGGTTGATCTGGGCGAGCAGATATTCGCGCTCGAAGATCTCGCGCGCTTCCCTGAGCGGCAGGCTCATCAGGTGCTCGGCGCCGCCGTTGACGGGCAGCGGCACGTTGGAACCGATCTCGTCGGGCAGCATGTCGGCGGTGATGACGGTCGAGGGATCGCCGCCCGCCAGGATCATCAGGCGCTCGATGTTGTTCCGAAGCTCGCGGACGTTGCCGGGCCAGTCGTGCGCCTGGAGCACGGCGATGGCGTCCTCGCCGATGCGGCGCGGCGCGAGGCCCGAGGCCTGCGAGAGCTGGCTCACGAAATACTGGATGAGGTCGGGGATGTCCTCGCGGCGCTCGGCGAGGCCGGGCACGCGCAGCGGCACCACGTTGAGGCGGTGATAGAGATCCTCGCGGAAGCGGCCCTCGCTCATGTCGCGTTCGAGGTCGCGGCTCGTGGACGACACGATGCGCACATCCACCGAGACCTTCTGCGCGCCGCCGATGCGCTGGAATTTCTGCTCGACGAGCACGCGCAGCACCTTGCCCTGGGTCTCGATCGGCATGTCGGCCACTTCGTCGATGTAGAGCGTGCCGCCGTGGGCTTCCTCAAGCGCGCCGACCTTGCGCGGGCCGCCCGAGCGATCCTCGGTGCCGAACAGCTCCTCCTCGACGCGGTCGGGTGCCATGGAGGCGGCGTTGAGCACGATGAAGGGCCCGTCCGCGCGGTGCGATTTCTGGTGCAGCAAGCGCGCGGCAAGCTCCTTACCGGCACCCGACGCGCCGCGGATCAGGATGCGGCTGTTGGTCGGCGCGAGGCGGTCGATGGCGCCCTTCAACTGATTGATGGCGGGCGACTTGCCGATCATCTCGGCAGAAACGGTCGAGCGTTCCTTGAGCTCGCGCACCTCGCGCTTGAGGGAGGACGCTTCGAGCGCGCGCAGCGTAACGAGCACGAGGCGGTCGGCCTTGAACGGCTTTTCGATGTAGTCGTAGGCGCCGCGCTTGATCGCGGTGACCGCCGTCTCGACGTTGCCGTGACCGGAGATGATGACGACGGGAAGCTCGGGATAGGTGCGCTTGATCACCGAGAGCACCTCGAGGCCGTCGAGGCGGCTTCCCTGCAGCCAGATGTCGAGAATGACGAGCTGCGGGCGGCGCTCTTCGATGATGCGCAGCGCCTCATCGCTGTCGCGGGCAAGGCGCGTGCGGTGTCCCTCATCTTCCAGGATGCCCGATACGAGCTCCCGAATGTCGGCCTCGTCATCGACGATCAGGATGTCTGCAGCCATCTCTCAAACTCCTCAAGGATCCGTCGTGTGTCTTGCAATCGCTGTGTCGTGTCAGATGTCGCGGCCGCCGGCGGCGCGCTTCGGCGTGTGGTCGTCGGCCTCGCCCGGGCGTCCCGCGTCGGTCAGGACCGAAAGCGGCAACGTCAGCGTGACGCAGGCGCCGGTCGGGCGGCCGGGCGCGGGCTCGGCATCTTCGAAGATCAACGTGCCGTCGTGCTGGTCGATGATCTTCTGCACGATGGCGAGGCCCAGTCCGGTGCCCTTGTGGCCCTTGGTCGTGACGTAGGGCTCGAGCAGGCGCGCGCGGTTGTGCTTCGGCAGGCCGGGGCCGTTGTCGGTGACGGAGATGGCGATGCGCTCGGCTTCGCGGCGAAGCTCCACCTCGACGCGGCCCTCGCGTCCCGGCTCGGCCTCGGCGGCGCTTTCCACGGCTTCGGTCGCGTTCTTGACGAGGTTGGTCAGCGCCTGCGTCAGGAGACGGCGATCAAACGAGGCGTGCAGCGGGGCGTCGGGCATCTTGAGCGTGTAGATCACGCCGCCATGGCTTTCGCGGAAGAGGATCACCGGGTCCTGCACGGCGTCGCGCAGGTCGCCATGCTCCATGACGGGCTTCGGAATGCGCGCGAACGACGCGAACTCGTCCACCATGGTCTTGATGTCGCCCGCCTGCCGCTCGATCGTTGCGGTGAGCTTGTCGAACGTCTCGCGGTCCTCGGTGATGACGCGGCCGTACTTGCGGCGGATGCGCTCGGCCGAGAGGATGATCGGCGTCAGCGGGTTCTTGATCTCGTGGGCGATGCGGCGCGCGACGTCGGCCCACGCGGACGTGCGCTGCGCGGAGACGAGCTCGGTGATGTCGTCGAACGTCACGACCGATCCGACGTCGCCCGGCCCCGCCTTCTCGCGCGTGACGCGGACCGCGAAGATGCGCTCCTCCTCGCCGATGCCGACGGCCACCTCGTGGGCGCCGCGCGATTTCGCTCCAGGCTCCTCGCGCCGGTCGAGCGCGGGCGCCAGCATCGGCAGCACATCGACGAGCTTCTTGTTCACGAGCTCGGCTTCGGTCGTTGCGAGAAGCTGCTCGGCGGCGCGGCTGACGAGCGTGATGCGGTCATGGCTGTCGAGGCCGATGACGCCCGCCGACACGCCCGAGAGCACCGCCTCCATGAAGCGGCGGCGGTCGAGCAACTGCTCGTTGGCGGTGACGAGCGCGTCGCGCTGGCTCTTGATCTCCCGCGTCATGGTGTTGAACGTGTTGGAGAGGCGGCGCAAGTCGCCCTCGCCGCGCCGCTCGGGCAATTCAACCGCGAGGTTCCCCTGCGAGACCTGCTGGGCGGCCGCGATCAGGCGACGGATCGGCGCGACGAAGCGGCCCGCGAACCAGAGGCCGACCCAGATCGCCGCCAAGAGCGCGGTCATCGAAATCATCGTGTAGATCAGCGCGTGGGCGAGCCTCAGCCCGCCGCGGGCGCGCCGCAGCTGGTTGTACTCGTCGACCGTCTCGGCCGTTTCGGCGAGGTGGCCCATCACCTTGGGACTCAGCGTGCGCGTCACGTAGAGGAAGCGGTCGTCATAGCGATTGAGCTTGGCGATGGCCGCGACCTGGGCGGTGCCCGTCGGCGTGAACATCGCGACCTGGCCGGTGTCGGCCTGCCTGAGATAGAAGATCGGCACCGGCGCGAGCGGCATGGCATCGTTCTCGAGCGCCCGGACAACGGGATTGCCCTCCCCGTCGAGCACGTAGGCGGTCGGCAGGTCGCGCAGCGCGGCCTGCGCCATCACGTGCTGGCGAAACGCCTCCGTATCGCCCGGCATGTCGTCGGCGGAGGCATCGATGTCGCGCACCATGTTCAAGATGTCGGTGCGGATGAGTTGCCGATGCTCGTCGACGTAGGCCTGCGCGACCTCCATCGAGTTGTCGATGATCGCGCGGGTCCGCGTCGAGAACCAGCCGTCGAGCGAGCGGGAGAACGTCGTCGTGGCGGCCGCCGCGAGCACCACAGCAGGAAGCGCGGCAATGATCGAGAACAAGAGCACGATACGCACATGGAGCCGCGCGCCCGCGAGCTTCGCGCGCCAGGCGCGCCACATGCCGTAGCCCTGCCAGGCGATGACGCCGATCATCGCCGCGATGAGCAGCAGGTTCAGGAACAACGCGCCGACCACGATCTCGTCGCGCGGCGCGATGGGCGTGAGGCCGGTGAGGATGAGATAGGTCGCGAGGGCTGCGATGATCGAGAGAATGACGATGACGAGGCCGGTCCAGAACGCGCGGTCGCTCAGGTCCAGGGGCGATGCGCCGCTCCCCGTCCACGCGGCCTTCTCAGGAGTGCCAGTTCCGGCCATTCGTCGTCTGTCCTTGGCTCAAGAAACCCGCGTGCCGTCGGCCGAGGGTCCGCACGCGTGTCACTCTCCGAGCACGGATTTCGCGGGGGGCGCGGATTCTTCGCAACGTCGGAGATGCCACGGCGTGGCGCACACCGTTCAGGGGGCAATTGAGACACCCTAACTGTGACATTCTTGCGACGCAACGGTGCGGCATAGCCATCCACTGTGCAGCGCTGCCACGTGGGATTGCGCGGATGTAACGCCCTTTCGCCGCCCGGCTCAGCAACTCGTGTTGCAGGGCGGAGAACTCCTGTCGCGATCCCTCAACTCACCGGGCTGCGGAACACGCGGATGTCGAGCGCCTTGATGCGGCTCCTCAGCGTATTGCGGTTGAGCCCGAGAAGCTCGGCCGCGCGAATCTGGTTGCCGCGCGTCGCCGCAAGCGCGGCCGAGAGCAGCGGGTATTCCACCTGACGGATCACCCGGTCGTAGAGGCCGGGAGGGGGGAGATCCTTGCCGAAGCTCGCAAAGTATTGCGCGAGGTAGCGCTCGACGAGCTCGGAGAAATCCTTGGGCTCGGCTTCCGCCGCCACGCTGCGCTGAGGCAGCACCTCGGTCAGCTCCTGATCGATGATCTGCTGGGTCAGGGTGTCCTGCGTGTAGAGCGCGCCGACGCGGCGGACAAAGTTCTCGAGCTCGCGCACGTTGCCCGGCCAGGGATGCGCCTTGAGACGCTCGATGGCGCTGGTCTCGATCGACTTCTGGCCCAGGCCTTCGCGCGCGGCCTGGCGCAGGAAGTGGCGCACGAGGTCACCGATGTCCTCGACGCGCTCGCGCAGCGGCGGCAGACGCAGCGGCACGACGTTGAGGCGATAGTAGAGATCCTCGCGAAAGAGGCCCTGCTGGATCTGGCTCCTGAGGTCGCGGTGGGTGGCGGCGATGATGCGCACGTTGGTCTTGATCGGCGTGCGCCCGCCGACGGTCGTGTACTCGCCCTGCTGGAGCACGCGCAGAAGCCGCGTCTGCGCTTCGAGCGGCATGTCGCCGATCTCGTCGAGAAAGAGTGTGCCGCCCTCGGCCTGCTCGAAGCGGCCGATGGCGCGCGCCTGGGCGCCGGTGAAGGCGCCCTTCTCGTGGCCGAAGAGCTCGCTTTCGATCAGCTCGCGCGGGATGGCCGCCATGTTGATGGCGACGAACGGGCCCTGGCGGCGCTTGCCGTAGTCGTGCAGCACGCGCGCGACGAGCTCCTTGCCGGTGCCGCTCTCGCCCTGGATCATCACGGTGAGGTCGGTCTGCGTCAGGCGGGCGAGCGCGCGGTAGATCTCCTGCATGGCGGGCGAGCGGCCGATGAGCGGCAGCTCCTCGCTCTCCATCTCGCTCACCGCGGCGCGCGGCCGCCTCCCCTGCCCGGCGAGCGCGCGTGCGACGACGGACACGACCTCGGAGAGATCGAACGGTTTCGGCAGATATTCGTAGGCACCCTTCTCGGCCGCGGTGAGCGCCGTCATCAGCGTATTCTGCGCGCTCATGACGATGATGGGGAGTTCCGGGCGGACCTTCTTGATGCGCGGGATGAGGTCGAACGCGTTCTCGTCGGGCATCACCACGTCGGTGATCACGACGTCGCCCTCTCCCTGGCTCACCCAGCGCCAGAGGGTGGCCGCGTTGCCCGTCGCGCGGGGCGCATAGCCGGCGCGGGCGAGCGCCTGGTTGAGCACCGTGCGAATGGCGGTGTCGTCGTCGGCGATAAGGATTGTGCCACGAGCCATGGGCGTCATGCTCTCCTGTCGTTGGCGGGAACGGGCCGGTCGAGAACGGGACGGCCGTCGTAGTGGGAGCGATCCTGCATGGGCAGGAGAACGCGGAACACGGTGCGGTTGGCCTCGCTGTCGCACTCGATGATGCCGCCGTGATCGCCGATGATCTTGGCGACGAGAGCGAGGCCGAGGCCGGTGCCGTTGTGCTTGGTGGTGACGAAGGGATCGAAGAGATGTGGGCGCAGGTGGTCCGGCACGCCGGTGCCATTGTCCTCGATCTGGATCATGAGCGGCAGGCTGATGCGGGTGTCGGTTCCCGGCACCAGGAGGCGGACACCGGGACGGAACGACGTCTGCATGACGATGCGGCCGTCGCCGTTGCCGTCGCCAAGGGCTTCGGCGGCGTTCTTGATGAGGTTGAGGAACGCCTGCACGAGCTTGTCGCGATTGCCCGGAACGGGCGGGAGCGAGGGGTCGTAATCCTCGATGAAGCGCACGCCGCGCGCGAAGCCCGACTCGGCGAGGCGGCGCACGTGGTTCAGCACGTCGTGGATGTTGACCGGCTCCTTGGCCAGCGGGCGCTCGTCGCCGAACACCTCCATGCGGTCGACGAGGGTGCGGATCCGCTCCGTCTCGGAGCAGATGAGCTGCGACAGCACGCGATCCTCGTCCGAGAGGCTCTGCTCGAGAAGCTGCGCGGCCCCCTTGATGCCTGACAGCGGGTTCTTGATCTCGTGGGCCAGAACCGCCGCCATGCCGGAGACCGAGCGCGCGGCTGCCCTGTGCGTGAGCTGGCGCTCGATCATGTGCGCCATGGTGCGCTGCTGGAGCATGACGACGATGAGCGGCTCGGCCTCGCTGATGGGGCCGGAGAAGACATCGACCAGGCGCGGGCTCAGAAATTTCGGGCTCCCAAGCTCGATGCCGTACTCGTTCACGGTCGATCCGCTCTCGCGCACCTGATCGACGAGCGCGAGCAGCGGGCAGCCGAACGCCATCACGTCGTCGAGGCGCATGCGGAGCAGCAGAGCCGTGCTCATCGAGAGAAACGCTTCCGCCGCCGCGTTCACGTAGACGATCTGGTTCCCCTCGCCGACGACGAGGATGGGATGGGGGAGCGAGCCCAGGAGCAGCTCGTGCTCGAGCGCCGGCTTGCGGGCGGGGGCGAGCGGAGCGCGCTCGGCGGCCTTCTTGCTCATGCGGCGGCCTCCAGCACATCCTGCTCGGGCTGGTCCGTATAGAACGCGTCGAGGAGCGCGAGGGCGCGGACGGGATCGTCCTCGGTGCACAGGCGCCTGCGCCACGCCTTCAGCGTCTCCGTGCGATGGCCGCTCGTCTCCAGGTACCAGCCGATATGCTTGCGGGCATTGCGAAGCCCCAGAAACTCGCCGTAGTGGGCGAGCATTGCCTCGACATGGCCGCGCGCGATGCGGGCCTGCTCGGCGAGCGGCAGCGCCGTCGTTTCGAGCGCGCCGTCGGCAAGCGCGGCCGCGATCTGCCCCGGCAGCCAGGGGGCGCCATAGGCGCCGCGCCCGATCATGACGCCGTCGGCGCCGGACGACGCGAGGGCCTCGCGCGCGTCGCCGACGCTCGTGATGTCGCCGTTGACGATGACCGGGATCGACACCGCTTCCGTGACGGCGCGGACGGCGGACCAATCGGCGGTCCCCTTGAAGAACTGCTGGCGGGTGCGCCCGTGCACGGTGATGAGCTGGACGCCGGCCGCCTCCGCACGCCGCGCAAGCTCGGGCGCGTTGCGCGAGCGATCGTCCCATCCGAGCCGCATCTTGAGCGTGACGGGGACTGTGACGGCGCCGACGACCGCCTCGATCAGTGCGAGCGCTTGGTCGAGGTCGCGCATCAGTGCCGAGCCCGAGGCCTTGCCCGTCACCTCGCGGGAGGGGCAGCCCATGTTGATGTCGACGATGTCGGCCCCCTTGGCTTCGGCGATGCGGGCGCCCTCGGCCATCCAGCGGCTCTCGCAGCCGACGAGTTGTATGACAAAAGGCGCAAGCCCCTCGCCCTCGGCGCGCCTCAAGACGTCGCTGCGGCTCGCGACCAACTCGGCGCTCGCCACCATTTCGGAGACGACGAGGCCGGCGCCGTGCGCGTGCGCCAAGCGGCGGAACGGCAGATCGCTCACCCCCGTCATGGGGGCGAGAAAGACATTGTTGGCAATGGGTTGCGAGCCGATTTGGAGTCGCGTCACAGGCGAACGATCTCTTCTTGCCTATAAGTTGTGCACTGAAAATTGGTGCCTTTGATTTAGGCACAATATGTCGGCGCTCCCTCCTGCGCAAGCGCCAAGCACGGGCCGGCGATTGCCCAATTGCCGCGCCGCGGCTAAGTCCCTGGGCATCGCAGCTCAACCTGGATGCTTCTCGTGACAGCAGCCGCCTTGATCGTTGCCGCCGGCCGGGGTGCCCGCGCCGGCCGCTCGGGTCTCCCGCCCAAGCAGTATGCGCTGCTCGCGGGCCGGCCGGTGTTGGCGCACGCCATCGCGGCCTTTCAGGCGGTGCCCGGCGTCCGGCGGATCGCCGTCGTCATCCACGCGGACGATGCGGATCTCTACGCCGACTGCGCCCGGCTGGTCCCGGGCCGCCTGATGCCGCCGGTTCTCGGCGGGGCAACGCGCCAGGACTCGGTCCGGCTGGGGCTTGCGGCTCTTGCCGCCGACGCGCCGGACCACGTGCTGATCCACGACGCGGCCCGCCCCTTCGTCTCGGCAGAGACGATCCAAGCGGTGCTCGACACGCTCGGCCATCACGAGGGCGCGCTCGCGGCGCAGCCGGTGGCCGATACGCTGAAGCGGGCGGCCGGCGACGGCACCGTTGCGGATACGCCGCCGCGCGACGGCCTCTGGCAGGCGCAGACGCCCCAGGGCTTCCGCTTCTCCCCGATCCTCGCCGCGCACGCGCGCGCCGCAGCCGAGGGGCGGCAGGACTTCACCGACGACGCCTCCCTCGCGGAATGGGCCGGGCTTCGCGTAGCCCTGGTCGCCAGCCCCCGGCGGAACTTCAAGATCACCACGCAGGAGGACCTGGCGATGGCCGAGGATCTGCTCCGCCCTTCCCAGCCGCTTCTCGAAACCAGAACCGGGACCGGATTCGACGTCCATGCCTTCTGCGAGGGCGATCACGTCTGGGTGGGCGGCGTGCGCATCGCGCACGACAAAGGGCTCTCGGCCCATTCGGACGGCGATGCGCCGCTGCACGCGCTGACGGACGCGCTGCTCGGCGCGATCGGCGACGGCGACATCGGCCAGCATTTCCCGCCCACCGATCCCCAATGGAAGGGGGCGGCGTCGCACCTCTTTCTTGCGGATGCGGCCCGGCGCGTCACGGCGCGCGGCGGGCGCATCGTCAACGTCGATCTCACCATCCTGTGCGAGGCGCCGCGCATCGGCCCGCATCGCGACGCCATCCGCACCCGCGTGGCCGAAATCCTCGGGCTCGACGTGGCGCGCGTCGGCGTCAAGGCGACCACGACCGAGCGGCTCGGTTTTACGGGACGCGGCGAAGGCCTCGCGGCGATGGCCTCGGCCACGGTGCTGCTGCCCGCTTGAGATGGCGCACCGCACAGCGGCTTTTCCGTACCGCGTGGCCCGGTTCGCGTTGACCCCCCTCCCAGAATCGCGGCATCAAAATGCCCAGGTGGTTGTATGCCAAAAGCGATGCAACAAGCTTTACCAGGGGCCACGTCCATGAACCTGATGACCCACACGCTCGAGCGTCCGGTGACGGACAAAGCCGCCACGGCCAATATCTCCGAGATTGCCGAGACGACCTCGGCGACCTGTCTCGCGACCCGCGTGCGCCAGCTTTCGCGCATCATCACGCGCCTTTACGACGACGCGATGCGTCCGCTCGGCATCACGGCCAGCCAGTACACGCTGCTCGCCCAGCTCGCCTCGCGCGACGGCATCACGGCGGTCGAGATCGGGCATGAGCTCGACATCGAGAAGTCCACGCTCTCGCGCAACCTGAAGCGCCTGCTCGCGCTCGGCCTGATCATCATGGATCCGCCGGCCGGCCGGCGCGGACGCGGTCTGCACCTCACGGCGAAGGGCCAGATCACGCTGAAGGATGCCTATCCGGTCTGGCAGGGCGCGCAGGCGCGCGCCGTGGCCGTGATGGGCGTCGATACGCGTGCGAAGCTCGACGACCTGCTGCGCACGGCGGAGAAGCTGATCGCCGACTGACGGAGGCCGGTTTCTCGGTTATCTCTTGAAGGGCGTGCCGCAAGGTGCGCCCTTAGTTTTTCGGCGTTGCGCGGAGCGGCAGACATGGTTTTCCCCGATCTCGTCCCCGAGGCCCAACGGCTACTCTCGGATTTGCGGGCGCGGGGGCTCCGGCTCGCCACGGCCGAAAGTTGTACGGGCGGGTTGATCGCCGCGCTGTTCACCGAGGTCGCCGGCGCGTCGGACGTGTTCGAGCGCGGGTTCGTCACCTACACCAACGCCGCGAAGATCGGGCAGCTCGGCGTGGATCTCGAGATCCTGCACCGCTACGGCGCGGTGAGCGCGGAAACGGCAGAAGCCATGGCGGACGGCGCGCTCCGCTGCTCGGCCGCGGACGTGACGCTCGCGGTGACGGGCATCGCCGGCCCCACAGGCGGGACGCCCGAGAAGCCGGTGGGGCTCGTCTATCTCGGGCACGCCTTTCGCGGACGGGTCACGCAAACGCGCGAGCTGCGTCTCGGAGAGGACCGGAGCCGCTCGGCCATTCGCGAGAAAACGGTCGCGGAAGCCCTCGCCCTGCTCAGCCAGGCGCTCGCGGGATAGCGTCCGAGGGAACCAGTTGCACGCCGCCGTCGTAAGGACCAGCAGGACGGAGTGCGCCAGCGGGGCGTTCCTTGCCTGTCCGAAGGACTGACAGAAAGGGCCGCACCCGTGCTTGATCCGCTCCGTTTTCTTCCATCCCTCGTCGGTGCGCTCGCGGCGTTTGCGGCTGCCGTCTCCCCCGCCATTGCCGCCGACCTCACGGCGCGGCAGGTCACGCAACAGCTCTACCAGGCCGGTGCCGCGGCGGCTCCCGTCGATTTCAGCGGCCGCGATCTCGGGGGCCTCGACCTTGCCGGGCTCGCGTTCAAGAAGGCGCGCCTCGCCAAGACCGACCTCTTCGGCGCGGATCTGTCGGGGGCGGATCTCAGCGGCACGGATCTCAGCACCGCGCGCCTCGACCGCGCGCTGATCATCCGCACGCGTTTCGATCATGCACGCCTTCAAGGCGCGAGCGTCCTGCGCCCCACGACGCGGTCCGGTTTCGACTATACGCCGGGCGAGGCCGCGAGTTTCGCGGGCGCGGATCTCACCGGCGCCAAGCTGTTCGGATTGTTCAACGGCAGCAACTTTTCGGGCGCGAAGCTCGCCGGCGCCTCACTCGCGCCGTTCGGCCACACCGGCTTCATCGAGATGCAATGGCGCACGCGGCTCGATGGCGCGGACCTCACCGGCGCCGACCTCTCGGACGCGAACCTCACGCAGGTCTCGCTGCGCTTCGCCAACCTCAAAGGCGCGAAGCTCCGCGGCGCCGTGCTCAAGAATGCCGATCTTGCGCATGCGGACCTGACGGATGCGGATCTCACGGGGGCCGATCTCACCAACGCGGATCTCTATTCCGCCAGGCTCACGCACGCGAAAGGGCTCGCGAGCGTCGGCGGGTTGGCGACGGTGCGCAATCGCGACAAGGCGATCCCGTAGCGCCGATGCAGGCGATCACTCCCCGGAGCGGGCGGCTTTCTGCTGCGCCCGCCAGAGCATGGCTTTGTCTTCCTCCGGGCTGATATAGCCGTCGCCGTTCGCGTCGATCTCATCGAAGATCTCTGCGACGTTCGGATTGCCGGCGATCGCCTCCTCCCGGCTCAGCCGGCCGTCGCCGTCCTTGTCGTGGGCATCCCATTCGGCTTGCCACGCGGCTTGGTCAAAATCCGCTGGCGGCTCCGGGCTGGCTGCGATCGCGAGAGCAGGAATGGCAAGAACAGCGATCAGCACACTGCAGCGGAGGATCCTCATGCCTTCTTCTCCTCTTTTTCGTCCAGGACGAGGGACGGCATAGGAGAGCAGTCGGGCATTTTTCAGGTTGAGGCGGCGCGCTAAACCGTACCCGGGGCTCCGTACAGCGTGCGGGCGCGGGCTTCGAAGGCATCCGTGTAGCTCTTCACGGCCTTCTCGAACGCGGCGCCGACGATGAGGGAGAGCATCGTCGAGCGGAAGGCGTAGTCGATCGTGAAATACACGTCCGAGCCACCGTCGGCGGCGACGAACCGCCAATCGTTTTCGAGATGGCTGAAGGGCCCGTCGAGATGGCGGACGCGGATCTCGCCAGCGTCCGGCGACAGCTCGACACGGGTTGTGAAGCGCTCGGTGATCGCCTTGTAGCCGACGGTCATGGTGGCCGTCAGCTCGCGTCCGCCCGGCGTCTCCTTGCGGTCGAGCACGGTGAGACCTTCGACGAGCGGCAGGAACTCCGGATAGCGCTCGACGTCGGCGACGACGGCGAACATTTGCTCTGGCGTGAAGGCAACACGCCGGACGGTGTTGAAGCGCGGCACGTGTGGTGGGTCCTTATCGTGATGTGGCCATCGAGGCGGCGAGACGCGCGGCCTTGAGACGCTGGAAGTCCTCGTCCGCGTGATAGGACGAGCGCGTGAGCGGGCTCGATGCGACCACGTGGAAGCCCTTGGCGAGCGCGATGCGCCGGAGGTCGTCGAACTCGTCGGGCGGGACGTAGCGCTTGACCTCGGCGTGCTTCGGCGAGGGCGCGAGATACTGCCCGATGGTCAGGAAGTCCACCTCCGCCGAGCGCAGATCGTCCATCACCTGCAGCACCTCGTCGCGCGTTTCGCCGAGGCCGACCATGAGGCCCGACTTGGTGAAGGTCGTCGGATCCAGCTCCTTGGCCCGCTGCAGCAGGCGGAGCGAATGGAAGTAGCGCGCGCCCGGGCGGATGCGCACGTAAAGCCCCGGCACCGTCTCGAGATTGTGGTTGAGCACGTCCGGCCGGGCGGCAGCGACGGTTTCGAGCGCACCCTCCTTGCGCAGAAAATCCGGGATCAGCACCTCGATGCTGGTCGCCGGCGCGCGCCGGCGCACGGCTTCGATGACGCGGGCGAAATGCGCCGCTCCGCCGTCCGCGAGGTCGTCGCGATCCACGGATGTGATGACGACGTGGCGAAGCCCGAGCGCCTCGACGGCGTCGGCCACCCGCGCCGGCTCCTTCGTGTCGAGCGGACGCGGCACGCCGGTCGCCACGTTGCAGAAGGCGCACGCGCGCGTGCAGATCTCGCCCATGATCATCATGGTGGCATGGCGCTGCTGCCAGCATTCGCCGATGTTGGGGCAGCCCGCCTCCTCGCATACGGTCGCCAGGCCGTGCTCGCGGACGATGGCGCGCGTCGCAAGGAAGGCCTCCGACCCAGGCGCGCGGACGCGAATCCAGGCCGGCTTCGGCGGCATGGGATTGTCCGGGCGATGCGCCTTTTCAGGATGACGCTGGGCGGCGTGCGCGCGTCCGGCTCGCATGTCGATCAGTGTGACCATCAGCACCCTCTGGCAGCATCCTCTGGCTGGCCGTTATGCTCAGCTTAGAAGGCCAGCGGCGGCGATGAAAGCGGACAATGGTCGCGATCGTCCGCGCTTCGGCGCGTCAGCGGCCGCCGAGAAAGCGGGCGACGATGACAACAAGCATCGCGCCGATGGTCGAGATGGCGATCTGATTGCCGTACGGGATGACGGAATCGAAGTCGTAGGGCAGCGTCAGCAGGCCGGCGTTGGCGAGGCTTCCGCCGACCACCGCGCCGATCATGCCGACCAGCAGATTGCGGATCAGCCCGCCGCCGCCAAGCAGGAGCCCCGCGAGCCAGCCGGCCACCAGGCCGTTGAGGACCATGACGACCCACTGCGGATTGTCGGCCGCGAATTGCTGAAATTGCTCCATGCGTCTCCCCCTAAGCTCACGCAGAGCGCGGCTGGCGTGCTACGGGCGGCATCCGTTCGCTCATTGTCGAGAAATACCCGCGTGAGAAAGCCCGCTCATGCGTCGCCGTCTCAGGCGTGGCACACTTTCAGGCGTGGCATTGCGCGCCGAGATAATCGTTGAGAAGACGATTGTAGAGATCGGCATCGGCCTTTTGTGAGGCGGAGACCTTGCGCCCCGCGGCCTGCGCCTGGATGACCGAGGGCACGCCTTTGGCATCCAGCCGGTTGAGCTGCTGCTTGATCGAGCCGCAGGTTTCGCCGGCCGCGAGCGCCTTGCGTGCGGGCCCTTGCTGGTTGCCGCCGGATGCGCAGCCCGCAGCGAGAGCGGCCGTCGCGACGGCACCCAGCACAGCCAACCGAAATGCGCCGCCACGCACCATCGCTGTCATGAATGAAAAGCCCTCTAAAAGCGTATTCGCCGGCAAAGTATGATGTTCAGCAGAAGTGTAGAAGTCCTCAGCGCTTCTCTCAAGCCATTCGCGCAAAACTGTGGCTGGAGTGCAGCACTTCACGCCCGGCGCCGGACAGGCACGGTCTCACGTCCGGGCGAGCCCGCCGGGATGTCACGCCGGAAAGGCCCGCGTTACGGGCTCGACTGCGGGATGACGGGCGGCGCGATGTGGCGCTCCGCCGGGGGTGTCGCAGAGGCCACGGGCGGGGGTGTCGTGGCAGACACGACCTGCGCTCCGGCCGCGGTCGGCGCGGCGGGCGCCGCCGGCGCAGCCTGCTGGGCGGCGAGCTGCGGCACGCGCACGCCGGGGGCGGAGCACTTGGCCTGGAACTCGGCGTTGGCCTTGTCGAGCTCGGCGGCCTGCCCGAGAGACGCACGCTTGACCGAGACGGTCGACGACTTGCCCACGGAGGCTTTCTCGAGCCGCTCCGTCAGCCCGTCCTGGCGCAGGGCCTGGATGCGCTGGGCGAGCGCGTGACAGGAGGGGTCAACCGCGCCGGCCGCCGGAACCGCCTGGGCCGTGTTGATCGACTGCGTGGTGAGCGGGTTCGAAAGGATGCCGCTGTCCGAGCAGCCCGCGAGGCCAAGCCCGGCGACTGCGGCTGAGATCAGTATCGCGCCAGATTTCCGCATGGTGTCCCCCCATGATCGACGGCCAATGTTGCCGGTCCATCGTTCTGGTCTACGGTCTTGTTCGTGCACGTCACAAGAAGTCCGGCCCAATTTGTCGGTGTATGGACGAAATTGACAGGGGCGAATCTGTGGAAAGGCCGCCGCCGTGGCGTGACGGCCACAACGGGCCCAAGGGGCGCGTCTCAATCTCCGCAAGAACTGAACGTGCGAAAGAACCGCCGCGATGCCCCGCTCAGACCCCGCGCACCAAGTCCCCGGCCGCCCTGGCGACGTCGGCAGCGCGCGGCAGGGCTGCCGCCTGAAGCTCGGCCGCGTACGGCATCGGGACCGGGGCACCGGCCATCCGGAGCGGCGGGCTTTTCAAGGTGGGGAAGTGGTGAGCCGCGACGTGCGCCACGAGCTCCGCGCCGATGCCGCCCTCGCCCGTCCCCTCCTCGAGCGTCACCAGGCGCCCCGTGCGCGCGACCGACGCCGCGACCGTCTCGCGATCGAGGGGACGTACCCACATCAGGTCGACGATCTCGGCTTCGATACCGTCGAGGCTCAGGGCCTCTGCCGCCTCGAGCGCGGTGATGACCGCGCGGCCCAGGGCGGCGACGGTGAGATCGGCTCCGCTTCGCAGGATGCGCGCGCGGCCGGGTGCCGGATCGAACGGGGCCTCGATGCCGGGTGACGGGTCCTCCATCGTGTAGAGCAATTCATGCTCCAGCACGGCGACCGGGCCGCCACCCTCGATGGCGGCGCGCAGCAGCGCCTTGGCGGACGACGCGGTGGCCGGCTGCGCGACCTTGAGTCCGGGCAAGCGCGCGAGGTCGGCTGCCACACAACGCGCATCCTGGCCGGCCATGCCGGGCACGTACCCGTTCGGGCCGCGGATCACGAGCGGCACGGATTGCGCGCCGCCCGAGAGATAGAACGTCTCGGCGGCCGTCATGAGATAGGGTGTCAGCACTTCGAGCGCGCGGCCCCAGTGGGCGATTTCGACGACGGGTCTCAGGCCCGCGAGCGCGGCGCCGAGCGCCACGCCGAAGAGTGCGTCTTCGAGCGCCGGAACCTTCACCACGCGCCGTTCGCCGAACGTGTCGAGAAGGCCCTGGGCGACTTTGGGGGCGCCGCGGTTCTGAGCAACGTCGGTGCCGATCAGAAAGACGCGGTCGTCGGCGTGCATCGCGTCTGCCAGCGCGTCCCGCAACGCTTCGCGATAGGTCGTCCCGCGGGCGAAGACGGGAGCGGACGGCGGCGGCCCGCCGTGGTGGGGCAAGGGCCCCAGGCTTGCGAAGCCCAACGCGGCAGACGGCGTCTCCGGCATGCGCGGCGTGACGCCTGCGAACAGGATGGCGATCGGCGTGTTGACCTTCACGCCCTCGGTGCCGGCCGGGACGAGGATGCGCTCGACGCGGCCTTCGCTCGACGCTTCGATCTCGAGGGTCGCCGTCGACGTCGCGATCTCGACGAGCACGTCGCCGGCTGCGACGTGCTGGCCTTCGGAGACGTGCCAGCGCGCGATCCTGCCGTCGGTCATCGTCGGCGTCATGGGCGGCATGAGGATCTGCTGGCGCATGGGCGGCCTCACGCCTCGGCCGACGAGAGGAGATCGTGCGCGGCCGGTGCGGGCGCGGCCTGGGCTGCGATTTTCGCGGCCATGACCTCTTCCCTCACCTCTTTCTCGAGCGCCTTGATGTCGCGTTCCGAAAGGATGCCCGACGCGAGAATGCGCGCGCGCGCCTTCGTCACGGGGTCGGCGTCCTCGAAGCGGGCCTCGGCACCGCCGCGCCGTGCGGGCACGCCGCCATGCCCGCGATAGCGGTAGGTCAGCATTTCGAGCAGCATCGGGCCCTCGCCGTTGCGTGCCCGCGCGATGGCGCGGCGGCCCGCGGCCCGCGCGCGGCGGACATCGATGCCGTCGACCTGCTCGCCCGGAAGCGCGAACGGCGTGCCGCTCTCGGCGATAGCGGACGGAACAGGACCGAGCACGATGCCAGCACCGGGATTGGCCGTGTTGTTGTCGACGACGAAGACGATCGGCAGCTTGCGGTCGGCTGCGAACCTGTAGGCCTCGAACACGCGCCCGCGCGCGGCCGCACCATCGCCGTAGAAGCAGAGCGTCACCGCGTCGTCGCCCCGATAGCGAGAGGCGAACGCGAGCCCGGCGGCGACGGGCACGTTGAGGCCGGCAAAGCCGTGGCCGCCATAGAAGCGGTGCTCGGGCGCAAACATTCTCACCGAGCCACCCTTGCCGCGCGACAGGCCCGCCTCGCGTCCGAGCAGCTCGGCCATGACGCGGCGCGGCTCGACCCCGCGCGCGAGAAGCACGCCATGGGTGCGGTAGCTGGTGATGACGGGATCGGTGTCGCGCGCCGCCATCATCAGGCCGACGATGGCGGCTTCCTGGCCGATGGAGAGCGGGCAGAGTCCGTGGATCGCTTCAAGCGCGTAGAGCTGGCCCGCCTTTTCCTCGAAACGGCGGATGAGCAGCATCGTCCGGTAGGCCTGGATCTCCTCCTCCGGCATAAAGGCGATGCTGTCCGTGCTCGCCGAACCAGGGGGCGCCCCCGTCATCTTCGTTTCTCGCTCCGTTCGGGAATGGCATTCATGCGGGTGCTGCCCGAGCATCACGTTGCCATCGTGCCACGAAATTTACACGACAACGCCCCGCAGAAGCCAGCGCTGCCTGCGCGCGGCGCTGCGGGCGGGCGGGCGCACCTCTGGCCGAGACCTGTGGCAACCTGACGGCAAAAGACCGCGCGGGACGCCTGAGGGGCTTCTACCTCGCGTCGTGCGGCCCTTCCGCCACGATGCGGTCGCCCGGACGGGCGAAGCCCAGAACCTCGCGGGCGATCTCCTCGACGAAATCGGGATCGGGAAGGTCGGGGCGCAGGAGCGCGACGTCGCGCTCGAGCTTGGAGCGTACGGTCTCGAGGCTCTCGAGCTGGAACTCCAGAGCGCTTTGGCGCTCGAGCAGTCGTTCTCGAGCCTCGAGACCGTAGCGGCCTTTCAAGGTGTGATGGGCGAAGTACGCCGTTAAGCCGAGGCAGAGAAGCAAAACCATTGCCTGCCGAAGCTTGGATCGCCGATCGTATGAAGGCTGACGCAGCACAGGGTGTTCGTCGTTACGCGCTATGAGATCCGGGAACGAGGCCAGTATGGCGCGGCACTCTTAAGGCCAGGTAAAGCGCCGTCATGAATTGGAAAAATCGACATCGCCCGCGCAAAACAAAAGGCCGCGGAGAGCATATCCCGCGGCCTCTTCATTCGATCAACGCTCCGATTTAGACCGCGCGGTCGCCCCGCAGGATCGAGCGGCCCGCGTAGCGCGCGACGTCGCCCAGCTCGCCCTCGATGCGGATGAGCTGGTTGTACTTTGCGAGACGATCCGACCGGCAGAGCGAGCCCGTCTTGATCTGCCCGCAGTTGGTCGCGACCGCGAGATCGGCAATCGTCGCGTCCTCCGTCTCGCCCGAGCGGTGCGACATGACGGCAGTGTAGCCGGCGCGCTGGGCCATCGAAACCGCATCAAGCGTCTCGGTGAGCGTGCCGATCTGATTGACCTTGACCAGGATCGAGTTGGCGGTTCCCGTCTTGATGCCGCGCGAGAGGCGCGCCGTGTTGGTGACGAAGAGATCGTCGCCCACGAGCTGGACGTTGCGGCCGATGGCGTCGGTCAGCGCCTTCCAGCCCTCCCAGTCGTCCTCGGCCATGCCGTCCTCGATGGAGATGATCGGGAAGCGGGTGACGAGGTCTTCGAGATAGCGCGTCATACCGGCGCTATCGAGGCTCTTGCCCTCGCCTTCGAGCTCGTACCTGCCATTCTTGTAGAACTCGGTCGAGGCGCAATCGAGGGCCAGCATCACGTCGTCGCCGGGCTTGTAGCCCGCCGCCTCGATCGACTTCATGATGAAGCCGAGGGCCTCGTCGGCGCTCTTCAGGTTCGGCGCGAAGCCGCCCTCGTCGCCGATGCCGGTGTTGTGGCCGGCGTCCTTGAGGCCCTTCTTCAGTGTGTGGAAGATCTCGGCACCGATCCGGATGGCGTCGGCCGCGGTCTCTGCCGACACCGGCATGATCATGAATTCCTGGATGTCGATCGGGTTGTCGGCGTGCGCGCCACCGTTGACGATGTTCATCATCGGCACGGGCAGCACGTGCGCCGCCGCGCCGCCGACGTAGCGATAGAGCGGAAGGCCGGCGGCTTCGGCCGCGGCCTTGGCGGCCGCCATCGACACGCCGAGGATGGCGTTGGCGCCGAGGCGCGACTTGTTCTCCGTGCCGTCGAGCTGGATCATGGCGGCGTCGATGCCGCGCTGGTCCTCGGCGTCGAGGCCGGTCAGCGCATCGGCAAGCTCGCCATTCACGGCTTCCACGGCCTTCTGCACGCCCTTGCCGAGGTAGCGGCTCTTGTCGCCGTCGCGCAGCTCGTTGGCTTCATGCGCGCCCGTCGAGGCGCCGGAGGGAACGGCGGCGCGGCCGAGCGAGCCATCCTCCAGCGTGACATCGACCTCCACGGTCGGGTTGCCCCGGCTGTCCAGGATCTCGCGGCCGAGAATGTCGACGATGGCGGTCATGGGCTTTTCCTTGGAAGTCTGATGGACAAATGGTTTTTATGAGCCGGTGGGCTGCGTTCGCGATCGGGCGGCGGGCGCCGCGCCAAGCCCTTCACGGGCCGGTGCGGGTTGTACCTGGGTTCGGAGAGCACGGAAAGACCCGATCGGGTAGGTTCGGAAACCATATTAGGCCATAGGAGGCGTCCGTTCATGGCTGATCAAAGCGCGCTGGTGCTGTTTTCGGGCGGGCAGGATTCGACGGTCTGCCTCGCCTGGGCGCTTGCGCGCTATGGGCGGGTCGAGACGATCGGCTTCGACTACGGGCAGCGCCACGCCGTGGAGCTCGCCCAGCGGGAGACGGTGCTCGACGGGTTTCGGACCCGCTTTCCGGACTGGGCGGCGCGTCTCGGAGCCGACCATAGCCTGGCGCTGCCGGAACTCGGGCAGCTCAGCGAAACGTCGCTCACGCGCGAGACCGAGATCGCGATGACGGAGGCCGGCCTCCCCTCCACCTTCGTGCCGGGGCGCAACCTGCTGTTCCTCACCTATGCGGCCGCCCTCGCCTACCGGCGGGGAATCGGAACGCTGGTCGGCGGCATGTGCGAGACCGACTATTCCGGCTATCCGGACTGCCGCAACGAGACGCTGCAGACGCTCGCGCGCGCGCTCTCGCTCGGCATGGACGTGGCGCTTCGGATCGAGACGCCGCTGATGTGGATCGACAAGGCCGGCACGTGGGCGCTCGCGCACGCGCTTGGCGGCGAGGCGCTGATCGATCTCATCGTCGCCGACACGCACACCTGCTACCTGGGCGACCGGAGCCGGCGGCACGCGTGGGGCGTGGGCTGCGGGACATGCCCCGCATGCGAGCTTCGCGCCAAGGGATGGGATGCATGGACACGCGAGACGACGGCACGCGCGACGACGACAGGCGCGACGTCGATCGGCACGCCGCGCTGATCCGCGCCGCGGACGCGGCACTGGCCGGGCGATGGGACGAGGCGCACGACACGGCCCAGCGCTTCGAGGGCGATGCCGCGGACAGCCGCACCTGGTCTCGGCATACCCGTCACCGTTTTGAAGACTTTTCCGGGCCGAGCGCCGAACTCGCTACGATCCGCGCCGAACTTCGGCGTTAAAGATATCCGCATGGATGCGTTGGCGGAAGGAGCTGCGGCCCTATCCTAAAACCTCGACGCGTCTCTCCCCTCACTCACGGACATTCTCTCCATGCGACTTCTTCTCTCCACGATGCTGAGCGCGGCCATCCTCGCGCCGTCTCTGGCGATGGCCACGTCCGTCGAACGATTCCACGGGCGGTGGGAAAAGGTCGGGCAAGCGTGCGAATACTCGCAGGACGAGACCGAGGGCGACTACTTCTCCATCGGCAGGGATCTCTTCAAGTACAGCTCCGGCTTCTGCCCCGATCCCGTCTTCAAGCTCGTCGGCGACGAGCTTTCCGTGACCGCGCACTGCACCTTCGGGGAGAGCGAGCAATCCCCTGTCGCGGAGCAGTTCACGCTCGATGGCACCGAGCTTGTCGCAAGCGGAACGCGCACGAGCGGACGCTACGAGCGGTGCGGCCCGGCGACCGACTGAGGAACACGGTTAAGGATGCGGTAAACCGCCTCCCGCAGGAAACAGCGTCTCCCTGGCAACCTTCCGTTATCACCCCTACTTATCAGGGGTCAGCTCCGAACCCTCAGGAGACCCCCTCATGGCAAAATCCGAATCCAAGTCCGACCTCAAGAAGGCCGCCGAACGACGCAAAGCCCCGCTCGCCACGCCGAGCGACCTCGGCGACAATGCGGTGCGCGATCTCACGGGCGCGCTCAACGAACTGCTCGCCGACGTGTTCGCGCTCTACCTCAAGACCAAGAACTTCCATTGGCACGTTTCCGGGCCGCACTTCCGCGATTTCCATCTCATGATGGACGATCAGTCGGCCCAGCTCCTGGCCATGACGGACCCCATCGCGGAGCGCGTCCGCAAGCTCGGCGGTACGACGCTGCGCTCCATCGGGCAGATCTCACGCCTGCAGCGGGTGGAGGACAACGATGCGGACTACGTCGAGCCGCTCGACATGCTGGCCGAGCTCCGCGAGGACAACAAGGACCTGATCCATCACCTGAGGGGCGTGCACGAGCTCACGGACGAGCACAAGGACTACGCGACGTCGAGCCTCTTGGACGTGTGGATCGACGAGGCTGAGAAGCGGCACTGGTTCCTGTTCGAGGCGAGCCGCAGGACGGGGCCGTAAAGGGCGTTCCCTTTCGCCATCTTGCGGAACATGGGCCGACCTTCTAGAGCCGTTCCGATCTTCGTGGAATCCCGGAACGGCTCTCAGCTTTTGCTTTATCGTGCTTCTTACCGGAAAATCGGTTCCCACGTTTCCGGAAGCACTTTAGGTCTCGGCCCATGTACGCCGTCAAAGAGATCTTCTACACGCTGCAGGGCGAGGGCGCGAACGCGGGCCGCGCGGCCGTGTTCTGCCGCTTTGCCGGCTGCAATCTCTGGTCGGGCCGCGAGAAGGACCGGCCGGCGGCGGCCTGCGATTTCTGCGACACGGATTTCGTCGGGACGGACGGTGAAGGTGGCGGCAAGTATGCGGATGCCCGGCTGCTGGCCGGCGCCATCTCCGCGGCGTGGCAGGGAGGAAGCGGGGAGCGTTTCGTCGTCCTCACCGGGGGCGAGCCTGCGCTCCAGGTCGACGCCGCGCTGATCGACGCGTTGCATACCCAAGGGTTCGCGATCGCCGTCGAAACCAACGGCACCCTTCCCTTGCCGGCGGGACTCGACTGGATCTGCGTCAGTCCCAAGGCGGGCACCGACCTTGCCCTGACCTCGGGGGACGAGTTGAAGCTCGTCTATCCGCAAGAGGGCCTCGCACCCGACAGCCTGCTCGGGCTCGACTTTCCGCGGCGTTACCTGAGCCCCATGGACGGGCCGCGGCTCGCGGAGAACACGGCGGCTGCAGTGGCCTACGTCAAGGCGCACCCGGTGTGGCGGCTTTCGGTCCAGACGCACAAGCGGATCGGAATTCCCTAAACGATCCCGGCGACCTCCATGCCGCAGGGGATGGCGCGGCGCCCGGAAATCTCCTATTTGAGCGCCATGCGTATCTACAAAGACTTCCTGTTCGAGGCGGCGCACTATCTGCCGTCCGCCCCGCTCGGCCACCCGAATTCGCGGGTGCACGGCCATTCGTTCCGCGCGCGCGTCGTCATCGACGGCCAGCCGGACGCCGAGAGCGGCCTCGTATTCCATTTCGACGACCTCACGGCCGCCATCGAGGACGCACGCGACGCGCTCGACCATCGCCTTTTGAACGAGATCGAAGGGCTCGAAGCGCCGACGCTCGAACGCATTTCGATCTGGCTCTGGAACCGGCTGCAGAACCGCGTGCCCGGTCTCGCGGAGATCCAGGTCTCGCGCGACAGCTGCAACGAAGGCTGCATCTACCGGGGCGACGCGCCGGCGCTGCGCCAAGCCGCCGAATAAACTCGAAAGGACGCGTTGGCATGGCCCGCGAAACCACCGGCATCACGCTTCTCGGCGGTGCGAGCCAGGTTCCGGAAAGTCCGGACAAGGCGTTGCTCGAACGGGTCGCCAACCCTCACGCCGACACGGCCTATGTGGCGCGCTTCACGGCGCCCGAATTCACATCGCTGTGCCCGGTGACCGGCCAGCCCGACTTCGCGCATCTCGTCATCGACTACGTGCCGGATGCCTGGCTGGTGGAGAGCAAGTCGCTCAAGCTCTACCTCGCCTCATTCCGCAATCACGGGGCGTTCCACGAGGACTGCACGGTTGCGATCGGCAAGCGTCTCGTCGCGCTGCTGGAGCCGCATTATCTGCGCATCGGGGGCTATTGGTATCCGCGCGGCGGCATCCCGATCGACGTGTTCTGGCAGACCGGGGCGCTGCCCGAGGGCGTGTGGCTTCCCGACCAGGGCGTCGCGCCCTACCGCGGCCGCGGATAAATCCCCTTTCAGGATCCGCATCCGACCGCCCGCCGACGTTTCGACGTGTGGCGGTTGCAACACGCGCGCTCCTTCCCCTGCTGACGGAACCGCAGCGACGGACGCGCGTACTTCCTACCGTTGCCTTTAAGACGGCCGGTCCCCCCAATGCCCGGCTGCTGTTCGCGTCGAGCCGATCGCCGCACGCGGAACGACAGGAGCGGTGATGATTGCAGGACTTCCGGACGAGTGGATCATGGCGTTCGCGGATGGCGAGCTTGATGCCCCCCTCGCCTCCCACGTGCGCAAGGCGATCGGGTCGAACCCCGAGGCTCGGCGCAAGTACCACGCCTTCCTCTCCACCCGGCCGCTCGCGGGCGATGCGTTCGGGCGCATCCTCGCCGAGCCCGTCCCGGAGCGGCTTACGCGGTCAGTCGCGCGGAGATGAGCATCCGATCGAGGCTACACCCTCTTTCCGACGAGGCTTTGCGTCTGGTCAAGGCGTCGCACCCGGGGCTTTGCTAGACAGGCGCATGTCACAAAAGCTGGGTTATGCAGGCGTGGACGCCGGCGCGGAGGCCGGAAAACCGGGTAGCTCGATGAACGCAGTGCCGCGCAGGGAGCTTGCAGAGCGGATTTACGAAGGAATGCGCGCCCACTACGGGCCGGCGGTCTATCGGCCGTGGCAAGAGCTCGGCCCGTTGACGCGGAGCCGATTCCTGATGCTGGTGGCCGAAATGGAGGGCGTCGGCCTGATCGACCCCGCCTATCCCGAGCACAACCCTTAAGCCTGATCTCCGAGCCTCGGCTCCAAACTCAATCAGGGCGTGTCGGAGGTTTTCGGCGGCGCGGCGCGGTCGATGACCGCGGGATTGCCGCCCTCGGCCGGATTCGACGGCGGCGGCTCCTCGAGCGGGCCGTAAAGCACGAAATACGTCGTCAGAAACAGGAACACGACGATCGCGCCGACGGCTGCAAGCCGAAACACGGAGCGCGTGCCGGGACCGGGAGCGTCACGGGGCATGCCACATCTCCTTTGCAGCGGTAACGGCCGCCGGAACGCGATGTTCCCCTGATCTGCTTCAGGCTTTCGAGGATTTGGCTGGGGCGGGAGGGTTCGAACCTCCGAATGGCGGAATCAAAATCCGCTGCCTTACCACTTGGCTACGC
>ERZ869909.1020-NODE-1020-length-25285-cov-4.063908_pt1 | contig 25285 bp, 21 predicted proteins | sample MGYA00520892_ERZ869909 | MGnify/ENA primary metagenome ERZ869909 (study PRJEB32215, sample SAMEA104723947) | bioreactor metagenome | biome: bioreactor; feature: anaerobic bioreactor; material: water | place: China | collected 2015-03-12 ... | reverse complement strand
TGCTTGAACATCAGGATGACCTGGCCATGATCATGACCCATGAGCAGGGCAAACCGCTCAAGGAGGCAGCTGGAGAAATCGCCTACGCGGCCAGTTTCCTGCGCTGGTTTGCCGAAGAGGCGCGGCGCGTCTATGGCGAGACCATTCCCGCCGCCAAGACCAACCAGCGCATCGTGGTAACCAAGCAGGCGGTAGGCGTAGTGGGCGCGATTACGCCGTGGAACTTCCCTGCAGCGATGATCACCCGCAAGGCCGGAGCGGCGTTGGCAGCGGGTTGCACCATCGTGGTCAAGCCGGCCAGTCAGACACCGTTCTCCGCCACCGCGTTGGCGCTGCTGGCCGAGCGCGCCGGGGTTCCCCGTGGTGTATTCAACGTGGTGCCCGGGCGGGCCAGCGAGATTGCGGCGGCGATGACCGAATCTCCCGTCGTGCGCAAGATCACCTTTACCGGCTCTACCGAAGTGGGGCGCCAACTGATGGCGCAGGCGTCGCAGAATATCCAGAAGATATCGCTGGAGCTGGGCGGTAACGCCCCCTTCATCGTCTTCGAGGATGCCGACCTGGATGCTGCCGTGGAAGGTGCCATGGCCGCCAAGTTCCGTAATGCCGGCCAGACCTGTGTCTGCACCAACCGCTTCCTGGTGCAGTCCAGTGTGGTCAACGCTTTCTGTGAAAAGCTGGCGGTGGCTATGAACAGCGAGCTCAAGGTGGGTAATGGCACCGAAGCTGGCGTCAATATCGGCCCGCTGATTGATAGCAAGGCGGTGGAGAAGGTGAGTGAGCATGTGCATGACGCCGTGGATCATGGCGCCCAGCTGCTTCTGGGGGGGAATCCGCACCCGCTGGGCGGCAACTTCTTCACTCCGACCTTGATCAGCTTTGCCACGGATGAGATGAAGGTGGCCCACGAGGAGACCTTCGGCCCGCTTGCCGCGGTCTTCCCCTTTGACGATGAAGAGGATGCCGTGCAGATGGCCAATGACACCCAGTATGGGCTGGCCTCTTATTTCTATTCCCGCGACCTGGGTAGGGTATGGCGAGTGGCCGATGCGTTGGAGTACGGTATGGTCGGCATCAATACCGGTCTCATCTCGAACCCCACCGCACCTTTCGGCGGGGTAAAGGCATCCGGGCTCGGTCGTGAGGGCGGTCATCAGGGGCTGGAGGAGTTTCTCGAGACCAAGTACCTCTGCATCGATCTTGGCTGACAGTTAAAACCCCGCCAAGGCCAGCGGCTCCAAGCCGCGGCTGAACCGGCGACAGGCGCTACGCAGAGGCGCTGTGAACCCTTCCATGGGCGCTACCTTTTCCATCCCTGGAAAAGGACCTCCGCTTCGGCCTGTCCCCGGCGCCGCTCGCGTCGGCAATCAAGGCAAACCCCCATCGGTTCAAACCGATGGGGGTTTCCATTATGCGGCTGAGAAAAAGGCTGACCGAGATCCAGCGTTTTCAATGCTTAAAATGGCGCATACCGGTAAATACCATGGCAATCCCCGCTTCGTTGGCGGCGTCGATCACCTCCTGATCGCGCATCGAGCCACCGGGCTGGATGACTGCGGTGATGCCGGCGGCCGCGGCGGCGTCGATACCGTCCCGGAACGGGAAGAAGGCATCGCTTGCCATGACCGAGCCGGGTACTGTGAGCCCTTCGTCCGAGGCCTTGATGCCGGCGATGCGAGCGGAGTAGACGCGGCTCATCTGGCCAGCGCCTACGCCGATTGTCTGGCCGGCCCTGGCGTAGACGATGGCGTTGGACTTGACGTACTTGGCCACCTTCCAGGCAAAGGCCAGATCGCGCATCTCCTGCTCGCTGGGCACCCGGTCGCTGACCACGGTCAGCTCGTCGCGCCCGACCATGCCCAGATCCCGGTCCTGGACCAGGAGCCCACCCGTGACGCGCTTGAAGTCATGGGCATGCTCGCGCTTGCCGGGCCAGTACTTGCCGACGTCAAGCAGGCGCACGTTCTGCTTCTCGGCGACGATGGGCAGAGCGTCTTCAGCAACCCCGGGGGCGATGATTACCTCGACGAACTGCCGGTCGATGATGGCACGGGCAGTGGCGGCGTCCAGCGGCACGTTGAAGGCAATAATGCCGCCGAAGGCGCTGGTGGGATCGGTGGTAAAGGCCTTGTCATAGGCCTCGATAGCGCTGGCGCCCACTGCCACGCCGCAGGGGTTGGCGTGCTTCACGATCACGCAGGCGGTTTCGGTGAACGCCTTGACGCATTCGAAGGCGGCGTCGGTGTCGGCCACGTTGTTGAAGGAGAGGGCCTTGCCCTGAAGCTGGGTGGCCGTCGCCACGCTGGCTTCCCGGGCATCGGCTTCCACGTAGAAGGCAGCGTTCTGGTGCGGGTTCTCGCCATAGCGCATGGACTGCTTCTTGTGGAACTGGAGGTTGTAGGTGCGTGGGAAGCCATCCGCGCCACCGGGAACACGGCTTCCCAGATAGTCGGCGATGGCGGCATCGTAGCCAGCGGTGTGCTCGAAGGCCTTGACGGCCAGGTCGAAGCGAGTAGCGTCAGCTACGCCGCCATGCTGTTCTGACATTTCGGCCAGCACCCGCTCGTAGTCGCCGACATCCACCACAATGGTGGTGTGGGCGTGATTCTTGGCGCAGGCGCGCACCATGGTGGGTCCGCCGATATCGATGTTCTCGATGGCATCGTCGAGGCTGCAGCCCGGCTTGGCCACGGTCTGGGAGAAGGGGTAGAGATTCACCACTACCATGTCGATGGGGGCGATGCCATGCTCGGCCATGACCGCATCGTCCTGGCCGCGGCGGCCGAGGATCCCGCCGTGGATCTTGGGGTGCAGTGTCTTGACCCGCCCATTCATGATCTCGGGAAAGCCGGTGTGCTCGGAGACTTCCGTCACAGCGACGCCGCTCTCGGCAAGCAGACGAAAAGTGCCACCGGTGGAGAGCAGTTCGACCCCTTGTTCACTCAGACCCTGGGCAAAGTCGACAATGCCACTCTTGTCGGAAACACTGATGAGTGCGCGGCGAACCGGACGTGCAGCGGGAGTATCGGACATGGTACGACTCTATGTTGGAGGTGAGGAAACGGGAGGAAACGTTGGGCACGGCCCAGGGGCGGACCGGCTCAGATCAGGTCATGCTGCTTGAGCTTCTTGCGTAGCGTGCCACGGTTGAGCCCCAGGATTTCGGCGGCGCGCGTCTGGTTGCCCTGCGTATAATCCAGCACGGCGGCCATCAGCGGTGCCTCTACCTCGGCCATCACCATGGCATAGAGGTCTGTCGCGGTGCCGCCATCGAGGTGATCGAAGTAACGTCGCATGGCACATTCCACGGCTTCTCGCAGTGGCTGTTCTACCGACGCTGCCGATGACAGCGCGTCGAAGTCGGCCATCTCGGTGCAGGGGCCGATGTCGATATTCGACAGGTCGGGGTTCCGGTTGAAGGCTTCACGGTTCATGCGGCACTGATTCCATTCGCTGTCCCGGGCTCGGCAGGGCCGCTTCCGGGGCCAAAAAGGTCGTCGATGAAGTCATATTGCTCGGCTGGATGCTGCAGGATATTGAAGGCAGCGCGTAGCTCGCGCTGCTGGCCCTCGCCGAGGCGCCGGTCCGATGCGAGGTACCAGCCGAGATGTTTGCGCGCGATGCGCGCCCCCATCATCTCCCCATAGAAGGCGTGCAGGGCCGACAGGTGATCGAGCAAAACGTCGGCGCGTTCGCGTTCCATGGGTGGGGGCAGTGCCTCTCCATGGCGCAGGTAATGGTCGATCTCGCGGAAAATCCAAGGATTGCCCTGGGCGCTGCGACCGACCATCACCGCATCCGCTCCAGTATAGTCGAGAACGAAGGCGGCCTTCTGCGGCGAGTCGATATCACCGTTGGCGAACACCGGAATGTTCACCCTTGACTTGATATCGGCGATGGTATCGTACTCGGCCTGGCCGCTATAGCGCTGTTGACGGTGACGGCCATGCACCGCCAATGCCTGGATGCCGGCCGATTCGGCGAGTCGGGCCACGCGTACCCCGTTGTTACTGTCGGCACACCAGCCAGTACGGATCTTGAGCGTCACCGGTATGTCCACTGCGGCAACCACTGCCTCGAGAATCTCGGCCACGAGGGTTTCGTCGCGCAGCAGTGCCGAGCCGGCGGCCTTGTTGCACACTTTCTTGGCTGGGCAACCCATGTTGATATCGATGATCTCAGCCCCCTGCGCGGCGTTGAGCCGAGCGGCCTCGGCGAGCATCGTCGCATCGCCGCCGGCAATCTGCACCGCCCGAGGCCCAGGCTCGCCGCGGTGATCCATGCGCTGGCGAGACTTGCGGGTATGCCACAGCGCGGGGTCCGAGGTCACCATCTCGCCCACCACGAGGCCCGCCCCAAGTCGCCGGCAGAGCTGTCGAAAGGGACGGTCGGTGACGCCGGCCATGGGAGCCAGGACCACCCGGTTGGGTAGGCGATGGCGACCGATCTGTGGCAGAGGGCGGCTATCGGGCATGATTTTGTCTAGTGGCTCGGGGGCTGCATATCATACGCCCCCATAGCCGCAGGGTGAAGGTGCCCATAGGTCTTGTTCCCCGACTCAGGTCGGGCGCCGACCGCTCAGGCGCACCCACCCTTCGCGAATCACGGGTTCGTCCATGACAAGGCCCTGTTCCCGGTAAGCATCGATTACCTCGCTGGCCTGGTTCTCGAGGATGCCTGATAGCACCAATCGGCCGCTCGGCGCCACATGCCCGGCAACGGTCGCGGCCAGCTCGATCAGCGGGCCGGCCAGGATATTGGCGATCACGACGGGAAATCTTGCCGCCGTGCCAGTCTTGGCCAGTTCCTCGGGATAGCAGAGGCGGAGGTCGTCATCGACGATGGCGTTGCGGATGGCATTGTCCCGGCTGGCTTGTAGCGCCTGGGGATCGATATCGGTGCCGGTGGCCTCTCCTGCGCCCAGCTTGAGGGCGGCGATGGCCAGGATGCCAGAGCCGCAGCCGATGTCGAGTATGGCTCGTCCGCTCAGCTTGCCTGTCAGGGCCAAGCCGTCGAGCCACTCCAGGCAGAGCGCGGTGGTGGGATGTGTGCCGGTGCCGAAGGCGAGCCCTGGGTCCAGGTGTAGATTGACGGCGTCGGGGTCGGGTGGCTCATGCCAGCTTGGCACGATCCACAGTCGCTGGCCCATGCGTAGTGGCTTGAAGTCATCCATCCACTCCCGCTCCCAGTCCCGGTCGGCCAGCAGCTCATGCTCGATTTCCGGGCAGGACTCGCCCGGCATGGCCTGGGCCCAGGCTGCAGCCAGGCGTTCCAGCATGGCCGCCAGGCCCTCCAGATCGTCGTAGAGGCCGGTCAGTACGGTCTCGTCCCACAGCGGCGTGGTGCCGCGCTCGGGCTCGAAGACAGGATCGTCATGGGCATCCTGCAGGGTGATGGCAGTGGCTCCCTCCGCCATCAGCAACTCCTCGAGCAGTTCCGCCTGCTCAGGAGCGACGCGAGCCTTCAACTGCAGCCAGGGCATGGTGTTCTCCGTGCGTAACGCAGGCGGGGTGACCTATGGCCACCCCGCCGGGATCGAAAGCCGGGTTCAGGTACCGAGCTTCTTCTCCAGGTAGTGGATATTGACGCCACCCTGCTGGAAGTAGCTGTCGCGAACCAGATCCTTGTGCAGATCGATATTGGTCTTGATGCCTTCCACCAGCAGCTCGTCGAGCCCGTTGCGCATGCGCGTCAGGGCGATCTCGCGGCTGTCACCCCAGGTAATCAGCTTGCCGATCAGTGAGTCGTAATGAGGCGGAACCGTATAACCGGTATAGAGATGGGAGTCCATGCGTACGCCGAGGCCGCCGGGAGGGTGGTAGAGCGTGACCTTGCCGGGAGAGGGCATGAAGGTGCGCGCATCCTCGGCGTTGATCCGACACTCGAAGGCGTGGCCGTTGACCTTGACGTCTTCCTGGGTAATGGAGAGGGGCAAGCCGGATGCGATGCGAAGCTGCTCCCGCACAATATCGACCCCGGTCACCATCTCGGTGACGGGATGCTCCACCTGCACGCGGGTGTTCATCTCGATGAAGAAGAATTCGCCATCTTCGTAGAGAAATTCGAAGGTCCCGGCGCCGCGATAGTTGATCTCGATGCAGGCCTGTCGGCACGCCTCCAGCACCCGGGCACGGGCCTCGGGGTCGATGCCGGGGGCAGGGGCCTCCTCCAGTACCTTCTGGTGGCGTCGTTGCAGCGAACAGTCGCGATCGAAGAGGTGGATGGCATGGCCCTGGCCATCGGCCAGTACCTGCACCTCGACATGACGCGGTTTTTCGAGAAACTTCTCCATGTAGACGGTGCCGTCTCCAAAGGAGGAGTGCGCCTCGGTACGCGTCACATTGACGGCCGAAAGCAGATGCGCCTCAGTGTGAACCACGCGCATGCCCCGGCCGCCGCCGCCGGCCGCCGCCTTGATGATAACCGGGTAGCCAATGCGTCGAGCGATGGCGATGATATCGCCTTCATCATCGCCTAGCGGGCCATCCGAGCCCGGCACCGTGGGTACGCCGGCTATCTGCATGGCCTCGATGGCGCTGACCTTGTCACCCATCAGGCGAATGGTCTCGGCCCGCGGCCCGATAAAGACGAATCCGGAGCGTTCCACCTGTTCGGCAAAGTTGGCATTTTCGGAAAGAAAGCCGTAGCCGGGGTGTATGGCGCTGGAATCGGTGACCTCCGCGGCGCTGATCAACGCCGGGATGTTGAGATAGGACTGAGCCGAGGGGGCCGGTCCGATACACACGGCCTCGTCGGCCAGGCGAACGTGCATCAGTTCACGGTCTGCCTTGGAGTGAACGGCCACGGTCTTGATGCCCAGCTCCTTGCAGGCACGCAAGATACGCAGTGCGATCTCGCCGCGGTTGGCGATGAGAACCTTGTCCAGCATGATGGAGTCCGCCAGTTCTGGGTGAAAGATCAGGTGATGACGAGCATCGGCTGGTCGAATTCAACGGGCTCACCGTCCTCCACCAGAATTGCCTCGATCACGCCGTCACGATCGGCTTCGATCTGGTTCATCATCTTCATGGCTTCGACGATGCAGACGGTTTCACCCTTTCTGACGCTGGAGCCGATCTCCACGAAGGGCTTCGAGCCCGGCGCCGGGCTGCGATAAAAGGTGCCGACCATGGGTGAAGTCAAGGCCTGCCCCTGGTAGAGCGTGGCCGTCTCGACAGCCGGCTCCGGTGTCGGCGAGGCGGTGGCCGGGGAGGGGGCGCCCTGTGGCGCACCATATTGGGGGGGCATATAGGGCTGCGGCCAGCTCACTCCATTGGGGTGCCGGCTGATACGGACAGACTCCTCGCCTTCCTGAATCTCGATTTCGCTGATGTTGGATTCTTCGAGCAGCTCGATCAGCTTCTTGACCTTGCGGATATCCATGACTCTGTCTCGATCGGTGGGTAGGTGACAGCTGGCCGGGACGCTGTTAACCCAAGCCAACTTTCGATAGATCCCGGCAAGATGACGAACATTGCCGCCGCTATCGGCCTTGATAAGTGTTGTTGGCGGAGTGTGCCTAAAATCGCGAGGGATGTCCAGCCATAGGGAACGGTGTTCGCCATCCGGGTTTGCGAGCCTCACTTGGAACCAGGTTCTAGTGGGGCAAGGCTCAGGCGGGGCAAGATTCAGGTGGGGCGGCGTACTGGGTCAGCTGCTTCGCTGTCCAAGCCAATCGAGGACGCCCTGCAGGTGGCCGGCAAAATCGTTGACCCGTACTTCGCCCTGGATGCGAGCCTCGCGAATCTCCTCGCCACGGTCGAAGAACATCAAGCTGGGCGGGCCGAACAGGCCGAAGTGGTCCAATAGTTCGCGTGACGACTCGCCGGTGCGGGTCACATCGACATTAATGCGGGCGAAGTGCGATAGCCGTTCGGCGACTTCGGGGGCGGGGTAGACCTGGCGTTCCATCTGCTTGCAGGAGATGCACCAGTCGGCGGTGAAGTGGACAAAGGTGGGCATGGCCTGCTCGGCGTTGCGCTGCAGGGCGGCTTCCAGTGTGGCCAGGTCATCGACGGTGACTATCTCGCCGCCTTGCTGGACATCACTAGTCTGGGCCAGCGATGGAGCCAGAGGGCGAAGCGGATCATGGCCCCCTCGGGCCGCGCCGATCACCAAGGCAATGCCCCAGACCAGCAGCAGCAGGCCCGCGGCCTGACGAACCCGTGGCCAGCCCTGGGTGAGGTTGAACGAGAGGGCGCCAAGAGCCAGTGCGCTGCCGATGGTCAAGGCGGCCCACATCAGCAGGGTGACCGGAGGCGGTAGCAAGCGTTCCACCAGCCAGATCGCCACTCCGAGCAGCAGGATGCCGAAAAGAATCTTCACGCCGTTCATCCAGGCCCCGGTGCGTGGCAGTGCCGTAGCGCCGAAGGTGCCTACCAGAAGCAGCGGCACACCCATGCCCAGGCCCAGCGCGAGCAGGGCGGCTCCCCCCAGCATGGCGTTTCCGGTAGTGGAAATGAAGACCAGAGCGCCAGCCAGCGGAGCAGAGACGCAGGGCGAGACAACCAGCACCGAGAGCGAGCCGGCACCGGCCAGGCCGAGAGGACCACTTTGCTGGGCACGTTCCTGCCAGGCATCGATACGCCCGGCCAGTCGGGGGGACAGGCGCAGGTCAAAGGTGCCGAACATGGCCAGGGCGAACAGGGTGAAAAGGCCGGCAAAGATGATTAGAACAGGTGCCGACTGGAGGTGAGCCTGCAGGTTGAGGCCGGCGCCGAACAGTCCCATCAGTACGCCGACCGCGGCGTAGGTCAGCGACATACCTCCGACATAGCTGGCCGAGAGCACGAAGGCGCGGGCTCGGGTGGGGTTCTGGCCGACGATGATAGAGGAGAGAATCGGCACCATGGGCAGCACGCAGGGCGTGAAGGTCAGCGCCAGGCCGGCAAGGAAGAACAGGCCAAGAGCCAGTGGTAGGCTGGCGTCACGGATCAGGGCATTGAAGCGGCCGTCTTCGCTCTGCGGGGCCTGCAGTGTGCCGGTAGCGTTCGTCGAGCGAGTTGTGTCCTCTATCCCTTCGGTGCCGTCACGCCAGCCCACGAAAGCGGCGGGCATGTTGCGTTCCGGCGCCTGCAGATCGACCTGTTCGGGGGGGTAGCAGAGCCCGGCGTCGGCACAGCCCTGAAAGCGGACCGTGATATCCAGCGGGCCGGCAGCGCCGCCTTCGATGGGGGCTTCGAAGACGACTCGGTCATAGAAGACGTAGACGTCGCCAAGGAATTCATCGCTCTTGAATTCGCCCGGCGGTATTTCCGGGTCCCCCAGTTCGGGGCTGCTCTCATCACGGCTTGCGACGCCCAACTGATGGCGATAGAGATAATAGCCCTTGGCGTTTTCGAAGCCGATGTAAAGCGTTTCGCCGTCGTGCCAGGCGCTGGGCTGGAAGGCTTCCATCACTGGCAGGAAGTTGCCCTGGTTGCCGGATGAGGACGAGAACCACTGCGCATGGGCGACGAGAGGCAGACACAGGAGCAGCATCAGGACCAGTCGTCGAACGGGGTAACGGATAGGCAACGCAGTCATCCTTTTCCAGGCCGGGTCGGGCGCCTTTGAGACTCGACTCGCAGTGCGGAGTTCCCGCGCGGGAAACGGCTAAGGACTCGGTCAGAGTCACTCATATCAGAATAACTCACGTTGATGCGGCTTTTGAACTGTAGTGGGCCCGCACTGCTGCGTTTGTTTGTCGCACTCTCGGCTTGGCCGATAACGACACGGGCCGCCCTGAGGGCGACCCGTGTCGTTGTCCGGTGAGGTGTCGTTGTCCGGTGAGGTGTCGATGTCAGGCTTTTTCGTAGGCTGCCACGGATTTTTCGATGGCCTTGCGTGCGGCATCGGCACCTTCCCAGGACTCGACCTTCACCCATTTGCCCTTTTCGAGATCCTTGTAGTTCTCGAAGAAGTGGGCGATCTGCTGGCGCAGCAGCTCGGGCAGATCGGTGACCTCATGTACGTCGTCATACAGTGTACTCAGCTTGGCGTGAGGTACGCAGACGAGCTTGGCATCCTCTCCAGCTTCATCGGTCATGTTCAGGATGCCCACCGGCCGGGCGCGGATGATGCTGCCCGCCTGGACCGGAACGGGAGTGACCACCAGGGCGTCGAGGGGGTCGCCATCGTCGGCCAGGGTGTGGGGAATGAAACCGTAATTGGCCGGATAGAACATCGGAGTGGCCATGAAGCGATCGACGAGCAGTGTGCCCATGTCCTTGTCGATCTCGTACTTGACCGGTGCATGGTGGGCTGGAATCTCGATCGCCACATAGACGTCATTGGGGAGGTCTTTGCCGGCAGGGATATTGTCGAAGTTCATCGTCGCTTCCTTGGTTTGGCGAGAATGCTTTGGCGAAAATGCGAGTGGCCCGAAATGCGGCGAATTATACGGAGCTGCGCCGGGGATTACCAATGCGACATAGGTGATGAATGGGCTTTTTGTCGCCGGCCTGGGCTTTGGTTGGCAGGCTTGGGTCGTGACAAGCGTGTATGATGGCATGCGCAAGTAGCGAACCGGCCGATCGACGGCAGCACTTGGCAAAACATAGCGCAAGCGGCCAATCGTGAGGAGCGTGCCTTGGTATCTACCCAGCTGTCACTGAATGTCGGTCAGGCTTTCGTGGCCCCTGACCGGCGTCGCCACCGAAGTTCCATGTCGGTTCGGATTCCCGACGAGGCTGGGCAGCTCACGGCGAAAGGTGCCTGCGCCCTGATCAGCGATACCAGCTCGCGCAATGCCATCGCCAAGCAGGCAGGCGATCTCAGCGTGCGTGGCTTTCTCGCCGACTATTTTTCCACTCCCGATCACTGGGACGTCAAGACCTCGGCGACTCGAGTGCTGCGCGCCCTCAATGGATGGTGCTATAGCCAGAGCAACTTCGTCGAGGGCGGTAGCTATGTCTCGTCGCTATCCGCAGTGGTCTTCCGGTCTCGCGAGGCCCACCTGTTCCACATGGGCGACACCCTGGTCTTTCGCCTGCGTGGAGCGGAATTCGAGCAACTGTCGCGGGACCACATCACCGACCTGGGTGGGTACCGCTATCCTTCCCGGGCACTGGGGCTGGATGGCAGCATCGATATCGATTACCTGCAGCTTCCCCTCAAGCAGGGCGATATCTTCCTGTTCACGACTCAGGCGGTACGGGGTACGTTGATGCCGTCGGACTATGTCCAACTGATACGCGAGGATGCCAGCGACCTTGATGCCGCCTGCGAACGGCTGGCCAGTGCGGCGCGTGACCGCGCTCAGGCTCGGGGCTACGGTGCCGATCAGTTCTGTTTTCAACTGGTGCGTATCGACCAGCTGCCGGAGGAGGGGCGCGACCACCCCGGACGTATCTATGGCGACCTGCCGATCCCCCCCGAACTGTCGCCCGGCGAGCGCATTGATGGCCTGGAGATACAGGAAGTGTTGTCGCGAACCGCCCAGTCACGTGTCTATCGGGTACGTGATACGCGGACCGAGCGTGAGATGGTGATGAAAGCCCCGAGCCCGGAGCTCTCAACTCGCAACGCCTACCTCGAACATTTCCTGCTGCAGCAATGGGTGGTTGAGCGGGTCAAGTCCCCCTTCGTGGCTAGGGTCATGGAGCCCTCGCGACCACGCCGCTACCTTTACTACCTCATGGTCTACGTAGATGGCATGACCCTGGCTGACTGGGCCAGGCGCCACCCCCAGGCCAGTCTGGCGCAGCGGTTGGACATGGCGGTTCAACTGGGCAAGGCGGTGCAGGCGCTCCACCATCGCGACCTGTTGCATCAGCGCATTCATCCCGACAATGTCCTCATCGATACCCATGGTCAGGTCGTGCTGACCGATTTCAGTGCCTGCCACATGCGTGACCTGGAGGGGCATCGTCGTTCCCGCGAGCTGGCACGTCAGCTCGGGCTCAGCGAACACAGCGCACCGGAATATGCGCTGGATGATAGCGTGGGCCGACGCAGCGATCAGTATTCGCTGGCTTCCACCGTGTACTGGCTGTTGACCGACAAACTGCCCTACGAGCTGGCTCCTAACCAGCTGCGGGGGCATACCGATCTTGAGCAGTTGAGCTACCGCAGTGCTCGGCTGTTCAACCCGGAGGTCACTCTGGAGCTGGACGATACCCTGCGACGGGCGCTGGATCCGCAGCGCCCGCTGCGCTTTCGGCGCATGTCGGAGTTTCTCTATGCGCTGCGCCACCATGATGGCCAGGGGAGGAAGGGGGTGAAACCCTCGCGCCTGCTGCACGAGCCAGCCAACTTCTGGCAGGGCATCGCCGCGATCCTGTTGCTGTTGCTGGTGCTGTCCTGGCTGCTGCGGTGATGCTGGGAGGGGCCTCAGGTGCGACAAGCGACGGGCCGGCCATTCCTGGCCAGCCCGTTCGTTGTCCCACTCCCTGCTGTCATCGGCCACGGTCATTTCGCAAACCGTTCAGCCTCGGTTGTACTGTCCAGCGCTCAGATCTTGAATTCCCCCAGCTTGCGCTCGACCTTGGCAAGCTTGAGGCGGGCGACCTTGGGTAGGCCGTTCTCGTAGGGCGGGTAATCCTCCCCCTGGATCAGCGGTGACAGGTACTGGCGGCACGCATCGGTGATGCCGAAACCATCCTCGCGGATGTACTCGGCAGGCATGAACTTCTCTCGGTTGGCCACTTCGGCCAGCGGCACGGCTTCGATTCGCCACTCATAAGGAGTGTCGCTGACTCGCTTGATGGCCGGCATCATCGAATTCTTGCCCTCGATGGCCAGTTCCACTGCCTTCTGCCCGACCGCATAGGCCTGCTCAACATCGGTCCTCGATGCCAGGTGGCGTGCCGCGCGCTGCAGGTAGTCTGCCACGGCCCAATGGTACTTGTAGCCGAGGTCCTGCTTGACCATACCTGCCAGGGTGGGGGCCACGCCGCCCAGTTGGCGATGGCCGAAGGCGTCGGTGTTGCCCGAGTCTGCCAGGAAGGTGCCATCCTCGTAGCGTGCGCCCTCGGAGACCACGATCACACAGTAGCCATATTTCTGTACCGCTTCTTCCACTCGGGCCATGACCCGGGCGCGGTCGAAGGCAACCTCGGGAAAAATCACCAGGTGGGGCGGCTCGCCTTCACCGTTTCCGGCAAGTGCCCCGGCAGCAGCGATCCATCCGGCATGGCGGCCCATGACCTCAAGGACGAAGACCTTGGTGGAGGTGGCGCACATGGAGGCGATATCCAGCGAGGCCTCCAGCGTAGAGGTGGCGATGTACTTGGCCACGCTGCCGAAACCCGGTGAGTTGTCGGTGATCGGCAGGTCGTTGTCGACGGTCTTGGGTACATGAATCGCGATAAGGGGGTAGCCGAGCTTTTCGGAGAGTTGAGACACCTTGAGACAGGTGTCGGCGCTGTCGCCGCCGCCGTTGTAGAAGAAGTAGCGGATGTCGTGAGCGCGGAAGACTTCGATCAGGCGTTCGTACTGGGTACGGTGGGTCTCGATATCCTTGAGCTTGTAGCGACAGGAGCCGAAGGCCCCGCCTGGGGTGTGGCGCAGGGCAGTGATGGTTTCGTCGCTCTCCTGGCTGACATCGATCAGATCCTCAGTCAAGGCGCCGATGATGCCGTTATGTCCGGCATAGACCTTGCCGATGCGGTCGGAGTGACGCTTGCAGGCTTCGATCACTCCACAGGCGCTGGCGTTGATCACGGCGGTGACACCGCCAGACTGGGCATAGAAGGCGTTATGCTGGGCCATGGGGCTTGCGTGCTCCTGGTCTCGTGCGGGTGCGGGAAAGGGTCCGTTTCATGCTTCACGAAAAGGCGAATTATTCTAGACGAAAGTCAGCGTGGCTGCACGCCGCTGGAGGCGTGTCGGCGGGCCGTGCTAGTCTGCCGACTCTTTTGCGTAGGGCGTTGGCGCCCGTTTTCCTGTCGATAAGGGCGGATTCTGATGCACCTTCATATTCTCGGCATCTGTGGCACGTTCATGGGTAGTCTGGCGCTATTGGCGCGCGATTTGGGTTACCAGGTCAGTGGCTCGGATGCCAATGTCTATCCACCCATGAGTATTCAGCTGGATGAGGCTGGCATCGCGCTGTACGAGGGATATGCCGTGGGCAACCTGACTCCTTGCCCGGACCTGGTGGTCGTCGGCAATGCCCTCTCACGCGGTAACCCGGAGGTGGAGGCGGTGTTGAACCAGGGGTTGCCCTACGTATCGGGCCCCCAATGGCTGGCGGAGCATGTCCTGCCAGGGCGGCGGGTCATCGCCGTGGCCGGAACCCATGGCAAGACTACCACGGCGAGCCTGCTGGCCTGGCTGCTGGAGTCTGCCGGCCTCGCGCCGGGGTTCCTGATCGGCGGGGTGCCACGCAACTTCGGGGTCTCTGCCCGTCTCGGGGCGGCGGACGCTCCCTTCGTGGTGGAGGCCGATGAGTATGATACCGCCTTCTTCGACAAGCGTTCCAAGTTCGTTCACTACCGCCCCGAGATCGCCATCCTCGGCAACCTCGAGTACGATCACGCGGACATCTTCCCCGACCTTGCCGCTATCGAGCGACAGTTCCACCATTTGGTGAGAATCGTGCCCGGTTGCGGCAGGCTGCTGGTGGCCGATGACGAACCGGCCCTCGATCGCGTTCTTGCGCAAGGGTGCTGGACCCCCGTCGAGCGAATGGGCGAGGCGCCCATGAGTCCCTGGCGGCTCGAGCTGGAGCGCGACGATGGGAGTCGCTTTCGGGTGATCCACCAGCAGGATGATCTGGGTGAGGATGCTGTGGTCGACTGGTCGTTGACCGGCAACTATAACGCTCGCAATGCGTTGGCGGCCTTGGCGGCGGCGCATGTCTTCGGCGTCGATCTGGCGCGGGGCTGTGCCGCATTGGCACGCTTCGAGACGCCGCGGCGGCGTCAGGAGGTGCGTGGTGAAGTGGGGGGTATTCAAGTCATCGATGATTTCGCTCACCACCCCACGGCAATCGCGGCGACCCTCGAAGGGTTGCGCGCGGCAACGACCCGGGGGCGGCTACTGGCGGTGATCGAGCCGCGCTCCAATACCATGCGCTTGGGCACCTTGAGCGGCAGGCTTGCGGCGAGTGTCGCTGCCGCTGACCAGAGCTTCTGGTATCAGCCCGTCGGCCTTGACTGGTCGCTTGAGCCGGTGCTGGCGGCCATCGCCGGGCCGTCCCGGCTGGTCGCGGATATCGATGCGCTGGTCGCGGCGCTGGTGGCCGAGGCCAGGCCGCTGGATAGGATCGTGGTGATGTCCAACGGCGGTTTCGATGGCATCCATGAAAAACTGCTGGCGGCTCTGGAGGCAGCGCATGGCTGAGGCGGAGTCGGGTACAGGCTTCAAGGCACCGATCAGCGTCGCCATCACCGGCGCTTCGGGGGCACAGTATGGGCTGCGTCTTGTCGAGGCGCTGGTGGCGGCGGAGCATGAAGTGTGGGTGATGGTTTCCAAGGCGGCGCATCTAGTGATTGCCACCGAAACCGACCGGGAGCTGCCGGCTCGGCCCGAGCGGCTGGCTCAGGCGCTGGCCGAGCGCAGCGCTGCGGCGCCCGGCCAGATTCGCTGCTTTGGTCGCGAGGACTGGATGGCGCCGGTGGCCTCCGGCTCCGGCGCACCATCGGCCATGGTGATCTGTCCCTGCTCCACCGGGACGTTGTCGGCCGTGGCCACCGGGGCCAGCAATAACCTGATCGAGCGGGCCGCCGACGTGGCGCTCAAGGAGCGTCGCAAGTTGATCCTGGTGCCCCGCGAGACCCCGTTGTCGGCAATCCATCTCGAGCACATGCTGACCCTGTCACGGCTCGGGGCGGTGATCCTGCCCGCCGCGCCGGGGTTCTATCATCGGCCGCAAGGCATCGACGACCTGATCGATTTCATCGTCGCCCGGATCCTCAACCAGCTTGGTATCGAGCATCGGCTGATGCCCCGTTGGGGGGAGCCAGGGGACAGAGAGAGTCCCGGAGCGAGTGGCACGGCGAGTGGTGGAGAGCAGGCTTGATCAAGCTGTCGATTCTGTCGGTCTTCATCCCGACCTTCCTTTTCGTTTCACTGACACCCGGCATGTGCATGACGCTTTCCATGGTGCTGGGCATGACCCAGGGCGTGAAGCGCACCCTGTGGATGATGGCCGGCGAGCTGGTGGGTGTGGGGCTGGTGGCCGTCGCCGCTGGTGCTGGGGTCGCCGCGCTGATGCTGCGCCAGCCGGAGCTCTTTGCCTTGTTCAAGTGGGTGGGCGGTGCCTACCTCGGTTATCTGGGAGTGATGATGTGGCGTTCCCGGGGGCGTATGGCGATCCCTCTGGAAAACGTCGACCTGCCGCCGGCCTCACGTGGCCAGCTGGCGCTGCAGGGTTTCGTTACCGCGGTAGCCAATCCCAAGGGCTGGGCTTTCTTCGTCGCCCTGCTGCCGCCTTTCCTGGATGCCTCTCGTGCCCTGGCGGGTCAGCTGGCGGTGCTGATCACGCTGATCCTGGCGATCGAATTCCTCTGCTTGCTGCTCTATGCCGCCGGTGGCCGCAGTCTACGGCGTCTGCTCGGCGAGAGCGGCAATGTGCAATTGCTCAATCGTGTCGCCGGCACGCTGATGGTCGGGGTAGGGCTGTGGTTGGCGCTGGGTTGAACTCCTCGCCCACAGGAAGGCAGGCTATAACCTATACCGGTGGCAGCCAGGCCACCCGAGCACCGACCAGGACCAGCGACGCCGCGGTCAAGGCGATCCAGGGGCAGGGCGTCAGGGCCGGGCGGGTCTTGCGTTGCCATGAGAGGCGGACGAGCGCGCAGACCACCAGCCCCAGCAGGGCGCCGCCGATCAGGTCGCTGAGCCAGTGTACGCCGATGATAAGGCGGGAAAGCGCCATAGGTAGCGTCAGTGCAATGGCGACCCAGTAGGCCCAGAAGCGTCGTTGATGTGGCAATCCCTGGGCAAGAAAAGCAGCGGCCAGGCCATATAGCACCACGGCGGAGGAGGCGTGGGCACTCGGGTAAGCCAGCGAGCCGGTGAGATAGTCCGGTGTATCCGGTCGCGACCTGCCGATGATTGCTTTACCCAGTGTGTTGAGCAGGGCAATGATACCCAGGCCTGCGGCGATATGGGCGAAAGCCGCCAGGTGCCGCCTTGCCAGGAGCCAGAGCCCCCATGGAATGACCAAAGCCAGAATGCCGTACATATCGCCGATGCGCGCCAGCAGTTGGCCGGCAGCGGGCAGCCCCGGAGCCGCCAGGCTGTCGAACAGAGCGTATACCTTCAGGTCGAGTTCGAAGGGGCCGCGCTGGCGTATCACGGCGATGGTCAGGCCCGAGAGCCCTCCCAGCGAGAAGATCAGCAGCAGCCAGCTGGCCAGCGGAATCTCGCTGCGGCCACGCCAGCTGTGCGTCAGCCACAGGCGTCGCATGACCGGGTGTCGTCGTGCCCCGCTTGCCATCAGGCGATAGAGTCGGCCGTTGCGGCTGACCTGCTGTCGCAGCCAGGAAAAAGTGACCGCCAACGCTACCACCAGCAGCGTCAGGGCGATCAGCAGCCCGCCCAGGCCGGGGGGCAGGCCGAGCAGTTGTTGCCAGGTCTGGCCCAGCAGGTAACCGGGCAGGACATAGGCCGGCGCCCACAGGGCCGCCGAGGCCAGATTGGCCCAGATAAAGGCGCGCGGTGACATGCGCAGCATGCCGGCAATCAGCGGTATCACCGGACGCACCGGACCGACAAAACGCCCGAAGAACACCGACAGGCTGCCGTAACGCTGGAAGAATCGGGCGCCACGAGCCAGCCACTCGGGGTGTCGTGAGAACGGCCAGAGCCGCGTCACCCGTTCCCGTTGGGTGTAGCCCAGGATGAAGCTCAGCCCGTCGCCGATCACGGCGCCGACGAAGGCCGCCACGAGGATCGCCGAGATGGCCATGTCCTGATGTCCGGCCAACGATGCAGCCGCGGTGATCAGAATGACTCCGGGGAGTAGCAGGCCAACCAGTGCCAGGGACTCGAGGAGGGCAATGAGGCCGATGAAGAAGAGCAGCATTCCCGGCGAGGGGGCGAGCTGGTAGAGGGTCTCGGTCAGGCTCAAGCATTGGCTCCTTGATAGGGGTATAGGCGTTTGTCATTGCTCTGTGAGTCGTCGTGTCAGCGTCTGCAGGCGCTGTTCGAAGCGCTGCCATGACTCGCCAACGAGGCGCTGACAGAGCAGGGTGGGCGCGCGCAGTGGCCCGGTATCCACGAGTACGGTGCGATCGATGGCCTGCTCGATACGCTGCTGTACCATCTGGGCGCCGCTCTCGCTGGTATCGGGCAGCACCAGCCAGAATGTGGCCGGGCTGTGGCGCCCCAGGAAGTCATGCCGTCGGGAGCAGCGATTGACCTCCCAGCATAGTGTGTCCAGTAGCGATTGGCGTGCCCTGATGCCGAACTGTTCGCTGGCCATCTCCAGCTGTGGCAGGTGAATGACCAGGACGGCGAGCGGCTGGTGAAGTAGTTCGGTCCGCTGGTACTCACTGGCAAGGAGTTCGTCCAGGGTGTCCTTGGCCAGTGCGTTGCACTGCGGATCCCTGGGGTCGGTGGCCTTGAGCAGGGCCTGCTGGCGGTTCTGTTCCCAGGGAGCCAGCGCCGCAACGACCATCAGGGCGAGGTAGCCCAGGACCAGTCCGCTATCGAGTTGCCCATCGTTGACCAGGATCAGCCAGACCGGTGCCAGCAGGATGTTGAGTAATATCGCAGGGGGCAGAGGCACCAGCAGTAGCGTCAGCAGTGGCGCCAGGCCGGCCCAGAAGGGGGCGGCGTCATTCAGTTGGGGTAGTTCCAGTGCCAGCATCAGGTAGCCGGCTATCAGAACCAGATACGCCGAGAGGCGTGCCTTGGTGGTCAGCGCGAGGCGCAACAGTGTGGCCACCAGTATCAGCAGGGCCAGAATGGCCGGGATCAGAATGCGACCGTAGTCGCCCATCAAATATTGCCAAAAGGCATAGCCCCCCAGCAGCAGGGCGCCGGCAGCATAGGCGATGGCAATTCGGATCGAAGACCACTTGCTCTCATTGTCCATGGTCGGTCTCCGGATCGATCACAAGGACGCTGTCCTGCTTGTCGAATCGCGCCAGCTGCTCATCGAGTGAGCTCGCGACGTCAAGGAAGGTGAAACGTGCCTTCACCGGTGTGCGCAAGCCCTCTAGCAGTGCCTGGCGCCTCAACCTGGCCTGTTCCGGGTCCCGGGTGAGCAGGAGGGCGGCCAGCGTGCGCTGGTTGAGGCGGTAGCAACTCTCGAAATCGTGTGTCTGGCGGCACAGGTCCTGAGCCAGTGGCCAGAGCAGATGGCGTGATGTACCGAGCAGCAGCAATTCACCATGGACCCCTTCACGACGGCAGCGTGCTCTCTCACGACGCAGGTCCGTGGCCAACTGGTGCGCGGTCCATAGCGGAAGTCCAGGAGCCAGGCGGACGCGCTGACGCGAGGCGAGTCGCAGTGGCTGAAGCTGAAGGTTGCGCGCCAGCCCAAGCAACATCAAGGTCAGCAGGAGAAGCCCCGAGAAGATGGCCTGTTCGAAGCCAAGCACGTCAATGAGGGACCACCAGGCAAAACTTGCCAGAATGAAGGTGAGGCCAAGTATCCACCCTGGTTGTGGCAGCATCAGCAGGGCCGGCCAGCCCCAGATCCACAGCGAGTGGCGTTCGGGATCCGTCCATAGCAGACCTGCCAGCAGCAGGCTCGGCAGTAATTGCCAGGGAAACGTGGCGGGCCGGCGATGACTGAATTCGAGCAGGGCCGCAGTCACCGTCAGCCAGGTGACAGCAAGCCACAACAACAAGGCACTGGCGGAAAGCGCCGTCTGGTAGGCCAGAAGGGCCAGGAGTAGTGCCGCGGCCAACAGGTTCAGGCGCATCAACCCGACTTTGTACTTGCTTTGCATGGTGCCTTACTATCTATGGTGATCGACACGAAGTTGCGCCAGTATAACGTCCACAGCCGCCTCTGAGGCTGTTCCCAGGAGATATTGATACCGCATGTCCGCTCACGCCGCTCGAACCGATTCCGTCGCCGACCAGGCCATCGGCGATGTCGACAGTTACATGGTGGGTCTAGGTCAGGCTGCCCGTGCCGCTTCCACGCATATGCGCCGTGCCGTTACCGCCGACAAGAACCTTTCCCTGAGAGCCATGGCTGACCATCTTCACCGCCACCGTGGTGAGATCCTCGCCGCCAATGAAAGGGACCTGGGTCGGGGCCGCGACAGCGGACTCGATGCTGCCCTGCTAGATCGGCTGGCGCTCGATGACGGACGATTCGATGCCATGGTGGAAGGCCTCAGGCAAGTCGCAGCTCTGCCCGATCCGGTAGGGGAGATCGATGGCATGAGAATGCGGCCAAGCGGCATCCAGGTGGGGCAGATGCGGGTGCCACTCGGTGTGATCGGTATCATTTACGAGTCGAGGCCCAATGTGACCCTAGAGGCTGCCAGCCTGTGCCTCAAATCCGGCAATGCTTGCATACTGCGCGGTGGCTCGGAGGCTCGTGAGTCCAACGCCGCCATTGCCGCCTGTATTCGAGAGGGTCTGCTCGAGGCCGGATTGCCCGAAGCTGCAGTGCAGGTGGTGGCAACCACGGATCGTGCAGCCGTGGGACGCTTGATCGCCATGCCGGAGTATGTCGACGTCATCATTCCTCGCGGGGGTAAGTCGCTGATCGAGCGTATCACTCGGGAGGCGCGCGTGCCGGTGATCAAGCATCTGGATGGTGTCTGTCATGTCTATATCGATGCCACCGCCGATCTGGAAAAGGCCATGGCCATCGCGATCAATGCCAAGACCCAGCGCTATGGCACCTGCAACACCATGGAAACGCTGCTGATCGATGCGCCACTGGCCGAATCGCTCTTGCCACGACTGGCTGCAGCCTATGCCGAGCATGGGGTCGAGCTGCGTGGTTGTGAGCGGACTTGCCGTGTGCTGAAGGGCGCCACTCTCGCCAGCGAGGCCGACTGGGAAACCGAGTACCTGGCGCCGATTCTTGCCGTGCGCGTGGTGGAGGGCATCGAGGCTGCCATCGATCACATCGAGCGCTACGGTTCCCACCATACCGACGCCATCGTCACCGAGCACTATGGCCTGGCCAGGCGCTTCATGACCGAGGTCGACTCCAGTTCGGTGATGGTCAATGCCTCGACCCGCTTCGCCGACGGCTTCGAATATGGCCTTGGCGCGGAAATCGGCGTTTCCACCGACAAGCTGCACGCCCGTGGCCCAGTGGGTCTCGAAGGCCTGACCACGCGCAAGTATGTCGTGTTGGGCGACGGTCAGGTAAGAGGATGAGCCAGCCGCGCCCTGGAGCGTCGGCTGGACTTGGACAAGGAGCGACCGCCGTGTGCATGCCGCAGCGTATCGCCATGCTGGGTGGAACCTTCGATCCGGTGCACTTGGGCCATTTGCGCAGCGCCGTCGAATTGCGCGAATGCCTGAGTCTCGACTGGGTGCACATGGTGCCCGCCTGCATGCCGCTGTTGCGTGATGAACCCTCGGTGCCGCCCGAAGAACGACTTGCGCTGCTGAGGCTCGGCATCGGTCAGACACCGGGCCTGCTGGCGGACGCCCGCGAGATTGAGCGCTCCGGGCCCTCCTATAGCGCCGATACCTTGGCCAGCCTGCGAGAAGAGTACGGCGCCGAGGCGCAACTGGTGATGGCACTGGGGCATGATGCATTCCTCCGGCTGGCGGACTGGCGAACCCCGGAGCGTCTCTTCGAGCTGGCCCATCTGGTGGTGATAGATCGCCCTGACCATGACGCGCCATTGCCCGATGCCCTGGTCGAACTGATCGCCCGTCGTGAGGTCCATAGCAGCGCAGCACTGTTTCAGTACCCTGCGGGTCAGTTATTACGCCTTGCGCTGCCGACACGGATGGCCATCTCGGCCACCGAGGTGCGTCGTCGGCTGGCCATTGGCAGCAGTGTTCGCTACCTGCTCCCCGAGGCCGTGGAAGCGCGAATTCATGAAAGAGCACTATATCGGCATCATTGAACGCTGCCATGGGCTGCGCAAGACGCTACAATGGGCATCGACCAAGACTTCCCGTTGACGAGGGGCTATGCACAACGATTCGCTCAAGACATTGGTGGTAGATGCACTGGATGACCTCAAGGCCAAGGACGTGGTCATGCTGGACGTATCACGACTCACCAGCGTGACCGACCTGATGATAGTGGCAAGCGGTACTTCAACGCGGCACGTGTCAGCGCTGGCCAACCACATTGTCGAGCAGGCCAAGGCCGGTGGTCATGCGCCCCTTGGGGTAGAGGGGCAGGCCGGGTCCGATTGGGTGCTGGTGGATCTTGGCGACCTGGTCGTACATGTGATGCTTCCCGAAACCCGCCAGCTATATGACCTTGAACGACTCTGGGCTGACCTGCCAAGCGACGTCGAGCTGAGAGAGGAGCGCGGTGGCGCATGAGGATCCGCCTTCTGGCGGTGGGTACCCGCATGCCTGCCTGGGTCAATACGGGCATCGAGGAGTATCGCAAGCGACTGCCCCGTGATTTTGCCCTGGATGTCGAGGAAATCCCCCCGGGACAGCGTGGCAAGAATGCCGATGTTACGCGTGCCGTTGCGCTGGAGGCACAGCGTATCCGCGAACGCCTGAGAGGGGATGAGCTCACGGTGGCGCTGGAAGTCCAAGGCCAGGCCTGGAGTACTGAACGCCTGGCCCGTGAAGGCGAATCATGGCGGCTTGAAGGTCGTGATGTAGTGCTGATGGTGGGAGGCCCCGATGGCCTCTCGCCAGAGCTTTCGGCCAGTGCCGATCGGCGATGGTCGCTATCGCCGCTGACCCTGCCGCACCCGCTGGTCAGGGTGATCCTTGCCGAGCAACTCTATCGTGCATGGACCCTGATGGTGGGGCACCCCTATCACCGCTGAACGGCGGTTCCCCAGAACAGTCATTCGAGGTCATTGTCGGCATGCGCGATCGCCGTGACACCCTCAAGAGTCCGCAGCAGGAGCTGCGTATCTTTCGAGTTCGTTCGCTGCTAGCCGGCTTGCTGATCGTGGCATTGACCGGCCTGCTGATGGGGCGCTTGGTCTATCTGCAGGTGGTGCAGCATGAGGTCTACAGTACCCGATCCGAAAAGAATCGTGTGCGGGTCGAACCCTTGCCCCCGACCCGGGGGCTGATTCAGGATCGCAATGGGGTGCTGCTCGCCGAGAACCGGCCTACCTACAACCTGACGCTGACCCGCGAACGTGTCGAGGATCTGGACAGCACGCTCGACCTGCTTGAAGCCTTGCTGGAGCTGTCCCGAGAGGAGGCCGAGGCCTTTCGGCTGCGCTCGCGCCAGCGCCAGCGCCCCTTCCAGCCGGCGCTGCTGATGAGCGATCTGGATGAAGCACAGATCGCCCGCCTGGCAGTCAACCGGCATCGTCTGCCGGGTATCGAGGTCGAAGCCCAGCTGCTGCGCTACTACCCCGATGCCAATATAACGGCGCATGCCCTGGGCTATGTCGGTCGCATCAACGCCGAGGAGATGAAGACGCTGGATCTTGGCCGCTACGCCGGGACGCACTTCATTGGCAAGACCGGGGTCGAGCGCTTCTACGAGGATGTGCTCCATGGTCAGGCGGGGCTACGCAAGGTCGAGACCAATGCGCGGGGGCGGGTCCTGCGCGAATTGGGGCGCACGGACCCCGTGCCGGGCCAGGACCTGACCCTGACCCTCGACATGAAGCTTCAGACGCTGGCCTATGAGCTACTCGACGGGCGGCGCGGCTCCATCGTGGCTATCGCCCCCGCCACCGGCGAGATTCTGGCCATGGTCTCGGCCCCAGGCTTCGACAGCAACCAGTTCGTTACCGGTATCGATTTCGCCTCCTATCGGGCGCTGCAGGAAGATCTCGACCTGCCGCTGTTCAACCGGGCCATTCGGGGCCAGTATCCTCCGGGTTCGACGATCAAGCCGTTCCTGGCCATGGCGGGCTTGGCCGAGGGTGTGATTACCCCGGAGCGCACCATCAACGATCCAGGCTTCTACCAACTGCCCAATGACAGCCGCCGCTATCGCAACTGGCTGCGCTGGGGCCATGGTCGTGTCGATATGGAGCGCTCGATCGCCGTTTCCAACAACACCTACTACTATTCGCTGGCCCATGACCTGGGCATTGATCGGCTCCATGACCAGATGAGTGGCTTCGGCTTCGGACAGCGAGTGGGTCACGATGTGTTCGGCGAGAGCGCCGCTCTAATGCCTTCGCGGGATTGGAAGCGTGGCCGTTTCGGTCAGCCATGGTACCCGGGAGAAACGCTGTCGGTGGGTATCGGCCAAGGCTACTGGCAGGTCACACCGTTGCAGTTGGCTACCGCTACGGCCGTCCTGGCCAATCGGGGCGAGTGGGTGAAGCCGCGCCTGGCCAGCCGTATCGGGGGCGAGTCCGTCGGGCTCGCGTTGCCGGATACCCTGCCCGCTCTGCATATCGATAACGATCACTGGTGGGACAGGGTCTTTTCCGGTATGGAAAAGGTGCTCACCGGCCACGAGGGGACCGCCCGCCGAACCGGGGTGGGGCTCGAGTACCGTATGGGAGGCAAGTCAGGTACCGCCCAGGTTTTTTCTCTGGGACAGGACCAGCGTTATAACGCCGATGAGTTGGCCGAGCGCCTGCGAGACCATGCGCTTTTCATGGCATTCGCGCCGTTGGACGACCCGCAGATTGCCGTGGCGGTGATCGTGGAGAATGCCGGCGGTGGCAGTACCCATGCAGCGCATCTGGCCAGAGCCATGACCGATGCCTGGCTCCTGGAGGAGGTGGATGTCGAGGAATTGCGGGAGACGTTGGAAAATGACACCGGTACCGTTGCGGGAAACTGATCGATGACGTTGATGTATCTCACCAGAAGTCTGCGCCGCCGACCGGTTCGTCCACCCGATAGCGGAATCGCCCGCCGCAAGAGCATCTGGGAGCGTAGCCATCTCGATCCCTGGCTAATGGTCATGCTGCTGGTACTGATGATGGCCGGCCTGGGTGTACTGTTCAGCGCCAGCGGACAAAACATGGATGCGGTGATCGCCCAGGGGTCCCGCTTTCTGGTAGCGGTGGTGGTGATGCTGCTCCTCGCGCAACTGACGCCAACAACGTTGCTGCGCTGGGCGCCGCTGGTTTACGGTGCCAGTCTGCTCATGCTGGTGGCTGTCGAACTGGTGGGCGACATGGGTATGGGGGCTCAGCGCTGGCTTACCATTCCCGGCGTGGTGCGTTTCCAGCCATCGGAGCTGATGAAGCTGGCCATGCCGCTGATGGTGGCCGCGTGGCTGAGCCGACGGGAGCTACCGCCACGGTGGTATGATCTGTTGGTCTGTGGTGTGCTGATCGGCGTCCCGGTG
>ERZ869909.1019-NODE-1019-length-25307-cov-4.978399_pt1 | contig 25307 bp, 27 predicted proteins | sample MGYA00520892_ERZ869909 | MGnify/ENA primary metagenome ERZ869909 (study PRJEB32215, sample SAMEA104723947) | bioreactor metagenome | biome: bioreactor; feature: anaerobic bioreactor; material: water | place: China | collected 2015-03-12 ... | reverse complement strand
GGCGACAGCCAACGAAGACGTGGAAACGCTGGACATGCTCAAGGCCTGGTGGTCACAGGCCAGCGCCGAAGAACGCCGCGCTTTCCTGCGCTGGATTGCGGAGTAACTCACCACTCGCCCTGAATCGTCGCCACCAGGGTGCGGGCGCCGCCGTAATCGCGGTGCTCGCACAGGTAGATGCCCTGCCAGGTCCCCAGTTGCAATCGCCCGTTCCCGATCGGAATCATCAGGTCCGGCCCGATCAGCACACTCTTGATGTGCGCGGGCATGTCATCCGGCCCTTCCAGGGTGTGCTCATAATGCGGCGCCCGCTCGGGCACCATCACATTGAAATGCCGCTCCAGATCCCCGCGCACGTCCGGGTCTGCGTTCTCGTTGATCGCCAGGGACGCGGACGTGTGGCGAATGAACAGGTGCAGCAGCCCAACCCTGACCTGCGCCAGGACGGGCAATGCCGCATACACCTCATCCGTCACCAGATGAAAACCTCTGGAACGGGGTCTCAGCACGATCTCCTGTTGTTGCCACACGGCCATCACCTCCACCATCGCCTGCATAGTCTGGTGCCAATCTGGCACACATATTGACATAGCGAAGCGCCGTGTGCCAAATTGGCACCCATGGCATTCTGGAAAAAGGCATAAGGGAGAAGCGTCATGAGCTCCGCGACAAAAGACAAGGCAGCTGAACGGCGGCTGGTCGCTCGCACCAATGCGGACGTCCATCAGCGTATCGCCGATGCGGCAGACCTTCTCGGCGCCACCGTATCCCAGTTCCTGATAGACTCCGCACTCGAACGCGCCAACCGGGTCACGCAGGAGGCTACCCGGTTACGCGTCAGTCGCGATGCTTTTGTACGGATGATGACCGTACTGGATCAACCCGCAAATCCCGCGCCGCGTCTGCAACAAGCCGCTCACCGATACAGGGAGGTGATGAGTGACGAACACCCGCAAAAAGATCCGGAAAGAGATACTGACGCGAAGCCATGACCGGGCGGGCTTCGACTGCGGCCAGAACGCGCTGAACCGCTTCCTGCAACAGCAGGCAAGGCAGGCCAATGATCGGCATCTGAGTCGCACCACCGTGCTGGTGGAGATCACGCGGCCCACGCGCATTCTCGCTTTCTACTCCACCGCACCCTGCGAAATCAGTCCCGCCGAGACCCTGCCCGGTCTGACAGGTTACCCCCATCCGATTCCTTTTTTGCGCATGGCACGACTGGCCACCGACCTGAGCGTCAGAGGGCAGGGTTTCGGTGAACTGGCACTGGTCTCCGCCATTGAGGACGCCGCTCGCATCCACCGGGAGGCCACTGCCCTGTACGGGCTGCTGGTGGATGCAAAAGAGGACGGAGCAGCGGCGTTTTACCGCCACTTCGGTTTTCATCAGATGGACGACAACGGCCTCACGCTTTATCTGCCGATCAGGGATTGCCTCGCCCTTTAATCCAGCTGCGTATGTTGTCAGCCACGCCATCCAGCAGGCGCTGGCGGCACTCGCGGCTGATCCAGGCGTTGTGCGGGGTGATGATCAGGTTGGGAATGTCTGGCGCCAGCAGTACATGGTCTGCGGGCGGGGGTTCCTGGCCGAGCACATCCAGTGCGGCCCCCGCTATCTCGCCCTGGCGCAGGGCAGACGCCAGCGCCGCCTCGTCGATCAGGCCGCCACGTGCTGTGTTGATCAGAAAAGCCGTCGGTTTCATGGCCGCCAACCGGGCCGCGCCAATAAGATGACGGGTATCTTCCGTCAGCGGGCAATGCAGTGACAGCACATCCACCTCCGGCAGCAGCACGTCCAGCGGCACACGACCCGGCTCGACGGTGGCACCGGATCGCAGACTGGCGGCGATCTTTACCTGCATTCCGAACGCCTGCGCCAGCGTCGCCACCGCCTGGCCCAGAGCACCATAGCCGACAATGCCAAGGGTCTTGCCCGCCAGCTCCATCACCGGGCGATGCATCAGGCAGAAGGTGGGTGACTGACTCCAGACGCCGGCCTGCACGTCGGCATGATAATCATGCCAGCGCGTGGCCAACCCCAGCATCAGCGCCAGCGTGTGCTGGGCCAGGCTGGCGCCCGCATAGTCACGCACGTTGCACACAGGAATGCCGCGCGCGGCGGCCGCATCCAGATCCACGTTGTTGGTGCCAGTGGCACTCACGCAGATCAGCTTCAGGTGCGGCGCCCCGGCAACAAGCGCGGCATCCAGCACCACTTTGTTGGTCACCACCACGTCGGCCTCGGCGATGCGTGCTGCGACCTGTGCCGGGGCGGTCTGGTCGTGGAAGCGCCACTCGGGCAAGCTGTTGTCAGGGCCGGTCAGCGCCTCGCGCAGCCCGGAAAAATCCAGGTCATCCGGCCCCATGGTCGAGGTATCCAGGAAAACGCCCAGCATGATGAATGATTTCTCCTCTGACAGGACTCAGGACGCACGGGGCGCCGCCAGCGTCAGCCGTCTGGATCAATGGCTGGATCACCTGGCGCTGCGCGCCTCCGGAGATGATAAACCAGCTGTGCTGGTGAGCGCCTGCCTGCTCGGGCAGCCGGTGCGTTATGACGGCGATGACAAGCGCCATTCGACGATCGCAGACGTGCTGCCACGCTGGTTGCAGTTGCGCGGCACCTGCCCGGAAACCGGCATCGGGCTGCCGGTGCCCAGGCCACCGATTGACGTCATTGAAACGCCCGCCGGTCAGCGGGTCTACGGGCTGGATGGCCGCACAGGTGATGTCACCGACGCCCTGCGCGCCGAAACGGATCGCCTGCCCGCAAACCTGAGCGGCGTTATCCTCAAGGCCCGTTCGCCCAGTTGCGGTCTGGGCAATACGCCGCTGCGTTCGCCAGACGGCAAGGTGATCGGTAGCACCGATGGCGCCTTTGCGGCCCGCGTGCGCGAGCGCTGGCCCGCGCTGCCCGCCGTGCACGAGGAGCAACTGGTGAGCGCCGCCGATATCGAAGTGTTTGTGCTGAGCGTCTATTTGCATCGCCAGCGGCAGCGCTGGCGACGAGACACCTGGCCTGCCCCGCTGCGCGATGCGGTCAGCGCACTGCCCGGCGACACCGGCGCGCGCCTGCGAGCCTGGCTGGCGCGCTGACTCATTTGTCGTCACGCTCCTGTTCGGCCTGCAACCGCTCTATCTCTTCCTGCGACATGTAATCCATGTCCCAATGGCTCGTATACCACTCCTTCAGCGCGCGCCGCCCATGGTGATGCTCTGGCGGTGCATCGGTCACCGGATGCGCCGCATGGGCTTCGCCGCGCGGTGGCCGCGGCGGCACCGATTCATCATCAGGTGCCGGGTCAGGCGCCGCCGCGCGCCGCCCCCGCAACCGCTGCCAGAGACGCTGCCATACCGTCGTCATGCTGCCCTCCACAAGGTGTCGGGTTCACTGATCATTGATCAACGTATAACACAGTAAAAGCAGGGCCGCGCGTGAGGGCCAACGATTGAAAACACGGGCAAGCCGCCTAAGGTAATAGATATACGCATCGACAAGAAGGAGTACACCATGCGCAGAATCTATTTCCTGCTGCCGGATGTATCCGCCGCCGAAACTCTGGTCCGGGACCTGCGGGAACACGGCGTCGCTGATGACCACATGCACCTGGTGGCGCGCGATGAAGTGCCGCTGGGGCACTTGCCGGAGGCCAGCGCTCTGGACGAATCCGATCTGGGCCCGGCCCTGAAGCGCGGTGCAGCTCTGGGCGGTACCTCCGGGTTGCTGGCTGGTCTGACCGCCATGGCCCTGCCCACCGGTGGGCTGGCGCTGGGCGGTGCAGCGGTGCTGGGTATCACGCTGGCAGGCACCGGTTTTGGTGCCTGGACCTCCGCCATGATTGGCGCCAGCGTCACGGATGAAGAGATCGAGGCCAGCGAAGCGGCTATCCGCGCTGGCCAGATCCTGATGATGGTGGATGTCCCCAGCGATGATGTGGAGGACTACCGCGCCTTCGTCCAGCGCCGCCATCCCGAGGCCGATGTGCGCGACACGGAAACGACGGCGCCGCCCCTCTGAGGCTCCAGGTCAGAGCTCCAGATCAGGGCTCCAGATAGGTATAGCCCGACAGCCCGTCCCGGATTTCAGACAGCAGACTGTCGCGCTCGCTGGCGGAGAGATCCGTGCGCGCGAACTGCTCCGCCAGCAGCGCCAGCAGCGCCTCCGGGTCGTAATTCACATAACGCAGCACGGAGCTGACGCTGTCGCCCTGGATCGCTTCATCCAGGTGAATGCGGCCCTGCTCGTCGATGTCCACATCCACGGAATCGGTATCACCGAACAGGTTGTGCATATCACCAAGGATTTCCTGATAGGCACCCACCATGAAGATGCCCAACTCGTCGCCGTAATCCGCTGGCAACGGCAAGGTGCTTTCCAGACCTTCGCCGTCCACATACTGGTCAATGCGGCCGTCTGAATCGCAGGTAATGTCCTGCAATACGGCACGCAGTGCGGGCGGTGCGTCGAGCCCGGTGAGCGGCAGGATCGGGAAGACCTGATCAATGCCCCAGACATCCGGCACCGACTGGAACACGGAGAAATTCACGAACAGCTTGTCCGCCAGCACCGCGTTCAGCTCATCGCGCAGCACGCGCTGGTGCTTGCGCACCGGGTCGAGCTTGTCGCGCAGTAACAGAAGGCAATTGAAGTACAGGGTTTCAGCGGCGGCCCGTTGCGGCAGCGACAGCTCACCGGCCAGATAACGCTGATGCACGTCCTGCCAGGCGCCCAGCACCTCCTGATGCGCTTCCAGCAGATGCGGTCGTGCCGCGCTCAGGTTGCGATACAGGTCGGCCAGCAGCGCCAGTTCCTGGGGCGCATCCGCTTCCAGCGCCGCCACCGGCTGCGGCCGCAGGGTTTCCCGGTCGATCACGTTGACCAGCAGCACCGCATGGTGCGCTGTCAGCGCCCGGCCCGACTCGCTGATGATGGCCGGTTCCGGGAGGTCCGCTCGGACACACGCCTCGCGCAGTGTCTGCACGATATGCCAGGCGTAATCGGCCATGCCGTAGTTCATGGAGCAGAAGGAGCGCGAACGGGTGCCTTCATAGTCCACCCCCAGTCCGCCGCCCACATCCATGGTATCCACCGGCGCGCCCAGCGCGCGGAGCTCCTGGTAGTAACGCGCGGCTTCGCGCATGCCGGACTTGATGTCCTGCAGATTGGCCACCTGGGAGCCCAGATGGAAATGCAGCATGCGCAGGCTATCCAGGCAGCCTGCTTCGCGGCAGATTTCCACGGCGCGCACCAGCTGCGCGGCGGACAGCCCGAACTTGGATTTCTCACCGCCGGTGTTCTGCCAGTTGCCCTTGCCGATGGACATGAGGCGCACACGCAAGCCGATGCGCGGCGTCACCCCGAGGGTGCGCGCTTCATCAAGGATCATGCCCAGCTCGGACAGCTTCTCGACAACGATATAAACACGGTGCCCGAGCTTCTCGCCGGTCAGCGCCAGGCGGATATATTCACGGTCCTTGTAGCCGTTACAGACAATGGTGTTGCCCGTCGCCTCACCGCTGCGCGAGCCGGACAGCGCCAGCACGGCCAGCAATTCCGGTTTGGAGCCCGCCTCCAGACCCACCGACTCGCCCTGCTCACGGGCGTTGACGATCTCGTCCACCACCCGGCGCTGCTGATTGACCTTGATCGGGTACACCGGCGTGTAGGCGCCGCCGTAGCCCTGCTCGGCAATGGCGGTGCGGAAGGCGCCGGCCAGCATACGCACCCGGTGCCGCAAAATGCCGTCGAAACGCACCAGTACCGGCGAACGCAGCCCCGCCTCGCGGCAGGCCGCCAGCACGTCTTCCAGGCGCGCCACACCGCCGGATTCCGCGCCATTGGGGCGCACCCGGACCTTGCCAGCGGCATCGACGTCGAAATAACCCTCACCCCAGCGTTCGACATTGTAGATACGCAGGGCGTCTTCTGTGGTCCAGTTACTCATGATGGCTCCCGTAAGATGCGGGCATTATCGCAGTACCGGCGGGCCGGGCAAATAGTCATGGGACAGACATGTTCAAGTCTGTAGAATGCGGCCCCGAAAGGGTCTGGCGGGCTCCAACAGGTCATAGAGGTGGCATCATGTCCGGTGAAAAGTGGTTTTTCGAACATTTCGACAGTGCAGGCACGGCCTTCGGCCTGCGCCTGAAAAAGAAGCTGGAAGACGTGCAGACGGAGTACCAGCACATCGAGATGTGGGAGACCGATACCTTCGGCTACCTGATGACCATCGACGGCTGCACCATGGTCACCAGCCGTGACAACTTCCTGTACCACGAGATGATGTCTCACCCGGTGCTGTTCACCCACGCCAACCCGAAGAATGTCGTCATCATCGGCGGCGGCGACTGCGGCACCCTGCGCGAAGTCCTGCGCCACCCGGGCGTGGAAAAAGCCACCCAGATCGATATCGACGAAATGGTCACGCGCATGTCGGAGAAGTACTTCCCGGAGCTGTGCGAATCCAACAGCGATCCGCGCGCCGAACTGCTGTTCATCGACGGCGTAAAATGGATGCGCGAATGCGCCGATGCCAGCATCGACGTGATCATCGTCGACTCCACCGATCCGGTGGGCCCGGCGGAGGGTCTGTTCAAGGCCGATTTCTTCCGTGACTGCCACCGGGTACTGCGCGACGGCGGCATCATCGTACAGCAGAGTGAATCACCGCTGCTGCACAGCGACACCATTATCCGCGATCTGCATGCCAACATGCGTGAGGCCGGTTTCAGCAGCACCCAGACCCTGCCGTTCCCGCAAACGTCTTATCCGAGTGGCTGGTGGAGCTGCACCATGGCAGGCAAGGGCAGCGACGTCACCGCATTCCGCGAGGCGGATGCCGGCAGCAAACCGTTCGACACCCTCTACTACAGTGCCGCCATCCATCGCGGCGCGCTGACGCTGCCGCCGTTCATGACCAAGGCACTGGGCTGATCCGAATCGGCTCACCATCAAGACCAAAGGCGACTCGGCTTTCACTGGCCGGCAGTGTACCCTGTGCCGGCCATTGAACAGGGAGCAACGCATCATGTCCGCCGGCAAGCGCCGAAGTACCTCCATCGCCATCAGCCTGTCTGTCATTATCGTGATCGCCGCACTGGCCGTGGCGATCTGGCTATCCATTCCCAAGGGGTTCGACACCGACCTGTCGAAGATCGGCAATGGCCAGCCGGCGCTGGTCTTCGTCTACGAGCGTGACCTGCTGGCGAGCGCTCGCCAGACCGAGGAGATGAACCGCCAGCGCGCCGCGCTGGAGGAACAGGTGCAACTGCTGATTGCCGACACCGGCCACCCGGCGGCTCGTGACCTGATGGCGCGCCACCAGGCCGAAGCCATTACCTTCCTGCTGTTCGACGCCCGGGGCTCTCTGGTGTCCACCTGGCCCGGCCCCACCGACGCCGCTGAGCTGCGCCGCCTGATCGAGGCGGCGCGACCGGAACTGCGCTGACCCCAGCGCCTCACCCCCGGCGGCCACGCAGCCAAGCCGGGGGCTGGTCTCGACACCCGAAACGCGCCACCATTACATCAGACAATGTCAATGTTTTGTCCTGATCCGACCGTGCGTCTGTGCCCGGGGATGTCAGGATGCCCTCTCAGGTGAATAACAGGAATGTCGCTATGCCGAGCAAACATGTTGACGTGCTGATTATCGGGGCCGGTCTGTCCGGGGTAGGCGCCGCCTGCCATCTGACCATGCAATGCCCGGACAAGACCTTTGCCTTGCTGGAGGGCCGGGATGCCATTGGCGGCACCTGGGACCTGTTCCGCTACCCGGGCATCCGTTCCGATTCCGACATGTACACGCTGGGCTACAGCTTCAAGCCGTGGACCAACGAAAAGGCCATCGCGGATGGCGAGTCGATCCGCAACTACATTTGCGAAACCGCCGACGAATACAACGTGACCGACAAGATCCACTTCGGGCACATGGTGGAGTCCGCCGAGTGGTCCACCGAGGACGCCACCTGGACGGTCACCGCGCGCAACAAGAAGACACGCCGCAAGACCACCTTCACCTGCAACTTCCTGTTGTCGTGCACCGGCTACTACAATTATGAAGCCGGTTACACGCCCGACTTCCCGGGCAAGGATAATTATCAGGGTACCTTCATTCATCCGCAGCACTGGCCGGAAGACCTCGACTACAGCGGCAAGAAGGTGGTGGTGATCGGCTCCGGCGCTACCGCCGTCACCCTGGTCCCTGCGATGACGGACAAGGCGGCGCACGTCACCATGCTGCAACGCTCGCCCACCTATGTGGCCACTGTGCCGGAAAAGGACGCCATCTCGAAGCAGCTGCGTCGCTTCCTGCCAGAGAAAGTGGTTTATCGTCTGGCCCGTACCCGCAACGTGGGTTTGCAGATGTTCGTCTACAAACTCAGCAAGAAGCAACCGAAGCTGGTGCGCAAACTGCTGCTGAAACAGGCACAGATGCAGCTGGGCAAAGACTTCGACATGTCGCACTTCTCGCCCAGCTACAACCCCTGGGATGAACGCCTGTGCGCTGTGCCGGATGGTGATCTGTTCAAGGTGTTGCGCAAAGGCAAGGCGTCCGTGGTGACCGATCATATCGACACCTTTACCGAGAACGGCATCCGCCTGAAATCCGGCAAGGAGCTCGAGGCTGATATCGTGATTTCGGCCACCGGACTGGACCTGAAGCTGCTCGGTGGCACACAAATCAAGGTGGATGGCCAGCCGTTCGATATCACCCAGGCCACTGCCTATCGTGCGCTGATGCTCAGCGATGTGCCCAATGCCGCCATGATCTTCGGCTACACCAATGCATCCTGGACCCTGAAAGCCGATATCAGCTGCGAGTACATCTGTCGCCTGCTCAAGCACATGGACAAGACCGGCACACGCCAGTGCACGCCGCGCATGAACGATGCCTCCGTGGTGGAGTCGCCGTTCCTGGACATGCAGTCCGGCTACATCCAGCGCGCAGCGGGGCGCTTCCCGAAACAGGGTTCCAAGGCGCCGTGGAAAGTGCAGCAGAACTATGCCTTCGACCTGGCCCAGTTGCGCTACACGAAAGTGGACGATGGCGTGATGGAGTTTTCCAACCCGAAGCCTGCCAGTGTGCGCCGGGCCAGCTCCGCACGGGCCGGCATGAAAGCCTCCGCCTGAGCGATCCGGTGATGCGCCCGACGAGTGGTGCCGGCGTGTCAGCAATCAGGTCAACCCAAGCTCCTCGCGCGCCCGTTGCGCGCGCAGGGCACGGGCCTTGCCTGCCACCTGGAAGATCGGCGTATCGCGCTGCCATCGGGCGGCAGCGGCATCACCACTCGCCACCAAACGTTCGCCGACCCAGCCATACAGCACCATCGCCTGTTGCTGCACCGTCTCCAGAAGGAGGTGCGTGGAGGGCGCCAGCGGCGGTGCTGTAGTCAGGCTCGCGGCCGCGGCGATGCTAACGCCCAGTTCTGCCAGCAAGGCGCTCTCGCCCCCCGCCCCCACCACGCGCCGTACTTCACGCAGCGCATGAGCCAGCATGGCCAGCGTCACATGAATATCCTCGATGGTACGAAACGGCTTGAGATAATCACTGTAGCCATCGCCCGGCAATAACGCCGTATCCGGCAAGGTGACCCCGGCGAAAGTCACTGCGGTGTGGGGCACTTCGGATATGAACGGCAGCGGTGATTGGCTCCTGAACGTCACCCCCGGCGCCGAAACCGGCACCCGGATCACCCGCAGCACGGGACGCCCGGCCTGCTGCGCTGTCGCCGGGTCGCGGGCCACCACCAGCAGGTTGTCGCAGTGCGTACCGAAAGTGCTCCAGCTTTTGGCGCCCTCCAGCACCAGGCCCTCAGCGGTGCACGTCAGTGTTGTGGAGAGGTCCCGCGGCTTCTGGCCTGACGACTCCGTGGCGCAGAAGGCCTCGGTCATGCCGCCGCCGGGAAACGCCGCACGCATGGCAGCCTGATACCCTGCCGCAAAGGCCCAGCCCAGCCGGTCGGCTGCAAAACCACCACGCAGCGCCAGCGTCGCAGGCTCCTGATGCTGTTCTGCCAGACATCGCCAGCTCACCAGCCAGTCCGCCAGGTTACGCTGACCGGATTCCGGCAGCCGACTCTGCAGTAGCCAGTTCAGATCATCATGTATCACCACACTCTCTCCACCTTGGCTTGGCCCCACCAACCGGACACAATCCGATCACCTCAAACAGCAAAAGGATACAGGCCATGAATAGTCCGATCATTGCTCCGGTTGTCGCACTGGTCGCCTGGTCGCTGGTGATGTGGCTGTGGATGTATGCCACCCGCCTGCCCGCCATGACGCGCTCGGGCATGAAGCCCGATCCGCAGATGCCGCGCGGCGAACAGATGAACATGTTACCCGCCCGGACGCGCTGGAAGGCAGACAATTACAACCACCTGATGGAACAACCGACCCTGTTCTATGCCATTGCGCTGTCGCTGGCCTTGCTGGATGCGGGCGGTGGTAGCAGTCTGGTGATGGCCTGGGCCTATGTCGGTCTGCGTATCGTCCACAGCCTGTGGCAGGCGCTGACCAATGTCATCGAGATCCGCTTTGTCCTGTTCGTGCTGTCTTCGCTGATGCTGTTTGGCCTGACCTGGAATGCCGCGCGCGTGCTGCTTTAACGGTGCGCAGCAGCGGAGGCCAGCACGCGCTGGCGCAGCCAGTGCAGAGCCAGGTCAGCATCCTGATCCATGTGCCAGTAGAGGTACAACGACAGCGGCGGCAGCCTGACCGGCAGAGGCATGACCACCACGCCGGGTGGGCTCAGGTCGCGGGCCAGCATGTCCGGCAAGGTCAGCAGCAGATCCGTGGCGGCCACCGTTGCCATGGCCGCCTGATAATGCTGGCAACGCAGCGCAATGCGCCGGTGATGCCCGGCCTGAGCCAGGCCGAAGTCCTCCAGGCCGGGGCCGCGCCGGCGCGACGACACCAGCACGTGCCGGGCGGCCAGATAGTCCGCCAGTGACAGGGTATCTCCCGCCAACGGGTGCCCGGCGCGCAGCATGACCATCAGCGGCACGTCCATCAGGTGAGCCTGACGAATGTCCGCGTCCACCGGCAACTGAACGTCCATCGCCAGATCAAGCCGCCCCGCCGCCAGGCTGGAAGCCAGTTCACGACGCCCCACCGTGAGCGATTGCAGGTCCACACCCGGCGCCTCGTTTGCCAGAGCCTGCATCAGCGGGGGCAGGACACGGGCCTCCAGTCCGTCCCGCAGGCCCAGCACGAAGGTGCGCCGCGCCTGGGTCGGCTCGAAGCCGTCCTGGTGGGTGAGGCAGCCCTGCAACCCCTGCAGCGCCTCCCGCACGGGCAAGATCAGTTCCCGGGCGCGGGGCGTAGGCACCATATCGCGGCCACGACGCACAAACAGCGGGTCCTCCAGGCGCTCCCGCAAGCGCGACAGGGCGTGGCTGACCGCAGGCTGACTCAGGTTCAGCAACGCGGCGGCGCGGGTAATGGAGCCCTCACGATAGATCGCCTCGAAGACCACAAACAGATTCAGGTCGAGACGCCCTATATTCAGTTTTTGCATGGAAGGATATTCACACTATTCATTAGATTCATTGACAAGCCTTCCATACACTCAGGGAAATGGCAATCGACGGACCCGGGAGGTTCACCATGGATTTCAGCCTGTCACCCACAGCCCAGTCGTTCTATGACCGCGTGAAGCAGTTCATGGATACGCACATCCACCCCATCGAGCATGACTATCACCGTGAGCTGCAGTCCCTGGACAACAAGTGGGTGGTCCTGCCGATCATCGAGGAGCTGAAAGCCAAGGCGAAGGCCGAGGGCCTGTGGAACATGTTCCTGCCGGACGAGAAGCTGGGCGCCGGGCTGTCGGTCACGGACTATGCGTCCATTGCTGAACTCACCGGCCAGTCCGCCATCGCCCCGGAGATCTTCAACTGCAATGCCCCGGACACCGGCAATATGGAAGTGCTGTACCACTACGGCAGCGACGAGCAGAAAGCCCAGTGGCTGACGCGGCTGCTGGCGGGCGAAGTACGCTCTGCCTTCTGCATGACCGAGCCGGGTGTGGCCTCGTCCGACGCCACCAACATGGCCGCCACCGCCACCGTCGAGGGCGATGAAGTCGTGCTCAACGGCCGCAAATGGTGGAGCACCGGCATCGGCCACCCGAACTGCAAGGTCATCATCTTCATGGGGCTGACTGACCCGAGCGCCAACCGCCATGCACAGCACTCCATGGTGCTGGTGCCGAAGGACACGCCCGGGGTGCGGGTGGAACGCATGCTGCAAACCATGGGCATGTATGATGAGCCCTACGGTCACGGTGAAGTGGTGTTCGATAACGTCCGCCTGCCGAAAAGCGCCATCATTGCCGGTCCTGGTCGCGGCTTCGAGATCGCCCAGGGCCGCCTGGGCCCGGGCCGGATTCATCACTGCATGCGCTTGATCGGTCTGTCGGAAATGGCGCTGAAATTAATGTGCGAACGCGGCACCGAGCGTGTAGCGTTTGGCAAGCCACTGGTCAATCTGGGCGGCAACCGGGAACGCATTGCCGAGGCGCGCATCATGATCGAGCAGGCGCGTCTGTTAGTGCTGAAAGCCGCCTGGCTGATCGACAACCGTGGTGTGATGGCAGCCATGAGCGAGATTTCGCAGATCAAGGTGGTGTGCCCGAATGTGGCGCAAACCGTGATCGACATGGCCATGCAGATTCATGGCGGTGGTGGCCTGAGCAATGATTTCCCGCTGGCCGCCGCCTGGACCATGGCGCGTTCGCTGCGCCTGGCCGATGGCCCCGATGAAGTGCATCGCGGCCTGGTGGCAAAATTCGAACTGATGAAATACAAGGGCTGATGCATGTCGAAGCGCATTCTGATCACCGGCGGCGCGTCCGGGCTGGGGCTTGCCCTGGCGCAGCGTTATCTGCAAGGCGGGCATCGTGTCCTGATCACCGACATGAACGAGGAGCGCGGCCAGCAGGCCGAGTTCACCTTGCGCGAACATGGCAAGGTGCATTTCCTCAAGGCCAATATCTGCAGCGATGACGACTGGCAACAGGTGCACGACTGGTGCGTGCAGCAATGGCAAGGCCTGGATGTACTGGTGAACAACGCCGGCGTGGCCAGCGCCGGGCGCGTGGACAAGACCAGCATTGAAGACTGGGACTGGATCATCGACATCAATCTGAAAGGCATCGTGCGCGGCCTGCGCGCGCTGGTGCCGCTGATGAAACAGCAAGGCAGCGGTCAGATCATCAATATTGCCTCGCTGGCGGCCATCGCCAATGCCCCGGCGATGGGTAGTTACAACGTCACCAAATCGGCGGTGGTGTCGTTGTCGGAAACCATGCGCCATGAACTGAGCGCCTACGGCATTCATACCGCCGTGGTATGCCCGGGCTTCTTCCCCACCAATCTGGCGGAATCGCTGCGCACGCCGGAACCCGGTATGGAACAGACCGTGCGCAAGCTGCTGGCGGGCGGCTCCATGAACGCCGATCAGGTGGCCGACTACATCTATCGCCATGCCGACAAGCAACGCTTCCTGATCCTGCCACACAAGGAGGGCCGCATGCTGTATCGCATCAAGAAGTTTCTGCCCTTCCTGTACAATCGCGAAGCGGGCAAGGCTGGCCTGCGCATGAAAGCCAAACTGGAAAAACAGTAAAGGGGCGTCAACCCATGAGCCAGAACACGGCCAACAAGAGCGTGATCGACCAGGCCAAAGCCGTGCGCGAAGGCGAGCAGTTTGATGTCGCGCGCATGGATGCCTGGCTGAAGACACAGGCGCCCTCGTTGCAGGGCACGCCGGAGGTGAAGCAGTTTTCCGGCGGCGCTTCCAACCTGACCTATCTGCTCAGCTACCCGGAGCGGGACCTGATCCTGCGTCGCCCGCCCTTTGGCCACAAGGCCAAGGGCGCGCACGACATGGTGCGCGAGTATCGCGTGCAGGCAGCCCTCAAGCCGGTCTATCCCTGCGTGCCGGACATGGTGGCGGTGTGCGAAGATCCGGCCGTGATGGACTGTGACTTCTATGTCATGGACCGCATCAAGGGCATTATTCCGCGCGCCAACCTGCCGAAGGGTGTATCACTCAACCAAAGCGAAACCCGGCAGCTGTGCCAGGGCGTGATCGACAAGCTGATCGAGCTGCATCAGGTCGACTACCAGGCTGCCGGGCTTGATCATCTTGGCAAGGGCGCGGGGTATGTGCAGCGCCAGATCAGCGGCTGGTCCGATCGCTACGACAAGTCAAAAACCTGGAACGTCCCCGGCTGGGCCTATGTGCGTGATTACCTGCGCGCCAACATGCCTGACGATGTCGGCACGGTGATCATCCACAACGATTACCGCTTCGACAATCTGGTGCTGGATGCCGACGATCCGCAGCGCATCATCGGCGTGCTGGACTGGGAAATGGCCACCCTCGGCGACCCGCTCATGGACCTGGGCAACACCCTGGCCTACTGGGTGGAAGCCGACGACGATCGACTGCAACAGATGCTGCGCCGCCAGCCGACGCATTTGCCCGGCATGTTCACACGCCGCGAAGTGGTGGACTATTACTGCGACAAGATGCAGCTCAGCCCGGACAACTGGACCTTCTATGAAGTCTATGGCCTGTTCCGGCTGGCCGTGATCGTGCAGCAGATCTACTACCGTTATCACCACAAGCAGACGCGCAACCCGGCGTTCCGGAACTTCTGGCTGTTCAATCATTATCTGCACTGGCGCAGCAAGCGCGCGATCAAGGCGGGCGCACGCTGATATGGGTGCTATCTATCTTGTTCGTCATGGCCAGGCCTCCTTCAACAAGCGGGATTACGATCAGTTGTCACCGCAGGGCATCGAGCAATCCGAGCTGCTCGGCCTGGCCCTGAAAGCCCGCATTGGCGCACCGGACCGGGTGATTTGTGGCGCCATGAAACGGCACCGGCAAACGGCCCACTACAGTCTGGCCCAGATGGGCATGGGCAATGCCTGGGATACAGACGAGCGCTGGAACGAATACGATCATGAAGAGCTGATCGTGCGGCACAAGCCGTTGTACGCCAACCGCGCCATCATGCTCGCCGATCTGGCACGCACCCTGAAACCCCGCGAGGCGTTTCAGGCGATGTTCGAGGAAGCCCTGGACCGCTGGGTCGGTGGCGATTTCGATCACGAGTATCGCGAGCCCTGGTCCGCCTTTCGCGGCCGTATTCATGCCGCACTGGATGACATCGTCGCCAGCGGCCGCTCGACGACCACACTGGTGTACACCTCCGGCGGCGCCATCAGCGCCGTAGTACAGCGGCTTTGGACGTTGCCCGAGGGGGAATGGCGCAAGCTCAACCGGGTGATCGCCAACGCCACCATCACCAAGGTCGTTTTCGGCAGTCGCGGCACGTTTCTGAGCACCTTCAACGAACACAGTCATTTCGAAGGCGAGCAGCAGCATCTGCTGACGTATCGCTAGTAACGCCATACCGCACATCGCACACGAGGTTTTGCATCATGAGCAAGAATATCCTGATCACCGGCGCCAGCTCAGGCCTGGGCGAAGGCATGGCCCGCATCTTTGCCGCAGGCGGCAACAACCTGGCCCTGTGTGCAAGGCGGGTGGAACGCCTGGAAGCGCTGCGCGACGAACTGGTGCAAAAACATCCCGGCATCAAGGTGGTCCTCAAGCCGCTGGATGTCATGGATTACGATCAGGTCTTCGAGGTATTTCGCGCGTTCCGCGCCGAGCTTGGCCAGCTTGACCGGGTGATTGTCAACGCTGGCATGGGCAAGGGACAGCCGGTGGGCACCGGCTATTTCTGGGCCAACCGGCAAACCGCAGAAACCAACTTCGTCGCCGCCCTGGCCCAATGCGAAGCGGCGATGGAAATTTTCCGCGAACAGAACAGCGGTCACCTGGTGATGATTTCGTCCATGAGCGCCATGCGCGGCATGCCGAAAAACCTGACCACCTACGCCGCCACCAAGGCGGGGGTCGCGGCGTTGGCGGAAGGCATTCGCTCGGAAATGCTCGGCAAGCCGATCAAGGTCAGCACGATCTATCCCGGTTATATCCGCTCTGAAATTAACGAGAAGGTGAAAAATACGCCCTTTATGGTGGACACCGAAACCGGCTGCAAGGCGCTGGTGAAAGCCATCGAAAGTGAAAAACCGACCGCCTGCGTCCCGGCATGGCCGTGGACGGCGGTCGGTTTCCTGATGCGCAATCTGCCGTTAAGTCTGGTCAAGAAGCTGGGCTAGACAGACGCTCCGGCGTTGGCGGCAGGCGAACGTGCAATATAGGCGAGCGCCTGCGCCGTATCCCCCTCTGTGCGCGGGTGGAAACCCGGCGACAACCAGCGCAGGGTGCGATTCAGAATCAGGCTGAACGTCGGCACGTTATCGTTACGACGACCGATGCGCTCGATCTCCAGCAGCACCCGCACCGTGGTCTGGCGCGCCAGACGCCGCCCCTTCGGGTCCGGATCCTGGCGGGCCAGGCTGCGCCCGCCCTCGGCAATAAAGTACAGGAACAGCGGGAATACGATCGCCATCAACGCCTGACGGCTGACATAGAAACCCAGCTGCGTCCGGCACAGGTGTTCAAACAGATCGAACGCCACGCTGCGGTGTTCGACTTCTTCCGCCAGATGCCAGCGGAACAGATCGGCAACAACAGGGTCCGCCTTGTCCCAGCTGTCACTGTTCATGCACCAGTCGCCCAGCAGCCCGGTGAAATGTTCAATCGCTGCAACAATGCCCACCCTCGCCAGCAGCCAGTGCCGCTCAAGAAAACGTCGCTGCAACCAGCGCTGGCCGAGCGGCGCATCACCGAGCAATTGATGAAACAGCGCGTCGATACGCTCGCGGTAGCCGAGCACATCCAGCCCTTGATCCGCCAGCCATTGCTCCCCCTTGCGGTGTGCCTGGGCATGCGTCGCTTCCTGACGGATAAATGCTTCCATATCAGCGCGCAGCTGCGCATCCTGCACCAGCGGCAGCGCCTTGTTGTAGACGCGGCAGAACCACAACTCGCCAGCGGGCAGCAGCAGATGGATGCCATTGATCAAGTGGCTGGACAACGGATCATCCGGTATCCAGTGCAACGGAGACGAAGACAGGTCAAACGCCACTCGCCGGACCTGCAATGCTGAGACCACCTGCTCGCTCATGATGCCAACCTCTTGAGTAAAGCCGCCCCCGCGCCGCTCACCCGCCAGGGCGACCACGCCTCGGCCTGGTCACCGCGCTCGACCGCGCTGACAAAATCGCCAATGGAACGCGCAATCAGATCCGGGTGACTCAATGGCACCCAGTGACTGGCGTCGATGTCCTGCCGATACAGCTCCGACACCCAGCGCTGCATATCTTCAAACAGCTGCGTGCCGACATAGTTATCCCGCTGCGGAACAATCAGCAGCACCGGGCATGCGGCATAGCGCGGCTCCGGCCGCAGGAGTTTCGGGACGAAGTTGGCGCGATAAAGCCGCACACCCTGGCGGCCATCCTGTGTCTGGCTGGGATTGGGATGCGGTTCGGTGACACCTTCGACCCGGCTCAGGTACAGCGGCCAGAGGCGGCCCATGGCGGCCTGCCAGACCAACTCGGGCAGTAACGGAATCTGGAACAGCCCGACATACCAGGAGCTGGCCAGCTGGCGCAGCACCTTGGCCTGCTGGGCAGGCAACATGCTGCGCAGACGATCACGCATCCAGTAGCCCACATGGTCCAGGCAGGGACCGGACAAAGAGGTGTAGGACAGAATTCGCGGCTTCAGTGGGCCACTGGTGACCGATTCCCAGCTCTGGATCGAACCCCAGTCGTGGGCCGCCAGATGAAAGTCGCGGCCCGGAAGCAGCGCATCCACCACCGCCTTCAGATCAGCGGCCAGGCAGGTCATCCGGTAATCCCGCACCCGGGACGGCGCATCAGATGCCCCCGCCCCGCGTACATCGTAAGCCAGCACGTAGAACCGGTCGGCCAGACGCTCGGCCACCGGCTGCCAGACACTGTGGTTATCCGGGTAGCCATGCACCAGCACCAGCGCGGGCTTGCGCGCGTCACCCCAGGCGCGCACCGCCAGCCCGACGCCCCCTGCATCCACTCGAAACTGTTGCACCATGGCGTTCTCAGCCCCTCCGCAGCAATCTTTGTTCTTTCATGCCATCGAATATAGCACCATTGACCGATGTAAAGGTGACCGGAGCGCCCGGCGCTACGGCCAATGTGGCCTTCACGGGCATACTGTCGTTCTGGCACATTAGTGCGCCTTCGATGATGCCAGACCATGGAGTACCGCATGCCTCTACGCCGCATTGCAGTCGTTTTATTGCTGCTTCTCCCGACAACGCTGCTAGCGCAGCCCGACGCCGAAGCGGAATGGGAACAGAACCGCAAAGCCCGTGAGCGTGGAGACGTCAGCACCTATGCTCGCCCCGTGGAAGGCAGCTCGATCAACCAGTTCCGCGGCATCGTGGAAGTCCCGCACCCGCTGGTGACCGTGATGGCCGTGATCAGCGATGTGGCCAACTTCGACGACTGGGTCTTCCAGTGCAAGGGCACAGAGATGCGCGAGGAAGAGTGGGGGCCGGAGCATGCGCGGGTGATGATTCGCGGTATCTGGCCGGTGTCGGACCGTGACGTGCTGGTACGTAGCCATTACGAGCAAGACCCGGATACGCTGGCCGTGACGGTGCACTCCACTGCCACCGATGACGTATTCGAAGAACAACGCGGCTACGTGCGCATCCCGGCACTGAACAATGTGTTCCGCTTCGAGCCCCTGGATGACGGCTGGACCCGCATCACGTTCCAGACCTTCGTCAATCCGGGCGGTGCCATCCCCGCCTGGCTGTCCAACTTCGTGTCCACCCGTGCGCCTCTGCAGACACTTGAAGGTATGAAAGCGCAAATGGACAAGGAGGCGTACCAGCTCGCATCACCGGATGAACTGCCTGACATCCTGCCTGGCAGCCCGCAGTTGACCTTCCCCGAGCATCACCGCGCCAGCACGCGGCTTTAAGCGGCTCCGGCAGGGCGGACAACCGCCCTGCCGGAACACCACTGACGACATCAGGTCCACTCGGTCAGCTTGTTGCCCTGCTTGTCAGTAAACGCCCCGACAATAATCATGACAAAATCGATCAGGGCCCAGATGCCCAGCCCGCCGAGCGTCACCAGTTGCAGGATGCCCGTTCCGATCTTGCCAACGTAGAAGCGGTGAATGCCGAAGACTCCCAGAAAGAAGCACAGAAGAAAAGCCGGCAGAATACGTTTTTCACTCATTGTTATTCCCTTTTTCTGATTTGATGGTACTTCCCTCATCGCAGATGCCTTTCAGCAACTGCCATGTTCTGTTGTCCAGCGCCGCAGACCCTGGCCGCTGGTAGCGTGAAGCCTGTTCAATACGTGCCGGAAAGGACGGATGCGTGCTGAGGATGTCACTGCCACGAGGACCCACAAAAAGACGACTACGCTGGCGACGCTCGAAAAAACTGACCAGCCCCCGACTGTCAATCCCTGCATTATCAAGCAATGTCAGGGCCAACCGGTCCGCTTCCAGCTCGGCCTCTCGGCTATAAGAACGGTTCAACAGGGTTTCACCGGCCTGTCCGGCCATGGCAGCAGCTGCGGTGGCATCCCCCAGCAGGGCCGCGAACAACAGCCGATACCCCAGCGCTCTGCCGATAGCCCGTGTCGGATGCGCCAGCACGGAATGCGCCATTTCATGGGCCAGGACCGCCGCGACTTCTTCCCCGTTTTCGGCATCAGCAAGCAAACCACGCGTCAGCATGATCTGGCCGCCTGGCGCCGCAAAGGCGTTGATCATTGAAGCGTCAAGCACTCGTGCCACGAAGTCGTCCGGGTCGTAGCCGCTGCTGAGTGCCAGGCGTGACACCAGCACTGCCAGCGCGCCCAACCCCTCCTCGCCAGCACATAGCCCATAATCACGACTGATGTGGGTGACAATTTTTTCGCCCGCGGCGCGCTCCCACTCCACAGGCATCGCCGCGGCCACCTCTTCCCCCATATAGGGCACCGATGCCACCAGCGCCACAAGGCAAACCAGGACGAAGCCTCCCACCAGAACGAAGCGCTGGCGCAGCGACATATTGCCCAGATAGCTACGCCCCCACGCGCGCCCCAACCCTGGATGAACACCACGCAATGTCGTCAGCAGCGCATGATCTGCCACAATCAGGCGGGCCTCGGGATGATCTGCGCATATCAGGCGCAGCGGTTGCCCCGCATAGACGTCCTCCGCCAGACGAAGGCCGGTCACGGGCATAGTCAGAACGGTGTAGCCACTACCTGGCTCCAGCAGCACAAGCTGACGGCCCACCACCCGCACCTCGACCTCTGTGCGGGCGGCAGACACTCCGTCATACCAGAACCCATGGATCACAAGGCGCTGACATCCGCCAACTCGGCCATTCCCTCACCCAGCGCATCGGCTTGCGTCTGAGCTTGCTGGATGGCGGCATAATCCATGTCGCCCGTGATATCTGTATAGTGCGCCATGAATCGCAGAGTGCGCACCGTCACCCAGGCATAGGCCAGGCCCAACGTAAGCACTATCAACAGCAGGTTGGTGGCAGACAACATGAACATCTTCCCGTGGCTGGCCTGCAGCGCAAAGCGCATATCACCCAGAGAGGAATGACTGACGACGTAGCGCATTTCTTCCACGCTGTACCAGTACCAGATCAGCAAAATTGCCAGCAGGATAATCACCCCCGCAATGATCCCCTCGCCGAAGGTCAGCCCGGAAAATGCCAGCACAAGGCCCGCGACAATGCCCACAAATGTGGCCCCGTAAGCCAACATGAAGCGCCCGATCAGATCGCTCCCTTGCCCGGTAAAGCCCGCTTGCTGGCTGCCGAACCAGGTATTGTTCAGCGCGTAGGAAGCAAGATGCATGCTCATATACGGCTTGTAGATGCCGAGTGTGAGACCGGTCAACAGGCTGTAGCCGAAGAACTTGAAACCGTACTCCACCGCCTTGCCCTGCAAACCGAAACGGATACCGCGCAAACGCGTGCGACTGAGTCGATAACGCGACGCCATATACAGCATCATGCCTATTGCAGCGGGTGACATGATATAAGCCACCATGATGACGAGTATTCCCAGGATTTCGGACACCTGAAAGACCAGGAAAAGCGCGAGCATGACCAGCACCATAATGGCCATGGCACGCAGAAAACCCATAAACAGCTCGCCGCCCGTGCCGGTGTACTCCAGACGCTCCCCGTCAAACTCCATATGCGTCCACAGATAGCGCCGCACCCGGGCCTTGGCCCAGAAGTGGTAGATACCCAGTGTCACGACCTTGAGCAGTGTGTTGACCAGAAAGATCAGAAACAGCTCCATACCGGAGCCCAGATAAGCGAGGCGCTGAGCACGCCCCGGTTTGCCGTGAGTATCCATCGGCATTTCCCCTTTATCATTCCCTTTTTTTATCAAGCCCGACAACAGGCTTGCCCCGCCCGGTTCGCTTTGCAGCGCCCCTCCGGACAGCTGGCATTATAGTCATGGCCAGACCGTCTGGCTGTAAGCCATATCGTACAAACGAACGTAAAACATCCCCACTCTCGCATCTCACCGTATTCAGGTAGAAAAAACAGCATGTTAGGCTCGAAGAGTGGGTGGTTTACCAGCCCGAAAGAGAGCCGTGAACCCGTTCACAAACCAACTCGCAAGGAGGACGTTATGACACCCCTGACGAGAGACGAGCTCAAAAAGATGAACGAGCAACAGCACGAGGATTTTGTCCTGATCAACGTGCTCGCGCCCTCCGCCTTCAACAAGGCGCATATCCGCACCTCGGTTAATGTGCCCGTGGATGAAGACGGCTTCGCGGAACGCGTTGAGAGCATCGCGGGTGACAAGGATCGCAAGATCGTTGTCTACTGCGCGAGCTTCGACTGCGATGCGTCAGAGCAGGCCGCAGAGAAGCTGGAGGCCGCTGGCTTTACAGCGGTTTATGACTATGAAGGCGGTACCCGCGACTGGTTCGCGCAGCGCAACGCTGCCTGACATTACTGGCGCTCCATCGCAGCCTGGATAGCCGTCAGCGCGATGGTGTAAACAATATCTTCCACCAGCGCACCCCGTGACAGATCGTTGACCGGCTTGTTCAGGCCCTGCAGCATCGGCCCGACGCTGACGCAGTTGGCGCTACGCTGCACCGCTTTGTACGTAGTGTTGCCGGTATTCAGATCCGGGAAAATGAAAATCGTCGCCCGCCCTGCCACAGGGCTGTCCGGGGCCTTGTCGCGGGCGACGCTCTGGATCGCGGCGGCATCATATTGCAGGGGGCCGTCGATCAGGAGATCCGGGCAGCGCGCCTTGGCCAGGCGAGCTGCTTCGCGCACTTTTTCCACGTCACTGCCACTGCCGGATTCGCCGGTGGAATAGCTCACCATGGCCACACGCACCGGAATGCCGAAGGCCTCTGCGGAGCGGGCGCTCTGAATGGCAATTTCTGCGAGCTCTTCTGCGGTCGGATCGGGGTTTACCGCGCAGTCCCCATAGACCAGCACCTGATGTGGTAACAGCATGAAAAAGATCGAAGAAACCAGGTGATAACCCGGTGCAGCCTTGATCAACTGCAGCGCCGGTCGAATGGTATTGGCCGTGGTGTTCACAGCGCCGGACACCAGCCCGTCTACGTCCCCTTGCGCCAGCATCATCGTGCCCAGCACCACCGGATCTTCCAGTTGGGCCAGCGCCATGGGTTCGTTCAGCCCCTTGTTTCGGCGCAGCGCAACCATCGGCGCCACATACTTTTTCCGGATATCCTCGGGGTCAATCACTTCCAGCGCATCGGGCAAGGTGATGCCCTGCGCACGCGCAACTTTCTCCACCTCCGCCGGCGGCGCCAGCAGGACGCACCGGGCAATGCCACGATTCTGGCATGTCACAGCCGCCTGGATGGTACGTGGTTCGCTACCCTCCGGCAGCACGATGCGTTTGTTGGCAGCTCTTGCCTGTTCTACCAGCCGATAACGAAAGGCTGACGGGGAAAGCGTGGGCTCTTTCGGCATACCACAACGCGCCACCAGCCATTCGCTGTCCAGTCGCGCCGCCACGAAATCCGTGACCTGTTGCGCCCGCTCTCGATCATCCACCGGAATCTCGCGGCTCATGCGATCCAGATTGGTGGCGGTGTCATAGGAGCCGGTCTCCACCGTCATCACGGGCAGTCCGGCGTCCAGCGCGCCCTGGCACAGCGACATAATCCTCGGGTCCGGTTTGAAACCGGTGCACAACAACAGGCCCGCCAGTGGGACGCCCCGCGCTGCAGCCAGGCTGACCGCCAGAATGATGTCGTCCCGGTCTCCCGGTGTAACCACCAGCACCCGTGGCTGCAACAGCTCCACGGTATTAGCCACCGCTCGTGCGCAGAGTACAATTTTCTGGGCACGGCGTGTTTCATATTCGCCGGCATGAATAATCTCGGCCCCGAGCAGCTCTGCCACATCGCGGGTACGAGGCGCGCTCAGCATCTCGTCCCACGGGATGCTGCCCAGCAAACGGAAGCTGTTGTCCGCCATCTGCGGCAATCGCTCCCGCAGCCCGTCATGCAGCGCTTCGTTGCGGATCTTGTTGAGGATAACTCCCAGCACTCGCTCATGGCCCGGCCCGCCAAACTGGCGCGCGTTGATTTCAATCCGGTCAGCCAGCGCCTCGACACTGTCGTTATCCGAGGCCGCCACCAGGATGACATCGCCGCCCACGCTACTGGCCAACTCCGCATTCAGCCGTTCGGCATAGCTGACTTTACGCGTGGGCACCATGCCTTCCACCACCACAACATCATTGCCTTTGGCCGCCTCGTGAAAACGCTCCACGCCCTCTTGCAACAGATCCGACATGCGCCCTTCGCTGAGCAGCCGCTCGGCCCGCGCCAGCGGCAAAGGCTCTGGAGGCGTCACCCCCAGTGTCGCCGCGACCAGCGCTGAGGAGCGCTCCGGCCCGCTGTCTCCATGCTGGTTCTGCGCAATCAGTTTGCAGAATCCGACCTTGAGCCCGGCACGCTCCAGTGCGCGAATCAGTCCCAGGCTGGCTGAGGTGAGGCCGACCCCGAAGCCGGTGGGTGCGAGAAAAAATACCTGCATTACGTCCCTCTTTCTGTCTGGCTGTCTGCATCAAGGCAGGCCAGCGATTCCGTGGCAATCTGGCGCTCCTCATCGGTCGGCACTACCAGAATATGTATGGATGCCGGCGCTTTTTCGATCGCACCGGCCACACCGCGCACGCAGCGCTGGTTGGCCTCGTCATCCAGTGCCAGGCCCAGCATGCCCAGGTGGGCGATGGTGGTGGCGCGAATCAGCGGCGAGTTTTCACCAATGCCGCCGGTAAAGATGACACCATCAAGTCGCGTCAGGGCGCAGCACATGCCGGCCAGGGACTTCGCCAGCCGGTAGCAGAATACTTCGATGGCCAGTGTCGCGCCGTCATGGCCTTGCGAGCGCGCCTGTTCCAGCTCGCGCATATCATTGCTTAACCCGGACAAACCGAGCAGCCCGCTCTCACGGTTCAGCACCGCATCAATTTTTTCCAGCGACCAGCCCAGGGTGCGACCAAGAAAACCATGCAGGTTGGGATCGACATCCCCGCTGCGGGTGCCCATGACCAGCCCTTCCAGCGGGGTAAATCCCATGCTGGTATCAAGGCTGACGCCGGCCTGGACCGCACAGGTCGAACAACCATTGCCCAGATGCGCGGACACCCAGCCACTGTCTGCGGGCGACAGGCCCGTCATCCGCGCGGCCTCTGCGGTGACATAGCGGTGACTGGTTCCATGAAAACCGTAACGCCGGACCCGTTGCTCCGTGTACAGCGCTTCCGGCAGGGCATAACGGTAGGCATGCGCTGGCATGCTCTGATGGAATGCCGTGTCGAATACCGCGATATGCGGCAACTGCGGGAACAGCGCGGTGGCCGCTTCGATGCCCATCAGATTGGCCGGATTATGCAGCGGCGCCAGCGCCGCTGCGTCTTCGATGGCCTGACGTGCGGCATCGTCAATCCGGCAGGCAGCGGTAAAGTGCTCGCCACCATGTACCACCCTGTGGCCCACGGCTGTCAACCGGTCGCCGGCGTATTCGCGCACCACGGGCAGCAATGCCTCCATCGCCCGCCGGTGATCCGCCTTGCCCAGGGTGCGTTCCTGCCGGGGCGATGATCCATCGCCCTGTTGCCAGCGCAGCCAGGCTTCATTGCTGCCAAGCCGGTCTGCCAGGCCGTGTAATACAAATCCGCTGCGCTGCTCGTCCACCAGCGCAAACTTGATCGACGAACTGCCGCAGTTGATCACCAGCACAAGCCGTGAGGCGTGTTCTGACGACGAGT
>ERZ869909.1018-NODE-1018-length-25312-cov-6.909966_pt1 | contig 25312 bp, 37 predicted proteins | sample MGYA00520892_ERZ869909 | MGnify/ENA primary metagenome ERZ869909 (study PRJEB32215, sample SAMEA104723947) | bioreactor metagenome | biome: bioreactor; feature: anaerobic bioreactor; material: water | place: China | collected 2015-03-12 ... | reverse complement strand
ATCCCCCCTGCCCCCTTTTCCAAAGGGGGGGACTTTGCGCGCTTTACGATGGGCAGAAGCAACGGTGACAGCCCGAAACCCACTTGAATTCAAGGGCTTTCGGTCGCGCTCCGCAATTGAAGCCGCCCGCATTCCTCCCCCTATGGCGAGGGGGGGCCGAGGGGGGACTTGAAGGGGATTGGCCATAATTTTCTACCAAAGAAGCATGCTTTGGGCAGAAGCAACGGTGACAGCCCGAAACCCACTTGAATTCAAGGGCTATCGGTCGCGCTCCGCAATTGAAGCCGCCCGCATTCCTCCCCCTTTGGCAAAGGGGGACCGAGGGGGATTTAAAGGGATTGGCCATAATTTTCTATCAAAGAAGCATGCTTTGGAACTTTTTGGAAGGCCCCCCTATGGCGAGGGGGTCTACAGCGAGGCGTACTCCTCTTCCACGCGCTTGCGTCCCCAGCGCTTGAATCGCGGCAGAAAGCCGTTCTGCCACGCGAAATAGACGAGCACGAAGGCGAGGTAGGCCGTGAGCAGGGCGGACATGACCGTGTTGTTGACGAACTTGAGGTAGCCCGTCAGCACGAGCGCGGTGTAGGCGGTGGTCATGATGGCGAAGGGGAGCATCTGGCCGAGGGCGTCGCCCCACTTCCGGGGCTCGGGCGGCCACAGCAGCACGAGCAAGGCGAGCAGGGCCCAGTAATATTGCACCATGCTGAAGAGGAGGAAGAGACCTGCGACACCAAAGAAGATGGTGGCGCGGGTGTCGTCGAGCCGGGTGCAGACGATGGCAACCAAGGCGAGCAGAAACAGGATGAGTCCGTTGAGCCACGGTTGCATGGCCTGCAGCTCGAGTTCTTTCTGGCCATAGGAGACTTGGGGGCTCTCGGGTGTGATTTCGCCGTGATACACGAAGTTGTATACGAACCCGACGCGGGAACTGGTGAGTTTCTCGCTGTGCTGGTCCATTTGTGCGAAAAACGAGCGCCAGTTGTCGAGCCCATGGCCGACGGTGAGGCTCAAGGCGAACAAGACCCCACCGGTGATCATGAAGGCTATTGCGTAGCGGAGGTATTCGCTCGGAATGCCACGCATACGCACGGCGGCGGCCATGCCTCGAATGGCCACACCGCCGGCGAAGACAATAGGAAAGACATTGAGCCCCGCGGCAAGGGCGGTGAAGGCCCCGGCAAGTGCGTAGCGCCGGGTCTTGAGGGAGCACACCGCGAAGACCAGTGCCGCCATCCAGGTGTAGCGCAGAAACGAACCACCGACGGAATCGAAGCGATTGGCGGCGTTGATGCAGTAGAGCACGGCGAAGAGCAGGCACGCGCGCCATCCAAAGCAGATCACCACGGCGAGAAAGGCCGTGGCGAGTAGCAATACATCGATGAGGGTCACGGCGGTCAGGTGCTGGTAGCTGACGGGGATGCGGTTGGAAAGGGTCGAGCCGAAGAAATTCCAGACGGGCGTGCCGTTGTATCCGTGGTCTCGGAGCATTGCGCCGAACATATTGCTGCCCGCGTACCAACGCATGAAAACGATATCGTCCTTAAATGACTGCCAGCGCTCTGGACTGAAGGACTGAACATGCGGGGAGTCGTCGGGAACCTCGCTCACGGGCTTGAGCCGGTATGTATCCAGATCGCGGATGGTGTCGTTCGGCCGCAGGGAGTAGCCTGACTCGTTCGCGGCGATCACGGTGGCGTCGTAGAGGCCGTTGTGCATGAGCTCATCAAAGTACTTCGGGCCGAGGTAGTAGTGGTACAGGTCCCAGACCTTGATGGTGTGGCGGTTGACCACGCCGCGATTGGCATAAAAGTGCGTGAAACCCGCCAGCAGGAGCGCGGCGCACATCGCAACGACGAACAGACGGCGCCCCCACGCGGGCGGAGCCGGCGCGCCGATGGTGAGCAAGGCGCGAACCAGCAGCGTGGTCGTCGCGAGGAGGCCGGCGATGCACATCCATGTGCGTGCGGTGACCTCATCGATACGCCAGGACGCGATAGCCGCGCGCAGTCCGGTTTCCTCTCGAAGGTCAGGGTACGAGGAGATACCCAGCACCAATGCCACAATCACGCTGAACAGACCGATGATGGTCCATGCCGTGAAGCGCTTGGCGAAGCGCTCCTCGTTCGCCTCGACGATGGGGTCCGGTGTGTTGCTCATGGGGAACCGACCTCGATGACGACACGGCCTTCCTCGTTGATAGCGGTCTCCGTGCCCAGCGCGTTGCACATGTGCATGAACCGGCCGGCAATCTGCTGGGCCACGAGCGGCTCGGCGTGGTTCGTGATCTGCCCCTCGCGAAAAATCGGCACGCACTCGATTCGTTGCAGGTCGGTGCCGTCGTAATGCAGCACGAAGACGATGTTGCGGTCATTCCAGTGCGGCTCGACCGGCAGAAAATCGCAGATGAAATTGCCCGCGTCGTGGATAATCGGTTTGCCCTGGTGAAGCTCCACGCCAAGGAACTGATGGGCCGAGTGGCACAACACGCCGTCGTACCCCGCGTCGATCAGGCGGCGGGCGATGTCCCGCTGCTTGTCCGTGGGCTGCGTGCGATAATTCGGGCCCCAGTGAATGGTGATCATCGCGAGATCATAGGGCTCGTCCACCGCCTCGAGGGCATTCTTCGCGAGCCTCACGAAGTGGTCCGATTCCTCGTGCCGGGCGGCATTGACGCCGGGCGTGAAGGGTCCTGCGCCAAGTTGCGTGGCCGTCGCCTGAAAACCGATGAAAAGGATTCGATTTCCCCCACCCTCGACAAAGCCCGGCGCGGCCGCCTCGACCGCGTTGCGCCCGCCACCAACGACGGTAATCCCCGCGCGACGGCACAGGTCGATGGTCTGGAGAAGGGCGTCCCAACCGTAGTCCATGCCGTGGTTGTTGGCCACGGTGACAATGTCGATGCCGGTTTCCTTGAGTGCATTCACCATGAGCGGGTGCGCGCGGAAGTGAAAGGGACGCGCCTCGCCCTTGTCCATGGGCTCGCCCCGATCCGAGATCTGGCACTCGAGATTGGTCATGAAGACATCGATGCTCTTCATGAAGGGCACGAGATCGCCGAAGGCATGTGTGTAATCCCGCGCCTCGAAGGTATCCCGCTCCACGCGCCGCGACAAAACGGTATCCCCGGTGACGGCCATGGTCCATGCGACGGGCTCACCCGGTGCGGGCGCCGATGGCGAACACGCCGCGAGCACGCCCGACAGCACGGCGATCGCGAACAAGCTGGTAAACAGTGGAACGAAGCGCATACGGACAGTTCTCCCCCCATTTCCTGAGCACCGAGTATAGAATCGCGGGGGCTGTGCTGCAAGGAGCCTCCGGCGGGGGAACCGTCAATGGAGGTATATCCTGGCGTCGCACTGTCGATTTTGAAGCGTCTTGTGCGACTATCGGTGAAGGCATGAAGTGGTCGCAAAGTGATACCTCAATGCTCACGACAACACACTTGGAGAAAGCCATGCGTACGCTTATCGTAGCCGAATTCATCAGCCTGGATGGCGTCATTCAAGCTCCCGGCGGGCCCGAGGAAGATCCCAAAGGCGAATTCCATCTTGGTGGCTGGGCAGCGCCCTACGACGACGAGGCCATCGGCCAGAGCGGGCAGGACCTGTACTCGCAGCCGTTTGACTTGTTGCTGGGGCGCCGCACCTACGATATTTGGGCGCCGTATTGGCCGCAGGTGCCGGCCGATTCCCCTGCCCGTGGTATCGCCGACCTGTTCAACAGCGTGCGGAAGCTCGTGGCCACGCATCGGCCCGAATCGCTGGACTGGCAGAACAGTCACGCGCTAAAGGGCAACATCACGGATGCCGTGGCCGCGCTCAAACGCCAGGGGGGCGCCAGTCTGCTGACATGGGGCAGCGGCGACATGGTGCGGCAATTGCTCGCAGCCGGGCTGGTGGACGAGCTTCGGCTTCTGATTCATCCCGTCGTACTCGGCCGCGGCAAGCGCCTGTTCGACGACACCGCGCAACCGTCGGCCTTCACCCTGGCGCACTCGGCCATCACACCGGGCGGCGTGCTGATCACCCGATATGTACGCAGCGGCGAGGTGCGCACCGGCTTGTACGGGTAACCCCGCAAGTCCCTGAGTGCAATTCGAGGACGAGCAAAGGAGTTCAATCATGTTCGCAGTGATCAGAGAAACCAGCTACGACCCAGAGAATCCGATCCATGAAACCCCGGAATTCCGGGAATTTCAGCTTGAGCACGCGAATTTGGAAGGATATCAGGGCACAGTGGTTGTGGAAGTCGAACCCGGCCGTTTCGTGACAGTGACGCTGTGGCACACCGCTGAGCACATGAGGGCTGCAAGGGGCGCTATGGAAACGGTTGTCGAGCGTACCATCAGCCCGTTGATGGCATCTCCTGCGAAGCTTATCGGCACCGGGCCCGTTGTAGTCAATGACTTAGCGACGGGATGAGAAGAGTAAGATTTTCACATTCCCGCCCAACAAGTCGCTGCAGCCGACCGCCTTCGGCGGCGGCTGAACCACAGGACATTATCTGCCTCGTCCATTCACCCTCGCGGACTTTGCCCGCACGCCCGGCGGCGTGCTGATCACGCGGTATGTGCGCAGCGGCGAAGTGCGCACCGGGTCCTACGAGTAGGTTGAGCAGGACGGAGGCTTCGTGGTACATCATTCGTTGAAGATTCATGGCAACCACCAAACTGAACACCTGCTTTCTGGTCTTGGAGAGCCCATGTCAATCGACATTCGTCATCTTGCATCCGATGAGATTGAGTTGATGAACGCCTTGTTGAGAACCTTCGGCGAGGCGTTCAATGAGATGACCACCTATACCGGGAACCCGCCCAGTCCGGACTACCTCAGGCGTTTGCTTGGCGGCGATTCCTTTATCGCGCTGGCAGCACTAAGGGGTGACGATGTCATCGGCGGCCTCGCGGCCTATGAGTTGCACAAATTTGAGCAAGAGCGCAGCGAAATCTACATCTATGACCTGGCGGTACATTCCGCACACCGGCGGCAAGGAGTAGCGACGGCCTTGATTGAGGCATTGGGAACGATCGCGGCAACTCGCGGCGCTTATGTGATGTTTGTACAGGCTGACACGGGGATTGAAGACGAACCGGCTATTGCACTGTACACGAAGTTGGGTACGCGTGAAGAGGTCCTGCACTTCGACATTCTCATCGAGGACAAGAAGGGCGTCGCCTAGCAAGCCGCTGCATCGAACAGTTAAACCACACGCACTTTCAGCGGAGAGTATCATGAAGACGCAGTACTTCACGGCGACGAGCCTGGATGGCTTCATCGCAACTGAGGATGACTCGCTCGACTGGTTGTTCCCACTCGGTGACATCAACAGCACAAGCTACCCGGAGTTCATTGCAGAGGTGGGTGCACTTGCCATGGGTTCCACCACATACGAGTGGATGCTGCGTCACGCGGATTCCGTCGCAGCAGAGACGGGCTCTCCTTGGCCATACACGCAGCCCACATGGGTATTCTCGACGCGGTCCCTGCCCGCGATCCCGGATGCCAAAGTGTCCTTCGTGCAGGGCGATGTTCGGCCAGTCCACGCAGCGATGCGCGCGGCAGCCGGGGACAAGAACATCTGGGTTGTCGGTGGTGGCGATCTGGCGGGTCAGTTCTACGATGCCGGCCTTCTGAGTGAGATCATCGTCCAAGTAGGCTCGGTCACCTTGGGCGAGGGCAAACCACTTTTCCCCCGCAGGCTTACCAGTCCACCGCTGGAACTCGTTTCGGCCAGGCAGATTGGCACGGGATTCGCCGAGCTTCGCTATCAGGTTCCCGTAAGTCCGGCTTTAGCTGCTGCCACCCCCTGATCCCGGGGCTTTGCTCGTGCGTACCGCTACCTGCTGGTCCCCTGAGTTGCACTCGAGGACCCAAACGCATTTCGGGAGGGCGAGCGTCCTCGCGAGCCGGAGCCCACGCGGAAGCTTGCGGCTCGCGGGGACGCTCGCCCTCCCGGGGACCTGGTGCGCTTTGCTCGTCCCTACCGCTTGTCTTCTTCGGCGAGTCGACGGAGGCGGTAGAGGAGTTCGTGGGCTTCTTTGGGGCTGAGGGAGTCGGGGTCGAGGTCGTGGAGGGCCTCGAGGGCCGGGCTGGGCTTGGCGGTGGGTACGGCGCCGAAGAGGGACAGTTGCTGGGGCAGGCCGAGGGCGGCGGTGTTGCCGGACTCGAGCTGGTCCAGCACTTCGCGGGCGCGGGCGATGACGGCGGGGGGCAGACCAGCCAGGCGGGCGACCTGGATGCCGTAGCTGTGGTCGGCGCCGCCGTCGACGATGCGGTAGAGGAAGATCACGGTGCCGCCGTATTCGCGCACGGCGACGGAGAGGTTCTTGGCGCGTTCGAGCTGGTTTACGAGTTCGGTCAACTCATGGTAGTGGGTGGCGAAGAGGGTCTTGGCGCCGATCTTGTCGTGGATGTGCTCGGCGACGGACCATGCGATGCTGATGCCGTCGAAGGTGCTGGTGCCGCGTCCGATTTCGTCGAGTACGAGGAGGCTGCGCTTGGTGGCGGCGTTGAGGATGGCGGCCGTCTCGATCATCTCGACCATGAAGGTACTCTCGCCGCGGGCGAGGTTGTCGGAGGCGCCGACGCGGGTGAAGATGCGGTCCACCACGCCGATGCGCGCGGCGCTTGCGGGCACGAAGCTGCCGACCTGGGCCATGAGGGTGATGAGGGCGACCTGGCGCAGGTAGGTGGATTTACCGGCCATGTTCGGCCCGGTGACGATGTGCAGGCAGGCCTTGGCGGGGTCGAGGTCAGAGTCGTTCGGCACGAAGTCTCCCCCACCCCGCATTAAATCCTCGACCACGGGGTGGCGCCCATCCTTGATGGCGATGATGTCGCCGTCGTCAATTTCGGGCTTGGCGTAGTTGCACGCTGATGCGGTCTCGGCGAGTGCGCGGAGCACATCGACGGTGGCGAGGGCCTCGGCGGTGTCCTGAATGCGGAGCGCCTGCGCGGCGATGGCGTCGCGCAGCTCGGAGAAGAGGTCGTACTCGAGGGTCTGCATGCGCTCCTGCGCGGTGACGATTTCCTCCTCGCGTTCCTTGAGCTGCGGCGTGATGTAGCGCTCGGCGTTGACGAGGGTCTGCTTGCGCTCGAAATCGTCCGGCACCTTGTGGGAATGGGCCTTCGACACCTCGATGTAGTAGCCAAAAACCTTGTTGTAGCCGACTTTCAGGTTCGGAATCCCGCAGCGCGCGCTTTCCTCGCGCTGCAGCGTGGCGATCCAGTCGCGTCCGCCGCGCACGAGGCCGCGCAGGCGGTCGAGTTCGTCGTGCCAGCCGTCCTTGAGGAGGTTGCCCTCGGTGACGGTGAGGGGCGGCTCGTCGACCACGCGTTCGGCGATGAGGGTGGCGATGTCCTCGAGGGCGTCCATGCCGTCGTGCAACGCGGCAAGCATGGGGCTGTCGGCGCCGTGGATGGCGGCCTTGATGCCGGGGATGCGCTCCAACGACTGGCCGAGCGCCTTCACATCGCGCGCGTTGCCGCTGCGGGCGGTCAATCGGCCAAGGAGGCGCTCGAGGTCGGCAATGCCGCGCAGGGCCTCGGTCAATTCCAGGCGGCGCTCGGTGTCCATGAAGAGCGCCTCGACGGCGGTGAGGCGCTCGCGAATGGCGTCGACCTCGACAAGCGGGTGCAACAGCCAGTATCGGAGCTTCCTCCCCCCCATGCTGGTCTGGGTGCGGTCGAGCACGCCGAGCAACGAGCCGCGCTTGCGCTTGTCCAGCATGGACTCAACGATCTCGAGGTTGCGCTGGGTATTGCCGTCGAGCACGACGAAGCTTGAGGGGGTGTAGCGGCGCGGCATGCGGAGCTGGGGCACGGCGTCGCGTTGGGTCTCGTGGATGTAGTGCAACACGGCGCCGGCGCAGGCGAGGGCCTGAGGGGCGTCATCCAGCCCGACGCCCTTGAGGCTCTTCAGGCTGAATTGGTCGAGAAGGCGGTCGCGGGCGATGTCCTCGGCGAAATCGTGGTGGGTTCGGGTGCGGAAGCCGAGGGAATCGAAGCGGTTGCCGAGGCGCTTGAGGATATCCTCGTGGATTTCCTCGGATACGAGCACTTCGGCGGGCTGCATGCGCACGAGTTCATCGACGAGCGGTGCGAGGGCGCCATCGGGACCGTGGCCATCGACTTGGGCGGCGAGGAACTCCCCGGTGGTGATGTCGATGAATGCGAGCCCGGCGGAGGCGGGAACAGCGGCGTCGCCGTCGAAGGCAATCGCGGCGAGGTAGTTGTTCGCGGCCTCGTCGAGCAGGTCGGGCTCCATGACGGTGCCCGGGGTCACGGTGCGCACGATGGCCCGCTTGACGACTCCCTTGGCCTCGCGCGGATCCTCGATCTGGTCGCAGATGGCCACGGTGCGCCCGGCCCGGATGAGCTTGGCGATGTAGCCATCCACGGCACGGGCGGGCACGCCGGCCATGGGGACGCGATCGCCTTTGCCGGCCCCGTCGCGCGAGGTGAGGGTCAGGCCGAGGATTTCGGCGGCCTCGACGGCGTCCTCGAAGAACAGCTCGAAGAAATCGCCCATGCGAAAGAGCAGAATGGACCCTTCGGCGCCGGCCTTGGCCTCGATGAACTGGCGCATCATGGGCGTGAGGTCGCGCTCGGTGAGATCGCTGAGCTTTTTCCATTGGGCATTCATGGGGCCGGGATTATAGCAGCGGGAGGGAATAACAGCGACACTCGCGTGGACTTCACCGAGTCTGAACAATCGGAAGTCATGCTGGGAGGCGTGACAAGGTACTTGACAGGGTACTTGCGAAATCACGCGTTCTAGTCTATTCTTCATGCGGTCACCCTAGGGGCGATCGTTAGCACCATTTTGGTGCATATGTCGTCGGCGGGCTGCCGATGGAGAACAGTTGAATCGCAACGAGTCTCACGGGCGGCGTTCTGCATCGCGTTCCTTAATTTCGGCCATCATTTCCTGCAGTGCGAGTGCAAACAATGCTTGGATGACCCTGTGTCGGGAGTGTGCGCCCGTGGCATGTGGCGCGCGAGGAGGTCGAGACACGATGCGATTCATGAAGCGTTTGAGCGAGGTATTTACCCCGCCCCCTCATCGCTTGTCGAGCAGTGCGACGGTTGAGGCGCCCCCACGAGGGACGCCACGGCCAACGCCTCCGCCCGGCATGACCGAGGAGGATGTATCGGCTCAGTTGCGCACCTTGGTGCGCTCGCTCATTGATGTGGAATCGAGCGATGAACGCACCCGGGCCCGCGCCCGGACGCAGCTGACGGAAATGGCACGCCATTTGGGCACCTATGCCATGGCGGCCAAGATCCGCATGGTGTTGGAAACGGTGGCGCGGGATCCGCAGAAAGCGGCCCGGTACGACTTCCAGCGTATCCATGTGCTGCTGGGCGAGTTCGTCTTCCAGCATCTCTTCAACGAGATTGCGGCGATGGAGGGCGGCGAGCGGCAACTCGGCCCGAATATCTTCAGTACCTATTGCGGCGACCTCATCGATGCCTTGTGCACGGGCCGTGGGCCGCATGCCGCGCTGGAGATGGGGATTCACATCACGGAGCGCTGCCTGCTCAATGCCGTGGACTCCCGCGAGCGGCGCGACATTTACCTTCACCTGGCCGAGGCGTCCACCCGGTGCACGCGCGACCAGCTGGAGCACGCGCTTCGGCGTCCCCACCGACACCAGACCCCGACCCCCATGCGGCGCTCAGGCTCCTCGGCAGACACGGTGGGATTTGTGAACCAAGGTAGCCAATGCGTGGAATACGCACGCGAATTGTATGCCCGGGTATCGCGAATTCGTGAGGAATTCGGGGCATTGGCCCTGGCGCCGGCGCTGAGCCGGGCGGAGCTGCGGATGCTGGCGAGTTCGGAATCGCCGCCGGCTGCGAGCGCGGGCCTCTCCCAACGGCTGGGCAATCACCTTCAGTACATTCAGGCGGCATTGGCGGTGGCCCGGAACAGCGAATACCTCCCGTTGGTTTCCCACCTGGAAGAACGAGGCGCCCGAACGCTGGTGGCGCGAATGCGAATCGAAAGCGAGAGCCCGGAATTGTTGGCGCGCAGCCGTGCGGCGTATGAGTCCGCCGCGCATCACTTGGAAGCGCATGGCGACCGGGAGAATGCGATCGGCTTAGCGCCGCTATCCGCGCAGCGATATACGAAGGCCTTGGAATTGTGCGCGATGGCTGCGAACGATACGCAGACCGCCGCGTTGCAGGAAAAACTAGCCGCCGTGGGCCGATAGTAGACTCGAGAAGGGCGGCGGCAGAGGAGATTGCCGATGTCGCCGCCCGCATATGTTCCGAGTTCGTCTGCACCGCTCTTGCCCGCCATGCGGGACTCCATACCCGATTGGTTGTGGCCAGTCGCGCTTGTGCTCATCGCGATGTGGGTATTCCTGATGCTGCGCCTGTTCTGGCGCATTCGGGCAACGGGCAACCAATCCTCGGATGCCTTGCGGGCGCGGATTTCCGACCCTCAGCAGCTTTACATGATCGGTCCCGCCGTGGTGGAGTTGCGTCGGCGGGGCGAACCGCTCGGGCCATGTTGGAACCGCTTGGTGAAACTGGCAACTTCCACGGATCGAGTCGAGCGAATGCTGGGGTGGCAGGCCTTGCAGCGCGGCTTTCCGCAGCGGGTGGCCGGGCTCGCCTACGAACCTCGGCATGCACCCCGTGAGGAGCGGCTTGCCCTGCGGGCACGCCTGCTCGAGGAAGCCCCTTCGGCTGCGGAATCGGCAGCATCGCCCGCAGCCTAAACAAAAAAACGGCGGCCGCTGCGTGGGAAAACGCTGCGGCCGCCGGGCATTCGTCGGATAAGGGAATACTTGGGTCCGGGGCTAGTCTTCTTCTTCCTCGTTGTACTCACCGATACCCACCAGCTCGATGCGGGCGAGTTGGGCGGCGTCGCCCTTGCGCTCGTCGAGCTTGAGGATACGGGTGTAGCCACCGGGGCGCTCGCTGTTGGCGGGGCCGATCTCGGTGAAGAGGGTCGTCACGATGTCCTTGTCACGCAGCTTGTCGAAGACCTGGCGCCGATTGGCGACGGTGTCCTGCTTGGCCAGCGTGATCAGCGGCTCGGCGTAAACGCGCAATTCCTTGCTCTTGGCCAAGGTGGTGGTGATGGCCTTGTGCTCGAAAAGGGCGGTCGCCAAGCTGCGCATCGTGGCTTTGCGATGGGCGGTGGTCCGCCCGAGGCGGCGTCCAGCTTTGCGGTGTCGCATGGTATTGCATTCCTTTGTCGGCCCGGGCCACAAGTTGGGCGCCGGAGTTCGTGGCAGTTGTTATGCGTCTTCGTCTTCGATCTCGTCGTCGGCATCCGCGTCCGGGTCCGCATCCGAATTGATGGCATCGGGATCCGGGGGAAGCGGGGGGGCGACGAGGTGCCCGACATCCATGCCGAGACTCAGGCCCATGCCCTCGAGAAGAAGTTTAATTTCATCAAGCGAGCGCTTGCCGAAGTTGTGGAACTTCATGACCTCGCTCTCCTGGTAGGAGACGAGATCGCCGATGGTCTGAATCCGGGCAGCCTTGAGGCAGTTCGAGGAGCGTACGCTCAGCTCCAGCTCGTCGATGGAGCGCTGGAGGGTGCGGCGCAGCTCTTCTTCCTCAGGGCTCGCGGCAACGGCGACGGTTTCGTCGACGGCGTCCTGCTGCACAAAAATCTTGAGGTGACCGATCAGCAGCTGCGAGGCCTCGGCCAGGGCCATCTCCGGGGTCACGGAGCCCTTGGTCCAGATGTCGAGGATCAGGCGGTCGTAGTCGGTCTGTTGTCCGACACGGGCGTCCTCGATTTGAAAGTTGACCTTGGTCACCGGGGAGAACATGGCGTCGAGGTAGATCGTGCCCATGGGGGCATGCTCGAGTTCGAAGTTCTCTGCCGTAACATACCCGCGGCCATGGGCAACCTTGATGTCCATCTCCACCTTGGCGCTGCCGGTGGTGCAAGTGAACAGGACAAGGTCGGGATTGAACACCTTGACGGGGGCCTTGCCAAAGACATCGCCGGCCGTCACTTCGCCTTCGCCCTTGTGCTTGAAGTCGAAAATGAGGGGCTCGTTGCGCTCGAGGTGCAACTGGCATTGCTTGAAGCGCAGGACGATGTCAGCGACATCCTCCTTGACGCCATCAATGGCCGAGAATTCGTGCTGCACGCCCTCGATGCGCACGGCGGTGACGGCGGAGCCTTCCAACGAAGCCAATAGGACCCGCCGCAGGGCGTTGCCCACGGTGGTTCCGTAGCCCCGCTCAAACGGTTCGACGACGAACCGTGCGTAGTCCTCGGTTGCCCCGTCTTCGGTCTTCACGAAGGTGGGTGTGACGAAATCTTCTGCGATCATCAGCCTCTGTCTCCTGCCTGGCGCCGTGCACAAACCGCTGCGTGGGTGTGCATCGCCCAAAAATGTGTTCGGTGGCGCGTCCGTTGGTAGCCCGTGGGTTAGACGCGGCGCCGTTTACGCGGGCGGCACCCGTTGTGCGGAATGGAAGTAACATCGCGAATGAGGCTCACATCGAGCCCGGCGGCCTGGATGGCGCGAATCGAGGATTCGCGGCCGCTTCCGGGACCGTTGACATAGACGCGCACTTCCTTGAGCCCGATTTCGATGGCCTTCTTGGCGGCGGCTTCCGCCGCAACCTGGGCGGCGAATGCCGTGCTCTTGCGGGAACCAGCGAACCCGGCGGCGCCGGCACTGGACCACGAGATGACATTGCCCTGGGCATCGGTGATGGACACGATGGTATTGTTGAAGGTGGCTTGGATATGGGCCACCCCCTGGGTGCTCGTGAGCACTTTCTTCTTGCGGGTCTTACCGCCTTTGCGTTTTTCTTTGGCCACTGCGTGGTTCCTCCGTCACCGGACTTGGTATTTGCGTCGAGTTACTTGCGGCCGCGAACGGCGGAACCGCGGGGGCCCTTGCGGGTGCGGGCATTGGTCTGGGTGCGTTGGCCACGCACGGGCAGGCCGCGCTTGTGGCGCTGGCCGCGGTAGCAGTTGATTTCCATCAGGCGCTTGATGTTGGAATTCACTTCGCGGCGCAGATCACCCTCCACCTTGAAGGTGTTCTGGATGAAACCGGCCAGCTGGGTTACCTGCTCGTCGGTGAGATCCTTCACGCGGATGTTCCCGTCAACGCCGGTTGCTTCCAGCACTTCCTTGGCCCGGGTGGACCCGATGCCATAGATGTACTGAAGGCTGGCTTCCACCCGCTTCTCACGGGGAATGTCAATACCGATAATGCGTGCCATTGCGGTGCTTCTCCCTTAGCCCTGGCGCTGCTTGTGGCGCGGGTTTTCACAGATCACACGCACGCTGCCATGGCGGCGGATAATCTTGCACTTTTCGCACACTTTCTTGATGGAACTGCGGACTTTCATGGTCTTCCTCGCTGGGCACCGGCGGGCGCTATGCCGTTTGGTCCCGTTTCCTTGCTAAGCGCTGCCCGCTGTTGGCGGGAGGGCGCGTGGTTTCCAATGCGCTATTTGTACCGGTAGGTGATGCGCCCACGGGTCAAATCGTAGGGGGACATCTCCAGCTTGACGCGATCACCGGGCAAAATACGAATGAAGTTCATGCGCATTTTTCCGGAGATGTGTGCCAAGACCAGATGACCGTTCTTGAGTTCCACCCGGAACATGGCGTTGGGGAGGGGCTCCACTACGGTGCCCTCGACCTCGACCGCCTCTTCTTTCATCGACATACTTGGTATCTCTTCCTCGGTTTCACGACACTGCCTGGGTGGCGGCAATCGCTTCCCCGATTCGTGCTTGAACAACTTCGGGCATCAAGCCACTGCCACGGATGACATGCAACTTGTTGTGGTCGCGGTAGTAATCGCGAATCGACTCAGTCGATTCGTGGTAAATCCGCAACCGTTCCCTGACTGTTTCCTCGGTATCATCACTCCGCTGGGCAAGGGGCGCGCCGCAATCGTCACGGTCACAGCGCTCATCTTGCGCAGGCGGATCGAACTTCATATTATAGATCGCCCCGCATGTCGGACAAAAGCGCCGCGCACACAGCCGTTCTATCAGTTCCTCGTCCGGCACTTCGATGGAAATCGCCAAATTGAGCGTATCGCCGTGCCCGGCGAGGTATTCGTTCAGGAAGTGGGCTTGGGGCATTGAGCGGGGAAAGCCGTCGAGGATGTATCCCTCGTTGCAATCCCCCATCTCAAGCCGCTCAACCACCACCTGGCAAGTCAAGTCATCGGGCACCAATGTGCCGTTGTCCATGGAGAGGCGAACCCGTTCTCCGAGGGGGCTTCCCTGCTCGACATGCTGCCGGAAGATATCCCCCGTGGAGATGTGCGGCACTTGGAACTGGCGGGCCAGTTCCCTGGCCTGCGTACCTTTGCCCACCCCCGGGGCTCCCAGCAATACGATTCGCAATGCCATGGGCTAGAAGCGCCGCCTCCCTTTTACGGGCCGACCTTTCATGAATCCATCGTAGTTGCGCATGGTCAGGTGCGTTTCAATCTGGCGGACCGTGTCCAGCCCGACACCCACGAGGATGAGCAGGCTGGTACCGCCGAAAAACTGCGCCACGCGCCAGTCGTAGATTTCCATTGTGCTGAACACGATGTTGGGCACCAAGGCCACGCCGGCAAGGAACATGGAGCCGACGAAGGTAATGCGCACCATCACGGTGTTCAGGTATTCAGCGGTGGACTTACCCGGCCGCACGCCAAGAATGACTGCATTCTGCTTCTGGAGGTTCTCGGCGTACTCGAGAGGATTGAAGATGATCGCCGTGTAGAAATAGGAGAAGAAGATGATCAGCGAAGCGTAGATGACATTATACATCACCGAGCTATGGTCGACCAAATAGCGCTGATACCAATCCGTGAGGGCGTCGACGCCGAGGGCGGGGACGACCATGCCCGGGAGCATGAGGATGGAAGCGGCGAAGATGATGGGGATAACGCCGGCCTGGGTGACCTTGAGGGGAAGGTAGTTGCGGGCGCCGGCGCGCACTTCGCGGCCACGAACCTGCCGCGGGTATTGCACCGGGATGCGCCGCTGGGCCGTGGTGACATAGATGACGCCGGCGATGAGCACGACCATGCCGAACATGAGCAGGATGATGCGGACGGGTCCGATTTCCCAGAACATGGAGGCAAGGCTGCCCACGGCGCCGGGGAGTCCGGCGATGATGCTCACGAAAATGATGAGCGACATGCCGTTACCAACTCCGAATTCACTCACTTGCTCGCCCAACCACATGATGAAGGCGGTCCCGGCGGTGAAGGTGATGATGCAGATCAGGTAGAAGGGAAGGGCATCCACCATGATGAAGCCGCCGCCACCGCCGCTGATGCGCTGCAGGAGCGCGGCGATGCCGAGGGACTGGAAGATGGCGAGGCCGATGGTGGCGTAGCGGGTATATTCGGTGATTTTCTTCTGGCCATCGGGGCCGCTCTTGGCGATGCGCTCCAGCGTCGGCACGACGGCGACGAGAAGCTGAAAGATGATAGAGGCGCTGATGTAGGGCATGATGCCGAGGGCAAAAATCGAGGCTTGCTCGAAGGCGCCGCCGGTAAAGAGGTTGTACAGACCCAGCATGCCGCCGGAACGGCCCATTTCGTTGGAAAGGGCAGCTCCGTCGATACCTGGGGTCGGCACATGGGCGCCGAGTCGGTACACGGCGACGATGAGCACGGTAAAGACGATGCGCTGACGCAGCTCAGGGATCTTGAACGCGTTGCGTAGGGCGTCGATGGCCTGGTTCACGGTATCTTACTCTCCCGCTCGTTTGGGTGAACGCGCGGTGCTAGGCTTCTGCTTTGGCTTCGGATTCGGCTTTGCCCGCCTTGGGGCTGGCCTGGACCGGGGGGGCAATGGTTACACTGCCGCCGGCCGCCTCGATCTGGCTGCGGGCCGTCTCGCTGGCGGCGCCGACAGTCAGGTTCAGGGCCTTGGAGAGTTGACCACGGCCAAGTACCTTGATGCCACCGGTGCTCTTGTGGGCCAACCCTGCGGCAACAATGTCCTCGGAGGTGATGGCATCACCGGCATTAAAGTTCTTTTCGAGCTGATCGAGGTTCACAACGGAAAACTCGATGCGCTTCTGATGGTTGAAACCGCGCTTGGGCAGGCGGCGGTTCAAGGGCATCTGGCCACCTTCGAAACCGGGCTTGCGGCTGTAGCCGGAACGCGACTTCTGGCCCTTGTGGCCGCGGCCAGAGGTCTTGCCGTTGCCGGTGGCGGTGCCGCGGCCCACCCGCTTGCGGGTTTTGGCGTTGGGATTCTTTAGGTCGTTGAGATTCATGGATTCAATCCTCTGCGCGGGGCGCCGGGGCGATTAGAGAATGGCTTCAACCGCGAGGCCGCGCCGTGCGGCAACTTCCTCGGCAGTCTTCAATTGCTGCAAGGCGTCGATCGTGGCCCAGACCACATTGGTGGCATTGTTGGAGCCGAGCGACTTGGAGAGTACATTCTGGTAGCCGGCGGCCTCGACCACGGCACGCACCGCGGCGCCGGCAATAACGCCGGTACCCAGCGAGGCGGGCTTGAGAAGGACGCGGGCGGCATCGTTGCGGCCGATGACATCATGCGGCACGGTGGTGCTGACGATGGGCACGGTGACCATGACGCGCTTGGCTTTATCGATCGCCTTGCGGATGGCCTCGGGAACCTCGGAAGCCTTGCCCATGGCGGCGCCGACACGGCCGTTTCCATCCCCGACGACGACGATGGCGCTGAAATTGAAGCGCCGGCCGCCCTTTACCACCTTGGCAACGCGGTAGATCTTGACGACATGCTCGACGAACTGGGACTCTTCGCGATCACGACCGCGTTCGCCACGGGAACCACTGCCTGCACTTCTCACTGTCATCTCCTAAAACCTCAAGCCGGCTTCACGCGCCGCCTCGGCCAGGGCCTTCACGCGGCCATGATAGAGTCGCCCGCCACGATCGAAACTGCATGCTTCGATCTGGGCGGTCTGGGCCTTCTCGGCCAAGGCCTTGCCCACCTGCGAGGCAACCTCGACATTGTTTCCGTCCAACTTGAGCGCTATGGACGACGCGGCGGCCAAGGTACGGCCGCTGACATCGTCAATCAGTTGCGCATAGATATGCTTGAGCGTGCGGCGCACGCTGAGCCGAGGGCGCTCGGGCGTACCGTGAATCTTGCCGCGTACACGGGCGCGGCGCCGCTGAAGCTGAAGCTCCTTGACGCCCTGTCGTTTATTTCTCTGAATTCGGTTCATTGTTCTTACGCCTTGTTACGCTGGGTGCGACGCGTTACTTCTTGCCGCCCGACTTGCCTTCCTTGCGGCGAACCTGCTCGCCGGCGTACCGGATACCCTTGCCCTTGTAGGGCTCGGGCTTGCGGATGGACCGGATGCGTGCCGCAGCCTGGCCGACCGCCTGCTTGTCAATGCCGCTCACAATGATGTTCGTGGTACCGTCGACGACGAAGGTGATGCCTGCGGGCGGTTCCATGATGACGGGGTGGCTGTGGCCGACCTGCAATTGAACCGAGCTGCCATTCATGGCGGCACGGTAGCCCACGCCAACGATCTCGAGCTTGCGCTCGTAACCGTTCACCACGCCCTCGACCATATTGGCGATGAGGGCACGGCTGAGGCCATGCAGGGCGCGGTGCTCGGGCTTGTCGCTCGGGCGCTCCACGCGCAGTTCCGCGGCATCCTTGTCAATAACGACCGTAATGGCCGAATCGAAGGACTGCTTGAGCTCGCCCTTCGGGCCTTTGACCGTCAAGGTGGACCCGTTGAGGGTGCAGGTGACGCCATCAGGGATGGCCACCGGTGCTTTGCCAATTCGTGACACGACTATCGTTCCTTTCGCGATGCGTGCAGGCGCGGGTGCCTACCAGACTTCGCAGATAATTTCACCGCCCACGCGCTGCCGGTAGGCATCTCGCCCAGTCATCAGACCATGGGAGGTGCTGATGATGGAGATACCAAGGCCACTGCGCACTTGCTGAATCTCTTTGCCCTTCACATACACACGCAGGCTCGGCTTGCTGATGCGCCGCAACTGCGTGATAACGGGCTTGCCATCCTTCGCGTAGCGGATGGTGACGCGCAAACTGCGCTCGACACCTTCCCCTGCCACGGAGAATTCCTCGATGTAGCCTTCCTGCCGAAGCACCTTGCAGATGTCTTCCTTGAGGCGCGACCAGGGCACATAGGCGTGCTCGTGGCCGGCACGCACGGCGTTCCGGATTCGGGTCAACAGGTCGGCGATGGGATCGCTCATGGCCATGTTCGGAGGTTCCTCGCTCTCGGTCCGTTTACCAGCTCGACTTCGTCACACCGGGAAGCTTGCCCTCACTGGCAAGCTCGCGCAGCGCGATGCGCGACAGGCGGAATTTACGATAATAGCCGCGCGGGCGGCCGGTGAGTTCGCAACGATTGCGAAGACGCACGGGGCTGGAATCGCGCGGAATCCGCGCGAGCTTCTGATACGCCGCCAACCGTTCGTCCAAAGTGGACTCCGGGTTGCGGATGATAACCATGATGGCAGCGCGGCGGGCCTTGTAACGCTCGATGAGCTTCGCGCAGCGCTTGTCCTTCTCAATTTTGCATGTCTTTGCCACAGCGTTGCTCCAACTAGTTCCGGAACGGCATGCCGAACTGGCGCAGCAATTCACGGCTGCTTTCGGTCTCATGCGTCCGGTCGATTACCAAGGTCACATTCATCCCGCGCGTGCGGATGATATTGTTCTGGTCGACTTCCGGGAAGATGCTCTGGTCCCGGATGCCGATCGTGAAATTACCGTGCTGGTCGAAGGACTTGGGGGAAATACCCCGGAAGTCACGAATACGCGGAATCGCCACATTGATGAGGCGGTCCAGGAACTCGTACATCCGCTCGCCGCGCAGGGTGACCATGCAGGCAATCTTATTGCCCTCGCGCACCTTGAAGCCGGCGACCGACTTCTTGGCCAGGCGAATGGCAGGCCGTTGGCCGGCGACACGGGTGAGTTCCTCCACGGCCGCGTCCAGCATGCGCGCGTCCTGGGTGGCGTCACCAACACCCATGTTGATGACGATCTTTTCCAAGATCGGCACCTGCATGATGTTCTTGTAGCCAAACTTCTCGCGCAAAGCGGGCACGATTTCCGTCTGATAGCGTTCTTTTAATCTGGCAGCCACGATGCCTACCCCTTACCTGGACCGGTCGGCGACGGTCTCGCCGTTGATTTTGTACACACGCACGCGGGAGCCATCCGACAACCGCTTCATGACGATGGGCGAAGGCTGCTCGGCCGTCGCACACCATGGCCGCACATTGGAGATGTGGACGGTGCCCTCCATCTCCAGAATACCACCCTGGGTATTGCGGCTAGTCGGCTTCTGGTGCTTGCGGCGCATGTTGATGCCCTCGATCACGACGCGGTCCTTGTCACGATCGACGCGCAGCACACGGCCCCGCTTGCCCTTCTCTTTGCCGGTTATGACGACTACTTCGTCGCCTTTCCAGATGTTCATTTGTCTTCCTCGCGTATCCGTTACGACGCTGCCCAAAGGCTGCGCGCGTTACACCACTTCCGGCGCCAGCGACACAATGCGCATGTAGCCACGCTCGCGCAATTCGCGAGGTACCGGGCCAAAGATGCGGGTGCCGCGCGGCTCTTTGTTCGGGTTAATCAAGACGGCGGCATTCGAATCAAACCGAATGGTGGTGCCGTCCTTGCGGTGCGTGTCGGCCTTGACCCGCACGATCACTGCCTTGACCACATCCCCCTTCTTTACGCCGGAGCGCGGAAGGGCTTCCTTGACCGTGGCGGTAATGATGTCACCCACGCCGGCGTACCGGCGCTTCGTGCCACCCATCACCTGGATGCAGCTGAGTTTGCGCGCGCCGGTGTTATCGGCGACTTCGAGGCGCGAGTAAATTTGTATCATGGCGCTTTCCTGCCCCCTGTGCTAGACAGCGCGCTTGACGATTTCGACCACGGTCCAGCGCTTGGTCTTGCTGAGCGGACGCGTCTCGCGAATGCGAACCGTGTCGCCAACATTGCACTGGTCGGTCTCGTCGTGCGCCTTGAACTTCTTGGTACGCTTGATGGCCTTGCCGTAAAGAGGGTGTCGTACGACGCGCTCAACCGCCACGGAGACGGTTTTCTGCATCTTGTCGCTTACCACGACGCCGACGCGTTCTTTACGGTGACCGAAACTCTGCACTTCCATCGTGCGTTAGCCCTTCTTGCTCGGTTTGCGGGTTTCAGGATGCGCCGCCAGATCGCGCTCACGCTTGATCGTCTTGATGCGTGCCACATCGTGCCGGGTGGCACGCACGGCGCGCACATTGTCCACGGCGCTGGTAACCAACTGAATCCGGAAATTCCTAAGGGCGCGCATGCGCTCCTCGAGCAATTCATCGAGCTGCTCGTTGGTCATTTCTCTCAACTGCGTTGCTTTCACGGGTTCTCTCCAGCCGCCTAGCGCTTCACGAACTTCACGGGGATGGGCAGCTTATGCGATGCCAGGCGAATCGCCTCGCGGGCGATATCCTCCGGCACCCCTTCCATCTCAAACATCACGCGGCCGGGGCGTACCACGGCCACCCACTCTTCCGGGGCGCCCTTACCTTTACCCATGCGGGTTTCGGCAGGCTTCTTCGTGATCGGCTTGTCCGGGAAAATCCGAATCCACAGCTTTCCGACACGGCGCACATGGCGCGTGATGGCAATACGGGCGGCCTCGATCTGACGGGAGGTAATCCACCCGTCACCCATGGCCTTCATGCCGTACTCACCGAAATCGATCCCCGCGCCGCCCTTGGTAACGCCACGACGGCGCCCCCGGTGGGTCTTGCGGTGCTTGACGCGTTTGGGCATCAACATGCTTTGTTACTCCTTCCCGCCTTACCCGCGGCCGCCGGAGCGGTCTCGCTGGGGGCGGCCACCGGCGCGCGGACCCTCGACAATGACGGGCGCCCATGTACCGGGTTCCACATCACCATGATAGAGCCATACCTTCACGCCGGTTGTACCGTATGTCGTGCGGGCGGTTGCCACGCCGTAATCCACATTGGCCCGCAGGGTGTGCAACGGCACACTGCCGTCGCGCGTCTGCTCCGTGCGGGCGATCTCGGCGCCGTTCAGGCGGCCGCCAATCTTGATTCGAATACCCTTCACACCGAGGCGCATGGTGTTCTGCATGGCCTTCTTCATCGCGCGCCGGAACGAAATGCGGCGCTCAACCTGCGAAGCGATGCTCTCGGCCACCAACTGGGCGCTCAACTCCGGGCTCAACACCTCGTGGATGTTGATGAGAAGCTCCCGGCCGGTCAGCTGCTCGAGTTCCATGCGCAGCTTTTCCACTTCCTGGCCGCGCTGGCCAATTACCAGGCCCGGGCGCGCCGTATAGATATGCACCTTGGCCTTCTGGCCGGCCCGCTCGATGTCCACCTGCGCCACACCGGTGTGGTAGAGGCGCTTCTTGACATAGTCGCGGAGCTTGAGGTCCTCGTGAAGGAGGTTGGCATAGTCGCCCTTCTTGGCGTACCACACCGAGCTCCAGTTCTTGATGACGCCCAGGCGAAAGCCGTTGGGATGTACTTTCTGACCCACGGATTACTCCCTCTTGTCGCCGATGACCAGCGTAATGTGGCTCATGCGCTTACGGATGCGAGTCATGCGTCCGCGCGCGGCCGGCTGAAAACGCTTCATTACGGGGCCCTCATCCACCTGCACACGCTGGATGATGAAGTCCTCGGCATCGACGCGTTCGTTGCGTTCGGTCGCTTCGTGCTCGGCATTGGCCACGGCCGCGGCCAGCACCTTGCGAATCAACGGGGAAGCCTTCTTCACGGTGAAGTCGAGGATGGTCTGTGCCTCCTCGACCCGCTTGCCGCGAATGAGACCCGCCACCAACCGCGCCTTGCGGGGCGCGATGCGCAGAAAGCGTGCACGGGCGATTGCTTGCGCCATCGGTGGCTCTCCTTACTTCTTTTTCTTGTCGGGGTGCGAGCGGAAGGTGCGGGTCATGGCAAACTCACCGAGTTTGTGCCCCACCATATTCTCCGTCACGAACACCGGGATGTGTTTACGACCATCATGCACCGCGATCGTCATACCCACCATGTCGGGGGTGATGGTCGATCGGCGAGACCATGTCTTGATTACGCGCTTGTCGCCGGTCTGCACCGCCTTGTCCACCTTTTGCACCAGGTGGTAGTCGATGAAGGGGCCTTTTTTTACGGAACGAGGCACGGATGCGTCTCCTTACTTCTTGTTGCGCCGGCGGACGATGTACATGTTGGAGCGCTTGTTCTTCTTCCGGGTCTTGTGGCCCTTCGTCGGAACGCCCCAGGGCGACACCGGGTGACGGCCGCCAGAGGTGCGGCCCTCGCCGCCACCGTGCGGGTGGTCCACCGGGTTCATCACCACGCCACGCACCTTCGGGCGACGGCCCAGCCAACGGCTGCGGCCGGCCTTGCCGAGCGAGACATTGCCATGGTCCGTATTGCCTACTTCGCCAACCGTGGCCCGGCACTCGATCTGCACACGCCGCATTTCGCCCGAGGGCAAGCGCAGGGTGGCAAAGCGACCTTCCTTGGCCAGAAGCTGGCACCCGTTACCCGCTGCGCGGGCAATCTGCCCGCCGCGGCCAGGAACCATCTCCACATTGTGGACCACGGTACCCAGCGGCATGTTCATCAACGGGAGGGCGTTGCCCACCTTGAGCTCGGAGCCGACACCGCTCTGTACCGTCATGCCGGTCTCGAGGCCCTTGGGGGCGATGATATAGCGCTTGTCACCATCGGCATACACCACCAAGGCGATGCGTGCCGAACGATTGGGATCGTACTCCACCGAGGCAATCTTGCCCGGTACGCCGTCCTTGTTACGCCGGAAGTCAATCTCACGGTAGCGGCGCTTGTGCCCACCCCCCCGGCGCCGCATCGTGATGCGGCCCTGGTTGTTGCGGCCGGCCTTCTTGGACAGGCCGCTGGTGAGCGCCTTTTCCGGCGCCTTCTTCGTGAGATCGGAGGTATCGACAACGCTCATCGAGCGTCGCGACGGGGTATACGGTTTAAACTTCTTGATCGCCATTCGTCCGGGTCCTAGCTGAGCAGATCGATGCGGTCGCCTTCACGGAGTGTGATGACGGCCTTCTTCCAGTTGGGACGACGGCCCGCGAAACGCCCGAGACGCTTCACCTTGCCGGCGTAGTTCATGGTATTGACAGAGGCCACGCGTACATCCGGAAACATTACATGGATGGCTTCGCGAATCTGCTTCTTGTTTGCCTTGGGATCGACGCGGAACACATACTGGTTTTTTGTGTTCTGCTGAATTGTCGACTCTTCGGTCACAATCGGCGCCTTGATAATGTAATAGGCGTCGTTCTGTTTCATGACAGGCGCTCCTCAAGCTTGCGGACTGCGCCTTCCTCCACCAGCACGCGTGCAGCGCGCATGATGTCCAACGCATTCACATCGGCCGCGGTCACCACATCCACTTTGGGAAGGTTGCGGACGGACCGCCAGAGGGCGCCGCTGGTCTCTTCGGTAACAATCAGGGTACGGCCCGTGCCCGGCGCAAACTTGCCAAGCATCTCGGCCATCGGCTTCGTACGGGGCGCCTCGACCGTGAGCGCACGCAATACGCGCATCTGCTCGTTACGGACGCGGTCACTCAGCACGCAGCACAGGGCGTTGCGCTTCATCTTCAGTGGGACGGGCGTATAGTAGCTGCGCTTGTGCGGACCGAAAACGGTACCGCCGCCACGCATCACGGGCTCGCGCGAGCTACCGCGACGGGCATTGCCCGTGCCTTTTTGGCGAAAGGGCTTGGCGCCGCCACCGCGCACATCCTTGCGGGTCTTCGTCTCGGCGTTGCCCTGGCGCAAATTGTTCTGGTAAGCCACCACCACCTGGTGGACGAGGGCGTTCTTGAACTCGGCTCCGAAGACCTTATCATTCAGGTCTGCCGTGCCTACTTCAGCGCCGGTATGGTCGAATACTGCCACGGAAGCCATGGTTACTGCGCTCCCTTCACGCTTTTCTTGAGGATGACCATGCCGCCGGGAGCGCCGGGAAGGGCGCCCTTGACCGCAACGAGATTCTTCTCGGCATCCACAGACATGATCTCGAGATTCTGGGTCGTGCGCTGCTTGTTGCCCATTTGACCGGGCAGCTTGACGCCCTTGAACACCTTGGCGGGGTCGGCGCACTGGCCGATGGAGCCGGGGGCGCGATGGAAGTGCGAGCCGTGGCCGCCGGGGCCACCGCCGTGACCGTGACGCTTGATAACGCCCTGAAAGCCCTTACCCTTGCTGGTACCCGTCACATCGACGCGGTCACCGGTTGCAAAGATGTCGGCCTTGAGCACATCACCGGCCTTGAATTCGGCATCGGAAGCCACCCGGAACTCCCGCAAATGACGGCAGGGTTCAACGGAGGCCTTCTTGAAATGACCGAGTTCGGGCTTGGTGCAGCTCTTTTCACGGCGCACGCCGAATCCAAGCTGGATGGCGTCGTAGCCGTCGCGGTCAGCCGTCTTGCGCTGGACCACATAGCAGGGGCCGACTTCCACCAGGGTGACGGGGACGCTTCGTCCGTCGTCGGTGAAAATGCGGGTCATCCCCACTTTTTTACCCATCAATGCCGTAGACATGGCACACCTTCCTTTCTAGCCAATCGCCTGGTTGACAGCCCACTCGGGCCTGCCTCGCAGGGCGGACGCACACTGCGTCTGCTAGGTTCATGTTCGCGGTTTTTGTCCGGCCGGGTTCCCCAGGGTAGAGGGCCTTGGCTGGTCAAGAGTGCTGCTCTGTAAACTTGATACAGACGCAGAACCGAGAGATTATCACACTTCGGGTAGCCTTGTAAAGCACTTTTTTTCGTGCCCAGGCGGCCTCCCGAAAAGGCCTGTGTTTATTGCTTGATCTCGACATCCACGCCCGCCGGAAGGTCCAGGCGCATGAGCGCATCGACCGTCTGGGCGGTGGGGCTGAGGATATCCAGCAAGCGCTTGTGCGTACGCATCTCGAATTGCTCACGGGACTTCTTGTCCACATGCGGCGAACGATTCACCGTGTACTTCGTGATGGCCGTGGGCAGTGGGATGGGGCCATTAATGGCCGCACCCGTGCGCTGCGCAGCGGCGACGATCTCCTGCGTGGAAAGATCCAGCAGGCGGTGGTCGTAGGCGCGAAGCTTGATGCGAATCTTCTGCTGCCCGTTCGACATAGTATGGGGTACTCCGAAAGGTAGGGGGCGCGATGGCCCTTATTGGATAATCTTGGAGACGACGCCGGAGCCGACCGTGCGGCCACCCTCGCGAATGGCGAAGCGAAGGCCCTCGTCCATGGCGATCGAGCTGATCAGCTCGCCCGTAATCGTCACATTGTC
>ERZ869909.1017-NODE-1017-length-25325-cov-4.869099_pt1 | contig 25325 bp, 20 predicted proteins | sample MGYA00520892_ERZ869909 | MGnify/ENA primary metagenome ERZ869909 (study PRJEB32215, sample SAMEA104723947) | bioreactor metagenome | biome: bioreactor; feature: anaerobic bioreactor; material: water | place: China | collected 2015-03-12 ... | reverse complement strand
GGAGGAACAAACCTATCCGCCGTCTGCCAGCTTGAAGATCGGGCTGCGCGTGACGGCCCTCGGGGGGCGGGTAAAGGGTTTCTGGACTGTCGAGAGGCATGGATGCCGAACGCAAGCCCCCAGGGACGGGTTCACGGCGTGTCCTGAAAAGCGGTGCCCGCCCCCGTGGGCCATGACCACGAAAGTCCGGTACTGTCAGTTGAGAGGCAACATATACTGCGCAAGTTGCGCGGAAGTGCGCCGCAGATTACCGCTGAGCAACCGCGCAATATTCATCAGAATCACATGGGCCGCCTGCGGCGACCGCTTGCGCAACTGCTCGAAGCCCTTGCGCGTCAGCACGATCACCGTACTGTCCTCACTGGCCAGTGCCGACGCCGAACGCGGCTCATGATCAATCAGCGCCATCTCGCCCAGCGAATCCCCGGCCCGCAGATGTGCGATCACCACATCGCGGTCGTCCTGACCACGCTTGATGATGTCCAGCCGCCCGCGCACCACGAAACACATGAAATCACTGTGGTCACCCTCGCGGCACACCACGTCACCGGCCGAAAAGCGGTTCACGAACACCAGCTTCTCGACCTGTTGCAGATCCTCCGGCGCCATGCCGGCAAACAGGCGCATGCGCGACAACACCTCGCCAACAGCCGCCATCAGGCCGTACCGCCCACCGTCAGGGCGTCCACCCGCAATGTCGGCTGCCCTACCCCCACCGGTACGGATTGCCCCTCCTTGCCGCACACGCCAATACCGCTGTCCAGCGCCAGATCGTTGCCGACCATGGAAATCTGCTGCATCACTTCCGCGCCGCTACCGATCAGCGTGGCACCCCGCACCGGCGCAACGATACGCCCTTTTTCCACCAGGTAAGCCTCGCTGGTGGAAAACACGAACCGGCCCGACGTGATATCCACCTGACCTCCACCAAAGTTCACCGCGTAGATACCACGATCCAGCGACGCGATGATTTCTTCCGGGTCCGACTCACCGGGCAGCATGTAGGTGTTGGTCATGCGGGGCATCGGCAAATGTGCATACGACTCGCGGCGGCCGTTGCCGGTGGGTGCAAAGCCACTCAGGCGCGCATTCATCTTGTCTTGCATAAAGCCGGTCAGGCGGCCTTTTTCGATCAGGGTGGTGCAATGCGTGGGCGTGCCTTCATCGTCCACGTTCAGCGAACCACGTCGCCCGGGCAGCGTGCCATCATCCACCACCGTGCACAGGGGCGACGCCACCTGCTCGCCAAAGCGGCGAGCGAACATGGACGTACCCTTGCGATTGAAGTCCCCTTCCAGGCCATGCCCCACCGCCTCATGCAGCAGCACACCCGGCCAGCCCGGGCCCAGCACCACCGGCATGGTGCCCGCAGGCGCCGGTTGCGCCTCCAGGTTCACCAGCGCCTGACGCACGGCTTCCCGGGTCCAGTGTTCCGCGCGCCCCTCGGCTTCAAGCCAGTCATAATCCACCCGGCCACCGCCGCCTGCACTGCCCCGCTCACGGCGCCCGTTGCGCTCCGCCAGCACCGACACATTGAGCCGTACCAGCGGCCGGACGTCCGCCGCCAGCGTGCCGTCGGTGGCCGCCACCAGCACCACGTCATGCACAGCATTCAGGGACACCGTCACTTCCGTGACCGCCGGATCCAGACTCCGCGCCAGCTTGTCGAGCCGCTCCAGCAACGCTACCTTGCGCGGCGCCTGCCAGGTGGCCAGCGGATCGAAGGCGGCATACAGCGATGGCGATGTCACCGGCGCCAGCACCGGCGTGCGCCCCTCACTGCCCTGGCGGACAATGGCGCGGGCGGCGCGGGTGGCCTGCTGCAGCGCGGGCAACGCAATCTCGTCGCTGTAGGCAAAACCGGTACGTTCGCCACTGATCACGCGCACCCCGGTACCGCGTTCCAGGTTGTAGCTGGCATCGCGCACCACGCCGTCCTCCAGCACCCAGCCTTCATGGCGGCTGTGCTGAAAATACAGATCGGCGTAATCCACGCCCGGCGCCAGGGCGCCATCCAGCAGGCGCGTCAGGCCCTGCGTATCCAGGCCCGCCGGCACCAGCAGCAGTTCCTGCGCGGTACCGATCAGATCACTGGCTGTGGTGGTCGATGTAGTGGTCGCGGATGTCATCGGGTAGCCCTGTCAGAAAACGCGTATGGTCGTGGATCGGCATCTGCCGCCGCACCTCCGCCACACGCCTGGGAAGAATATCGCCGCACAATACGGCAGGATGGTCCTCAAGACCGACCAGCACCTCACCCCACGGGCCGCACAGCATGCTGTGCCCGTAACTGCTGCGCACATCGCTGTGCCGTCCACACTGGTTTACGCCAAGCACATAGCAGCCGGTCTCGACGGCCCGCGCACGCAGCAACACTTCCCAGTGGGCCCTGCCCGTGACCTCGGTGAAGGCGCTCGGGTAGACCAGCAGCGTAGCACCGCGATCAGCCAGCGCCCGCGCCTGGGCGGGAAAGCGCAGGTCATAGCACACGGCCAGACCCAGCGTGATGTCGCCCACCCGGGCGCAGACCAGTTCGTCACCGGGCTCGAACACGTCCGACTCGCAATAGCGGCCCTGCGCGTCGTCCACCTCGGCATCGAACAGATGCAGTTTGTCATAGCGGGCGACCTGTTGCCCATCCGGGTTGTAGAGCAGCGACGCAGCACGGACCCGCCCACCGGGCACCGGGCTGCCGTCCGGGCGGTAATGCAGGGGCAGGGTGCCGCCCAGTACCCACACCCCGAGCTGACTCGCCTGACTGGCCAGCCACGACTGCAGGAAGTCGGCATGCTCCTCGGCCAGTTCCCGGTAGGAACCGCCGTAGCAGGCAAAGTTCTCGGGCAGCACAAGCAAGTTGGCGCCCCGCTCCTGCGATTGCTCCATCGCGTCGGCCAGTATCTCCAGATTTTCTACCGGATTATTGTTGGCACAGATCTGAATTCCCGCTACGCGTATCATGTCCTCATCCTGATGGTGGCAGGGCGCTTTCGGTCTCCTCGACATCCGGCTCGTCCCAGCTGCCCGAAACGTGATAGCCCATGGACGTCATCTTCTCCAGCCGCTCGCCCCACAGCCGCTCGACCACGAATATGCCGGCGCAGGCAGCAGGCCCGGCCAGACACCCTGCGTACAGGTTACCGGATAACGGCAGGGTCACTTCAATATCGTACTCCATGGTCTGCCGCTGCAAGTCCAGCCCCCCGGCAATGGCAAACTCGGCCGAAGGCGACCGGATACGCAGGTTATCCGTCAGGATCTCCGGGCCATCCACCGAGAAGTTGCCACGAATACTGTCCGCCACCAGCCCCTGGCTCACCACATCGGAAAAATCCAGCCGCAGCCGCCGGGCCAGCGTATGGCCCACGTTCACCAGCCCGAGCAGACGCAGCGCCGAAGTGCGGCGGTCAGCGCTGGGCAGCAGTGCATCGCGGATATCCAGCGACACCTCACCATGCAAACGCCGGTAATCGAACTCCAGTGGCGACCCCTGCCAGCCGAGATCCAGATGACCGCGTGCATCGTCACTCTCAACAAAGGTTTCCATGTTGAACAATGACAACAGATCAGCAAGCTGGCCACTTTCAAAGCTGCCCGCAAACCGGCTGTACTGCGCGCCGCCCTCATCCCGCCGCCAGTCCAGATCACCCGCAACGGAGGTCTCCCCCCAGCGCCCCCGCAGATTGGCGACGCGAAGGTCATCGCCCTCGGGGCGCAGCTGCGCCTGCCACTGGCCGAAATGACGGCCGTACAGGGAGACATCCGCCGCACGAATATCCGCCACCGGGATACGCGATGGGTCCGGCGACAGAACCAGCGACGATACCAGCTCGCCAGTCTGGTCACCGGCCAGTTCCGCTGCCGCCTCCACCACCCGCTGGGCGGCGCTGGGACCGTCGGCATCCGGCGGCAGCGGTGCGGTCAGTGGCCAGCGCAGACGGTCAATATCCAGCTGCATCGGCTGCTCGCCGCGCAAGGCGTAACCGGCAGGCACCCGGACCTCACCGGCGAGAGGTTCACTGGCCAGCGCCAGGCTCCAGCCGCCACCGCTTTGCCGGGCACTGAAACTGGCGGGCCCGAGCGGTTCGTTGAGCAGCAACAACTGATCGCTGTCCAGCGCCAGCCGCACCGGCGGTAGTTGCGTCGCCGGACCCTCGGTGTCCGGCCCCAACAGGACGCCCAGCCAGGCCCCCAGATCCAGCACCCCGGTGCGTCCGTCGATCAACAGGCCGCTGGGGGGCAGGCCCGCCTCCCGCTCACCGAAGCGCAAACCGCCCCGGGTCAGCCCGTCCTCGTCATATTCCAGGCGCGCTGACATCAGCGGCGGCACGCTCAGCGACAGCCGGTTGGTGTCCCCCCCCTCCAGCACCAGCTGCAGGCGTTGCCGGTTCGCCGCCGTCTTGCCCAGCGGGGGCGGCAGCCCGACCGACACGCCGGACAGATCAGTATCCACGGTCAGGCGTGGGGCGCCTGCGTCCGCCCGCCGGGGCAACCGCAGCCGGGCCCGGTAGTCAGTCCGGCCTTCCAGCGCCGCCAGCCAGGGCATGCGCAGCCAGTCACGCAGCCGCACCATGGCCATCGCGCCCCGGATATCCAGATGGGTATGACGAGTATCGCTGTTCACGGACGCCGTGACCGGTGCATCAAACAGGCGCGCACTCAGTGCCGGAAAGTGCAGCCCCTCGTCCAGCGAGAAACGCCCCTCGCCCTGCAAGGCATTGACTGTCAGACGGCGAGCGGGATTATGCAACGTGCCAGCCTCTACGGCCGCCTGCGCCTCGACCTGCAAAGGCGGGCTGTGCGCCGCCAGCGGAATCGACAGATCCAGCTGGCCTTGCAGCGCCCCGCCCTGAACCTGCCAATCGGCAATTTCCTCGGGCAACTGACCCTGCACCGGTGTCTCCTGCAGCAGCGTTTGCAGCGCCGACAGCGGCCCCTGCACGGAGCCCTCCACCGTGACCCGTGGCTGGCCGCCAGGCGCCGTGCCCAGCACATCGACATCGGCCGCGCTGATGTCTGCGCCCAGGAAGCGACCGCTCAAATCGCGCCCGTGTACGGTCACGCCATCCACCAGCACCGTGCCCTGCAGGGCCTCGACCTGTGGCCAGTCAGTCAGAAAGCGCAGACCGAAATCGTCCACCGTAAAGGTCATCTGGAAGGTGCGGTCCTGCTGCCGGTCAGGCTCGATGCCCACGGCCCCCTCGTAGAGGAAACGGCCCCGGGACACCTCGCCGCCACTGAAGGCATGGCCAAACCAGGCCGTGAGCGGCTCGGGCATGCGTTGCAGCGGAATGTAGCGGCTGGCATGGGCCGCTACACCGTCACGGATATCCGCCAGCAACCGCAACCGGGGACGATGACCTGCTGCGAGGTCCAGCCCGAACATGGCCTCGCCGTGGGCATCGGCATTGGAGGCCTGCAAGCGACCGCTCTCGATACGCCACACGGCGATGTCGTCCGCGGGCCCGGAGGCATCAGAAACATCGGAGGCGTCGGCGTCGTCGCTGTCACCAGGCTGCGCCAACATCCCCGCCAGACGGGTCTGCGCCGCCTCGCCGGTTTCCCGCTGCCAGCGCAGTGTGCCGCCCATCGACGCGGCGACCGGCGCATCAAACAGGGTGTTCAGTTCCAGCACCAGTGCCGGACTGGTCAGGTGCAGCACACCGGCCTCCGGCGAGCCTGCGGCCCAGCCGGACAGCCCCTGCACGCCCGGCTGCGCCTCATCCGCACTGATTGCCAGATCGATGAAGCGGGCACTGAAGTGCTCCAGCCGGGTTCCCTCGCCGCGGACATGAACCGCGCTTAGTTCACCGGCAGGTGCCAGATCCACAAGTCGCTGGCGCAGCGCCAGCAGATTGTCCGGCAGGGGGAAGGGCCAGGCCACCAGTTGCTCGCGCAAGCGCGTGGCATTGATCTGCTCGGCACGCACCGCCCAGCGACTTCCGGCACTGCGGCGCCCGTCCCAGCGCAGGGCCAGCGGACCGGCCCGCAGGGCTCCGGCCGCCTCGGTGCTGGCCCGCAATTCATCCAGCAGCACCACGTACTCGCCACCTTCGCGGCGCACCGCCAGGCTGGCGTCCAGACCATCCAGCAACCAGCGTTCATCCGCCTGGACATGCCGCAGGGCTACATCCCGCGTTGCCAGCACCACATTGGCCTGCTGCACTTCGCCGCCGCGTAATCGGCCCCAGGCCTCCACCTGCCCGCTGGCGCTTTCAGGTTTCAGTGGCAACGGCCAGTCTTCAGGTAGCCAGTACTCCAGATTCTCGCCTCGCACCCGCACATAGGCACTGCCGTCCAGGTCTTCCAGCGCGTAGGCAGCCCCCCGCAGTTGCAGGCGCACATCCAGTTCAAGCGGGCGATCCGCAGCAGACAGGGTCACCGCCAGACGATGCTCACCCTGTTCACGCACCAGTGCCAGGGCCATGTCCTCGGTGCGCAAGGGCGGCATGCCAGGCCAGTCGAAGCGCGCGCTGACATCATCCAGCACGATGCGTCGCTGTCGATAGACGTGCTCCAGGACTTCGCTGAGGCTGTCCACCGCGTCCAGCTGATCCCGCTCAAACGCTTCCAGGCCGCGAAAACGGATTGCGCCGTCCTCGTCCCGGACCAGATGCAGATCCATGCCGCTGATCCACAACTGGCGCAAACGCAATCCCCGCGCCAGCAGGGAATCCAGGGGAGCCAGGCTGATTTCCACACGCCGCAGGGTCAGCGGCGCGGCGTCCCCGTCGGCGGGTGACAGGGCCACGTCATCGAACACGAACACCGGGTTCATGCCATCCATATGGCCCTGCAACTGGCCGATGGTCACCGGCATGTCCAGGGCCTCTGCCAGGCGGCTCTGCACCGTATCGCGGAATTCCGGCAGCATACTCATCACTTGCCGGGCCAGCACGATATACAACGCAAGCAGCATCAACAGCGCGGTGGCCAGCCACCACACCTGGCGGCGCCAGCGCTGCGAGATACGATGCCAGAACGGCTGCGCAGACGGCTGCTGGGTCAAGAACAAGCTCCGTATGTGGTCAGGGTCCGCCCGGAGGTTGCCATATCGGCACCCCGGCGGTGGCCAGCAAGGCCCGGGTTTCGGTCAGGGGCAGGCCCACCACTCCACTGTAGCTGCCCGCCAGTGAGGCCACCAGCACGGCACCGTAGCCCTGAATGCCATAGCTGCCCGCCTTGTCGAAGGGTTCGCCGGTGGCCAGGTAGGCGTCGATATCCTGCTCGCCCAGCGCCACAAAGGTCACCCGGGTGGTGGACAGGACCGTGCAAGGGTCGTTCCATCGGCCCTGCTCGTCACGGCAGACCAGCGCCACTGCCGACAACACCTCATGCGTCTGCCCCGACAGGCGCCGCAACATGCTCGCCGCCTCGCCCGCATCAGCCGGCTTGCCGAGGATGTCCCCACCCAGGACCACGCTGGTGTCGGCGCCCAGCACTGCTACCGCGCTTGTGCCCGGCGTCACCGCAGCACCCGCCAGCGCTTTTTCCCGCGCCATGCGCTGCACGTAATCCGGTGCGGCCTCAACCGCCATGGGTGTTTCATCAATCCCGGGGAAACGCAGTACCGAGAAAGGCACGCCGATCTGGCGCAACAGCTCGGCACGACGTGGCGACGTGGAGGCGAGATACAAGGGCAAGGACATCGGCGGCGCGCCTCAACGCACCATGAAACGGCGCCGGACCCAGCGCAGCACACCAAAGGTCGGCCGCCAGATCAATGCAGACACCAGTGCAGGCAACAGCACCCAGACCGGCGGCACCAGCACTCGCCCCACAGCACTTTGTACCGTGTAGGCAATCAGCGCCCCGGTGCCGGTGAGCATGAACACCACCACCGACTGCTGCAGCGGCGGAAACACACGAATGCGCTTGTGGGCGGCCAGCGAGACATACGCCACTACCGCCAGGGCCACCGCATGCTGGCCAAGCACGACACCGGTCAACACATCCTGAAACAATCCGACGGCAAAGCCCCACAACACACCGATGCGATGCGGCAGTGCAATAACCCAGTAGATCAGTGCCAGTGCCAGCCACAGGGGGCGGCCGAACTCCACGGTCTCCGGTAACGGCAGCACGGTCAGCCAGGCCGCCACCAGAAAGGTGCCAACAATAGCCGCCGTGCCCTGTTGATCGCGCTCACGCATTCTCATTGCTCGGCGCCCTCCTGCTGACGGCGCACGGGCCGCTCCACCAGCAACACATGGCTGGCGCGGTCGATACTGGCGGTGGGGCGCGCTTCCACGGTAACAAAGGGCGCACCGGGATCATGGCGCAGGCGCACCACCTCGGCCACCGGATAACCCCGTGGAAAACGCTGATCCAGCCCGGTGCTGACCAGCAGGTCCCCTTCAATGATGTCGGCGGTCTCGGGCACGAACAGCAGGCGCAGCCGGTCGGGCTGGCCGGACCCGGCCAGGATCGCGCGCACGCCGTTACGATTGACCTGCACCGACAACGCGTGGCTGGCATCGGTAATCAGCAGCACCCGCGCGGTAAACGGACCGGCATCCACGACCTGCCCCAGCAAACCGCCTGCGTCCAGCACTGCCTGGCCCCGGTAGACGCCGGCATGGGTGCCTTTGTTGATGACAAACTCCTGGCGGCTGGGGTCCGGCTCCACGCCGATGATCTCGGCCGCCAGCACCCGGGCATCCAGCTCCGCCGATGAGTTGAGCAGTTCGCGCAGCCGCACGTTCTCGGCTTCCAGCACGGCCAGACGCTGCACGCGCTGCTGGAGCACCAGAATCTGGCGTTCCAGTCGCTGCCGGTCTGCCTGAAGATCGGCCCGGGACACCGCCTGACTGGAAGCCCATTCACCGATGGCGGTGGGCATGTGGGCGAGATAATGAATGGGCGCAGTGACGTAGCCGATGGCGAAACGCAGCGGCTGGACATGATCGCTGCGCTGATCCAGTAACATCAGCGCAGCACCGATCACCAGCGCCAGGACCAGCCGGTATCCGGGATTGGGAGTGTCCGCAAACAGGCCTTTGATGGTCTACCTCGTCTGTCTGCTGTCAGGCGATGGTGCCCGGGAGGTCCCGGGCCGCCGTTCAGCTCAGCGCCAGGGTATCGAAGCCGCGCGTATCCATCAGTTCCAGCGCCTTGCCACCACCCCGGGCAACGCAGGTCAGCGGATCGTCAGCCACGATCACCGGCAAGCCGGTCTCTTCACTCAGCAGACGGTCGATATCGCGCAGCAGCGCGCCCCCCCCTGTGACCACGAGACCGCGCTCGGCGATGTCGGAGGCCAGTTCCGGCGGTGACGCTTCCAGCGCGTTCTTGACCGCATTGACGATGCTGTTCAGTGGATCCTTCAGGGCTTCGAGGATTTCTTCACTGTTCAGGGTGAAACTGCGTGGCACCCCTTCCGCCAGGTTACGGCCACGCACATCGATTTCCAGAATTTCGCCACCCAGGTAGGCAGTGCCGATTTCCTGCTTGATACGCTCGGCGGTGGATTCGCCGATCAGGCTGCCGTATTCCTTGCGCACGAACGAGACAATCGCTTCATCAAAGCGGTCGCCGCCCACACGCACGGATTCGGCATAAACAATGCCGTTCAGGGAAATAATGGCAATTTCAGTGGTACCCCCACCGATATCCACCACCATCGAGCCGCTGGCTTCGTCCACCGGCAGCCCGGCGCCAATGGCGGCCGCCATGGGTTCCTCGATCAGGAAGACTTCCCGTGCTCCGGCGCCATAGGCGGAATCCTGAATCGCCCGGCGTTCCACCTGGGTGGATTTGCAGGGCACACACACCAGCACCCGAGGTGCCGGCGGGAAGAAGCCACTCTCATGCACCTTCTTGATGAAGTACTGGAGCATCTTCTCGGTGACTTCGAAATCGGCGATCACGCCGTCTTTCATCGGCCGAATGGCGGTAATGTTGCCGGGGGTCCGCCCCAGCATGCGTTTGGCGTCCATACCCACTGCGGCCACGCTTTTCTGGGCGCCATGGTGCCGGATCGCGACCACCGAGGGTTCGTCGAGCACGATTCCCCGGCCCCGGACATAAATAAGGGTGTTGGCGGTCCCCAGGTCAATGGAGAGATCGGTGGAGAACATCCCCCGAATACGCTTGATCACGGACATTCTGGCCAGCTTCCTGAATGTTTGAGGCGAGACGAGTCCGCTACCGGGGTAGCGGTACAGAAGGCGCAACTCTAGCAACGGCGGGGGGTTTGGGCAACTGCGGTACCCCCTTGAGCGCTTTAGATGGCCCGGTCATTGCCGTATATTATGCCCCCTTTAACAGTTCATTACCTGCGGCGCCGCCCGACGGCGCCCCCAAACGGCCCCTGGAGAGACCATGGCCCTTGACCCGAAGGCGCTGTCTGGCGTCGCCCATCTGGCGCGCCTGCACCTGGACCCGGCAGATACCGACGCCCTGACCGAGCGGCTGAACAGCATTCTTGGCATGGTGGACCGGTTGCAGGAGGCTGATGTCACCGATGTCGCCCCCCTGGCCCACCCGCTGGACGCCACCCAGCCGCTGCGCGACGACACCGTCAGCGAAGCGGACATCCGCGAACAGGTGCAGCCGCTGGCCCCCGCCACCGGGGACGGCTGCTACCTGGTTCCCCGCGTTATTGAGTGAACACTGCCGAGCCGGACATGCCCATGCATCGCAAGACCCTGACTGAACTGAAGGCCGGCCTCGACGCCGGTGATTTCTCCGCCCGGGAACTGGCCGAACATTTCCTGGCGCGCATCGACACCCTGGACCCGCAGCTGAACAGCTTTATCAGCGTGACGCGGGACCAGGCCCTGGCCCAGGCCGACGCTGCCGACCAGGCCCGCGCTGCGGGTCAGGCCGGGCTGCTCAACGGCTTGCCCATTGCTCACAAGGATATATTTTGCACGCGCGGCGTTCGCACCAGTTGCGGCTCGCGCATGCTCGACAATTTCATTTCGCCCTACGACGCCACCGTGGTTGAACGCATGCAGGCGGCGGGTGCCGTAATGCTGGGCAAAACCAATATGGATGAGTTCGCCATGGGCTCGTCGAACGAAACCAGCTGGTATGGCCCGGTAAAAAATCCATGGGATGTCGCGCGCGTTCCGGGCGGATCTTCCGGTGGCTCTGCGGCCGCCGTCGCCGCGCGTCTGGTACCTGCGGCCACCGGCACCGATACCGGCGGCTCGATCCGCCAGCCCGCTGCACTGACCGGCATCACCGGCCTCAAGCCCACCTACGGCCGCGTGTCGCGCTGGGGCATGATCGCGTTTGCGTCGAGTCTGGACCAGGCCGGCCCGATGGCAACCAGTGCCGCAGACTGTGCACTGCTGTTGTCCGCCATGTCCGGCCATGATCCGCGCGATTCCACCAGCGTGCATCAACCGGTGGATGATTACAGCGCGGCACTGGATCAGCCCCTGAAAGGATTGCGCATCGGCGTACCGGAAGAATTTTTCCCGGCCACACTGGATGACCGCATCGCCAGCACCACCCGCGCCGCCATGGCCGAACTGGAAAAACAGGGCGCCACGCTCGTGTCCATTCGCCTGCCCAGTGTCGACCTGTCAGTACCGGCCTATTACGTGATTGCACCGGCGGAAGCGTCCTCCAACCTGTCGCGTTTCGACGGCGTGCGCTACGGCTACCGCTGCGATGATCCGCAAGACCTGGAAGACATGTACAAGCGCTCCCGCTCCGAAGGTTTTGGTGCGGAAGTAAAACGCCGTATTCTCGTCGGCACCTATGCCCTGTCGCATGGCTATTACGACGCCTATTACCTGCGCGCACAAAAAGTGCGCCGCCTGATCAGCAACGACTTTGCCCGCGCCTTCGAACAGGTCGATGTGATCATGGGCCCGACCTCACCGGAACAGGCCTTCGCCCTCGGCGCCAAGAGCGATGACCCGGTGACCATGTATATGGCGGATGTGTTCACCATTGCCGTCAACCTCGCCGGCCTGCCCGCCCTGTCCATGCCCGCAGGCATGATTGACGGCCTGCCTGTCGGCATTCAGGTGATTGGCAATTATTTCCGTGAAGGACAGATTCTGAATGTTGCCCATCAATTCCAGCAGGCCACCGACTGGCATCAGCAGGCACCGGCATTCGGGGAGAGTGCATAAATGGAATGGGAAACCGTAATTGGCCTGGAAGTGCATGTGCAACTTTCCACCGCCACCAAGATTTTTTCCGGCAGCAGCACCGCCTTCGGTGCTGCCCCCAATACCCAGGCCAGCCTGGTGGATCTGGCCATGCCTGGCACCCTGCCGGTCCTGAACAAGGCCGCCGTGGAAAAAGCCGTGCTGTTTGGCCTGGCCATCAATGCCGAGATCGGCAAGCGCTCGGTGTTCGAGCGCAAGAATTATTTCTACCCCGACCTGCCCAAGGGCTACCAGACCACACAGCTTGAGGCCCCCATCGTCGGCCGAGGCGAAGTGGAAATACAGCTTGAGGACGGCACCCGCAAGACGGTGCGGATTCACCACGCCCATCTGGAGGAAGACGCAGGCAAATCCCTGCACGAGGCGTTTTACGACGAGCAGGGCCGGGGCATGACCGGCATCGACCTGAACCGCGCAGGCACCCCGCTGATCGAAGTGGTCACCGAGCCCGATATGCGCAGCCCGGAAGAAGCTGTCGCCTTTGCCCGCAAACTGCATGCCATCGCCACGACCCTCGGCATTTGTGACGGCGACATGTCCCAGGGCTCCATGCGTTTCGACGTCAACGTGTCGGTGCGACCGAAAGGCGAAGAAAAGCTGGGCACCCGCACAGAAACCAAGAACCTGAACTCGTTTCGCTTCATGGATGCCGCCATCCGCCAGGAAATTCGCCGTCAAATAGAGCTGATCGAAGACGGCGGTAGCGTGGTACAGGAAACGCGTCTGTTCGACGGCGACACCCAGACAGCGCGCTCCATGCGCACCAAGGAAGACGCCAACGACTACCGCTACTTCCCGTGCCCGGATCTGTTGCCGGTGGAAGTCACCGACGCCGATATCGAGCGCCTGCGCGCCCAGCTTCCAGAGCTCCCTGACGCCCGCGCCGAGCGCTTCATGCAGCAGTATGCGTTGTCTGACTATGACGCGGGACTGCTGGCCGCTGACCGCCACATTGCCGACTACTTCGAGGCCGCCGCCGGGGCCGCTGGCGACGCCAAACTGACCGCCAACTGGGTCATGGGCGAAGTCAGCGCACGCCTGAACGCCGAGGGCCAGGACATTCGCCAGGCGCCCCTGAGTGCCGCGGATCTGGGCCAGCTGATCCAGCGCATCAAGGACGGCACCATTTCATCGAAAATTGCCAAGCAGGTGTTCGACGCCTGCTGGCAAGGTGAAGGCAGCCCGGACGAGGTGATTGACGCGCGCGGCCTGAAACAGGTCTCCGACAGCGGCGAGCTGGAAAAAGTGGTCGATCAGATCATTGCCGACAATGCCGAGCAGGTGGCAGCCTATCAGGCTGCTGAGGGCGCCAAACAGAAAAAGATGTTCGGCTTCTTTGTCGGCCAGGCCATGAAGCTGACCCAGGGCAAGGCCAACCCACAACAGATCAACGAACTGTTGCAGAAAAAACTGACGCCCTGAGGCGCATGAAGGAGCATACCGGCATGGCCGAACCCCAACGCTTTCGCGACCGTATCAGCCTGCATATCGAAGACGGCATTGCCTATGTCAGCCTGTCGCGTCCGGAAAAGTACAACGGCCTGGATCTGGACATGCTCCAGGGTCTGGTGGATGCCGGTCGCTTCCTGAAAAAGGACCGCACTCTGCGCGCGGTAATTTTGCAGGGCGAAGGCAAATCATTTTGCGCGGGCCTGGATTTCGCCACCGTAACCCGCCAGCCGGGGCGCATCCTGCGCAGCTTCCTCAGTCACCTGGGCATTCGTCGTGCCAACCTGTTCCAGTATTGCTGCTGGATCTGGCGCGAACTGCCGATGCCGGTTATCGCTGTGACGCACGGCCACTGCTTTGGCGGCGGTCTGCAAATTGCGCTGGGCGCTGACTTCCGCTTCAGCACGCCGGACTGTCAGTTCTCGGTGATGGAAATCAAATGGGGATTGTTGCCGGACATGAGCGGCACAGCCAGCCTGCGCGAACTGCTGCCCATGGACGTCGCCAAGGAGCTGGCCATGACCGGCCGCGTCTTCGACGGCCGCGAAGCCCTGGCGCTGCATCTGGTGACCGGTGTCAGTGATGACCCGCTGGCCCAGGCTCAGGCTTTGGCCGCCGAACTGGCCACCCGCTCGCCGGATGCGCTCGCGTCCATCAAAAAACTGTTCCATCGCAACTGGCTGGCCAGCGAACGCCGTGCCTTCCGCAACGAACGCTGGCTCCAGGTCGGGCTCTTCATGGGCAAGAACCAGCGGCGGGCCATGCAGGCGGCCATGAAAAAGGAACCGCCTGTTTTTGGGCCTCGTGGGCGGTAGGGTTGGGGCCATTCTTTTTTGTTTGGGTGGTTGTGGCCCTCGGGGGGCGGGTAAAGGGTTTCTGGACACGCCGTGAACCCATCCATGGGGGCTCTCGTTCGGCATCCATGCCTCTCGAAGGTCCAGAAACCCTTTACCCGCCCCCCGAGGGCCATCACGCGCAGCCCAATCTTCAAGTTGGCAGAGGGCTGATGGTTTTGTTCCTCCAGAACGCTCTATAGCCACCGGACTTCAAATCTCGCTGCGGCGCTGGAGGGTGACCAGCTATCAAGCACAGCGACACCATCAGGACCCACTCAACCGCTGCCGCGCAAAGTTGGCCGACTCACCGGTGCCGCCCGCGCGCAGGTAACGTTCGTAGGCTTCGTTGGCCTGCTGTTGCTGCCCCAGCCCCTCGTGACTCAGCCCCATAAAGAACTGCGTGTTCGGGTTGCCTGGCAGCAGCTGCTCGTAGGCCTGGAAGCGCGTCAGGGCCGTTTGTGCCTGACCCTGTTCCAGCGCCACCACCCCGGCCAGATGCTGCGCCTGGGCCTCCTGCGGATACACCTCGATAGCCCGGTCCAGGAACGGTTTGGCCTGGTTGTGCTTGTCCTGCACCATCAGCACCTTGGCCATCAGCACCAGCCCGGTGTAATCCCGCGGCGCCTGGCGCAGCGAATCGTTGAGCAGACGTTCCGCTTCCGCGAAGTTCTTTTGTCCGGCGGCGGTTTCAGCCTGTTGCTGCAGGCGGATTGCCGGTTGCAGGCGGCGCAGGGCCGCCGTGTTGTCCATGTAGCGCTCGCGGTGCATGGGCGCATTGGCGAAGCGCGCGTAGTCATTCTGCGCAGCCCGTTTGGTAGTCTGGTAGCGCTCTTCACTCATCGGGTGTGACGAGAACATCTGCTCCAGCATCGACGGCTGGCGGCTGTTCATCGAGCGCAGCATGTCCATCAGGTCGACCATGCCCTGAGGGTTGTATCCCGCCGAGGTCATATATTCCAGACCCAGGTTGTCTGCCTGGCGCTCGTCACTGCGGCTGTAGCGCGCCAGCAGGGCACCAGCGGCGATGCCGCCAAGGCCGAGGGCGAGGGCGGCGCGGGTATCGTCCACCTGCGTGGCCAGCACAGCGCCGACGCCTGCCACCACAATGCCGGTGATGGTGGACTTGGACATGCGCTGGGCGGTGTGGCGCGCGCTCACGTGGGCGACCTCATGGCCGATCAAGGCGGCCAGTTCGGCTTCGCTGTTCATTTCCAGCAGGATGCCCCGGGTAATACCGATGGTGCCGCCGGGGAAAGCATAGGCGTTCACGTAGTTGGCGTTCAGGGCGTTGTAGCTGTAGGGCATGTCGGGGCGGTGCGAGGCGCCGCCGACCGGGCGGCCGACGCCGCTGACATAGTTGCGCAAGGCGGCGTCCTGAACCACCCCGTAGTCAGCGGACAACTGATGCGGTGCGTGTTGCTGGTCCAGCGCCTGCTCTTCAGCCGGGCTCATCATCATGAACTGGCGCTGGCCGGTCACCGGGTTGACGGCGCAGCCGGTCACGACGCCGCCGCTGGCGAGGGCCATGAGCCAGAGCATCTGCCGACGGCTGAAGCCGCCGCTGGCGACATTTTTCTCCAGGCCTTCCGGCGAGGCGTCCCGAATCAGGATAGAGCGATCACGTTTCATTGGCATGTTCCGTCTTTGTTTCAGTCCCATTGACGCAGGTGGCGGCGTGCCACCAGCAGCAGCCATGCAGCCCAGACGCCGCTGCTCATGAGAATCAGCAGGCCGGGCAACGAAATATCCCACAAGACCGGCGCCACCCGGTGCCCCAGCAGCAGACTGCCGCAAAGCACGCCGCTGGCGGTCAGCAGGGTTTGGACCTGCCGGTACTGTGAGCGTTCCAGCCGCGCCACCAGACGTTCAAGGTGGCGTGGGTCGATGCCGGTGCCCTCGCTTTTCGGCGTGCCGACGGGGGCGGGCGGCGCGTAGATCCGGTCGACCGCATCCAGGGCCTTCAGGCCGAGACTGCGGGCCAGCCGGGTCGGGCTGTAGCGGGCCCGGATCATGCGCCGGATCAGCGGCTCGGCTTCGCTCATCACATCGAACTGCGGGTGAATAAGGCGTCCAAAGCCTTCCAGCGTGATGATCGCCTTGATCAGCAGGGCGATGTCCGAGGGCAGCACCAGATTGTGATTACGCAGCATGCCGGTGATGTCGCCAAGCAGGGCGGTGACGTCGAGGTCGGCCAGGGGCACGCCGTAATACATGGAGATCACGTCTTCGACATCAGCGACCAGGGCTTCGTACTTGACCGGCTGGCCGTCGGACCAGGAGGCGAGTACGGCGGCACAGCCGTCGGCCTCCTGCATCACCACCGACTTCATGATCTGTACCATCTGTTCGCGGCGGGCGTGTGACAGTTTACCGACCATGCCGTAGTCGAGCATGCCGATGCGGTTGCCGGGCATGATCAGGAAGTTGCCGGGGTGAGGGTCGGCGTGGAAAAAACCGTCTTCCAGTGCCATTTTCCAGGCGGCTTCGGCGCCGCGCCGGGCGACCAGCGGGCGGTCGACGCCGGCCTCATCCAGTTTGTCCAGGCGTCGCGCCGGGATGCCCTCGATCAGTTCCTGAACGCTGAGGGTGGGGGAGGTCCAGGCCCAGTAGACGCGCGGTACCTTGACCCATTCGAGCTTGCGCAGGTTCTTGCGGATACGGTCTGCGTTGCGGGCTTCGATGGTGAAATCGAGTTCACGGGCCAGGGAACGCTCGAACTCGCGCACCAGTTCCAGGGGGCGGTAGCGGCGCAGCTCTGCGGAATTGTCCACGGCCAGCCTTGCCAGATGTCGCAGCAGGCGCAGGTCGGAGTCGATCTTGTCGCGAATGCCAGGCTTTTGCACTTTCAGGACCACGGTTTCGCCACGCAGGGTGGTGGCGCGATGCACCTGGCCGATGGAGGCTACGCCCAGCGGGTTCGGGTCGATCTCGCGAAAGACCTTGTCTGCGGGTTTGCCCAGGGCGCGCTCGATCAGTGGTACCAGCGTGTCATACTTGAGCGGCGGGGCGTTGTCCTGCAGTTTTTCAAATTCATCAATCCAGTCGCGGGGAAACATGTCCACGCGGGTGGCGAGAATCTGTCCCAGCTTGACGAAGGTGGGGCCCATTTCCTCGAGCGCGCGGCGCAAACGTGCCGCCGGGGGCATGGTCAGCAGATCGCGATCGATGCTTTGGCGGACCAGCTTGCCGGCCTGCTCCATGGGGGCGGCCAGGCCCAGACGCCGGATCATGTCGCCAAAGCCGTACTTCAGCAGGATACCTGCCAGGGCATTGGCGCGCCGGATATCCTTGCCAGTATCGAGAATGCTCACGCATTCGCTCCTTTCGCCGGTTAGCATTTATTATGTTGTGTTCCCGATGGTAGCCACACCGGCAGCCATCGGAAAGTTATAAAATGCAGGAGACAGGTGCCATGTTCGGAATGGGTCGAGACAAGGCCGCAATGCCTTCACCGGAGCGAGCGTTACCGGGCCGCGACACGCCGATGCCGGTGACGGAGGTGCATCGGGTAACCGGCGTATCACTGCAACCGCCGTGGCCGCCGGGTTGTGAAGAGGCGTTGTTCGGGATGGGCTGTTTCTGGGGCGCGGAGCGGCGCTTCTGGCAGCTGCCCGGTGTACGCGTGACGGCGGTGGGTTATGCCGCCGGTTACACGCCGAATCCCACCTACGAGGAAGTCTGCAGCGGCCTGACCGGGCACAACGAAGTGGTGCGGGTGGTGTTCGATCCGTCAGAGATCAGCTACGTCACGTTGTTGCGTGCGTTCTGGGAAGGCCATGATCCGACCCAGGGTATGCGCCAGGGTAATGATGTCGGCACTCAGTATCGCTCCGGTATCTATACGTGCAGCGCGGCGCAACAGGAGGCCGCAGAGGCCAGCCGACAGCGCTTTCAGGAGGCGCTGGATCGTGCAGGGCGTGGGACGATTACCACGGAAATCCTGCCCGCGCCGACCTTCTACTATGCAGAAACCTGGCATCAGCAATATCTGGATCGCAATCCCGGGGGCTACTGCGGCCTGGGCGGCACCGGAGTCATGTTGCCATGAGCAAGGCGTTCGTTCGTGATGATCTGGTAGCGGTGGGCGTGTCGCCGGTGCATGGCAAGGGACTGTTTGCGCGCGAGGACATTCCTGCGGGGACATTGCTCGGTGTGTGCAAGACACGGCCCGCTCGCAAGGATGGCCCGCATGTGCTGTGGCTGGATGACGGCGAACGGCCGGTCAAGGTGACGTGCCTGCTGCGCTATATCAATCATGCCGCGCAGCCGAACACGGCCTACTACGAAGACTTGTCCGTTGAAACATTGCGTGATGTACGCGCCGGGGAAGAACTGCTTCATCACTACGGCGACGACTGGGAATAGGCGTTCCAGAAAGGCGCGGTATCAGAAAGGCACGCCACTGCTGAAGCGAAGCCATTCGCCTGTGCGTGGATGGTGAAAGGCCAGTTGACTGGCATGCAGAAGTAACCGGGGGCTGCGCGCCAGGACGTCCGGTGGGGCGTAGAGGTCGCAGCCCAGAATGGCGTGGCCGATTTCCCGCAGGTGAATGCGCAGTTGATGGGAGCGACCGGTGACCGGCAACAGTTGCAGTCGTGTGCAGTCCTGGTGCTCGTCGCGCGCCAGCACCCGGTAGCGGGTCAGCGCGGATTTGCCGCGTTCGAAACAGATACGCTGTCGTGGCCGGTTGGGCCAGTCCGGGGCGATGGGCAGCGTGATCTCTCCCGCATCATCGTCCACCAGGCCATCCACGATGGCCGTGTATTCCTTGTCGACCTGGCGTTCCGCGAAGGCGCGGTTCAGGGCACGCTGGGCGTCGATGCCCAGCGCGAAAACCATCAGGCCCGAGGTATCCAGATCCAGCCGGTGCACCACGCGGACCTCGGGGTCTTCCTGCTGCAACCGCCAGGTGACGGAATCGCGATTCTCGGGCCCGCGACCGGGCACGGACAGCAGCAGGTGGGGTTTTTCCACCACCCACACGCTGTCGTCGCGATAGACGGTGCGCACCGGCTCATGGCATGGCGGCACGATGTAGTAAGGCTGTTCCATGAGGGTTCGCGTCAACGCCCGAAGACGGCATCGTACACGGCCTGATAGTGGCTGGCGAAGTGTACGGTCATTCTGGCGCGCAGATGCTCAGGCAGCTCGTTATAGTCGCGCCGGTTGGCTTCCGGCAGCACCAGCTCGCGAATCCCGGCGCGGCGCGCGGCAATGACTTTTTCGCGGATACCGCCCACCGGCAAGACCTGGCCGGTCAGGGTCAGTTCACCGGTCATGGCGAGCTTGCGCTTGATCGGACGACCGCTGGCCAGGGAAATCAGCGCCGTGGCCATGGTAATGCCGGCGCTGGGTCCGTCCTTCGGCGTGGCGCCCTCCGGCACATGCAGATGCACGAATGCGTCCTTGAACCAGTCTGCGTTGCCGCCAAATTCGGTGATGTGGCTGCTCACGTAGCTGTAGGCAATTTCGCTGGATTCGCGCATCACCTCGCCGAGCTGCCCGGTTTGCCGGAAGCCGCGGCCATGATTGTGCACATGGCTGGCTTCCACCGGCAGGGTGGCGCCACCGAGGGATGTCCAGGCCAGCCCCGTGACCACGCCCACGCCCCGTTGCGGTGTTTCCTGGCGGAAGTAGGGCATGCCCAGGAAGTCCTCCAGGTTCTTGCCGGAGACGGAAATACTGCGGCGACCATCGAGCAATTGCACAGCGGCCTTGCGCACGATCTTGTTCAACTGCTTTTCCAGATTCCGAACCCCGGCTTCGCGGGCATAGCCGTCGGCAATCTGGCGCAGCGCGGCATCGGAGATCTTCAGTTGCGACGCTTTCACCCCGGCCCGTTCCAGCGCGCGGGGCCACAGATGCCGACGGGCAATGGTGACCTTTTCATCAGTGATGTAACCGGCCAGGCGAATCACTTCCATGCGATCCAGCAACGGGCCGGGGATGCTGTCCAGGGTGTTGGCAGTGCACACGAACAGTGCCCGCGACAGGTCCACGCGCAGGTCCAGGTAGTGATCCAGAAAGCTGCTGTTCTGTTCCGGGTCCAGTACCTCCAGCAGTGCCGAGGCCGGATCGCCCTGGAATGACTGCCCGAGCTTGTCGATTTCATCGAGCATGATCACCGGGTTGCTGGTGCCGCTGTCTTTCAGGGCCTGCACCAGTTTGCCGGGCAGGGCGCCGATATAGGTCCGGCGATGCCCCTTGATCTCGGCTTCGTCGCGCATGCCGCCCAGGCTCAGGCGATAGAAGGCGCGACCGAGCGACTCAGCGATGGCGCGGCCGATGCTGGTCTTGCCGACGCCGGGCGGGCCCACAAGGAGCACAATGGCGCCGCGCATTTCACCGCGCATGGCGCCCACGGCCAGAAATTCGATAATGCGATCCTTGACGTCGTCGAGCCCGGCATGGTGCTGTTCAAGCACCTTGCGCGCGTGTTTCAGATCCAGATTGTCGTCGCTGTATCGGCCCCAGGGCACCTGCGTCAGCCAGTCCAGATAGTTGCGGGTTACCCCGTATTCCGGCGAGCCGGTTTCCAGCACCGACAGCTTGCGCAGCTCATCATCGAAGCGCTGTTGCACGGCGTCGGGCAGTTGCAGGGCCTCCACCCGCGCACGAAAATCCTCGACATCGGCGGTGCGGTCATCCTTGGCCAGGCCCAGTTCCTTCTGAATGATCTTGAGCTGCTCGCGCAGGAAGAACTGCCGTTGCTGACTGGAGATCTTCTCATTCACCTGCTCGTTGATACTGCCTTGCAGGCGGGCGACTTCCACTTCCTTCTTGAGCAGCACCAGCACCTTTTCCATGCGCTTGAGCAGCGGTACGGTGTCCAGCACCGCTTGCAGTTCGTCACCGCTGGCGGTCGTCAGGGCCGCAGCAAAGTCGGTCAGGGGCGAAGGCTCGCGCGGGCTGAAGTTCTGCAAATAGGCTTTCAGCCCTTCGTTATACAGGGGATTCAGCGGCAGCAGTTCCTTGATCGTATTGATGATGGCCAGGGCGTAGGCCTTGATGGCATCTTCATCATCGTCGTTGCCGGGCTCGGGATAGTCCACCTCCACCAGGTAGGGTGGCTTGCGGCTGAGCCAGCCGGTGATACGAAAGCGCGAAATGCCCTGCACGACCAGTTGCAGGGTGTTGTCTTCCTGGGCGGCGTTGTGCACCCGTACCAGGCAGCCGGTCTGCGGCAGTGTGTCCGGGTCCAGCGTATCGCTGTCAGCATGGCCAGTGTAGATCAGGCCCAGCGCGTGGTGCGGCGTTTTGCTGACGCGTTCGACGGTACTTTGCCAGGCGTCCTGGCCGAACAGCACCGGCTGCACCAGGCCCGGCATGAACGGGCGTTGCGTGACCGGTAGCAGATAAATCCGTTGCGGGCGCGCCTGGTCCGGCAGCATCAGTGCATGGCCAGCGCTTTCGTGTTCCTGTTGCAGCTCTGATTCGTCTCGCATGCTCGCTATCCCTGAAGGGTCCAGTCCTGCAAAGATGGCGGTCGACGGGGAAAAATCAAGGGTTCAGGCTTTGTCGCCCTTGATCACCAGCAGGTCGGCTTCGGCAGGCTTCGGATGGGCGGTGCGACACTCGACGATCTCGGCGCCGAAGGCGTCGGCGCACTGCTCTGCCAGCGCATAGAAGGGCGCGCGGCCGGGATCGGCGATGATGATACGCTGCACGCCGGCCTTGCGGGCCCGGCGGATCATCTTGAACAGTACCGGGGTCAACTCATCCCAGAAGCACACATCCGCGCCGACCAGCGTATGCACACCGTCGAAATCCCGTTTGGTCATCTTTTCGAAACGGCGCTGCAAGGGGGTGACTTCGACACCGTTGAGCTCGGCATGCAGGGCCAGATAGGGCAGCACGTCGGCGTCGGCGTCCACGCCGGTCACGCGCAGCCCCAGTTTTTTAGCGGCATAGATACCGAGGATGCCCCAGCCGCAGCCGATGTCCATGAAATGGCTGCCCTTGGGAGGGCGCTTGCGGCGCAGGTAGTCCATCACCACAAAGCTGGAGTTCCACACCTTGTGACCATGAATCGAGGGCGCGTGGGCTTCACGTTTGAGGCGGCGAATTTCAGGATGGCCGTTTTTCAGGATGGTGATGCTGCGTGTGCGGATCAACTTGTCGGCCGCCATGCGGACCCCTCTGCGAATGGGCGAGAAGCACAAAACCTTACGAAGTCGCTGCCGATTGTTCAACAGTGAATGTGCCTGTGACCGCTGACTTGGCTAGAATGCAGACAAAATAATGACGTTGGAGGCCCGGTTGGCGGCCAGCAAACGGAATATCAGGATCAATCTCGGACCCTCGGCCGCGCTCGGCACCCGTGCCCTGGGCGGACTGATCAGTGGACGTGGGCGTTATTTCCGGGCGCTGACGACCTTTGCCGAAGTACTGGCCATCTACGGCCGCATGAAAACCAGCCAGACGCGCACGCTGGAGCAGGCACATCGCGATGCCGCTGCACGGGTGGCGCGGCTGTGCCGCCGCAATGGTGCCACCTGGGTCAAGGCGGCGCAGTTCCTGAGTTGCCGACCGGACATCATGCCGCAGGCTTACATCGATGCCCTGACGCCATTGCAGAACGATGCGCAGGTGGTGCACTTCGATCAGCTCAAACCGGCCCTGATCAATGCCTGGGGAGAAGACTGGACACGTCACTTCGAGGTCTTCGATCTGGTGCCGGTGGCCACGGCCTCCATTGCCCAGGTCCATCATGCGCGGCTGAAAACGGGGGAAGAGGTCGCCGTCAAGGTTCGCCTGCCCGAGGTGGCGGCGCAGTTCGATCAGGACGCCAGCCTGTTTCGCCTGCTGGCACGCCTGGCGGCACCGCTGGTGCGCGAACTGGATGTCATCCAGATCACCGAGCAATTGCTGGCGATGACGGCCACCGAGCTGGACTTCCGCAACGAAGCCGGGAACCTGCGCCGCTTCGCCCGCCTGCCACATCCGCCGGGTATCCAGGTGCCACCTCTGTTTGACGAACTGTCCGGCGAGGCGACACTGGTCACCGGCTGGGTGCAGGGGCAGCGTCTGCGCGATTATCTGGCGCAACATCCTGATCAGGCGCAGGCGTTGCTGGGGCGTCTGGTCGGCAGCTATCTGCAACAGGTCACCCGCTTCGGGCTGTATCAGGCCGATCCACACCCGGGCAACTTTCTGGTGGACGAGCAGGGCACCATTACGATTCTGGATTACGGGGTCGTGGGGCGTCTGACGCCGGATGAAGTGCGGCGATACTCGCGCCTGCTGTTTGGCCTGCTGGGTTTTGAGGGCGAGGTCGATATGGCTGAGCTGTTTCGCGAGGCCGGATTTGTCGGCGGGGATGCTGCCACACTGGAGCAGCTATCGCGTTATGTGCTGACCGATCAGCTCAATCGCGAGCATCCGGTGCAGGCACTGCAATCCTTGCAAGAGGCCCTGCGCGCCCAGCGTATCCAGATTCCCGACTCGTACATCGGTATTTCCCGGGTGCTGATTACTCTGGGTGGCTTGATGATGGCTTATGGCGTGCCGTTTGACTGGACGCCGCCGGAGCGGCGCCCGTAGTGTGATTCAGCGCAGCAGTTGGGCCCAGAGGTCGTGCTCGTCACTGTCGCTGACGCGGGCGCTGACACGCTGCCCCGGGCGCAGTCCGGTCTCGCCGTCCAGATAGACCAGCCCGTCGATTTCCGGTGCATCGGCCTGTGAGCGACCGACGGCGCCGTCTTCGGTCACCTCATCAATCAGCACCTCGATGTCCCGGCCCACCTTGCGTGCCAGACGTCGCTGGCTGATGCGTGCCTGCACATTCATGAAGCGTTCCTGGCGCTCGGCCGCCACCTCTTCGGGGACATGATCGGGCAGGGCGTTGGCGGGCGCGCCGTCCACCGGCGAATAGGTGAAACAGCCGACCCGGTCCAGTTCGGCTTCTTCCAGCCAGTCCAGCAGCATTTCGAAATCGTCGTCGGTTTCACCGGGGAAGCCGGTGATAAAGGTGCTGCGCAGGGTGATGTCCGGGCAGATTTCGCGCCAGCGGCGAATGCGCTCCAGCGTGTTCTCGGCATGGGCCGGGCGCTTCATGGCCTTGAGCACGCGCGGGCTGGCGTGCTGGAAGGGGATATCCAGGTACGGCAGGATATGGCCCTCGGCCATCAGGGGAATGACGTCGTCCACATGGGGGTAGGGGTACACATAGTGCAGGCGTACCCAGACGCCCATTTGCCCCAGTGCCTGGCACAGCTCCAGCATGCGCGCCTTGACCGGCATGCCCTGCCAGAAGCCGGTGCGGTATTTCAGGTCCACACCGTAGGCGCTGGTGTCCTGGGAAATCACCAGCAGTTCCTGCACGCCTGCCTTCACCAGCCGCTCGGCTTCATCCAGCACATCGCCCACCGGGCGGCTGACGAGTTTGCCGCGCATGCTCGGGATGATGCAGAAGCTGCAACTGTGATTGCAGCCCTCGGAAATTTTCAGGTACGCGTAGTGACGCGGCGTCAGACGGATGCCCTGCGGCGGCACCAGGTCCACAAACGGGTTGTGATCGGCCCGCAGCGGCACCACCTGATGGACCGCGCTGACCACCTGCTCGTATTGCTGTGGGCCGGTGACGGACAGCACCTGCGGATGCACCTTGCGAATGGCGTCTTCCTCGACGCCCATGCAGCCGGTGACGATCACCTTGCCGTTTTCGCTGATGGCTTCGCCAATGGCCTCCAGGGATTCCGCCTTGGCGGCGTCAATAAAGCCACAGGTATTGACCACGACCACGTCGGCGTCGTCATAGGTGGGCACCACCTCGTAACCCTCGGTGCGCAGCTGGGTCAGGATGCGCTCGGAATCCACCAGCGCCTTCGGGCAGCCCAGGCTGATAAAGCCGACTTTGCCGGGGGGCGGGTGACCGGGGGCCTTGGTTTCGGGGGGGCTGCTGTGGCTG
>ERZ869909.1016-NODE-1016-length-25354-cov-4.141116_pt1 | contig 25354 bp, 23 predicted proteins | sample MGYA00520892_ERZ869909 | MGnify/ENA primary metagenome ERZ869909 (study PRJEB32215, sample SAMEA104723947) | bioreactor metagenome | biome: bioreactor; feature: anaerobic bioreactor; material: water | place: China | collected 2015-03-12 ... | reverse complement strand
AGCATGGCGGGTTACGCCTTCGCGAAGCTGCCCTTCCGGGGCCAGAAGCCGCTGTTCTGGGTGCACATCATGGCGGTGATGCTGCCCGGCGAGGCGATCCTGGTGCCGCTCTTCATAATCGTCACCCGCCTGGGCATGGTCGACTCGTACCAGGGCCTCATCCTGCCGCTGCTGGCGGCTCCGTTCGGAGTGTTCCTGATGAAGCAGTTCATCCAGACCCTCCCCTCCGAGCTGCTCGACTCGGCCCGTGTGGATGGCGCCAACGAATGGCAGGTGTTCAGCAGGATCGTGCTGCCGATGGTACGGCCCGGCATGGCGTTCCTGGGAATCATCACCTTCGTAAACATGTGGAACCTGTTCATCTGGCCGCTCGTGGCCACCCGCTCGGCGGACATGCGAACGCTACAGGTGGGCCTCGTGCTCATCAGGGACGAGGAACCGCTCTTCTACGGCCTGCACATGGCCGGCGCCACGCTGGCGGCGATCCCGATCGTCATCGTGTTCTTCGCGTTCCAGCGCTACTTCCTGCGTGGAATCACCGTGGGAGCGCTGAAGGGCTAGGAGCGGCTCGGCCTAGGCAGCCGGGGTGTAGCCGCGCCGGGCGCTGGCGCCCATACCGCCGGCCCAGCCGGCCACCGCACCGAGCAGCACCAGGGCGAGCGCTCCCCACAGCATGGTCCTGGTCAGGGCAGCCTGAGCCTGTTCGGCAGCCCTTGTGAGCTCAGCCTGCAGTTCCTCGACCCGCTGCTGCGCCACAGCGTAGTTCTCTTCCCAGGAAGAAACGACTTCCTCGGCCTCGGCAGCTGTCAGGTCGGTCTCATCGGTCAGCAGTTCCACGACTGCTGCGCGGTTGTCCGGACTGAAGAGCTCATCGTCACCCGAGAACGCGTCCTGGACCAGCTGCTGGACCTGAATGTCGGCCAGGGCAGGGTTCGTTTCGACAGCGTCCGTCCCCTCGAGCAGCAGGTTTCTCAGTTGCTCCTGGATGTTCGCGCCACTCACATCGAGCTGCCCGGTGGCGTCTTCCAGCCCTTGGCTGACCGCAGGAGCCATCGCCCCGATACCCTGGGCCGCCAGGTTGAGGCCAGACCCGAGCACGCTGCCAACGCTGCCCAGCACCGTGCCCAGGGCCGAGGTAAGGAGCCACGCGCTGGCCAGGATCATCACTGCCCATGTCAGCAGGCCATGCATGAAACCGCGGCCATGCCGGTAGGGCCCAGCCAGGCGACCTGCGACGTAGCCGCCGAAGGCATAGACGATCAGGTTGATGATGATCATCGACCAGCCCAGCCCGGCGCCGATGCCCTCGAACGGCGCGCTGTCCCCGGTCAGGTCGATGCTGTTGATGCCGATCCCGAAAGCCAGCATGTTGAGAATCGCCATGAGCACGAACGCCAGTACTACGCCTGCGAACACCGCTGGCCAGGAGACGCTTCGCCGCACCGGTACCGCTCCCGCAACTGCGGGCTCCGCCTGCCTGGTACGCTTTGATGTTTCCATCTCTATCCTCCAGTAAATCGTCATCCGTGAAATCCGGCGATGATGCTCCCGGATGCCTGGAGATTAGCAGCTGGTACACGGTGCGAGTTGTGGGCCTGAGTGCTATCTGAGAGCGGCCTGTGAGCCTGCCGGCGCACCCCCCGCCCCGGTCAGCGGAACGTGACCGTCGGCCGGATCAGTCCGAGCTGCCAACCTCGATCCCGGCGCTGCCCGTGCAGCGGTCACGTTCGTTGTCGTCTCCGAAATGCACGTCCAGCGGGTCGAAGACGCTCAGGTCCTCGTGCTCGATCATCAGCGCGCAGTTGGCGCTGCCGTCGATGAAGACGTTGTCGAGCATCTTGCCGCGCGTGTCCGTCCCGATCTCCACGAAGTAGAGGCTGCCCGTGTAGACGTCGGAGCGGCCGCCCCAGAGGATCTCGACGTTCTGGAGAATCGCAGCCGAATTGCTGATGGTGACGCCGTTCCACGAGCCGCGCTCCTCGTTCAGTCCCGTCAGGACGACCGGGTTGTCCGGTGTGCCGCCGAGTCCGACGGCCGAGCCGTCGTACACGTACAGTTCGGAGTCCCCATCGAAGACCAGCCTCGTGCCCTCCTCCACAACCAGCGTCGTTCCGTCCGCCGCCGTGATGCTCGCGGGGTAGTCACTCTCGCTGGACGAGGCGAAGTAGGGCGCATTCAGGTTCAGCCAGATGTGATTCGCGGCCGTGTCGCTGATGTGACCACCGGCGTAGACGAACGGCTTGCCGTTCACGGCACCGTGGTTCGCGCCCAGGTAATCAGTTTCGGCGTCGAGCCTCAGGATCTGGGTGGCGTGCGCGGTCACGCCGTACTCGCGGTTGCCGAAGAACGCGTTGGCCGAGAACTCCCCGAGCGTCAGGTCGTGCGCACTCAGTCCGCTGGCGTAGGATCCTGACACGGTTGTGTTCAGGATGTGCACGGGCTCTCCACCCGGGTACATGCCGGCGATCGCGCCCTTGCAGGCCGTGCCGGAGGGAGCCCAGGCTTTCCCGGCCGAGCGCATGTCGACATGCTCGAGCCTGCTCTCGCGGCTCTCCTGGAAACAGACGCCATGCCAGTAACCGTCCAGAGCCTGTTCACCCTCGAAGGTGATCCTCGAGTCCGCTGTGCCCAGCGCCGTTATGCTTCCGCCCGCGCGGACATAAAGCATCGCGTTCACGCCGAAGCGCACGACCGTGCCCGGTTCCACCCGGAGATCGCTTGTCACCCTGTAGTTCGCGACGTCGCCTCCGGGGAAGTAGTAGTCACAAGCCTCCGGGCCGTTGGAGAGCACCGTCGGCACGCTCACGTCGCCCGTGATGGTCTCGCGGCACTCGGTCGGCGGCGGCGGGTCGCCAGGGCCCGGGTCCCCGTTACCTGGCGCGGCGTTGCCACCGCACGCGGCGAGCAGGGCGACGGTTGTCAACAGTGAGACTGTGCTGGCTAGTGTCCTCATGGGCTACAGGCTGCCACTCCGGAGCGAATAACGAGCGTAGCCGGCGCCACGGAGTCAAGGGGCCGGGTCTGGTACAGCGAATGTTGCCGGTGGCAGCTACAATAGATGTGAGGGAGGCGCACTTTGCCTGCAACCCGAGTCAATCCCGGCAGCGTCACCACCATCCGCGGCGGAGTCGTGGAGGTGCGCTTTCGCGACGCGGCACCCGGACTGAACGAGATGATCCACGCCGGGCCCGACGCCTCCGTGCGGTTGGAGGTGGTGGAGCAGGTCGACAGCAGGACCGTGCGCTGCCTGGCCTTCAACTCCACCAGTGGCCTCGCCCGGGGGCATGAAGCCGTCGCGACGGGCGGCAAGCTCATGATTCCTGTGGGCGAGGGCCTTCTGGGCCGTGTCTTCGACGTGTTCGGCGAGGCGATCGACGGCCGCGGCGACGTCCCGACAGACCGCTCGAGTGAAATGTTGCGGCCGCCCGTGAAGCTGGCAGACCGCTCGGTTCACTCCGAGATCCTGGCCACAGGCATCAAGGCGCTGGACCTGCTGGCCCCGATCGAGCGCGGCGGCAAGGCCGGGCTGTTCGGGGGTGCGGGGGTCGGAAAGACCGTCCTGATAACCGAACTGATCCGCAACATGGCCACGCACCATCACGGCGTCAGCATCTTCTGCGGCATCGGTGAACGCTCCCGCGAAGCCGAAGAGCTGGTGCGCGAGGTCGAGGAGTCCGGCACCCTGAAGGACACGGTGCTGGTGTTCGGCCAGATGAGCGAGCCGCCGGGCGCACGCTTCCGGGTTCCCCATACGGCCAGCACGATGGCCGAGTACTTCCGGGACGAGGCAGGCAGGGACGTCCTGCTGCTGATGGACAACGTCTTCCGTTTCGTCCAGGCAGGCTCGGAGGTTTCGGGACTGATGGGCCGCCTGTCATCGCGCATGGGTTACCAGCCGACCATGGCGAGCGAGCTCGGCGAGCTCCAGGAACGCATCACCAGCACGCACGGTGCCGCCATCACTTCGGTGCAGGCGGTCTACGTACCGGCTGACGACTTCACGGACCCGGCCGTGGTTCACATCTTCGGTCATCTCTCGGCGTCCGTGGTGCTGTCGAGGCAGCGTGCCAGCCAGGGGTTCTACCCGGCGGTCGACCCGCTTGCCTCGACCTCCTCCCTGCTGTCACCCGAGGTCGCGGGCGAGCGTCACGCCCGGCTGGCACGCCAGATTCGCTCGACACTCGCGACTTACGAGGACCTGAAGGACATCATCGCCATGCTCGGGTTCGAGGAGCTGTCCGAGGATGACCAGCGCGTTGTTTCGAGGGCAAGGCGCCTTGAGCGCTACCTGACGCAGCCGTTCCAGGTGACCGGTGCTTTCACGGGCCAGGAGGGCAAGACGGTCGCGCTGGAAGACGCCCTTGACGATGCCGAGCGGATCCTGAACGATGAACTTGCCGACGTGCCCGAAGGCGAACTCTACATGATCGGCACACTGGCGGAGGCGGGGCTGTGAACCTGCTCCTGTCCGTGCCCACCGGAGTGCTGGCTGACACTGCCGTGCTGAGGGTCGCTGCCGAGGCTGACTTCGGATCGTTCGTGCTGCTGCCGCGGCACGCCGACACGGCCGCGGTGCTCGTGCCGGGCCTGCTCGCCTGGCATCTTGAGGACGGACAGGAGGTGTTCGCGGCGGTCGATCACGGCATCCTCGTCAAGGCTGGAGACCGGGTGCGCGTGGCCGCGCAGCGGGCGATCGTGACAGGCGAGCTCGGGAAGGCCGAGGCTGCGGTCCGGGACAGGTTCCTGGTCCGCAGCGAACAGCAGAAGCGCGCCCGCAGCGCCCTGATCGGCCTCGAGTCCGAGATACTCAGGCGGGTCTCGGAGTTGGGGGGCTGACATGGGTGAGCACAGGGACCACAAGGACGATGAAGGGGCCGAAGACCTGATCGAGGTGGTCGGACGGAAGGAGGCCCGCAAGCAGCGGGCCCGCCGGGAAGGACGGCGCGGCCTGGCCCATGGTCTGGGCACGTTCGGCATGGTCGGCTGGTCCGTGGCCATGCCGACCATAGGCGGAATCGCGCTCGGGGTCTGGATAGACGGGCGCAGCGGCAGTCCATACTCATGGACGCTGATGCTGATGTTCCTTGGCCTGATCCTGGGCCTCGTTAACGCCTGGTACTGGGTGAGCAGGGAGAGCGACCGTGACTGAGGCCGGGACTTGCCAGCCGTGAACGACGCGCTCGTCATCGTGGCGTCATTCCTCGGCGGCGCCGTCCTTGGGGCCGCCTGGCTGCTGGGGCTGTGGTGGACGGTGCGGCAGGTGGCAGCCACGGGCAACCGCGGACTGCTGGCCGGCAGCTTCCTCGTGCGTGCGGGCCTGCTCCTGCTGGGGTTCTACGGCACCCTCCAGCTCGGTCCATGGAGCCTTCTGGCCGCGCTCGCAGGCTTCCTCATTACACGCATGATCGTTACCGGAATCGTCCGCGGTGGAGGTGGCACACAAGATGACACTGTCGCCTGACGAGATCATTTACTTCACCGTCGGTCCGTTCAACGTGAGCGCCACGCTGGTGTTCACGTGGGTGGTGATGCTGGTGCTGGTCGTCGCTTCATGGCTGGTGACGCGGAACATGCGGGCAAGCGCGCCCTTCACGCGCGGTCAACACGTGCTGGAGGCACTCGTCGCGTTCCTGCTCAAGGAAATCCAGGATGTGACGCAGCACGACGCGAGGCCTTACCTGCCGTTCGTCGGCACGCTCTTCCTGTTCATCGTCACCTCGAACGTCCTGGGGATCATCCCCGGGTTTCACCAGCCGGCCGGCTCGCTCATGACGACAGCCGCTCTCGCCGTCGCCGTGTTCTTCGCCGTGCCTGCCTTCGGAATCAGGCGGGTCGGCCTGGGCCGCTACCTCAGGAGCTACGTGGAGCCGAGTCCGCTCATGCTCCCTTTCACGATCATCGGCGAGGTTTCACGCACGCTCTCACTCGCCATCCGTCTGTTCGGCAACGTGATGAGCGGCAGCGTCATCGTAGTCGTGCTGCTGTCGATCACTCCACTGCTCTTCCCGGTCGTCATGCAGGCTTTCGGCCTGCTCATCGGCGTGCTGCAGGGCTACATCTTCGCGATCCTGGCGATCGTCTACATCGCCTCGGCCACCACGATCGACTCGGCAAGGCTTGAGGCCGAGCCCAAGTCAACCAGTTCTCAGAAGGAGGCACCACATGAGTGAGCTTGTACTGATCGGCATAGTCTCGGTATTCACGGCGGGAATCACGGTCGCCATCGGTTCGATCTCGAACGCGCTCGGACAGGGTCGCGCCCTGGCCCAGGCGCTGCAGAGCATCGCGCAGCAGCCGGATGAGTCGAACTCGATCACCCGCACCCTGTTCGTCGGCCTTGCGATGATCGAGTCGACCGCCATCTACTGCTTCGTCATCGCCCTCATCCTGATCTTCGCGAACCCGTTCTGGAGCGCGGTATCGGGCGGCTGATCCTGATATGACCTTCGACTGGTTCACCTTCATCGCCCAGCTCGTCAACTTCGGGCTCCTGCTGGCACTGCTGCGCATATTTCTGTACCGGCCGGTGCTCAACATGATGGACCAGCGCGAGGAGCGCCTGGCCACCGCCTGGAGCGAGGCCGAGAACGCCCGGGCAGAAGCGCACGCGCAGTCCAAGCGCATCGACGCTGAGGTCGCTGATCTCAAGGAGCGGCGTCGCACAAGGCTCGCTGAGATTGAGTCCGAGGCACGCGAACTGCTTGAGAGGCGCATGGCCGAGATCGAGGCCGAGGCGGGTTCAAGCCGGGCGAGACAGCTGGCCGCGCTCGAGGAAGGCAGGGAACGCACGGTGCAGCGCCTGCGCCATCGGACCGCAGTGCTGTTGCTGGCCGAGTTGCGCAGCAGCCTTGCCGACCTCGCAGGCGACGGCCTGGAGGAACACGCCGTCCGAGTCTTCCAGGGCAGACTGCGCGAACTTCCCGAAGTGCACCTTCGTGACCTCCGGAAGGCGGCCCGCGACGCTCCGGTCGAACTCACGAGCGCTGCCCGGCTCACGGAGCAGCAACAACAGGAACTGACCCGCGTCGTTCAGGAAGTCATCGGAGCGGAAGCCCGACTCCGCTTCAGTGTCGATCAGGACCTGCTCTTCGGAACCGAACTAAAGGCCGGGCCGATGCTGGTCGCGGTCTCGGGCCGGCAGCGGCTCGAGTCGCTTGATGCCGAGTTCTCAAGGACACTGGCCGGCCTGGCGAAGGGAGCGCCTGGTGCAGCGGGCTGAGTCCGACGAGCTGGAACGGAACCTGCTGAGCGGCCTGGACGAGCTGGACGCCGCGCGTCAGCGCGTCGGCGACACGCTCGGCTTCGGCGAGGTTGGCACGGTCGAGTTCAGAGGCAGCGGCGTCACGCTGGTCCGTGACCTGCCGGGAGTGGCCGTGGACGAGGTCGTGACGTTCGAAGGCGGCAGCCGCGGCGTCGCCGCCGACCTGGGCAAGGAGCTGGTCGGCGTGACGCTGCTCGAAGGTTCGGACGACGTCCGGGCGGGCTCGAGGGTGACCAGGACCGGCAAGGTGCTGGACGTGCCCGTCGGTGAAAGCCTGCTCGGCCGGGTGATCGATCCGCTCGGAGTGCCACTTGACGGAGCAGGCACGCCCGCGACGTCAGAGCGCCTGCCGATCGAGCGACCCGCCACCCCGATATTTGAACGCGATCCGGTGAGCCGTCCTCTGCAGACCGGAATCAAGGTGATCGACGCGCTCTTCCCCATCGGCCGCGGCCAGCGTGAACTGATCATCGGCGACAGGCAGACGGGCAAGTCAAGCGTTGCGCTCGCGGCTATCCTGGCCCAGCGCGGTACCGGGGTGCGCTGCGTCTACTGCAGCATCGGTCAGCGGGGCTCGCAGGTCGCCCGAACCATCCACACCCTGAAGACTCACGGAGCCCTGGACTACACCACCGTGGTGGTGGCCGGATCGGAGGACACGCCCGGCCTCCGGCAGATCGCGCCCTTCGCGGCGACCAGTATCGGCGAGTCGATGATGGAAGCGGGTCATGACGTCCTGGTCATCTATGACGACCTTACCCAGCACGCGCGTGCCTACCGCGAGCTTTCGCTCCTGCTCAGGCGCCCGCCCGGACGCGAGGCCTATCCGGGCGACATCTTCTACCTGCACGCGCGGCTGCTGGAACGCGCCACTCAGCTTTCCGCGGCGCACGGCGGCGGCTCGCTCACGGCGTTGCCGGTGATCGAGACGCAGGAGCGCAACCTGTCGGCGTACGTGCCCACCAACCTGATATCGATCACGGACGGGCAGATCGTCCTGTCTCCCGAGCTGATGGCGCGTGGCGTCCTGCCGGCGGTCGACATCGGCCTGTCCGTCTCGCGGGTGGGCGGAAAGGCCCAGCTGCCCGCGCTGCGTGGTGTGGCCGGCCGGCTCCGCCTGGCTTACGCGCAGTTCGAGGAGCTCGAACGCTTCTCGCGCTTCGGCGCCGACGTCGACCAGGCCACGAGGCAGACGCTGCTCCGCGGCCGCCGCGTGCGCGCGTCGTTCCGGCAGGGACCGCTTGACACCGTGCCGGTCGGGGAGCAGTTCGCGGTGCTGCTTGCCGTAAGCGAGGGCATCCTGGACGATGTCGCCTCTGCCGACCTGCCGGCCGCTGAGCAGGCGATCAGGGAACTCACCCGCTCCAGACACAAGGACCTGTTCGCTGATGTCGGGTCCGGTGAAGAGCCCGGTGCGGGGCCCAGACAGGCGCTGCTGGACACGATCCGTGAGGCGATAGCGTGAGCAGCATCGTCGCCACGCGGCGTCGTTTGGAAAGTGCCGAGACGCTCCAGGGCGTGGTCACTACCATGAAGACGCTGTCAGCCGTCCGGATCAACCAGTACCGGCGCGCAGTCACCGCCCTACAGGAGTCGAACCGCACGCTGGAGCTCGCCGTCCAGGCCCTGCTCTCCATCAACTCGGCCCCGCTGTCCCTCGTGCAGAGCTCCCCGGACAGCAGCGTCGCTGCCGTCGTACTCGGTTCCGACCGCGGGCTCTGCGGGCCGTTCAACGAACGCATCGCCCGGCACGTGGCCGGCCTGCTCGACATGCGCACGCCGGCCGGACAGACCGCCAGCGTCCTGGCTGTCGGCCGCCGGCTCCATTCACGGCTGAGTACCGCCGGCCATGTCCCTGACACACAGGTGCAGCCACCGGCCAACGTCGAATCGATCGATGACACGGTGTCCGAAGTGCTCGGCCACCTTGACCGCTGGCGGGAAGCCGGTCGAGCCGAACGCCTCTACCTTGCGTACAACCGGCCCACTCGCGGGGCCAGCTACGAGCCGATGGTGCTGCGCATCCTGCCGGTTGACGGCAGATGGATCGAACGACTCAGGTCAAGGGACTGGCCCTCCAGGCGGCTGCCGATCGCCCTTGGAGAACCCGGGCAGCTGCTGCGGGGCCTGGTCAGGCACTTCATCGCGCACTCGCTGGTCCAGGCGTTCGCCGCCTCCCAGGCGAGCGAGAACGCGGCCCGACTGGCCGCCATGGACGCCGCCGAGCGCAACATCGAGGAACGACTCACGGCGCTGCGCGCCACCTATCGGCAGGCGAACCAGAACGCTGTGACTGCGGAGCTGCTGGACGTCCAGGCGGCGTTCGCGGCGGCTTCGAAGGAGTAGCGGGCCACTCCCGTTCGGCCGCCAGAGTGATTCAGGTAACTTGGTCCACGCTCGACTTGCCCTCAACGAGTAGAAACGGTACATAATTTATCCGCATGCCGAGGAGCAGGCACTGTATGAAGGCTCATGAGTTTGAATCAGAGTTTGATGATGACGCTTGGCACTCACGTTGTAAACTCACGCGCATGAACGGGTACGAGGCTGAAGCAAGGCACCTGAGCGAACTCGTGAAGCTAAGGCGAGCCCGTGACCGTATCGACAGGGAGTACGCCCTGCCCCTCAACGTCGAGGAACTCGCACGCGGCGCAGGCATGTCCGCGGGCCATTTCAGCCGGCAGTTCCGGCAAGCCTATGGCGAGTCGCCGTACTCGTACCTGATGACCAGGCGCATCGAACGGGCGAAGGCGCTCCTCCGGCGCGGCGACCTGAGCGTGACGGACGTGTGCTTCGAAGTCGGCTGCTCTTCGCTCGGCACGTTCAGCACTCGTTTCGCCGAGCTGGTGGGTGTCCCTCCCAGCGTGTATCGCCTTGATCTCGCGCAGGAGGCTGCCGGCATGCCGGCCTGTTTGGCCAAGCAGGTAACGAGGCCGGTCAGGAATCAAGAAGCGCGCAAGGCCGCCACGGCTCTATAGTTGCATCCATGAACATAACCATCCAGAACTCGTTCCTGCCGCACGATGACCCCGAAGCCTCCCTCGCTTTCTACCGAGACCTGCTCGGGTTCGAAGTCCGCAACGACGTCGGTTACGAGGGCATGCGCTGGATCACGGTCGGGCCGACCGGCCAGCCTGACACCTCGATCGTCCTCAACCCGGTGGGTGCGGACCCGGGTGTCACCGACGATGAGCAGCGCGTGATCCGCGAGATGATGGCGAAAGGAACCTTCGGCGGAATCGTGCTCGCAACCGAAGACCTTGACTCCGTTTTCGATAAACTGCAGGCCGGCAATGCCGAGATCGTGCAGGAACCGACTGACCAACCCTACGGAGTCCGTGACTGCGCGATCCGCGACCCCGCGGGCAACATGATCCGCATCCAGGAGAAGAACTGACCCGTCAGCGTTTACATTGGGTAGTTGCAGATTCGGCGGAGGCCACACCTGGTGGCCCCGCCTTCATGATGGAGGCGAGAACATGGCGAAGCAGAGCGGACACGCAGCCGACCAGCACGACATGATCCGGGTGATCGGAGCCCGCGAGAACAACCTCAGGAACGTAAGCGTCGAGATACCCAAGCGTCGCCTGACCGTGTTCACCGGAGTATCCGGGTCAGGCAAGAGCTCGCTGGTGTTCGACACGATCGCGGCCGAGTCGCGGCGCATGATCAACGAGACCTTCAGCGCCTTCGTTCAGGGCTTCATGCCAACCCTGGCCCGGCCGGAGGTCGACGCACTGGCGGGACTCACCACCGCCATAATCATCGACCAGGAGCGCATGGGCGCCAATCCCCGCTCGACCGTGGGTACGGCAACGGACACGAACGCGATGCTTCGCATCCTGTTCAGCCGCCTCGGCGAGCCTCACATCGGCTCTCCCAACGCGTTCTCGTTCAACGTGCCTACGGTCCGGGCAGCCGGCGCGATCACGGTCGAGCGCGGCGACAGGAAGACTGTCAGGGCTGACTTCACCCAGCTGGGCGGCATGTGCCCGCGCTGCGAGGGAATCGGCCAGGTGAACGACATCGACCTGGCGCAGCTGTTCGACGACACCAAATCGCTCAACGAAGGCGCCATCACCGTGCCCGGCTACACCGCGGACGGCTGGTACGTGAAACTCTTCAGCGCGTCCGGTTTCATGGACCCGGACAAGCCGATTCGCGACTACACGGAGCAGGAGCGGCACGACTTCCTGTACAGGGAACAGACGAAGGTCAGGATGGACGGCGCGAACATGACCTATGAGGGACTGGTGCCCAAGATCCAGAAGTCGATGCTGAGCAAGGACAGGGAAGCCATGCAGCCGCACATCCGGGCCTTCGTGGACCGGGCCGTGACGTTCACCACCTGCCCCGAGTGCGACGGCACCCGCCTGGCTCCCAGTGCGCGGTCTTCGAAGATCAAAGGCGTCAGCATCGCGGACGCCTGCCGCATGCAGATCAGTGAGCTCGCTGAGTGGATCGCGGGGCTCGACGAGCCTTCAGTCGCGCCCCTCCTCAAGAACCTGCGGCACACGCTTGATTCCTTCACGGAGATCGGCCTGGGCTACCTCTCGCTTGAACGGCCGGCCGGCACCATGTCAGGCGGCGAGGCACAGCGGACGAAGATGATCCGGCACCTCGGCTCTCCCCTGACCGACGTCACCTACGTGTTCGACGAGCCCACGATCGGACTGCACCCGCACGATATCGGCCGCATGAACGAGCTGCTGCAGCAGCTGCGCGACAAGGGCAACACCGTGCTGGTCGTCGAGCACAAGCCCGAGGTCATCGTTATCGCCGACCACGTGGTGGATCTCGGCCCTCATGCCGGTTCGGCCGGCGGCGAGATCGTCTTCGAAGGCAGCGTGGCTGACCTGCGCAAGAGCGGGACGCTGACCGGCAGGCACATGGACGACCGGGCACAGCTCAAGTCGGAAGTGCGCGCTGCAACCGAACAGCTCGAGGTCAGAGGGGCGAGCACCCACAACCTTAAGGACGTTGATGTCGACATCCCCCTCGGTGTGCTGACCGTGCTCACCGGGGTGGCGGGCTCGGGCAAGAGCTCGCTTGTGAACGGTTCGATAACTGGGCGCGACGGCGTGGTCGTGATCGACCAGACCGCGATCCGCGGCTCACGCCGCAGCAACCCCGCGACCTACACAGGCCTGCTTGATCCGATCCGCAAGGCGTTCGCCAAGGCAAACGGGGTGAAGCCCGCCCTGTTCAGCGCCAACTCGGAGGGTGCATGCCCGGCATGCAACGGTGCCGGCGTCATCTTTACAGACCTGGGGCCGATGGCCACCGTCGAGTCGACCTGCGAGGAGTGCGGCGGCAAGCGCTTCCAGGCGGCCGTGCTGGAGTACAGGCTGAACGGCCGGGACATCAGCGAGGTACTCGCCATGCCGGTCGACGAGGCAACCGGCTTCTTTGCGGCTGGCGACTCAAGAGTGCCGGCAGCCCATAGGATCCTCACGCGCCTGTCCGACGTCGGCCTCGGCTACGTGAGCCTTGGCCAACCGCTCACGACGCTGTCAGGCGGCGAACGCCAGCGCCTGAAGCTGGCGGTCCAGATGGCGGACAAGGGGGGCATCTACGTGCTGGACGAGCCAACCACCGGCCTGCACCTGGCGGACGTCGAGCAGCTGCTCGGCCTGCTCGACCGCCTGGTCGATTCCGGCAAGTCGGTGATCGTGATCGAGCATCATCAGGCGGTCATGGCACACGCCGACTGGATCATCGATCTTGGTCCCGGCGCGGGCTCCGAAGGTGGCCGGGTCGTCTTCGAGGGCACACCGGCACAGCTCGTGGCGGACAGGTCAACGCTCACGGGTGAGCACCTGGCGTCGTACGTCGCTGTCTGACCCATTTCCGTTGATTCGCGACAGGTACTTCGTTGATTCGCGGTCCCGATTCCGTTGATACGCGGCGCGCTGTACCACCGGTTCCTGCGCCCTACTTGAACATGTCGGCCATGCTCCGCTTGAGCAGGCGGCTCGCCGCGAACACAAGCACGAGGGTGATCACGACGACGATGCTGCCAAGCGCGGACGCGGGGGCGATCCGGTGCGAGGTCAGGTACTCGAAGATGGCGATCGAAACGGTCTTCCACCTGCCGGAGAACAGCATGATGGTCACGCTCAGCTCGCCGATGAGCGTCGAGAACACGAGGATGCCGCCGGCGAGTATCCCGGGCGCGATGAGCGGCAGGGTGATTCGTCGCATCGTTCCCATCCAGCCCGACCCACAGATGGCTGATGCGGCCTCGAGCTGCGGATCGACCTGGCCGATGGCCGAGGAAATCGACCGGAAGGCGTAGGCGATGCGCCTCACGAAGTAAGCGAACACCAGGATGACGGCGGTGCCCGTGAGCACGATCGGGCCCGAGTTGAAGGTGGTCAGGTAAGCGACGCCGGTGACGATGCCCGGGAGGACGAACGGCAGCATGATGGTGAGGTCGATCAGCCAGCTGCCGGTGAAGCGTTTGCGCAGCGAGACGTAGGCAGTGATGACGCCGAAGGCCAGCGCGAGAACCGTGGCCACCGATGCGAGCGAGAGGCTGTTGATGATTGGGCTGAGCACGTCGTTGAGGATGAGGCGGTAGTTTCCGAGCCCGTACTGGACCGGAAACAGGGTGCCCGTCCACCGCTCCGCGAAGGACGAGAACAGCACGACGGCCTGCGGCAGGAGCGCAAGGGCCAACAGACCCCAGCAGTAGACGATCCCGAAGATGCGGGCCCGCCTGGATACGCTGCGGCGCGCGCCGCGCGTCGTGCCGGTGACGGTCACGAAGCGCTTCTGGCCGGAGATCCGCCGCATGATCAGGAGCACCACGAGGACCAGCAGCACGTTGACGATCGCGATCGCCGAGGCGCCGTTGAGGTTGAAGAACCCCTCTACCTGGAACAGGATCAGCGTGGGCAGGACGTAGTAGTCACCGCCCAGCACGCTGGGCACGCCGACGTTGCCGAGCGCCCTGATGAACACGGTGAGCGATCCGGACAGGATCGCGGGCAGCACGAGCGGCAGTGTGATGGTCCGCAGCATGCGCCAGCGGCCCGCACCCATGAGCGAGGCCGACTCCTCGATGTACGGGTCGGCCGCCGCGAGCGCGCCCTGCACGATCAGGAACACGAACGGGAAGTAGGCGAGCGAGAGCGCCAGGATGATTCCGAACGGGCCGAACACGCTCGGCAGCTCGATCCCGAACCAGCTGTTGAGGTAATGGGTGAATATGCCCTGGCGACCAAGCAGGATCACCCAGGAGTACGCGCCGATGAAGGGGGGCGCGATCAGGGGGATCACGGACAGTGACATCAGCAGGTTCCGGAAGGGAATCTGGATCCTTGCCACTGCGTAGGCGGCCGGCAGCGCGATGAGGGTCGCGATCACGGTGGTGCTGAGCGATACCACGAGGGAGTTAAGGAACGCCTGTTTGTACAGCGGCGAGGTGAAGAACCTGGTGAAGTTGTGGAAGGTCAGGTTCCAGATGCTGAGGTCGTCGCCCTGCCTGACGAAGCTGCTGAGCATCGTCTTGCCGATCGGGTACAGCAGGAAGAGTCCAAGTACCAGGGCCGTTATCGCGCCGACGATCCAGGGGGTCCAGTCGCGCCTGCGGGTACCGCCCGCGGACAGGCGCGTGAAGGTGGTGCCGGTCGAGTCCAGTGGTTTCATCGCCGGAACTCAGCCGTTCCCGGAGCCGAACCAGATCGCGTTGCGTGGTTCGAAACCAAGGCTGACACTGCCGCCCTCCTGCAGGTGGGGCAGGCGTTCCGGCAGTTCGACCATCACTTCACGCAGGGCATCAGGCGTCTCGACGAAGCAGCGCGTCATGCTGCCGAGGAACAGAACGCGGCGCAGGATGCCGGGGATCCCGGGCTCCCCCTCCGGCTGCAGCACCAGGTGTTCGGGCCTGACGGCGAGGACGCCGTCCATGCTGATGCCGAACTCCGCCTTCTCTTCGTCCGACAGCTGCTTCGTCCGGTCCAGTACCGCCTCGAAACCGCTTGCGAGTCGGATGCGGGCGCCTCCGCCGTCCCCGCTGAGCTGCGCGGCCGGGAAGAAGTTGATCTTTCCGATGAAGTCGGCGACGAACAGCGAGGTCGGGTCGCGGTAGATCGCCTCGGGCGTTCCGACCTGGCGCAGGTGACCCAGCTGGAACACGCCGATGCGGTCGGACACGCTCATGGCCTCCTCCTGGTCGTGCGTCACGTAGAGTGCGAGGATGCCGAGTTCACGCTGTATGCGCCTGATCTCCTCGCGCATCTGCACCCGCAGCTTGGCGTCCAGGTTCGCGAGCGGCTCGTCGAGCAGGAACATGTCTGGCTCGTACGCCAGCGCCCTGGCGATGCTGACGCGCTGCTGCTGGCCACCCGAAAGATCGGTCGGGTAGCGCGATGCAAGCCCGTCGAGCCCGAGGATGCCGAGCAGCTGATCCACCCGCCGCTTTACCTCGGAGCCCTTGAGCTTCCGGATGCGCAGTCCATACGCTGCGTTGTCGAACACCGTCAGGTGCGGGAACAGCGCGTAGCTCTGGAACACCATGCCGAGGTTGCGCTGCGCCGGAGCGAGGCCCGCAAGGTTCTTGCCCTTGAAGACGATGTCACCCCGGGTCGAGGTCTCGAGGCCGGCGATCATGCGGAGCGTGGTGGTCTTCCCGCAGCCGGACGGACCGAGCAGCGAGAAGAACTCTCCCTCCTCTACATCGATGCTTACGTTATTGACTGCGGTGACCGGTCCTTCGGCGGTCTCGAAGACCTTGGTCAGCGACCGGACTTTCAGGTCAGGCTCTGGCATCCTGGGGGGCGTCCTTTCTGATTATCAGTACGGTTCTGTCGTCGGTGAAGCTGCCGGGAGCTGATCCCTTGGTGCTGGCATGCTGCCCCGTCTTGTAGGGATCGGTACTCTCGACGGTCGCGAGATGGTTCTCCCAGTGAACGACGCGGCCGGTTTCGGCTGGCTGCCCGAAGTAGCCGTCCGAGTAAAGCTCCAGGCAGTCCAGCTCCGACAGTGGGAGGGTTAGTTCGTTGATGTATCGCTCAGGCACGTCCGTGCCGTCGAGGCAGGCGAATCCAAGCGGCGCCTGGCTGTTCCGCAGGCCCGCCAGGTAGAGGAGGCCGGAATCGGCAGTGGCGCGAACGGCTTGCGCCGGCAGCCCGGGGAACGTTCGAGTCAGCTCGGCATGGATGTCAGTCCGAAGCACCTCCCACGCCCGGTCGCCCAGCGCGCCATTGCGTTCGGGCAGCCGGTTCAGGCCGTGCACGGTGCACGTTCGTGCGATCGCGAGGCTCTCGTCCAGGTCCGTGCCTGCTGCCCGGAGGGCGGCGAACACCCTGGACCTCAGTACGGCGAGGACGCCGTCACCCTGCTGTTGGTCATGGAACATGACCGCGCCGTTGAGCCTCATGCCGCAGTCGCCGACGTGCAGGAGGCGGACGGAACCGCCGCTTATGTGGGCCAGCGCGAGCTGCGCTCCGAAGCGCACGTTTGGTTCGTCTGCGATGCGCTGGGCAAGGCCGAACCTTGCGTATGCATCATTAAAGGAGGCGTTGATCGCCTCGATTATCCCGGTGGCCGGCAGGGTTGCCAGCCCGCCCGTGTCCACGAGGCTCCTGAGGGTGTCCTCGATGATCCGGCCCGCCAGCTGTCCGCCGGACTTTCCTGCGAACCTCAGGCCGCTCTTGTCGGTCACCCCGTCGATGACGGCGAACAGGCTGTCGCCGCAGGCGACCAGCCGGTCTTCGTTAAGGTCCTGGCGCGCAGGATCCTTTGCGTGTGTAAATGATTCCAGATACATTCATTCGCTTCCAGATAGATACAGGGTAGGAAAATGCAACCCTCCGGCAGGACTTCACCGGAGGGTTGTGTTCTGCAGAGTTTCGTCAGGATTGGCCCGCTGCTGTCAGCCCGGCGTTACTGGCTGAAGACCTCGTCGAAGCGAGCCAGGTTCTCGTCGCGGGTGGACGCAGCCAGGTCGGGATCGTAGTCAAAGGTTGGGATGTCCGTCGTGGCGGCAAGGCCCTCGGGGGCGGGCGCGTCGGCACGGACCGAACGGCGCCGGTCAAGCGTCGCGATGACGTGGTTGTCCAGCGAGGTGGCCCAGTCCATGAAGACGCGGGCGGACTCGGGGTTCGGGCCGCCCTTGATGATGCCCATGGCGTCAAAGCGCAGGCCGGTGCCCTCGCTCGGGTAGACGGCTGCGACGGGCCAGCCTTCGGCGATGAGCGTGGCGATGTTGGACTCGCCGGTCACGCCGATCTCGATCTCGCCCCGGGCTACGTTCTGGAACACGAGCTGCGATGAAGTGACGAAGCTGGTGTTGCGGACGACGCCCTCGACGAGGTCCCAGTCATAAAGCTGCAGAATCTGGGCGAGCTGCGCGTAGGCGGAGCCCGAGAGCGACGGGTTGGCCATGATGATCTTGCCGGCGAACCTCGGGTCTGCCAGGTCGGCCCAGCTCGTGGGCGCTTCATCAAGCGGCAACAGGTTCGTGTTCACGATGAACGCCTGGAGCGGCTGGGAGTAACCGTAGTACCGGTTCTCGGGGTCAACGAAGACGGGATCGTACTCGTCGTGATGCGCAGCCTGGTAAGGCTCGAACAGGTCGATGATCGCCTGGAAGCTTTCGACGCTGGCGCCGAAGAACACATCCCCGCGGGGGTTGCTGGCTTCGGACTCGATGCGGGTGGTGTGCTGGCCCACTCCTGCCGAGACGACGATCACGTTGATTTCCGGATGGGCTTCGTTGAACTTTGCGACCGTGGCCTCGATCAGTTCGGACGTGCCGGCGTTGTAGAGGACAAGCTCCTGGGCCGAAGCCGAGAAGGCGAGAGCTGAGGCGGCCAGTGCGGCCAGTACCATGCGCTTCATGTAAAACCTCCGTGTTCTGCCACTCACGCTTCCTCACGAAGCCGAGTGCAGTTTTTCATTCTTCGGCACATTATCACGGCGTTAACGGCCGTGCAATCCCACTCCTGAGCACGCATCTGTGCGTGCATGAGGCTCAGAGCTTCTTGATGCGACGCTTGAAGTCGGCCACGTTCTTCCTGTTCGCTTCGTCGCCGCCCGGGCTGTTGGCGCTCTGCCAGATCGGCGGATTGATTCCGCGTGCGGCCAGTTTGCCGATTGCGTTGAGGGTGATCAGGTTGAGTGCCAACGCGTTAAGGAAGGTACTGCTTGCTCCGACCTTCTGGCTCACGGACGGCACGCTGACGAGCGCGTCACCCATCGGCACCTTGCAGTCGACGACGATGTCCACCAGGTCTGCAAGGTCGTGCCCGTCGGGGTGCCGGCTCGCGTGTCCTGCCGGCAGCTCCCGCTGCAGGTCCACGCTCGTGACGGCGATCGTCGTGCAGCCGCGCGTCCGGCCCTCCAGCGCGGACTCGATGGTCACCGCGTTGATCCCGTAAGCGTTCACGATGAGGAGCACGTCACCCTCGTTGACCTCGTACCAGTCCAGCACCGCCTTCGCGTAGCCGGGCGTGCGCTCGATGTACATGCTTCTGAACGCCCCGCCCTGGAGCATCACGCCATCGTCCAGGATCGCGTTCACCGCCATGAGGCCGCCGGCCCGGAAGAAGACCTCTTCCGCGCCCATCGCGGAGTGGCCCCCGGTGCCGAACACGTGCAGCAGCCGCCCGTCTTCTATCGTGTCCGCGACAGCGGTCGCTGCACGGTCGATGCTGTCGCGCTCTTCGGTGCGCAGCCGCTCCATCAGCGTGATCACACTGTCGAAATACCCGTCTGTGAGTTCCATCTGGCCTCCTGGGGCAGTGTATGGTCGCTTTCGGTTAGATTGCAATCGACAGCCGGCCGGAGGCGAAGCTTCGATGACGGAAACCAACTCATCGCACAGGTTCAGCGCCGGTTTCGCGAGCAGCATCATCACGCTGCCGGGTCCGGTGCAGATGTCGGGGTTCGCGGCGCGGACCGCCCCATCGGAGGGCGTGCACGATCCGCTGTACGCACGCGCGGCGGCCTTCACTGACGGTGGGAACACCGCTGTTCTCATTGTCCTGGACCTGATCGGCGCGGATCACTTGCTCACGCGACTGGTCAGGGAGAAGGTGGCAGCAATCTGCGCCGTGCCGGCCACTCAGGTCGCGGTAACTGCGACCCACACGCATGGCGGCCCGGCTGTCCTGAGCGGCGGGCAGCTCGGCGAGGCCGATCCGGCCCTGCTCGAGTCCATCGCGACGCGGGCTGCCGAGGCCGCGCGGCTGGCCCTGGACCGGCTCACACCGTGTGAAGTCCGGACCGCTCGCGGCAGCGAGGACACTGTCGCCCGCAACCGCCGCGATCCCGCCGGAGCCGTCGATCACTCGCTGGACGTGATCCGATTCGACAGCGGCGACCGGTGCCTTGGCATTGTGGTCAGCTACGCGTGCCACCCGGTTGTACTGGGTGCGGATAACCTCCAGATAACCCGGGACTATCCAGGATTCCTTGTCGACGATCTGGAAGCAGCATTTCCCGGTACTACAGTCCTCTTCCTCACTGGGGCGGCCGGCCAGCTGAACACCGGACACCGCGCCCACGACAGCTGGACCCGGGCCGCAACCCAGCGACGCAGCTTCGTGGAGGCTCGTCGGATCGGCCGGCTGCTCGCGGCCGTCGCCTCCCGGGTGGCCGCGGACGCGCGACATGGACCTGCCCGGGGCCCGGGACCGGTGCTGCTCGCTGGCTCGGCCCTCACGCTTCCACTGCAGGAAGACCCAGCGATGCCGGACATAAGGTCGCGCTGGGCGGCGGAGCTCGAACGGCTGCCCGCCGGCCATGACACGAGGCCCCTGCTCGAGGCGAGCCTGCGCTGGGCAGATGGGCTTGAGTCACTTCCGGCTCAGGCGGGCGTCGAGGTCCAGGCGCTCGGGATCTGTGGGCACGCTCTCGCCTTGTTTCCGGGCGAGGTGTTCACCGAGTACGGGCTCGCGCTCAAGGAGCGGTTCCTTGAGCGCATCACCACCGTCGGTTACGCGAACAGCGCGCCCGGCTACCTCCCGACCGACGCCGCGCTGGCCGAGGGTGGCTACGAGGTGGCCGAAGCCCACCGGTTCTACGGGCAACGGGGGCCGTTTGCTGCCGGCACGCAGGACGCGGTTGTGGGAGCGATGATCAGGTGTGTGGGGCAGGTGCTTGGATGATTCGTGAGCGCTTTCCGGGCCTCGGCGTCCGTCGTGTCAGTCCGGGATCCCGGTGTTGTGGTGGTCCAGGTTCTCGACGCCACGCTGCCAGTAACCGCTGACCATCACCCGCTCCCGGGGCAGGGACAGCTCCTCCCGGAAGTAGTTGCGCACGGGCTTCAACTCGCCGACCTCACCGGCCGCGAACACGAACCAGTCGTCGTGCGCGGGAAGCTCGACCTTTCGCACCGCCAGCTCGAGGCTGCCCGTGGCCTCCTCTGACCTGAACAGCCAGGAAACCGAGATGCCGTCCCGGGTCGCGAGGTCCTGCTTCTCGGACTCGTCCTCCACCTGCACGACCATGTGAACCTGTGCCTCCGGCGGCAGCTCTTCAGCGAACCTTCCGAACGCGGGAATCGCCGTTTCGTCACCGACCAGCAGATACCAGGCATAGTTCTCCGGCGACACGATGTTGCCACGCGGACCCATCACCCCCAGCCTGTCCCCAGGCGCGGCGGCCTCGGCCCAGTTGCTGGCGACGCCCGCACCGTGAACCACGAAGTCCAGCATGAGCTCGCCGGAATCAGGCAGCCAGCCCCGAACCGTGTAATCGCGGGAGATCGGCTTGGGGGAACCCTCGGGCACGGTCCAGCCCAGTTCAGTACGGGTCGGAATCACCAGTTCCCCGGTATCGGGCTGCGGGAACAGCACTTTTACGTGGTCGCTCACCGCCATTTGCATGAAGGGAAACCCTTCGGCGAGGTCGTCGCCCCGAAGGTAGATCCTCCGGTAATGCGGCGTCAGATCCTCGATACGGCTTACGGTGAGTATACGTCTGGCCGGCATCCCGATGCGGTTGACCTGCGTCTTCCCAGTCCTGTTCGGCCCGTACCAGGTCCGTGTGTTCGCTTCACTCATCGTCCACTCCCTCGGTTCATAAGTCGGTGGCGGCGGTTGAAACCGCACCACCCCTTAATCCCGAGTCATCTTATCTGGATTGATGTCGTGCCGGCAAGCGCCCGCAGGGGCCGTGACGTCTCCACCCCGCAAATCAGTCGGCGGGCTCAATCCTCACCGTCTCGCGGGCCATGCGCCCCGCCACCAGCCGATCGGCCAGGTCGGGCGCGACCTCGGCGAGCAACGGCAGCAGCCGCAGGTAACCGGGCACGAACACTCGGCGCTTGCGGCGCAGCATCGCCTGCAACACGGCGTGCGTGAGCGTGTCGATGTCGACCGCGCTGCGGCTCTGGTGCGGGTAGGCGCTCCCGCCCGGTGTGCCGTTCGGACCCAACGCCCGCGCGCGCAGGTTCGTTCCGCGCACCCAGTTCGCCATCACTGTCAGGACGCCGACGTCGCTGCTTCGCAGCTCGATGCGGAGCGAATCGCAGAGGCCCTGCAGGGCATGCTTCGAGGCCGCGTAGCCGCTGCGACCCGGCACACCGACGACACCCTGAACCGACGAGATCGCCACCAGCATGCCGCGATTCGCGCGCACGAACGGCAGGGCCGACAGGAACACGTTGGCAACGCCAAGCAGGTTCACCTCGAACAGGCGCTGCAGCACGCCGGTGTCCTCGAGTTCGTCGAAGCGTGCGAGCATGCCGAGGCCGGCGCTCGCGACGACCGAGTCGATCCGACCGAAGGTCTCGACCGTACGCTCCACCAAGGCGCTGCAGTCCGCACCGCGCGTGACATCGCCCGTAACCACCAGCGCCTCGCCCCCGACGCGGTGGCAGGCCTCGGCCACCGCCTCAAGCCCCGGCCCGGACCGAGCGAACAGCGCGACGCGTGCCCCCTCTGCTGCCAGGGTGCGTGCCAGCGCGGCACCGATGCCCGAAGAGGCGCCCGTTACGATGACCACCTGGCCCGAGAAGGCACCCTGCGCTCGCGACCGGGTCAAGGCGCTTCATCACCGGGGTGGGCGGCGGCAAGGCCCGGGACAGGGCCGGAGCCACCCGCGCGCGTCGTTGCCTCCGGGCTGTCCTGCGCACCGAAGGCGTGGTTCGCGGCACCGAAGACATCGTTCGGGTCGAGCGAACGCTTGAGCGCCCGCATCGCGTCGATCGATGCCTCGGTGTGCACCTGCGGCAGGAAGGCCTGACGGATCTTGCCGATGCCGTGATGGTGCGATAGCGAGCCGCCCTGCTCCAGGACGACTTCGCGCATGCGCTGCTCGATGTCGTGGAACGTCGCCACAGGATCGTCGAGTCCGCGCGCGCACAGGCCCATCGTGAAGTAGATGCACACGCCCGCCCGGTAGCTCTGGGATATCCGGAACGACAGGTACGGCCTTCCCGCCACACCGCGTTCGGCGCACATGCGGTGAAGCTCCGCCTCGACCGCGTCGGTAATGGCATGGATGCGGCTCCAGGGAGCCGAGGTCTCGAAGGTCTCGCCGAGAATGCCGATGGTGTTGAGGAAGTCGCGAATGTAGGCGATCGCGAAGGTGACTGCGTAGCCGCGGCGTCCGTTGCTCGGGCCGCCGGATAGCCCGCCCTGCGCCTTCAGCAGGCCGAACAGGCTGCGCGCCTGCTGCTGTACCTCCGCCGCCGACCCCTCCATCACAACGGTGCATGCGACCATCCGCTCAGGGTCGAAGCGCTTCACCCGGGTCAGGAAGTAGTTCGTGAGCGTCTGCGTCAGCGCCGCCCGACCGGTCTTGGCGCGGCCAAGTGACTGGCCGAGGCGGAACTCGGTGTTGTTGGTGAGGCGGATGCTCGCCGGTTTCACACCGGTCGCCTGCACCGCCTGCAGGTAGCGCACGCCGGCAGCGAAGTCGGGAAAGACGAACGAGGCGTAGCGCTGCACCTCGGGGAGCGGCCACACCTGGAGCACGGCGCGTACGACGATACCGAGGCCGCCCTCGCTGCCGAACGCGAGACGCTGCGCCTGGATCCCGGTGGCGCTGCGCGGCACGACCGGATTTGTACGCACCTCGCCTTGCGGAGTCACGAGCACGGCGTCGAGCACGACCTCCTCGATGTTGCCGTAGCGGTTCCTCTTCATGCCGCTGGCGTTGGTGGCGATCCAGCCGCCGACAGTGGAGAACTCCACGCTGTCAGGCACGTGGCCGGTGGTGAGCCCTTCGGCCTCGAGGTGCGCCTCGAGGTCCTTGCCGGTGATGCCGGATTCGACCACGACCCAGCCGTTGACGCGGTCGATCTCGAGCACGCGGTTCATCTGCCGCATGTCGACCGACACGATCATGCGCCGCTCGTCAGGCGGACAGCTCAGCGCGCCGGAGACGTTGGTACCGCCGCCGTACGGAATGAGCACTACCCCGTGCTCGTCCGCGAGGCGGACCAGCGCATGCACCTCGTCCCCGCCTTGCGGGAAGGCGACCAGGTCGACCGACCGCTGCGGGGCCACGCCGCCAAGCAACCGATAGATCTCGTCCACACTGAGCTGGCCGTGGCTGTGGATCAGCCGCGTAAGGTCGTCGTCTTCCGTCCGCAGTTCCGGCGCAGCCGCCCTGAGCGCCTCCAGGAACGGCGCGTTGCGCACCGGCGAAGGCAGCGGCCCGGGCCTTACTGACTCCTGCAACTGTTCAGGGCCGGCCGGCACGCCAAGCAAGACCTCGACGAAGGGCAGGAAGTGCGGCAGCGGAGCACCCGCGAGCGGGTAGCGCGAACCGGTCAGGCGGACGGTGCGCGCGTCGACGAACTCGAAGCGGGTGTCGTCGTAACCCCACAGGTGTGAGTAGCGCTGGCCCGGCGCCGGATCGTAGGGGCGATCGCCCGGTGCACGCTGGGACGCGGACTCAGGCGACCTGTCGGAGCTCGTCATGTCGGTTCCTCCTCGGATTGTTGGGCGCTGCGGGCGAGCTGTTCGACCGCGGCCTGTGCGTCCTGCGCCAGGCGCCGCGAGACGCTGCCCACACTCTCGCGGTCAAGGTTCTTCAGGTAATGCTCGATCGGGATAGGTGGCCCGAAGCGCACGCGCACCGGGTGGTGGCGGATCACGAGACTTCCCTTGGGAAGCGCCTGTGCAGCACCCGTGATGTGCGCCGGTACGATCGGCGCAGCGCTGGCGAGCGCCAGCAGGCCGAGGGCACTGTGGAACGGACCGAGTTTGCCGTCCAGGCTCCGGGTCCCCTCGGGAAAGAAGATGAGCGAATGACCGTTTCGGAGCACCTGTGCCGGCAGTGCGAGCGCGCGGGCGATGTTGCGGCTTTGGCGCTCGAACGGGACGCCGCCGAGCGTTGCGCTGAGGAACCACCCCACAGCGGGTCGGCGGAACCAGTAATCCGCGGCGGCAGTCGGGTGCGTCTGACGGGCGTGCGCTCCGATCGACGCCAGCAGCATGCCGGTGTCTATGTGGCTGGTGTGGTTCGCGATCACGATGAACGGGCCGCGCGCGGGCAGCTGTTCGCTCCCGTCCCAGCCAAGCTCGAGCCGCAGGCGTGCGATCACGCGAATGGCCAGCAGGCTGGCGCGGCGGGTGGCCAGCTTGTACGCCGGCGTCGTCCAGGTTGTTGCCTGAGCGGGGCTCGTCGAGCGCGTAAGCGCAAGCATCTGCTCGGCGCCGCGCCAGCTGGAGCGTGTGCCCCGTGCCGGTGGAGTGTTCTGCCGGCCGTCCTCGGCTGCCCCTTTGCCTGGCGCACCGTCCGGGCAATCGGGAAGTACCGCGTCCAGGGCGACGGGCGCCTTGCGTTGCCCGCCCATGTTCAGCAGGTAGCGCTCGATACCGGGAAGGTGTACGTCCTGGACGTAGCGTTGCCAGTCAAGGCCACGCACGTCGAAGGGCAGCACGGCCCGGTCCTCCGCCGGTGCGGCGCGCCAGGCGCGGTGCAGGTTGAACGCAAGGAACCGCGTCCTGCTCTCGGCATAGGGGCCGTAGATCGCCGCCATGTCGCGCAGCCAGGTGAGGCGCGCCCGGCGGGCGCTGAGTGCGGCGCGGCGGCCGCTGCCCATGCCGGCCCGTTCGAACAGACGGTACGCGGACTCCATCACGCGTACCGGCAGCAGTTGACGGAGCTCGATTCGGCGCAGGAAAC
>ERZ869909.1015-NODE-1015-length-25391-cov-43.903927_pt1 | contig 25391 bp, 24 predicted proteins | sample MGYA00520892_ERZ869909 | MGnify/ENA primary metagenome ERZ869909 (study PRJEB32215, sample SAMEA104723947) | bioreactor metagenome | biome: bioreactor; feature: anaerobic bioreactor; material: water | place: China | collected 2015-03-12 ... | reverse complement strand
TCGACACGGACAGCGCCGTTGCACGAGGGCGTCCAGGTGGATAGGCTTTCACCCATAGCGGATGGCTCTCTTGGTTCGGGTTCTTGACGGAACACACTGAATTTTCAAGAGGATACCATCCGCTATCTTCGTTTTCAGGCCGGCCTCATGAATAAGGCAGGATCAAGGCTATTGTGAGCTCAGCCCGGAGTTTCCGCGCTTTCGGCATCACAAACACCGGCGTGATGAACAGGGCGATGTGGTAGTGGCGGTCTGATTGAATCGATTGGCAGCCTCCCATTATCGCTAATGTCGTTAAAAATCAAATGGTTAGCGAAGCAGCTCAAAGCGTGAAATCGCATTTCCGGCACTTTTGCCTCGGATTCCGCGAAACGCGATTTTTGGCAAAAATGCCGATTTTGGCCCTGAAGCGGCCAGCGGGGCAAGGCAGCAAAACGGCAACATTTCCGGCCGATCGGCAAAAATGCCGCCAAATTCGCGAAATGACGTTTTCGGAAAAATTGCCGATTTTTACTAGCGAGCTAACGAAACTCATCCGAAAAAAGTTGCCAGCACACCATCTTGCAAGTTCAACTTTCTATGGTGATGACCAAACTTACAGCGTGCTGGAACGCTCTTCGCGGAGAGCACTAAGCCCGCACCGCGCCGGGTCAGACTCCCGGCGGCGAGCACTATAAAAGCTACTTCCATCCAATACATGCATAACGCAACCGCAGGGGTCTGACCCAAGCGGCACTCCAGCGGCCCAACAAGGCCTCTGCATTTAACTTCCTCTCTTGGCTTTTTATGTTCCAACGCCTGAAAAAACTCTACTCCCTGCTCTCCGCCGAGCAGCGCCGCAAGCTGATCGCCCTCCAAGGCCTAGTCATCATCATGGCCTTCGCCGAAGTCGCCGGCGTGGCCGCCATCGGCCCCTTTATGGCAGTAGTCGGCGATATCAGCCGCCTGGAAGGCGAGGGCATGCTCGCTCAGCTCTACCAGGCCAGCGGCATGGAAACCCCGCGCCAGTTCCTGTTCTGGCTCGGCATAGCCGTGCTGGGTGCGCTCACCGTAGCGGCACTGATTTCCATGTATGTCACCTGGCGCCTCTCGTTCTATGCCCAGCAGATCGGTGCCGAGCTCTCCACCCGGCTCTACCAGCACTATATGCAGCAGCCCTGGCTGTTTCATGCCAGCGGCAGCAGCAGCCAGCTCACAAACCGCATCGCCCAGGAAGCCACACGCGTCACCGATAATGTCATTCGCCCGCTGATGCAGATGAACGCCAAGGGCGTAATGGCGCTGGTGATGGCAACGGCAATCTTTCTCTTCAACCCGCTCGTCGCCATTGTCGGTATTGCGTTGTTTGCAGTCGCCTATCTGGTGCTATTTCGTACCGTGCGCAAGACCCTGGCCCGCAACGGCAAGGTTATTACTCGCAATAACCAGCTGCGCTTCAAGCTGATGAACGAAGGCTTTGGCGGCATCAAGGATACCCTGCTGTTGGGTCGCCAAGCGAACTTCAACCAGCGCTTTGCCGCCACCAGCCAGGCCTTTGGCCGTGCCAAGGGGGTGACTCAGGGCCTTTCCCAGGTGCCGCGCTACGCCATGGAGCTGCTGGCCTTCGGCGCTGTCATCTTCCTGGTGCTCTATCTGCTTGCGACCTACGACGGCAACCTGGGCGAGATTCTCCCGGTGCTCTCCGTTTATGCCCTGGCTGGCTTCAAGCTGCTGCCCGCTTTTCAGCAGATCTATACCAGCCTGGCCACCGTCAAAGGCAATATCGCCTCTTTCGATAGCCTGGAGGAGGACCTGGCTGCCAGCCAGGATGCGAGTGCAGGCAAGCCCGCCGCGGCTGCCGGCAAGCGCCCACCGCAGCAAGGCATTACGCTGGAGAATATCCACTTCCGCTACCCGGGCAAGGAGGAGAAGGCCCTTAACGGCCTGACCCTGCATATTCCGCGTAACCAGGTCATCGGCCTGGTAGGGGCCTCCGGCTCGGGTAAGTCCACCGCCATCGATATCCTGCTCGGCCTGATGGAGCCTCAGCAGGGCGCGCTCAAGGTGGATGGCGAAGCGTTAAGCGGCGACGCCCTGCGTGCCTGGCAGAACAGCGTCGGCTTTGTGCCCCAGGCCATCTTCCTCGCCGATGCCAGCATCCGTGAAAACATCGCCTTTGGCCTGCCGCCTGAGCAGATCGACGACGAGCGCGTGGCGCGCGCCGCCCGGATGGCGCACCTGGATGAGCTGCTTGAACGTCTGCCGGAGGGCCTCAATACCCGAGTGGGCGAGCGCGGCATCCAGCTCTCCGGCGGGCAACGCCAGCGCATCGGCATTGCGCGCGCGCTCTATGACGATGCTGAAGTGCTGGTGCTGGACGAAGCCACCAGCGCTTTGGATGGCATCACCGAAAAGCTGGTGATGGATGCTATTCACGACTTCTCCGGCAAGAAGACCATCATCATGATCGCCCACCGCCTGGCCACGGTAAAACAGTGCGATTCCATCTATCTGCTGGCCGATGGTCAGGTTGTGGATCAAGGCATCTATGGCGAGCTTACGGGACGTAATGATCAATTTCGACGTATGGCAGAGCATACTTGAATGCTAGCTGTGAGGACGCTGGTGCCTCATTTTGCAAATCTGAGCAACGGATTATGTATGAAGATGTGCTCTACGCATGATAGATCTGCTTCTAAAATTTCCTGGATTCATAGAATAACCGCAGCACTTTGGACCGCAGGGTAGAGGCAGGAGGGCCAGCGCCGGTACCCTCCCTGCTTTACCGACCAAAGTGAAGCAGAGCATGGGATACCGACAGCTGACCCAAACCCAACGATACCAGATCTATGCCCGCTATGACCTGGGCATCAGCCAGCGCCAGATCGGCAGAGAGCTGGGGCTCCACAGCAGCACGATCAGCCGTGAGCTGCGCCGGAACGCCACCTCTGGAGGCTACGATCCCGAGCAGGCCCAGTCCCTCAATGATCACCGTCGCCGCAGCGCCTGGAAGTGGACGAAGCGCTTGCCCAGCATGATCGCCGCCGTCACCGACCGGCTGCGCGAAGAGTGGAGCCCAGAGCAGATCAGCGGTTTCCTGGCGCTCTTGACCAGCGTCGGCGTCAGTCATCAGTGGATCTACGCCTTGATCTGGGATGACAAGGCCCAGGGTGGCGATCTCTGGCAGCACCTCCGCCAGCCCAAGCGGCGCAGCAAGTATCGTGCCCAGGCCAAGAGCGCAGGACTCGGCAAGATTCCGAACCGCGTGGGCATAGAGCATCGTCCGGCTGACGTTGATGACCGCCGATTCATCGGGCACTGGGAGGGTGACACCGTGATTCAGGGGCACAAGCAATCGGGCTTGGTCACATTGGTAGAGCGGCGTAGCGGCTACCTACTGGCAGCACGGCTGCCCAGGGTCTCCGCGGAGCTGACGCAAGCGGCCATGATCCGCCTGTTGAAGCCTCGCCGGGGTGCTGTGAAGACCGTCACCCTGGACTCCGGCTCGGAGTTCGCTTGTCACGTAGCCGTAGGCAAGGCGGTGACCGTAGAGACCTACTTTTGCGACCCCTACTGCTCCGGCCAGCGTGGGAGCAACGAGAACACCAATGGCCTGATAAGGCAGTACTTCCCCAAGGGGACGGACTTCCGGCAGGTCACCGATGCCGAGCTGCACAAGGTGGTCAAGAAGCTCAATGACCGCCCTCGAAAGCGACTCGGTTACCGGACACCGGCACAGGTATTCCTGGGGGAGTACTCAGGAACCCTAGACACAGCAGGTGCTGCACTTATTGCTTGAATTCAGGTTTTGAGATTGTGGAGTTCCCACTGATGCCGGTTATGAACAGTTTAAGACGGGGTGTTCGCGCGCAATATGCCGAGGGAATTAGGTCAACTTTATCATTGTGACCTGTCAGGTCAGTGGTGTTATGAAATTTTCTTGATTATTTTTATTCTAAATGAAGTGGTGCAGAGTTTTTAATAGTGCCATTAAAGTTTATTTTATATGTATTGGATAATTTTTAAGATCGGGGTGATGGGTTGTCCATATTTGTATACAACTATGCGTTACTTGCGCTTGCCGGACTGGCTGCGAGTTTTTTAAATGAAAAAACTGAAGGTAGGTCTTTGTATGTGTTTTTGCTATTTGCATTTTTGAGCTGGTTGCTGCTTTCTTCCTTGAGAGATTACACAGTTGGTGCAGACACTTTACAATATTTTCACGTTTTTAATATATATTCAAGCCTCAGCTATGAAGAAATTTTTAATGCTATTATTTTGTATATAGCTGGGGTTGAAGAGGTCAAGGATCCAGGGTACTGGTTGTTCGTTAAGCTAATCAGCTCTTTCGTTGATGATTATAGATTTTTTTTAATTGTTGTCGCCTTTATTTTTCACGGAACCCTCGTTATTTGGTTGCTCAAGTTCTCGCCAAACCCATGCATAGGGATTCTCATTTACTCTGCATTGTTCTATAGTTTTTTTGCTATCACCGGCATAAGGCAGACTTTGGCAACAGCTTTTGTCGTATTTATAGGATATTTTCTAATCGAAAATAAAAGGTTTTTTTATTTCGTTGCTTTATCTCTTTTTGCATTTCTCCTTCACAAGTCAGCACTTGTTTTCTTTCCTTTCTATATTATTTCTCGACTCAAAGTTACTCGTCTTAGATGTTTGGTTGCAATATTAGTTTTTTTTGTGGTATTTGCTTTCAGAGTTCCTGCTGCTATTTTTTTACAATCTATTAGTGGTTATGAGTATGGTGTTTATGATGGGGCGGGGACAAGAAACTTTACATTAATGTTGTTCGCCATTGTCCTTGTGATAACATGGAGGGTTAATAAAATTAAAGACTCTTTCGTAGCGCGTTCCAGCATCAATGCCATACTGCTTGCATTTCTTTTCCTTCCGCTAACGTGGGTCAATCCTTCAGCAATGCGTGTGGTTCAGTATTTTTCACTGTTTCTTATGGTAGCCTTTCCAATAATAGTAAATACTTTTAGTCATCATGAAAGGCCATTTGTTTATTTTTCTTCTTCTGCTCTTTTGTTGTTGTTTTTGGTAAATAACAATCCTTATTATTCTTTCTATTTCAATTGGCTATAGCCGATCTGCTGTTTCTTGAGCGAGTCGCGATGCATAGCATAGAGCGCGCTATAAATCGATGCGCGTGAGATTTGTAGGCCAATACCGCCCCCATGCGTCAACGTAGTTGTCACCTAAACGGATTGAGAGGTGATCAACATGCGTTACCCCGCAGAGCGTAAGGAAGCCATCCTCAAGAAGATGGCGCCGCCCATGAGCATGACCATCCCGGAACTGGCCGAGCAGGAAGGCATCACCGCGACAACCTGCCCAGCCATGACACCTTGGCCAGGGTCATGGCCCTGGTGAATGCCGAGCAGTTGCAAAGCGCATTCGCCGAGTGGATGAAGGCCTGTCACGATGTGACGGAGGGCGCGGTGGTGGCCATCGATGGCAAGACGCTGCGTGGGTCGTACTGCCGAGGGAAGGGCAAAGGGGCGATACACATGGTCAGTGCCTTCAGTGCGGCGAATGGCGTGGTGCTGGGCCAAGTCAAGACGGCGGAGAAATCCAACGAGATCACGGCGATTCCCGAGCTACTCAAGCTTCTCAATCTGCAAGGTTGCCTGGTGACGATCGATGCCATGGGATGCCAGAAGAAGATCGCCACACAGGTCCTGCAGAAGGGCGCCGATTACCTACTGTCCGTGAAGGACAATCAGCCTGCCTTGGCTGACGCCTTCGAGGCTGCGTTTCCCATGGCCAAGGTGGCCAGCCTCGAGGGTGACGCCTATGTCACGGACGAGAAGAACCGGGGCCGACAAGAGATCCGATACCATATTGTCAGCGAGGTTACTGAAGAATTTCAGGAGCTTAGCTATGAATAGCCAGGCCTGAAAACGGTGGGCGTGGTGATGAGTTTCCGCCAGGAAGGCGATGAGGTGCCAGAAGCCCCGATGATCCGCTACTACACCAGCTCTGCCGAGCTGAGCGCCAAGAAGCTCGCCGAAGCGGCCCGCCAGCATTGGTTTGTCGAGAATAAGCTCCACTGGTCCTTGGACGTGGCGCTTCGCGAGGATGCTTGCAAAATCCACCGCGGTCAGGCGGCGGAAAACCTCTCCAGGATGCGTCATATCGCCTTGAATTACCTGAAAGGGGAGACCCGTTTCAAAGGCGGCATCCGGCGAAAGCAGAAGAAAGCCGCGCTGGATGAGACCTACCTGGCGGACATTTTTGCGGTGTGACGGTTTTCATGCGTTTCCCTGCCTGTGCAGCTCTGGAGGGGGTCACTTCAATGATCACTGAGATCTCCGAGATAAAAAGCTATCAACCCCTCAATTTAGGATAGTCAATGACTAATGTTCCTGTTGCATTAATATTTTTTTCCCGCCCAGAAAATTTAAGAAAGACTTTTGAGGCAATACGTAATGCTAAACCCAAGCAGCTATTTTTAATTCAAGATGGGCCTAGAGACGATTGTTTCAGCGATACAGAAAAAATAAAAGAATGTAGAGAAATTGTTTCATCAGTTGATTGGGATTGTGAAATCTACAAGAATTATTCTGAAGTTAATCTTGGCTGTGGTGAAAGAGTTTCTAGTGGCGTTAGTTGGGCTTTTGAACATGTTGACAGGCTTGCAATTATCGAAGATGATTGCGTTCCTGGCCCGGGTTTTTTTGTTTTTTGTGAAGAGTTGCTTGAGCGTTATAAAAACGATAGTCGTGTAAATATGATTAGCGGAATGAATAATCTTGGTGTTTATGAAGGAGCTCCTGACGATTATTTCTTCGCTGAAGAAGGATCCATATGGGGTTGGGCAACATGGAAGCGAGTTTGGGATGACATAGATTTTAATCTTGACGTTCTTGACGACCCATATGTGGTAAAGCTCCTTGCCAATCGTCGGGGAAAAGATTTTGTCAAGCGGTGTTTAAAGTTTAGAGAAAGATTGTACAAGGGTGAAAAAATGTCATCTTGGTCGCTACAGCGAGCCGTCAATATGTACCTAAATAACGGACTAATAGTAGTCCCAAAATACAACATGATTCATAATGTTGGCCTTGGAGTTGGTGGTGCTAATTCAGGGAGCTCTTTGCGCACAGTGCCTCGGGCGTTGCGGAGTATATATTTTATGGAAACTTACGCAATTAAAACGCCGCTAAAACACCCTAGATACATAAGCAGAGATTTGTTTTTTGAAAGCGAAATTAAAAAGATAATGGGTAAGAAGAGCAAAGCTCAAGCACTATGCAGGCGGTGCGAGTCTTTTTTTTATCGAATTATTTTTAATGAAATTTCTTTTTCTCGACTTTTTAAAAAATACTTCTTGCGCAGTAACGGTTAATAGACGGTGCCAAATTGACAGATAAAAATGAGTTAAAGCCAAAGTTGAGGTATGTAGGCTACTATCACAGTATTGACGCAGAAGGTCATGAGCGTAAATTTCCTGTGGCCGCCATTGAGAAAATGCTATACATATCGCGAAAACTATCTGAAAAGGGTTATCCTGTTGAGATGTTTTCACTTTGTGGTAGGTCATGCGCTGGGTATTTACCTAGTAAAAAATATAAAATCTCTGAAGGGATTGATTTAAGATATGTGCCGTCACTCGGCAGAGGGAGTAAGTTGCGGAATGCTCTAGATATTTCTTTGCGTCTTCTATCGCTTTTTTTATATCTTCTTTCTGTAAAGAAAGGCGATGTTGTAATTGTTTATCATTCGCTGGGTTACTTCGGGGTGGTAAATTTGGCGAAAAAACTCCGGGGGTTTAATTTGGTTTTGGAAGTTGAAGAGATTTATGCAGATGTTGTAAATGCAAGTGTGGCAAGCAAGTTATTTGAACGTAACTTGATCAGTCTCGCTGATGGGTTTATATTCCCAACAAAGCTCCTTGATAATGTTAATTATAATAATAAGAGGCGCGTTATAATTCATGGCTCATATAGTGACAAAAAACTATCAAAAAAATCCATTACTGATGCTGCTAAAGAGGTGGTGGATGTCGTTTATGCAGGAACGCTTGATGCTAGGAAGGGGGTTGTTACATTTATTAGGTCTTCCGAGCACCTTCCTAGCTTTTATCGCCTGCATGTGCTCGGCTTTGGAAGTTATGAAGAAGTAAGTGCTGTAAAAGATGCTATTGGCGCGTCCTCCAATAACGAATCAAAAGTTATTTATCATGGTCTGATGTTAGGTGATGACTATGATTCTTTTCTGTGTAGTTGCGATATTGGTGTTAGCCCCCAAAGCTTTACCGCGAAATTTAATGACACTTCCTTCCCCTCTAAAATCTTGTCATACATATCGCATGGTTTAAAAGTTGTGTCGGTAAGAATAAGATCAATAGAAGAGTCTTACTTAAAAAATGAAATAACATTTTATGATGGCGATGACCCTAAAAGTTTGGCAGATGCAATAATTGAGGCTGGCTCTAGTTTGGGCGAAGATGGCAAGTCGATTATTGAAGAGTTAGATGAAAAATTCGAGAGTGATATTGGTCTGCTTATTTCCAGTTTTCATGATTAGCTGTGGGGGTTTCTATCCCTAACGCCCTTGTGTATGATAGCCTGCATATCGAGAAGTTCGGTATCCGATTTGCACCGCAGTAGCAGGTGTTAGCGTGCTGCCAAAAATACCCATAAAGTGCAGTCGATATGATAACCTCAGAAGGCTTCAATTTCCTAATGATCACTTATTCCGGTGTATTTAAGTTGGGGTATTTCGTTCTTAGGCTCTTGTCTTCTTAAAGTGAAAGAATTATTAAACTCCCGGTATCTTAGGGAGTAATTTCTGGGATTTTATTTATGAGAGTTCTGATTACAGGCGGGACCGGCTCCTTCGGCAAGACCATGGCCAACTACCTGCTTGAGCGCGGATGCAAGGAGGTCCGAATCCTCAGCCGCGACGAGGCGAAGCAGGAAGAGATGCGCATCGCCTACGGGCGCGCCGAGCTGAAGTTCTATATCGGGGACGTGCGCGATCGCCAATCCGTCGACAAGGCGATGCGTGGCGTTGATCTGGTCTTCCACGCTGCAGCACTCAAACAAGTGCCTTCGTGCGAGTTCTTCCCGCTGGAAGCGGTGAAGACCAATATCCTGGGTAGCCAGAACGTGATCGACTCGGCGGTGGAGGCCAACGTCAAGAGCGTGGTCTGCCTGAGCACTGACAAGGCGGTTATGCCGGTCAATGCTATGGGCATGACCAAGGCGCTGATGGAGAAGACGGCCCAGGCTGCGAGTCGCCAGCTGGGAGAGGGGGAGACCACCGTTTCCTGCGTTCGCTACGGCAATGTGATGTGCTCGCGGGGGTCGGTGATTCCGCTCTTTATCAAGCAGATCAAGGAAGGCAAGCCGCTAACCATCACCGAGGCCAGCATGACGCGCTTCATGCTCTCGCTACCGGATGCCATCGAGCTGGTCAACTTCGCCTTCGAGAATGCCCGCCAGGGCGACATCTTCATCAAGAAGGCGCCGGCCTGCACCGTCAAGCTACTTGCTGAGACCCTGCTGGAGATGTTCGGCGCCAATAACGAGTTGCGCATCATCGGCATGCGCCATGGCGAGAAGCTCTACGAAACCCTGGCCAGCCGCGAGGAGCTGCGCCGCTCCGAGGACATGGGCGACTACTACCGCGTCAGCTTCGATGACCGCGACCTCAACTATGGCAAGTACTTCACCGAGGGTGACGTGGAGGAGGCGGCGGTCGACGACTACCACTCTCACAATACCTACCAGCTCAACAAACAGGAGCTGAAGGAACTGCTGCTGACCCTCCCGGAAGTCCGCGACGCGCTCGATAGCTGATTCAACCCGCCACTCTGCCCGCCACCCCTTCAGGGAGATTCCATGAAGATCGTTATCACCGGAGCCAATGGACTGCTCGGCCGGCATGTTCATCTCTACCTGCGTGCCCAGCCCGCCTATCGCGAGGGGCTGGTGCTGCTGGATCGTCACGCCTTCCAGGATGATGCGCTTACGGCTGCCCTGGAGGGGGCCGACTGGGTGATCCACTGTGCCGGCATCAACCGCGACAGCGAAGAGCGGGTCGAGCAGGGCAACCGCGAGCTGGCCGAGCGGCTGGCCGAAGGCTTGCGCCAGGCTTCGGCAACCCCGCACCTCTTCTATGCCAATAGCATCCAGCGCGACCGGGATGTGCCCTACGGCCGTGGCAAGCAGGCCGCGCATTGCGTCTTCGCGCAATGGGCCGAGGGAAGCGGTGCGCGCTATACCGAGCTGGTGCTTCCCCATGTGTTCGGCGAGGGCGGCAAGCCCCACTATAACTCCGCACTCCACACCTTCTGCCATCAGCTAGCCGCGGGCGAGGAGCTGGCCATCAACGGAACCGGCCAGCTGGAGCTGCTGCACGCCCAGGATATCGCCCGGGCCATCACGGAAGCCTTCGAGCGCGGCCAGAGCGGCGAGCTGCGCCTGGAAGGCCGCACCATGAGCGTGGCAAGTGCCGCCGGCAAGCTGATCGACATGCATCGCAGCTACACCTCCGACGTGATCCCCGATCTGCGCGATCCCTTCGACCTGCAGCTGTTCAATACCCTGCGTTCGTTCCTCTACCCGCGTTACTACCCTAAGGCGCTGACGCTGCACAGCGACGACCGCGGTGCCCTGTTTGAGGGGGTCAAGAACCGCAACGGCGGCCAGGCGTTTCTCTCTACCACCAAGCCGGGCATCACCCGCGGCAACCACTACCACTTCAACAAGGTCGAGCGCTTCCTGGTGGTGAAGGGGCAGGCGGTGATCCGTATCCGGCGCCTGTTGGATGACCACGTGGAGGAGTTTCACGTCAGCGGCGATGCGCCGGCCTATGTGGACATGCCGACGCTGCACACCCACAGCATTACCAACACCGGTGACGAAGAGCTGCTGACGATGTTCTGGAGCCACGAGATCTTCGACCCCGAGAAACCAGACACCTACTTCGAACTGGTGCTGAACCCTGAAGCCTCCGACTGAGCGAGCCAGTTGATGAAAGTCATGACCATTCTGGGCACTCGCCCGGAGATCATTCGCCTCTCACGGGTGATGGCAGCGCTGGACCAAGTGGTCGATCACAAGATCGTCCACACCGGCCAGAACTACGACTATGAACTCAATGACGTCTTCTTCGAGGAGCTGGGCGTACGCCGGCCGGACCACTTCCTCAACGTGGATACCTCATCCCTGGGTCGCAGCCTGGGCGAGATCCTGATCAAGACGGAGCAGGTGCTGCTGGAGGAGAAGCCCGACGCCGTGCTGGTGCTGGGCGATACCAATAGCGCCATCGCCACGCTGATGGCCAAGCGCATGAAGATCCCCACCTACCACATGGAAGCCGGGAACCGCAGCTTCGACGCCAACGTGCCGGAGGAGATCAACCGCAAGCTGGTCGACCATCTGGCCGACTTCAACCTGGTTTACACCGAGCACGCCCGGCGCCATCTGATCAGCGAAGGGCTCTCGCACCGCTTTATCTACCTGACCGGCTCGCCCATGCGCGAGGTGCTGGAGCACATGCTGCCGCAGATCCAGGTATCCCCCATTCTGGAAACCCTGGGCCTGGAGGCCCGCAAGTACTTCATCGTCAGCGTGCACCGCGAGGAGAACGTGGATAGCCGCGACAACCTGCGCGAGGTGGTCGAGGCGCTGCAGGCCCTGCACCAGCACTACGGCTACCCGGTGGTGGTCTCTACCCACCCGCGCACCCGCAACCGCCTGGAGAAACTGGGGCTGGCCGGAGAGGGCGAACAGGAAGGCGGCATTCGCTTCCTCAAACCGTTCGGCTTCCTCGACTACAACCAGCTGCAGATGCAGGCCTGCTGCGCCATCTCGGACAGCGGCACCATCAGCGAAGAGGCCTCGATCCTCGGCTTCCCGGCGGTGACCCTGCGCCGTTCCATCGAACGCCCGGAAGCGCTGGATACCGGCGCCATTGCCCTCACCGGCCTTGGCAAAGAGGGACTGTTGGATGGCGTACGCATCGCCACGGCGTCGCGGGAGGTGTTCTCCGGCACCGAACGGGAAGTGCCCGAGGCCTACCAAGTGCGTAACACCTCCGAGCGCGTGGTGCGGCTGATCACTGGCACCGCCAAGCTGAGCAACTTCTGGCGTAACATGGAAGATTTTAGTCGCTATGACTGGATATGAAATGTTAGGCAGTAATAAGAGAAAAAAAATCTCAGTTCTTCAGATTAATGCTGTGTATGCTACGAAGAGCACAGGTAGAACCTGCTTGGAATTGGATAAAGAATTAACAAGGCGAGGCATTGATAGTCATACGGCTGCCTCAGCAATGCCACCTCATTACAAAAATGAGGCTTTTGAAATTGGAAGCCCTTTAGACCATAAGTTGCATGCACTGCTTTCGAGATTAACTGGCCTGCAAGGTTATTTCTCTAAAAAAGCTACTAAGGAACTCATCTCCCACATAAAAGAGCTTTCACCTAGCGTTGTTCATCTTCGTAACCTGCATGCTAATTTCATAAATTTACCATTACTGCTTGGTTTTTTGGCAAAAGAAGATATCCCGACTGTCATAACTCTTCATGACTGCTGGTTCTTCACTGGGAAGTGTACACATTATACTTCTGAAGCTTGTTACAAGTGGAAAGAAAGCTGTGGAAATTGTCCTCAGCTCCGTAAAGATAATAAGTCGTGGTTTTATGATCAAACTAGTAAAATGCTTAATGATAAGTCAGTGTTGCTAACTAATATACCTCGGCTGGGGGTGGTAGGAGTATCAGACTGGTTAACAGAACAGGCTAGAAAATCAATATTAAAAAATGCCAGCATTGTAAAAAGAATTTATAATTGGATTGACTTGGACGCTTTTCGCGACACTAAAAGCACTGCGGAATATAGAAGAAAAAATGGACTTCTCAGCAGTGATTTTGTAGTTCTTGGTGTTGCTAGTTCTTGGGGTGAGCGCAAAGGTATTAATGATTTTATTGAGTTGGCTTCAAAGTTAAAGGGCGAAGCTTTCTTTTTTATTGTGGGGAAGCTAGATAAGGGTGTCAATTTTCCTGACAATGTAATCCACATTCCTGAGATTAATTCGCCAGAAGAGTTGGCGGATGTCTACTCTTCAGCTGATGTTTTCGTAAATCTTTCCCTAGAAGAAACTTTTGGTAAGGTCACTGCTGAGTCGCTGGCGTGTGGCACCCCCGTTGTGGTGTATGACTCGACGGCCAATCCAGAGCTAGTCGGTGAAAGGTGCGGATATATAGTTCCTCCAGGTGAAGTATCTGCCGTTGCCCAATTTTTGTTGAAAGTTAAAGGCAGAGGAAGGGAGTACTACTCGGAGTCGTGCAGAGAGTTTGCCAAAGAAAACTTTTGCATGAAAGGCAGGGTTTGTGATTATGTAAGCCTTTATAGGGAGCTTGTCAATGAGCGCTCATAAATAAATAAGGTAATCCCCCGGCTTTGCCGGGGGACTACCCGAGGTTTGACCGTGTGATGCGGTCAAAGGGAACCTCCAATCTCGGCCAAGAGATAGGAAGTTCCCAATGAGAGAGTACCAGAGTCTTGCTCACACAACATGGAACTGCAGGTATCATGTCGTGTTCATCCCCAAAAAGCGAAAGAAGGCGATCTTTGGTGGTATCCGAAAACACCTTGGTGAGGTGTTCCATGAGCTGGCAAGACAGAAGGAGTGCCAGATCGTAGAGGGGCACCTGATGCGTGATCACGTTCACATGTGTATCAGCATCCCTCCGAAGCACTCGGTGTCACATGTGGTTGGCTACATCAAAGGTAAGAGTGCGATATCTATAGCCAGAAATTTCATGGGCAGATCGCGAAATTTCTCTGGTGAAAGCTTCTGGGCGAGAGGTTATTTCGTCTCGACAGTAGGGCTTGATGAAGGAATGGTAAGGGCCTATATCCGGAATCAGGAAAAGGTGGATGAGCATTATGATCAGCTCAAGTTTGGAATGTGAGGCAGCCGCCTTCAGGCGGCTCAGATTCTTGCCCCTTTGAGGGGCTAACAATATAAAGCCCCCGGCTTTGCCGGGGGATATTTACTCTAGTTATTGGTTTATAGTTTTACCAAGTCACCTTAACTCCTGTTGTTGATTTTTTGACTCGGCTGAGCGGCCTTAATTAATGTCTAATAAGTCTTTTCCTTCTGGGCGTGATTTGTTCAAGAAGCATGCCTGGATTATTCGTGCTGTTTGCGTTTTTTTTTCTATCTTTCCTAGATGGTTGAATTTGTTTCTTTGGTCTGCCTTTTCTAGAAAAAGGGGCAAGGTTGGCATGCTGCTTCGCTATGCCTTATTGAAAAACCTGGTGATCTCATGCGGCTATAATGTGGCGGTGTATGCTGATGTACATATCATGGGGTTTGAAAATATTCGTATTGGGAGTAACGTTAGCATACATCCTATGGCATATATTGAGGGAAGTGGTGGTTTAGAAATTGGTGATAATGTTTCAATCGCGCACTCAGCATCAATTATTTCCACATCGCACACCTATTCTGATGAAAGAATACCCATTAAGTACCAACCGATAGCCAGAAAAAAAATTTCGATTGGTGATAACGTATGGGTGGGAGCAAAAGCATCACTGCTCTATGGTGTGAAAATTGGCGGTGGCTCTATCATTGCCGCACACTCACTCGTTAACAAAAGCGTGCCTGAAAACTGTGTAGTCGCAGGTGTGCCTGCAAAAATTTTAAAGAAAAGGATATAGCTTTGGAGTCAATAAGATCAAACCGGCATCCGAAGCTATTAGTGGTTTCACGAAGCGAGTGGAGCGATGAAAATAGTGTCGGTAGTACTTTGACAAACTTTTTCGGCGATTGGCCTATTGATGACATCGCCAACCTCTCTTTTAGAGCTGGTCGGCCTAATAATAATGTCTGCCATAAGTATTTCCTTCTGACTGAAGTTGGGTTGATTAAAGGTAATGGCGAGTATGAAATAGCCGCATATGAAGAAGCTTGCTTTTCTGTGTCTACTAACTGCGATGCCAGCTTTGAAAAAAAGGACCGGAAGTCGAGCGCTGTAGAAAAAAAACTTGTTGAGCTTTTCCGTGGGAAAAGTATTTATATTGTCAATATATTACAGTCTTTTTTTTGGATGTTGGGTTGGTGGAAGAGACGAAGTTTGTATAGATTTTTAAGAAAATTTGACGTGGATGTGATTTTTTTTCCGGCTTTCCATGCACCTTATACCCATCTGGTTATCCGCCATATTGCCAAGCTCACTGGAGCTAAATTAATTATTTTCCACGCAGATGATTATTTGTGTAAAGATGTCTCCGAATTTGGTTTTTTCAAGAGATATTATTGGAATTGGTCTAAGAGAGAAATTTTAAACTCTATTGGGATGGCAGATTTAAATTACTGCATTACTGATCTTCAAGCAACTGAATATCATAAGAAGACAGGCTCTGTTTTTTCTGTTTTACATAAGGGTGCATCGGTTGCTGATGAAAAAAAATCCACAAGAAATAATGAATATTCTCAGCCTGGTCAATTAAGAATGGTTTATGCAGGTTCTTTAGAACATGGGAGATGGAAAACCGTTAAGCTGTTGTCAAAAGCTGTTGAGAAGCTGAATGAAAAAGGGGCAAAAATACATCTTGATATCTTTTCACAATACTCAATTAGCGAAGAAGTTAGGTGCGGAATCGAGTCCAAAGGTGCTTCCTCATTTCACGGTGCCATAAGTAGTTCTGAATTGAAAAATGTCGTGGCATCCTCTGATATAGTTTTGCATGTTGAGAGTTTTGATCCGGTTGATATGCAAGACGTAAAGTTTTCTTTTTCCACAAAAATAGTGGATTGTCTTGCCAGTGGGACTTGCTTGATGGCAGTTGGGCCTGAGGGTGTCGCGAGTATTGAATATTTAAAAGAAACCCGTGCTGCCATTGTTGTTGATTCTCCAGAAGATATTGGTGATGCGATCTTTGGTTGCTATAGTGATCGTAATTATTTGGTTGGTGTTCGCAATAAGGCAAGAGAGTATTGTGAAAGGTATATTGATATTTCTCAGGTGAGGTCGCGGCTATATCTTGATATTTTTGATGTTTTAAAATAATTCGAGTGTGGAGAAGCATCCTGAAAAATTTAGACGTTTTTATAAATTCTGGAAATGCCCGCTCCCTGATCGCCAACCGTGGCGACCTGATTCGCGATCTGCGCGCCGCCGGATTGGAAGTGGCAGCGGCGGTGCCCACCGCCGACTACCTGCCGGAGGTCGAGGAGCTGGGTATCACCATTTACCCGGTGGAGATGGGGCGTACCGGCATCAATCCGCTGCACGATCTGAAGTACCTGCTGGCCCTGCGCCGGCTGCTGCGCCAGGTACGCCCCCAGGTGGTGTTCGGCTACACCATCAAGCCGGTGGTCTACGGCAGCCTAGCCGCCCGGCTTGCCGGGGTGCCGCGTATCTACTCCATGATCACCGGCCTGGGTCACGTGTTCACCACTGAGAACGCCCGCAACCGGCGGCTGCAGAAGGTCATCGGCGTGCTCTACCGGCTGGGGCTCTCCGCCAACCGCCGGGTGTTCTTCCAGAACCCCGATGATCTTCAGGAGTTTCTGGATCGCGGCATGCTCAAGGATCGCGGTAAGGCGGTGCGAACCTACGGCTCCGGGGTGGATATGCAGCGCTTCGCCCGTGAGCCGCTGCCCCAAGGGCCATCCACCTTTCTGTTTATCGGCCGGCTGCTCACCGAGAAGGGGATCGCCGAGTTCTGCGAGGCGGCCCGGCAGGTGCGCGCCGACTACCCCGAGGCGCGCTTTATCGCCGTGGGCCCCCACGATCCCAACCTGCCGCACTCCTGTGCCGCCGAGGATCTCGAACGCTGGAAGGCGGAAGGGGTGGTGGAGTTCGTGGGCGGGGTGAAGGATGTGCGCCCCTGGATCGCCCAGAGCTCGGTGTTCGTGCTGCCCTCCTACCGGGAGGGCACGCCGCGTTCGGTGCTGGAGGCGATGAGCATGGGCCGGCCGATTATCACCAGCGATGCCCCCGGCTGCCGGGAAACCGTGGAGGAGGGCGTCAACGGCTTTCTGGTGGCACCGCGCACTGTCGAGCCACTGGCCGCGGTCATGAGGCGCTTTATGGCGCAGCCGGAGTTGATTGCCGAGATGGGCGAGGCCTCCTGGCAGCTGGTGAAGCGCCACTATGATGTTCATAAGGTTAACCGCGTCATTCTCGACGCGATGGAGCTTACACCTGTTTCAGAACCGAGGACCGCATGAAGGATCTGGCCAAACGCCTCTTCGATATCGTCTCCAGCGCCGCGGTGCTGATAGTCATTCTGCCTCTGCTGTTGGCGGTGGCGCTCTGGATCAAGCTCGACAGCCGCGGGCCGGTATTCTTCCTGCAGCAGCGGGCCGGCCTGGGTGGCCGGCCCTTTCGTATTCTCAAGTTCCGCACCATGGTGCATCGCCCCCCGGAGCAGATCGACCAGCACAGCGAACAGGTGGTCAGCGCCGGGCGCGACCCGCGCATCACCCGGGCCGGGCGCTTTATCCGCGCCACCAGCATCGACGAGCTTCCCCAGCTGATCAATATCCTCAAGGGCGACATGAGCGTGGTGGGCCCGCGCCCGGTGCTGATGGAGCAGAAGGAGGTGGTGCCCCCGAGCTACATGAAGCGCTTTGACGTACGCCCTGGGCTCACGGGCCTGGCCCAGGTGCGCGGCCGGCGCAGCTTGGGCTGGCTTAAGCAGCTTGCCTTCGACGCCGAATACGTGGAAAAGCGCAGCTTCTTCTATGACCTGGGCATCATCTTCACCACCATCAAGGTGGTGCTGCTGGGCAGCGGCATCTACGGGGGCGAGGGGCTCAACTGGCGCGCCTACCGCGACAGCCTGAATGGCCGCCCGCCGGAGGACGGGGACGTCGAGGAGGCCCTCAAGTGAGCCAGATCAACTACATGATGATCACCGCCAGCCCCGAGGTTGCAGCCTTTATTGAACAGCACGGCGTGGCGCGCATCTTCATGGACCAGGAGGTGCTGGGCAAGGCGGAGCGCCAGGGCCACCTGGACACCCACAAGGCGGCCCACAGCCTGGAAGAGATCGCCGCCGTGGCCGGGGTGCTCAAGCAGGCCGAGCTGATGGTGCGCCTGAACCCCCTCAACCTGCACACCCATGAAGAGATCCAGGCCGCGCTCGACCATGGCGCCCAGCGCCTGATGCTGCCGATGTTTACCTCCCGCGCCGACGTCGAGCTGTTTCTCACGCTGGTGGATGGCCGCGTGCCGGTGACCTTCCTGGTCGAGACCCCCCAATCCCTGGTGCGCATGCCGGACTGGCTGCCGCTGCTGAAGCGTGGCCGAGACGAGGTGCACATCGGCCTGAACGACCTCTCCCTGGGCATGGGGCTCAACTTCCTCTTTGAACCCCTGGCCAACCGCCTGCTTGACCCCAGCGCCGAACTGCTAAGCGAGCGGGAGATCGCCTGGGGGGTCGGCGGTGTGGCGCGGATCGGGCAGGGGGTCCTGCCCGCAGAGTCCGTGCTCGGCGAGCACGTGCGCCTGGGTTCCCGGTGGGTGATTCTCTCGAGGGCCTTCCATCAGGGCGCCAGCTCTTCCGCGGAGCTGCTGCAAACCCTGGATTTTCCCGCCGAGATCGCCAAGCTGCGCGAGGCCGAAGCCGAATGGCGCAGGGCGGACGCCGCCGCGCTGATGGCCAACCAGCAGCGGCTCGGGCGGCTCGCCTATCAGATCGGCAGCAAGGAGTGACGGGCGTGCATCAGGGAACCCGAGGCCAACATCACGAGCCTCTTCACGTCAGGCGTATTCTCTTTCTGCAGAAGGCCGAGGTGCTGGAGCAGCAGAAGGCCCAGGTGGCTGAACAGCTGGGCGCCGCGCTGCCCGCGGCGCAGATCACCTTTGCCGGTAGCGCCGCCGAGGTGCCCGAGGGGGCAAGCTTCGATGCGGTGATCGCGCCGACCCTGCCCTGGCTGCCGGAGGCGCTGGCCCGGCTTGTAGACTATCGCTGGATCCACTTCCTCTCCGCCGGGGTGGAGAAGATCTGGGCCATGGACTTCGACAAGACCCGCCCGCTGATGACCAAGAGCAGCGGGGTGCACGGCGCCCCCATGAGCGAGTACGCCATCGGCGCCATGCTCCACTTCACCAAGCAGTTCGGGCGCTTTCACGATCAGACTATGCGTGCCGAGTGGCAGCGCACCTGGCTGGATGAGCTCACCGGTAAGCAGCTTACCGTGCTGGGGCTTGGGCATATCGGCCAGAGCCTGGCTCGCCGCGCCAAGGCCTTCGATATGCAAGTGGCCGGTACCCTGAAGCACCTGCGTCCGGTGGAGCAGGTCGATCGCGTGGTGGCGATGGAGGAGATTGCTCCAGAGCTTGCTCGCACCGATTTTCTGGTCTGCTGCCTGCCGCTCACTGATGAGACTCAAGGGCTGGTCGATGCCGAGTTCCTGGCCAAGCTCAAGCCCGGCGCCGTGCTGATCGATATCTCCCGCGGCGGCGTGGTCAAGGGCGACGCTGTGATTCAGGCCCTCGATGCCGGGGTTCTCAAGGGCGCGGCCCTGGATGTCTTCGAGCAGCAGCCCCTGCCCGCGAACTCGCCGCTGTGGAAGCGTGATGACGTGCTGATCACGCCGCATGTGTCGGGCACCACGCCGCACTATCTGGAGCGGGCGCTGGGGGTCTTTTTGGCCAACCAGCAAGCCATCGGCGCTGGCCAGGGGCCGGTTACGCCGGTCAGCCTGGAAGGGGGGTACTGAGTGACGAAATGCCATACTGGTCACCGGCGGCGCCGGTTATATCGGTTCGCATACGGTGCTGACCCTGCTGGAGGCGGGGCATGAGGTAGTCGTACTGGATAACCTCTGCAACGCTTCACGGGAGTCGCTGAGTCGAGTTGAGCGCCTGAGCGGGCGCACGTTATCCTTTGTGCAGGGCGATGTGCGTGATCGCGCTCTGCTGGATCGGCTATTCAGTGAGCATGCAGTCGGCGCGGTGATTCACTTCGCCGGGCTCAAGGCGGTAGGGGAGAGCGTCCAGCAGCCGCTTGCCTACTACGAGAACAACGTCGCCGGCACCCTGGTGCTCTGCCAGGCGATGCAGGCCGCCGGGGTCACGCGGCTGGTGTTCAGCTCCTCGGCCACGGTGTATGGCGATGGCCACCCCATGCCGCTGCATGAAGGCCTGCCCACCGGGCGGCCCACCAACCCCTACGGCCGCTCCAAGCTGATGGTGGAGGAGGTGCTGCGGGATCTGGCCGTGTCGGACAGCGCCTGGTCCATTGCGCTGCTGCGCTACTTCAACCCAGTGGGTGCCCATTCGAGTGGGCAGATCGGCGAAGACCCCCAGGGCACCCCCAACAACCTGCTGCCCTATGTGGCCCAGGTGGCCGTGGGGCGCCGCGAGCGCCTGGCGGTTTACGGAAGCGACTACCCCACGCCCGACGGCACCGGTGTTCGCGACTACATCCATGTGATGGACCTGGCCGAAGGGCACCTCTGCGCCCTGAATGCCTTGGCAGAACGCCAGGGCGTGCATACCTGGAACCTTGGCACTGGCCAGGGATACTCCGTACTCGAGGTGGTCAAGGCCTTCGAGCGTGCCTCAGGGCAGGCGGTGCCCTACCGCATCGAACCGCGCCGCCCCGGCGACGTGGCCGCCTGCTGGGCCGATGCGACACTGGCCGAGCGGGAGCTGGGCTGGAAGGCAAGGCGTGGCTTGGCGGAGATGATGGCCGATACCTGGCGGTGGCAGAAGCGGAATCCGCAGGGGTATGAGTCGCGCTAGAGTCCGCTCTCTGCCGCGCCGACAGGCCTGTGGCAGTGCATTTGGCTGGCAGGGAGGCCCCTGCCGGGGCGTTGTCAGTTGCTGCATGCTAGACTGCCTCCCAGCGTGCGTATAAGGAAACGATGATGATTTCATCCCTGCATATCGCCAACCTGGGGCCGATCGAGCAGGTGAGCTGGGAGCCCTCGCCGGGTTTCAATGTGGTCATCGGGGTCAATGACTCCGGCAAGACGCTGCTGCTCAAGGCGCTGTACAGCGCGGTGCGTGCCCGTGAGGAGTATCAGCGAGGCGATGATGTGCGCACCTTTCGTCAGGTGCTGGATGAGAAACTGACCTGGACCTTTCAGCTGCCCAAGCTGGGTGACGTGGTGCGCCGAGGGGGCGGTGCCTGTGAGGTCGCTATCGAGCTGGATGGGACTTCCCTCTCCTTCAAGTTTACCGGCCATGCCGAGAAGGGCGTGGGCCAGGCTGGCAATGAAGGGGGAGGCCGCCAGGCGACCACGATCTTCATTCCGGCGAAGGAAGTGCTCTCCATGGTGGGTATCATCAAGGAGACACGGGCTCAGCAGAAGTTTGGTTTCGATGATCCCACCCTGGACCTGGTCAAGGCGCTGGAAGCGGAGCCTTCCCGAGGCAAGCCACCCTTCGGCGATGCGCGTGCACAGCTTGAAGCCTTGATTGGAGGCAGGATCCTCGACAAGCCCGGCAAGGGCTGGGTATTTCAGTCGGGACGCAGCGACTATCCGGTCGCGATCACGGCGGAAGGCATCAAGAAGATCGCCATCATCGATCGTTTGATCGTCAACCGTACCCTCTCCAGCGGTTCTCTGCTCTTCATCGACGAGCCCGAATCTTTTCTTCATCCTCAGGCCGCTATCAGGCTGATCGAGATCCTGGATAAGCTGGTGAAGGAGGGCGTGCAGGTGTTTCTGGCGACCCACTCCTTTTTCGTCTTGAAGCGGTTGATGATACTGGCGCGCCAGCAGGGCGTTTCGATTCCGGTACTGAGCCTGCTCGGCAAGGGGGAGGGAGAGCCCGCCCTTGAAGATCTCCAGGATGGCATGCCCGATAACCCGATTGTCGATGTGGCGGTAGCGCTCTACGAGCAAGAGCTCGAAACTGAGCTGGGTGAGTGAGGCATGGCGACAACCGAGTTCCAAGAGTCTGGTTTGCGCTTCCTGTTCGACACCGAGCGTATTACCGAGCCCGACACCCTGCCTCAGAAAGGCCTGCAGGGCGTAAAAGGGTGCGACTTCATCTGGCGGAAATCACCCAGCAAGGTGTGGCTTGTCGAGGTCAAGAGTAGTGCGCCGCGAAGCGGGTCTGAACTTCGCGGGTACCTGGATGAGCTGCGCGACAAGTTCATTCATTCTTTGCTGCTGTGGCTGGCCCGCGGATCGGGACGCCATGCCCATATCGCCATGCCTGCTGCGCTCACGGTGCCGGAAGCCTTTCGGGCAACGCCCCAGTGTGTGCTGGTGGTCTCGGGATTGCCGGACAGCTCGTTGTTTGAGCTGCAGACCGCCCTGCAGCAAACATTGCGGCCAATATGCCGAGCCTTCGATATGCCCCCGGTGCTGGCGATTGGCGCCGAGCGCGCTGCCAGGCACTTCACTCTTGCCGGCGCCTGATGGGCTCTGCTCGGGGCCTGCATCCGCCGGGAGCTTGACCTCGAGGGGGGCTGCGCTGCTGCTTTGGGCATTGGTGGCCCGTTTGGCAGCAGAAAGTCTGACCCGGCGAGTGCGCGGTGCTGCTGGCAGCGACGATCTATGTTTATCAATTCGTATCAGGAAGCTTATGACCCGTTTCGAGACGCTCCAGGCCGAGCTTGCGGCCGCCCCCCGTACCTGGCTGGTGACCGGCTGTGCCGGCTTTATCGGCAGCAACCTGCTGGAGGCCCTGCTTCGGCTCGACCAGCGGGTGGTGGGGCTGGACAACTTCGCTACCGGCTTTCAGGCCAACCTGGATGAGGTGCGCTCGCTTGTCAGCGCCGAGCAGTGGGCGCGCTTCACCTTCATCGAGGGCGATATCTGCTCCCTGGAGACCTGCCGCGAGGCGATGACGCTTGAGGGGCTGCCGGTGGACCACGTGCTGCACCAGGCGGCGCTGGGCTCGGTGCCGCGCTCCATCGCCGACCCCGTGGCCAGCAACGCGGCCAATATCTCGGGGCACCTGAACATGCTGGTGGCCGCCAAGGATGCCGGGGTGAAAAGCTTCGTCTATGCCGCTTCCAGTTCCACCTACGGCGACCACCCGGCGCTGCCCAAGGTGGAGGAGCGCATCGGCAGGCCGCTGTCGCCCTATGCGGTGACCAAGGTGGTCAACGAGATGTATGCCGAGGTGTTCGCCCGCACCTACGGCTTCAAGGCCACCGGACTTCGCTACTTCAACGTGTTCGGCAAGCGCCAGAATCCCAACGGCGCCTACGCCGCGGTGATCCCCAAGTGGGCCGGCGCCATGCTCACCGACGAGACGCTGTTCATCAACGGCGACGGCGAGACCAGCCGTGACTTCTGCTATATCGCCAACGCCGTGCAGGCCAACCTGCTGGCGGCCACCGCCGACGACGAGGCCCAGGGCGAGGTCTACAACGTGGCGGTGAGCGGGCGCACGACCCTGAACCAGCTCTTCGAGTACCTGCGCGAGGCCCTGGCCGACCAGGGCGTGACTTACGCCCAGGCTCCCACCTACCGCGACTTCCGCCCCGGCGACGTGCGCCACTCCCAGGCGGACATCGGCAAGGCCAGCCGCCTGCTGGGCTACGAACCCAGCCACACCATCGTCGAAGGCATCTTCGAGGCCATGCCGTGGTACATCGAGCACTTCCGCCAAGTGGCCGTCAACGACTGATAGGAGCCAAGGATGAAGATTGCCGTTGCCGGCACCGGCTATGTGGGCCTCTCCAACGCCATGCTGCTGGCCCAGCACAATCAGGTGGTGGCGCTGGATATCGTGCCCGAGAAGGTGGCGCTGCTCAACGACCGCCTCTCTCCAATCGAAGACGCCGAGATCAGCGACTTCCTGGCCCACCGCGAGCTCGACTTCACCGCCACCCTGGACCGCGAAGCCGCCTACCGGGGCGCGGACTTCGTGGTGATCGCCACGCCCACCGACTACGACCCGAAGACCAACTATTTCGATACCTCAAGCGTCGAGGCGGTGATCCAGGACGTGATGGCGCTCAATCCCGAGGCGACCATGGTGATCAAGTCCACCGTGCCGGTGGGCTTTACCGCCGAGGCATGCGAGCGCTTCGGCACCCGAAACCTGATCTTCTCGCCGGAGTTCTTGCGCGAGGGGAGGGCGCTTTTTGACAACCTCTACCCCTCACGGATCATCGTGGGGGAGCACTCCGCCCGCGCCGAGGCCTTCGCCGGCCTGCTCAAGCAGGGGGCGCTGGACGACGAGATCCCGGTGCTCTTCACCAACAGCACCGAGGCGGAGGCGATCAAGCTCTTCGCCAACACCTATCTCGCCATGCGGGTGGCCTACTTCAACGAGCTGGACAGCTACGCCGAGACCCACGGCCTGGATACCCGCCAGATCATCGAGGGGGTAGGGCTCGACCCGCGCATCGGCAGCCACTACAACAACCCCAGCTTCGGCTACGGCGGCTACTGCCTGCCCAAGGACACCAAGCAGCTCTTGGCCAACTACCAGGACGTGCCCAGCAACATGGTCCAGGCCATTGTGGATGCCAACCGCACCCGCAAGGACTTCATCGCCGAGCAGGTGCTGGCCCGCCGGCCGCAGGTGGTGGGGGTCTACCGGCTGATCATGAAGGCCGGCTCCGACAACTTCCGCGCCAGCGCCATGCAGGGCGTGATGAAGCGCATCAAGGCCAAGGGCATCGAGGTGGTGGTCTTTGAACCGGTACTGGAGGAAGAGACCTTCTACGGCTCCCGGGTGATCCGCGACCTCGACGCCTTCAAGGCCGAGGCCGATGTCATCTTGAGCAACCGCATGGTGGAAGAGCTCGCCGACGTAGCGGAGAAGGTCTACACCCGCGATCTCTTCGGCAGCGACTAGCTGAGCTCCGCCCCTCTCAACGGGAGGTGCCCCGCCCACCGGGGGGCGCCCCTCCACCGGGGTCAGGCCCTTCGGCAAACTTAGGCCAACCGCCGCCTAAGTGTGCCGAAGGGTCTGACCCCTGCCGTTATTGCAGTTATCAACGCAGTCAGGGATTTTCGATGGTGAATATGGACAATGTGCGTCTGGGCGTGATCGGCCTGGGCTATGTGGGGCTGCCGCTGGCGGTGGAGTTCGGCAAGGTGCTGCCCACCGTGGGCTTCGATATCAACACCAAGCGCATCGCTGAGCTGCGCGACGGCGTGGACCACACCCTGGAGGTGGAGCCGGAGCTGCTGGCCGAGGCGAGCCAGCTGAGCTTCGATAGCGATATCGAGGCGCTCAGGGCCTGCAACGTCTATATCGTCACCGTGCCCACCCCCATCGACGCGAGCCGCCGGCCAGACCTGACGCCCTTGATCCGCGCCAGCGAGACCCTGGGCCAGGTGGTGGGGCAGGGCGACGTGGTGATCTATGAGTCCACCGTCTACCCGGGCGCCACCGAGGAGGCGTGCATTCCGGTGGTGGAGCGGGTCTCCGGGCTCACCTACAACCGCGACTTCTTCGCCGGCTACAGCCCCGAGCGGATCAACCC
>ERZ869909.1014-NODE-1014-length-25426-cov-4.428577_pt1 | contig 25426 bp, 20 predicted proteins | sample MGYA00520892_ERZ869909 | MGnify/ENA primary metagenome ERZ869909 (study PRJEB32215, sample SAMEA104723947) | bioreactor metagenome | biome: bioreactor; feature: anaerobic bioreactor; material: water | place: China | collected 2015-03-12 ... | reverse complement strand
ATCGATGGAGCGATCGACCAGCAGCAGATCGCCTTCGTGGATGCCCAGGCGTACCATGCTGTCGCCGGTGACCGTCATGAAGAACGTGGCCGAAGGGCATTTCACCAGGCGCTCGTTGAGGTCGAGCGTGCGGCCCTCGTGATCCTGGGCCGGGCTGGGGAACCCGGCGAGCCCGGCACGGCCCAAGGCCAGCGGGTGAGGCAACTCAAGGGAGGGTGGTGAAGGGTGTGCGGTACGGATCGTGTCGTGTGCCATTGGCTGGGCTCTCCTGATAAGCTGTCGTTATATACAGTATCCTGGGTGGGGCAGGTGATAGGCAACAGGCGTTTGCTAATGGAAATTAGTTACTGGGCCCACAAATGGCATCAGTCGTTTACCTGTCGGTCATTTCAGTCTTTTCTGCTATAAATAGGCCTGTAAACTAAAAATGGTGACGGGATGTCATTGATTGGCTTGCTGTCGAGAGCTCGACGGTATGCGCTCGCAGGGATACTGGCTGGGCTGTCGTCGACAGCAGCTGGCAGCGTAGAGGGTTCGACGTCGGTGCCTATCATTGGATGGACGGGGCTCGTCATTGTGGCCATGGCGTCGGTGGCCGTGGGCAGTGCCCTGTGGGGGCACCGGAAAGGGCGGCGGGGCCACGCTGACCTGCTGGCCGGTAAGGCGAAGCTGGCGAATGGTGCGGATGATACGATCTATTCACTGTGCGGTATTTCCACGGATAACAGCGAATACAAGGAAGTCCAGGAGAGCAACTATCGCCTGACGTTTTATGACCCGCTGACCGGCCTGCCCAACAGGCGTCTGATGCTCGATCGTCTGGAAATGGTGGTCAAGGGCTCCCGGCGTACGGATCGCTATGCGGCGCTGATGTTCATCGATCTGGATAACTTCAAGCTGGTCAACGACACCCAGGGGCTCTATCAGGGTGATCATCTCCTGCGTCATGTCGCCGAGCATCTTTCGAGCGTGGTGCGGGAGAGCGACACACTGGCGCGCCTGGGGGGCGATGAGTTCGTCCTGCTGATTCATGATCTGGCTCCCGAACAGGAACAGGCGGCTCATGCTGCCGAGCTTGTCGGAGCGAAACTGTTGACTTGCATTCTGGAAGCCCAGCAGGAGCAGGAACAGGCACTGACCCTGCCGATTACCGGCAGCATTGGCGTCACCCTGTTTACCGACGGCGAGACCAGCGTGGAGAGTGCCATGCAGCAGGCCGACATGGCGCTGCAGCAGGCCAAGGCTGCGGGAGGCAACACGCTGCGCTTCTTCAATTCCAAGATGCAGGCCACGGTGATGGCACGCGTCCACCTGGAAGCCGACCTGCATCAGGCCCTCGCTCGGGATGAATTTCGCCTGCATTACCAGGTGCAGGTCGACTCCCGGTCCCATGTCACTGGGGTCGAGGCGCTGATTCGCTGGGAACATCCACAGCGTGGCATGGTATCGCCCGGCATGTTCATCCCTTTGGCGGAAAAGAATCGATTGATTCTGCCGATCGGATACTGGGTTCTCGAGACTGCATGCCAACAGCTTGCGGCCTGGGCGGATGAGCCGGAACGGGAGAGATTGAGCATTGCCGTCAACGTCAGTTCCGTGCAGTTCCACCAGCCGGATTTCGTCGTTAGGCTGCAGCAGATCCTTGAGGAGACGGCTGCCAACCCTTGCCGTCTGACGCTGGAGGTGACCGAAAGCCTGCTGATGGATGACCACCAGCGGGTACGCAGCATCATGCTGCGACTCAATCAGCTCGGCATCCGTTTCGCTCTGGACGACTTCGGTACCGGTTACTCTTCACTGAACTATCTCAAGCGGTTGCCGCTGGACGAGTTGAAGATCGACCAATCCTTCGTCAACGGTGTGCTCGACGATCCGGTGGACGCCGCAATTGTCCAGGCGACCATCACCCTGGCGGCAAGCCTTGGCCTCGACGTGACCGCCGAAGGCGTGGAGACCGAGGCGCAGCACCAATGGCTCCTGGCGCACGGCTGCGAAGCCTTCCAGGGGTATCTTTTCGGCAGGCCGCAGCCGGTGACGGAGCTTCAGGTAGGCCAGGTTTCCTGTACCCATGATACGTGATGGGGGATCGCCGGTTTTCCCACCGGCTCACAGTCCAGGAGCCCGTCGGGTTTAGCCGGTCGTCACGAGAACCCGGAATTCGTAGTAGATCAATGTTAAGTCCGACGGGCTCCTGGGGTAAGCTGTGCCACGTGCCATACATTCGCGGCGGGCTGTCTTCCGCTACTGCCGTTCACTAGAATACTGGAGAGTCTTCATGCCCTTTCGTTCCTTGCTTGCCGCCGCCGTGCTGATGCTGCCGCTGACCGCCATGGCAGAGGCGCCCAATATCGTACCCGGCCAGTGGCAGTTCACCAGCACCACCTCGGTAAAAGGCGACATGCCGATTCCCGATCAGACAGAGAGCCATCAGGAGTGCATCGTGCAGGGCGATCTCGATGATGCCGACTTCCAGTTCCTTGAAGTGGAGGAGGGGTGTGAGCTGCTGGAGCACAATGTCTCCGCCGACGGCGTCGACTACAAGATGGTGTGCCACGCCGATGGTGGCCAGGCTGATATCGACGGACGAATGAGTTTCCTGGGCGAGCGCGTCGAAGGCAACGTCAACATCCAGACCGACTCGCCGATGGGTGAGATGGTCATGGATACGACGATCGAAGGCGAGCGACTCGGCGACTGCTGAGCGGGTAGAAGAGGCAGACACGAAGGCCACCTCAGGGTGGCCTTCGTCATTGATGCCCTTCTTGGTTTACGTGTCTCGTGAGGCCGTGCCAGCGGTCATCTCCGCTTCCAGGCGCCGTTTCACATCGCCGGGGGAGCCGGTATGGCGCGCCAGAAGGTCATAGGCCACCGGTACCACGAACAGTGTGAACAGTGTGGCAGCGGCGACGCCGGAGAGGATCACCGTGCCGATCACCATGCGCGACTCGGCGCCGGCACCGCTGGAAACGATCAGTGGAATCGAGCCGGCCATGGTTGTCACCGCGGTCATCAGGATCGGCCGCAGACGCGTCACCGAGGCGTCAAGCAAGGCGTCGCGGAAAGCCAGGCCCTCGTCGCGCAGCTGATTGGCGAACTCCACGATCAGTATGCCGTTCTTGGCCGCCAGGCCGATCAGCATCACCAATCCAACCTGGCTGTAAATGTTGAGCGACTGACCGGTGACGAACAGCCCCAGCATGGCGCCGCTCATGGCTAGCGGCACCGTGAGCATGATGACGAAGGGGTGAATGAAGCTCTCGAACTGGGCAGCCAGTACCAGGAACACCACCAGCGCGCCGAGGATCAGCAGGAAAGTGGTGGCGCCGCTGGCCTGGCGGAAGTCGCGAGAGGCGCCGCTGACATCGGTCTGAGCCTGCCCGGGGAGTACCTCGGTGGCGGCGGCTTCCAGGTAGTCCAGCGCTTCGCCCAGGGAGTAGCCGTCGGCCAGGTTGGCTTCGATGGTGATGGCGCGCAGCCGATTGAACCGATTCAGCGTGCTGGCACCGGCAAAATCGGAGAAGCTCACCAGGCTGGCTAGGGGGATCAGCTCGCCCGAGCGTGCCGAGCGCACCTGGATGTTGTCCAGCGCGCGAGGACTGGCCTGTCCTGCTCGGTCACCCTCGACGATGACGTCGTACTCCTGGCCGCCGTCGAGATAGCGCGTCACGTTGCGCCCACCCAGCAGCACCTCAAGGGTGCGGCCGATCTCGGTGACGGTGACCCCCAGGTCGGCTGCGCGGGAATAGTCGATATCGACGCGCAACTGAGGCTGGGTCTCGCGGTAGTCGCTGTCCAGCCCGATCAATCCCGGGTTGTTCTCACGGATATGATTCATCAGTGTGTCGCGCCATTCGGCCAGCTCTTCATAGGTGCCGCCGCCCAGTACGAACTCCACCGGCTTGCTGATGCGCTGACCGAAGCCTTGGCGCATTACCGGAAAGGCCTGCACGCCGGGCAGGTCGGCCAGTTCCCGGCGAACCTCGTCCATGATCGACCAGGCATCGCGGCGCTCGCCCCAGGCAGCCATGCTGATGATGGCGAAGCCATTGTTGAAATTCTCGATATTGCCGAAGCCGCGCGGGGCACGTACCACCACTCGCTCGAGCTCGCCGCTCTCCAGCATGGGGTCGAGTCGGATCTCGATCTCGTCCATGTAGTCCATTATATAGTCGAAGGTGGCTCCTTCGGGGCCGTTGACCAGGATGATGAAGCTGCCGCGATCCTCCTGTGGGGTGTATTCGCTGGGCAGCAGGTCGGCGAGCCAGACGGTAGCGGCAATCAGCGCCACGAACACCGCCAGCACCGCGGCACGCGCCTTGAGCACCCAAACCAGCAGGGTGCGATAGATCCGCTGAGTGAACTCGAGCAGCCACTGTACAGCCAGAGCGATCCGCCCCTCGTGCATTGAAGGCTTGAGAATCTTCGAGGCCATCATTGGGGTCAGAGAGAGCGCCAGCACGCTGGAGATGGCCACGGCAGCGGCCATGGTCAAGGCAAATTCGGTGAACAGTCGGCCGACATTGCCTTGCAGAAAGGCCAGCGGTACGAACACGGCGATCAACACCAGCGTGGTGGCAATGACGGCAAAGGCGATCTGGCGGGTGCCGCGAAAGGCCGCCACCAGCGGGGTCTCGCCGTAGTCATGCATGCGCCGGTGAATGTTCTCCAGCACCACGATGGCGTCATCGACGATCAGGCCGATGGCCAGCACCAGGGCGAGCAGGGTCAACAGATTGATCGAGAAGCCCATCAGGGCCAGTGCCATGAAGGCACCAACCATTGCCACCGGCACCGTTACTGCGGGAATCAGGGTGGTACGCACGTTGCCCAGGAACAGGAATATCACGACGACGACGAGGCCCATGGCAATGAACAGCGTGAGCACCACCTGTTGGATGGCCCCGGAAACGAAGACCGAGGCGTCGTAGTTGAGACTCAGTGACATGCCTTCCGGCAGACTCTCCTGCACCCGCGCGAGCTCCGCCTGTACGCCTTCGGATACCTCCAGCACGTTGGCGGTGGACTGTTTCATGATGCCCAGGCCTACCATCGGTACGCCATTGGCCCGGAAGATCGAACGATCTTCCACCGAGCCGATTTCCACTCTCGCCACATCCCCCAGACGCACCAGGTAGCCATCGGGGCTTTGGGTCAGTGCCAGGCGTTCGAAATCATCGGGCTGGTTGAAAGTGCGCGGCAGGCGGACCACGAACTGCCGGTCGCGGGACTCGATCGACCCGGCCGGAAGTTCGACGTTCTCGGCACGCAGGGCGCTCTCCACATCGCCTACGGTGAGGTTGCGGGCCGCCAGCGCGTTGCGGTCGAGCCACACCCGCATGGCGTATTCCCGTCCGCCCCCAACGCGTACCCGGGCTACGCCAGGCTGTACCGAGAAACCGTCCACCAGATAGCGGTCGGCATAGTCGGTGAGTTCGGGAATCGTGTAGTCGTCGCCGGAAAGAGAGAGCCAGAGCACCACTTCCTCGCTGGAATCGGCCTTCTGGACTTCCGGCGGTTCGGCTTCATCTGGCAGGTTGCGCAGGGCACCGGAGATGCGGTCGCGTACGTCGTTGGCGGCAGCATCGATATCCATGTCCAGGCGGAACTCGATATCGATCCGCGAGCGGCCGTCCTCGCTGGAGGAGGTGATCAGCTGAATGCCCTCGACCCCGGCGATACGATCCTCCAACACCTGGGTGATCCGGGTCTCTACCACGTTGGCCGAGGCGCCGGGGTAGCGGGTGTCGATGCTGACCACGGGCGGGTCGATGGAGGGGTATTCCTGTAAGGGCAGGCGCTGCATGGCCAACAGGCCGAAGGCAACGATCAGCAGCGCCAGCACCGTGGCCAGCACTGGCCGCTGTACGGAAATATCGGAGAGCCGCATCAGGTGCTTTCCTCACTGCGGTTCTGCTCCAGTATCTTGCGAATCGTGGCATCGTCGTCGGCGATGCCCAGCAGTCTTACGTTGTCACCCTCCCGAGCGCGCTGCAACCCATGGTTGACCACCAGCTCCCCCTCGGCCAGGCCTTCGAGTATCTCGACCTGCCCTGTGCGGCGTTCTCCCACGATAACCCGCCGGCGCTCGAGACGGTTGCCATCGGTTTCATCGATCACCATCACATACTGCCGGTCCCCGCTGGGCACGAGGACCGATTCGGGTGCCACCACCGCCTGGCGGGGTCTGCGCTGCACCACGACTTCCATCAGCATGCCCGGACGAAGCCGAAGCTCGGGGTTGGCCAGCTCGGCGCGAACGCTGACGCTGCGGCTGACCGGATCGACCCGAGAACCGATGCTGGCTACCTCGCCCTCGAAGATCGTGTCGGGAAAGGCCGCGCTATGTGCGGTCAGCGGCAGGCCGGGCTCGAGTATCGCCAGAAAGAGCTCAGGCACGCTGAAGTCGAGCTTCATCACGTCGGTCTTGTCCAGAGTCACCAGTTGGGTGCCCGGCGTGACCAGGCTGCCCACGCTGATATTGCGAAAGCCCACCCGGCCGTCGAAGGGGGCGCGCAGCCGGTAGTTGGTCAGGCGCGCCTCCAGCCCCTGGATTTCGGCCTCAACCTGACGCAGCCGAGCCTGGCTGTCTTCGACGTCGGCGCGAGGGGCCATGTTGCGTTCCTGTAGCTGGCTGAGCCGATTGACCGCACTGCGTCGTTCGTCGCGCTGGGCCTGGGCGGCACGTAGCTGCGCCTGTTGTTCACCATCCTCCAGGCGGATCAACAGCTGGCCGGCTTCCACCAGGTCGCCGTCGCGAAAATTGAGCTCGGCAACGATTTCGGTAACGGTAGCGGACAGGGTGACGCTTTCGTCGGCACGCAGGGTGCCCAATGCCTCGAGGGGGTCGGACCAGTGTTCCAGCGTTACCCGGGAGGCGATCACGGCGGTCCGGTCCTGGGCGGCAAGCGGCAGGCTCAGGCATAGGAGTAGCAGCAACAAGATAGGGTCGCGCCACGTTAGGATTTTGATGTGTGAAATAGTGTTCATCAGGGCTCTTGTGGCGTAACAGGCGATGCATGGCGGAGAGACGTGCCCCAATCCTTTGGGGCACGGTGATAATACTAGCCACGTGGCTTGGTAGAAGTGTGGCAACAATTCACAAGTTCAACGTAGCAACATGCTTATTGTACATAGACTGTACAAAAAAAGAAGCAGGTTGAGGATGGGAGCAAGGCCGACCCCGGGGAGGGGCCGGCGGCAAGACTACTCTGGTGCTTCGACGCCTCCCATCTCGTCGATCAGCTCGGCGAAGGCGTCACGCTGGGCGTAGAGCGTGTCAGTCAGCTCCTCTTCGCCCATATAGTGGACCGGCAGTAGCAGGCGCTCCTCGGTCACTTCGATGAAACGCTCGTCCTGAGTGGCTGCTTCCAGCGCTTCGGCCAGACGCTGTACACGCTCATCCGGCACGTCCTTTGGCAGGGCAGCCATGAGAATGTCTCCCGGCGTGATGTCGTAACCGGCTTCAACCAGCGTCGGGGCGTCAGGAAAAGCGACGAGACGATCTTCGGCCAGGCTGAGCAGCACGGGCATCTCTCCGGAATCGGCATAGCCGGAGTGGGTGCCACCGCTATAGGCGAAGTCAACGTCACCGGACAGGATCAGCGGGGCCATGCCAGCCCCGCCGGCCGTGGGCACGATACGCAGATCCAGCCCCTCCTGCTCGGCGATATAGTCGATGATCAGCCTGTCCTGGGCTGTCTGGGTGGCGTAGCTTACGCCCGGATTTTCACGGGCATAGTCGAGCAGCTCTTCCCAGCTGTCGCCGAAGGGTCGGTCCTCGCCGGTGACGATCCCGGCCTGGGCCAGGGAAACCGCCGAGATATAACGGAAGTCATCCATGCCGTAGTCGACGTCGGTCGCCAGGGGGCCGAAAGTGATTGGCGAGGTCGGGCCATAGAGGAAGGTATAGCCCTCGTCATCATTGTTGACCAGCCGCGTCAGGGCTACGCCCATGCCGGCCCCGGGCTGGTTGACCACGTTGACCGGCTGGCCGAGTTCATCTTCCAGTACATTGGCCAGGACACGGCCCTGAATGTCGGTACTCCCCCCGGCGCCAAAGCCGATGACCATGGTCAGGGGCTGGTTCGGGAAGTCATCCGCTTGTACCAGACCGCCCGCTACCAGAGTGGTGGCCAGCAGAGCGCCACCCAGCATTGCCTTCTTCGGATACGTCATTGTTGAACCTCTTTCCCTTGTTGTGATGTTTCTTCGGTAGGCTTGTTGACCCTAGCACAGCTTGACGTGGCTTTTTTTCCTGAATCGTCCTGGATGGGCGTTGCCGTATGTGGCTGCTAGAATGCGCGCCCTGACAGCAGCGGCTTGGAGGCATGAGCACATGACCTATGACGTAGTGGTGATCGGGGCAGGGGCCGCTGGCTTGATGTGTGCGTTGACTGCCGGCTACGGTGGGCGGCGAGTGCTGGTCATCGACCATGCCAACAAGGCCGGCAAGAAGATTCTCATGTCCGGCGGGGGACGCTGCAACTTCACCAATCTGGCGACCGGACCGGCCAACTTCTTCTCTGCCAATCCACACTTCTGTATTTCGGCACTGAAGAGATACCGGCCCGAGCACTTCGTGGAATTGATCGAACGCCATGGGGTCGACTACGTGGAAAAGGCGCCGGGTCAGCTCTTTTGCGCCGATACCGCCAAGGAAATCCTCCGGGTTCTGCTTACCGAGTGCAGTTGGGCCGGGGTCGATATTCGCCTGCAGAGCTCGGTGGAGAGCATCGAGCGGATGGGGGAGGGCATGCGGGTGCTGACGTCACTGGGCCGAATCGAAGCGGGAGCGGTGGTGGTGGCCTGCGGCGGACTGTCGATTCCCACCATGGGTGCAACCGGTTTCGGCTACGATATCGCCCGGCAGTTCGGTCTGGCGGTCACCGACACTCGTCCGGCGCTGGTGCCATTTACGCTGACTTCCCAGTGGAAGGCGCGAGCCGAAGCGCTCTCTGGCGTGGCCTGCGACGTGGCGGTGAGTGCGCTGCGCGATGGCCAGAGACTGGGGCCGGGGCGCGAGGGGCGCTATCGCGAGCCCCTGCTGTTCACCCATCGAGGTCTCTCCGGGCCTGGCATGCTGCAGATTTCGAGCTACTGGCTGCCCGGCGACGAACTCGAGATCGACCTGCTGCCCGGTCTCGACGCTGGAGCGGAGCTGGCCGCCGCTCGGGGGCAGCATCCCAGGCGCCAGCTTTCCCGCTGGCTGAGCGAACGCCTGCCCAGGCGGCTGGCCCAGTCCCTTGGCGACTGGTACGGCGAGGATCCGATTCTGGCCGATCTCTCCAATGCCCGTATCGAAGCGTGGCAGGGGCACCTCAATCGCTGGCGAGTCAAGCCGGCGGGCACCGAGGGCTGGCGCACTGCGGAGGTGACCATGGGTGGGGTGGACACCCGGGCGATCTCCTCGAAGAGTTTCGCCGTGGATGGGCTGCCGCAGCTACGCTTCATCGGTGAGGTGCTCGATGTGACCGGAGAGCTGGGTGGCCACAATTTCCAGTGGGCCTGGGCCTCGGGAGTGGCCTGCGGCAACGCCTTGTGATCAGCGCCTGGCCCTGTGTCACGCTTCTATCTCATGTCTATATATCTCCTATATCTCCTGCCTAGCATCATGCCCCGGTGGTTCATGCTCATGCTGGTAGTCTATGCTCATGGCAGGAACGCTGGTTTGGAGATTCTGCAATGTCCATGATTGCGATACATGATTCCTCGACCACCGATAGCTCCTATGTGGATCAGGTTGTGGAGGAGGCCGTCCGTCAGGCCGAAGAGCGAGGCTGGGAAGCGGTACGTTTGACGGAAGTGGCCCGGGCACTCGAGTTGCCCATGTCACTGGTACTGACACGGTTTCGCGATCTGGATGCGGTGGCCGATGCCTGGTTCCAGCGTGGACTTCGGGCGATGCTCGCCAAAAAACCGGACACCTTCGAGGACTGGCCCGAGCGGGTCCGCATCGAGCACTGCCTGTTGGCCTGGTTCGACGCCTTCGCCGCCCATCGTCGGGTCACCGTGCAGATGCTGCGGACCAAGGCACACCTGCCGCATCTGCATACCTGGGTACCCTTGGCCTTCGATCTGTCGCGCACCGTCCAGTGGCTGCGTGAAGCCGCGCAGCTGGAGGCACGCTATGGGACTCGGCGGGCCCAGGTCGAAGAGCTCGCACTGACCAGCCTGTTCCTGGCGACTCTCGCCGTCTGGTCCTGCGATAGCAGCGATGGCCAGCACCGCACCCGTCAATTCGTCGAGCGCCGGCTCAAGCGCGGAGAAAACTGCATGAAGTGGGTTCCGGGTATGAAGCGCAAGGCATCCAGTCCGGCGTCGGCTTCCCTATAGCGCTATAGCGGTTGTGGCGGGCTTACAGAAAGCGTCCACCGGAAGCTATTGCCACGGTGGCAAGGCCGATAATCAGGTTGATCCCGATCCAGCGGCGGATTTGTGCCAGCTGCTTGCCCCCTTCGAGCCAGGCATGGCCTTCCACCGCCGCCTTGAGGCGAGGGTAGGGCACGAAATAGATATGGCCGAAGATACCCATCATCACCAGGCCGGTGAGCAGCATCAGGTGAATATGCCAGCGGGCGCCGGCCATGCCGAATACGGCAAGCAGCATCCATAGCCCTGTGCCCAGCAGCACGATCACGGTCAACCAGACCCAGGGAAAGAAGCGTTTGAATACGCCAACCCATAGTGGCAGCCGCTGCGGTGGTTCGAACTGGCTCGCCGCTACCGGGCGCAGAATCATCCAGGCGAAAAACATGCCGCCGACCCAGATGACCGCAGCAAGCATGTGCAGAGTGATGGCGAGCGCCATTGTCATACTCTCCTATCGAGTGCCAGCCATGTCGTGCGCCGCCTGTCTCAGTCAGCGGAACTGATTGAACAGCCGGCGTGCGCGATTGAACAGCAGCGCACCGGCAGCAATCCGCTTGCCGACACGAACCAGTGAAGACGGGTGTCGGGCACTCTGCAACATCACAAGGCCACCCGCAGCGATTATCACGCCCTTGAAGCGCATCAGGGAGCGCCAGCCATCATCGATCGACCGGCTGGCTTCGCGCCAGCGGCTGGATTCCACCAGGATATCGATCCGCTGTTGTTCGATGGTCGCAAGCAGGCTGGCCTTGCGTTCGGCCCTGCTGGGGGGATTGGCCTGCTGTCGCTCAGGGGCGTGGCTCGTCACGGACATTCTCCACCAGATCACGGTCCACCAGGTCACGATCACTGGCCAGCTGGGCCAGCGTCTCCTTCAGAAGGGTATGGCGCCGAGCCAGGCGCATGACCAGCAGTCCAAGCAATAGGCCGCCACCGAGCAGTATGGCGGCGCTGATCGCAATGGCAGCCAACCGGTGCGTGTCCCAGAAGATCACTACCACCAGCAGCATCAGCATGCCAAGACCCAGCAGCATCAGCAGCAGGCTCAGGCCGGATAGCAAAAGCAGGGTAAACAGTCGTGCCCGTTCTTCTTCCAGTTCAAGTACGGCAAGACGCAATCGCGTCTCGCCGGTGGCAAGCAGGCTGGTCAATAGCCGCTTGCTTGCACTGAACAGCCGTTGTGCCGGTCCTTGGCTCGAATCCATCAGCGACGTCCGATAAGCATGCCAATGACAATGCCGGCGACAGCTCCGAGGCCGACGCTGGTCCAGGGATTGTCGTGAACGTAGCGATCGCAGGCGTCGACCTGATGGGTCACGGTGTCACGCGCGTCGTCGTAGAGCTTCTCGCCACGTGATTCGAGTCTGTCACGAGTCTCTTTCAGGCGCTTTTCGGCACGCTCGCGAAGATCCTTGATGTTGCTTCGGGAGTCGTCGGCAGTTGCGCTGACCAGATCCTCGATCATCTGGGTGAGGTGATGCAGGTCTTCCTTGAGTTGTCGGGCGTTGTCGGCAGTATTGGGAGTGCGAGATGCCATGACGGTCTTCCTTTGACGGTGAGTGTCAGGCTCAGCATAGCATCCGTTGGCACGACTTCAATGCGATTCATTTTGGCCGACGGGGAACAGGTGTCCCGTTAACGGACGCTGCCACTGCCGGAAAACAGTGGGTTGAGGCTGAACCCTACGCTCAGCCGGTGGTTGCGATGGTCGTAATCGATCATGCTCTCACCATAGCCATAGAAATACTGGACATGCCCGCGGATATTGCCGAAGAAGGGCCAGGAGTAGTCGATCTGGGTGCCCATGTTGCCCGCGCTGGGATTGCCTCGGACCATCAGACTTGCCTCCTGGTCGCCGTTGATTCGTCGCGCAACGGTGACATCCCCATAGCCCATGTAGCGATCGATGTCGGGGTTGTCATCCGTGCTGCCCGACTCGGGAAAGCGCCAATGTGGCGCGATGGCAACCGCCCAGTCCCCACGTTGAAAGATGCTCTCCAGATAGGCACGGTTCCAGCTGCGTGACAGTGGCGCGGACCGCCCGTTGGACAGGTGATTGAGGGCGATGCGGTTGCGGGTATTGGTCCAGCCGAATAGGCGCCAGTCGGGGTCCAGGTCGAGGAAAATTTCCGGTTCATAGTTGGTTTCCCGGAAAGGCGAGGAGGCATCGGTGTTGTAGGCCTGCCACCAGCTGCGCTGGGTGTAGGCGAAGTAGAGGTCGCCGGTGTCACCGAACAGGTCTTCAACGAGGTTGACCTTGGCGCTGAACTGGAACTTGACCTCGAGGTCATTGGGACTGTTATCGCTCGAGATGCTGCCGAACGCCGGCCGGTTGGGGTTGGTGGTGTAGCTCAGCGGAAAGAGGTAATTGCGCCGGTGGGTGGTGATGGCGAAGGGATTGCGGGTCGACTCGCGCTCCAGTTGGCGACGCTGTGCTATTTCCTCTCGCAGCGTCTCATCCTGATCGGCCGCCATCTCGGGGTCCTCGGGGAGAACTTCCAGTTGGCGCTGCAGGTTTTCGAGCTCGCTGGAGAGGGTCTCGATGCGGCTTTCCAGGGCCTCTCTTTCTATGGCCCCTCGCTCTATGTTCTCTCTCTGGGGGTCGCTTTGAGCCATGGCAACGAGTGGCAGTACTCCCAGCAGACTGGCACCGGCAAACAGGATGGAACGAATGATCATGAGGGCAACTCGAAGCGAGGCATTTGAGCACCGTTTCTACCATGATGCCGACGCAAGTCAACCGCTGACGACAATCATTGCCAAGTTCGTTCGGTAGGCCGAGAATCGTGCCGGGCAAGGGGCCCTTGTCAAAGAGGATATCGTGTACGCCATTTCCATTTCTGCCGGTGCCATCCGGCCCACCCTCCTGGTGCTCTGCCTGCTGGTCGGCTCGCTGTTGCTGCCGGGCGTCGCGGTATTGGCCAACGATACCCTGCCCGATAGAGCGACGGTGGAAGCGCGGCTGGACGAACTTCGACCAGCGGAAGGGGAAAGCGTCAGCGAAGCCGATCAGCGCGTTATCGCGACATTGGAGGCGACGCTGGAAGCCCTGGAGCAGCTGGCGGGGGTCGAGGAGCGTCTCTCCACCCTGGAGCAGCGTCTCGAGGAAGCCCCCGGCGAGCTGATGCGCCTCGAGCGGGAGCTCCTGCAGGAGGAGGAAGCCGCTCGCGATCGCTCGGCTACCGAACTGGATGACCTGCCGTTGGATGAACTCGAATACCGCCAGCAGGAGGCGGTGTTCGAGCTGCAGCAGTTGCAGGACCGGCTGGCCGAAGTCAATACACAGCTGCTCTCCGCCCAGACGCTTCCCGAGCGTGCCCAGCAGGCCATTGCCGAGGCAATGCAGGCTGCGGAGCGTACCCGGCGTGCACTGGATGCCCTGGAGGGGCAGGGTTTGACCGAAGATGCGCCGCAGCTATGGCAACGGCTGGTTGAGCGGCGCCTGGCCGAACGTTCCCTGCGGCTGCATCAGCGCCAACTGGGCAGCAACACCCGCCTGCGTGAACTGGCGCAGCAGCGGCGTGACCTGTTGACGCAGCAGGTAACGCGCCAGGAGGCAGAGCTGGCCATGTTGCAGAGCGTTATCGACCGGCAGCGGCGGCTGGCCTCGGAGCAGGCCATTGCCGATGCCGCCCGGGACGATCCGCTGCTCGAGGCTGGCCACCCGGTCCTGGAACGGGCGCAGCAGGTCAACCGTGATCTCAGCCTGGAGCTGCTGCGAGCCAATGACCGTATCAATGGCTTGGTGCGGGAAAGCCTGGCGCTGCGCAGCCAGCTCGATCATGTGCGCCAGCTGCAGCGCAGTCTCAATGAGCAGATCGACGCAATCCGCGGCAGCCTGCTGCTGTCGCGGATCCTGCGTGAGCAGCGCCGCTCACTTCCTCAGGTGGATACGCGTCGCGACCTTCAGGATGAAATCGCCGACCTGCGCTTGCGTCAATTCGATCTCGTGCGCCAGCGTGACATGCTGCGCCAGGGCGAACGCCTGGCCAGCCAGCGCCTGGAAGAGGCGGGGGTGGAGGTGACACCGGCGCTGCTCGAGTCGCTGCAGCATCTCTATCAGTCACGTCGCGAGCTTGTGGATCAGCTCGAGCAAAGCTATGGCAGCCTGCTGAGTTCGGCCATCGAGTTCCAGCTCAATCAGCAGCAGCTGTTGGAAACATCGCTAGAGCTGCGTACCACCATAGACGAGCAGCTGTTCTGGATCGCCAACACCCGCCCGCTGGATCTTGCCTGGTTTCGACATCTGCCGGCGAATTTGATGCTGGAGTGGCAGGTGGGGGAGTGGCGCGAGGCACTGCCGCATCACTGGCGCAGGCCAGATGCCAAGGCGCTGGTTGGTCTCCCTTTCCTGCTGATATCGCTGGGGCTGCTGTGGTCACGGCGACGCATCCAGCGCAGGTTGACGGAGCTGCATGAGCAGATAGGCCGGCTGCGCAGCGATTCCCAGGGCCATACGCCTCAGGCTGTCGCGCTGAACGCTCTGCTGGCGCTTCCCGGTCCCCTGGCCCTAGGTGGCCTCGGCGCCGCGCTGGTAGCTGATGGCCAGGGCATCGCCTCGGGGTTGGGACTGGCCTTCTGGCATCTGGCCCTGGCCTGGGCGTTCATTGCCTGGTCGAGGCGACTGCTGGTGCGGGATGGCGTGGCAACCAAGCATTTCTACTGGCCGGCAGGGTATGTCGCCCGGCTGCGTGAGCTACTGCGATGGCTGGGCCTGGCCTTGGTGCCGACACTGTTGATTTCCACCTTGGCACGGGACGGTGAGATCAGTCTCACCACACGTCCCCTGGCGCTGACGCTGCTGCTCGGCGGCCTGCTTGCCATGAGCGTGCTGCTGGCACGCCTGATCATGGCCCATACGCCCTTCTTCGGGGTCAAGCTGTTCCGTCTGATCCTGGGGCTGGTCCTGGCGGCGGTGCCGCTGGCACTCATCGGCCTGATCGTTTCCGGCTACGAATACACGGCACTCAGCCTGGTGGGACGCTTCGTCATCACGCTCTACTTGCTGGCCATGTGGATTCTGGTCGAGGCGACGGTCGTACGTGGGCTCGCGGTGGCGGCCCGGCGCTTGGCCTTCAAGCGGGCGCTCACCCGCCGCCGTGCCCAGGTACAGGAAGGCGCCGAAGGGGGAATCGAGGTGGTCGAGGAGCCGCCGCTGGACATGGAGCAGATCAACCAGCAGTCGCTTAGGCTCTCCAAGCTGATTCTGCTCATCGGCTTTGCGCTGCTGCTCTATCTGGTCTGGTCGGACCTGCTGACAGTACTGGGCTACCTGGAGCGCGTGGCCATCTGGGAGGCGTCCGACGGTGTGGGGGCGGACCTGGTCACCAGCGCTCTGTCGGTGGCCGATATCTTCACCGCACTGCTGGTCTTCGGCTTCACGCTGATGATGGCGCGCAACCTGCCCGGCCTGCTGGAGGTGATGGTGCTGTCGCGGCTGGAGCTGAAGCAGGGGAGTGCCTATGCCATCACCTCGCTGCTCTCCTACACCATCGTCGGCACCGGTCTTATCGTGGCGCTGGCAACTCTGGGGGTGGCCTGGAGCCAGCTGCAGTGGCTGGTGGCGGCACTGGGTGTGGGGCTCGGCTTCGGCCTGCAGGAGATATTCGCCAACTTCGTTTCCGGCCTGATCATTCTCTTCGAGCGCCCGGTGCGCATCGGCGACACCATCACGCTGGGCAATCTCACCGGCACGGTGAGCAAGATCCGTATTCGTGCCACCACGGTGACCGACTTCGATCGCAAGGAGATCATCATACCCAACAAGACCTTCGTCACCGACCAACTGATCAACTGGTCGCTGTCGGATACGATCACCCGGGTCGTTCTCAGTTATCGAGTTGCCTATGGCTCTGACCAGCGATTGGTACATCGCCTTCTTTTCCAGGCGGCAGACGAGAATCCACGGGTGCTGGGTGAGCCCGAGCCGCAGGTGTTCTTCATGAGCTATGGCGACAGTACGCTGAATTTCGAACTGCGTGTCTTCGTCAACGCCCTGGGCGATAGGCTCTATGCCACCGACGAGCTCAACTGCCGGGTGGGTGAGCTATTTGCCGAGCACGAGGTGGATATCGCCTTCAATCAGCTCGAGGTATGGTTGCATCGGCCTGATGGTGCCAGCAAGAAGGTGTTGAGCAAGGCGAGCGGCCAGCGAGTGGATCCTATCCCTGCCCACCCTGCTCCTGGTGCACAGGGCGACCCCGGTGATCTGAGTGTGGGCGATAGTGACGGCGGTGGAGAGGGCGGGCGTTAGTCGTCCTCTACCCGTACCGCATGTATTAGAAACTCTCGGTTTCCATCACCGCCAAGCAGGGGGCTCTCCTGCCAGTGGAGGATTTTGAAACCGTTGTCTTGGCAGCCGCTGCGAAGCCGCGTTTCCACGGCAAGGTAGCTTGCCGGGTCCTTCACGATACCGCGGTTGTCGATGTCCCCCGGGCCGAGCTCGAACTGCGGTTTTACCAGGCTCAGCAACTCACCGCCGGGGCGCAGCAGGCGGGAGAGTTGCGGCAGGATGAGCGTCTGGGAAATGAAGGAGACATCCATTAACGCAATGTCTGGCCCCTCTGTGCCCTGAGCCGCCAGGGCCGAAAGGAGCCGTGGTTCGTCGGCCATGCCCCGGGCGTTGAGCCCCTCCAGGCAGGTGATCCGTGCTTCACCACGCAGTTCGGGATCCATCTGGCGGTGGCCCACCTCCACGCCGATCACATGACGGGCACCGTAGCGCAGGGCGCAATCGGTGAAGCCGCCGGTGGACTGGCCCACGTCCAGTATCAGCCTGCCCGCAAGATCGAGCCCCAGCGCTTCGATCAATGCCTCGAGCTTGAGCCCTGCCCGAGAGACATAGCGCTCCTCGGGCTCCTCTGTGACCTTGAGGCGGCAGTCTTCGGCCAGCTTTTCGCTCGGCTTGTCGAGCACCCGGCCACTGCTGGCAACGCTGACACGGCCATTGCGGATCAGTCGCTGGGCCCGCGTGCGCGAACGGGCGAGGCCCTGGCTGACGAGTAGCTGGTCGAGGCGGGGCATGGGCGTCTCCGGCAGGAAATAGAGTGGGAAGCAATGCGTGGCAAGAAGGCAGACCGGCATTATGGCATACTCATTTCGTTAGCCGGTTAACAGAAGGGTAAGGGATGGGGCGCGCAGCGAGCAGGGCATTGGCCAGGTCATTGGGGATCGGGGCGCTGGGCGGGCTGCTTTTCCAGCTTACCGGCCTGCCGCTGGCCTGGATGCTGGGCCCGCTGGTGGCCAACCTGCTGGTCTCGGCACGGGGCGTCGATGTCCGCGTTCCCGAAGGTCTGCGTGAGGCCTTTCTCGGCGTGCTGGGCCTGGTGCTGGGCAGCCAGGTCACGCCGCAGCTGGCCGAGCGGGTGCTGGACTGGCCCCTGTCGGCGGCGCTGCTGTTGCTCGGCGTGGCGGCTTCCACTGCTGCGGCCGCCGCCTGGTACCGGCGCTGCGGCTTCGACCCGGTGAGTGCCTGGTACGCCTCGGCGCCCGGGGCCATGACAGCGATGATCCTGATGGGTGAGAAGTGTGGCGGCGATCCTCAGCGGATCGCCATTGCCCAGTCACTGCGCATCATCCTGGTGGTACTGTGGTTACCACCCCTGTTCTGGCTCTGGGAGGGCGGCGGCAGGCAGGTCGAAGAAGCGGCGGCCTCGTCGGCTCACCTCTGGATGCTGCTGTTGCTGCCGATCCTGATCGCACTCGGTAACCGACTCAGGCTGCCCAGTGCATCGCTGTTGGCTCCTCTGCTGTTTGCCGCACTGCTGTCGGGCTTCGATGTGGCCAGCCTTCAACTCCCTGACTGGGGCATGAACGTGATGCTCTGGGTGCTGGGTAGCGCCATTGGCTCGCGATTCCAGGGCCTGTCCAGGGCGCGCCTGGGGCGCTACCTGCTCGAAGCCGGCGTCGCGACGCTGCTGGCGCTTGGGGTGCTGGCGCTGTTCGCCGAGGCTATCCATCGGCTGATCGGCGTGCCTCGCGACGTCGCCCTGCTGGCGCTGGCGCCAGGCGGCATCGGCGAGATGGCGATACTCGCCGTGGCGCTGGACATCGACCCTGTCTTTGTTGCCTTCCATCATCTGCTGCGCATGGTCGCGCTGATGGTCTTCGCGCCCTTCTGGGCTCGCTGGTTGCTGAGCCGTCGTTGAATCTCCTTGTTATGATACCCATTCAAGCCAGGTCGAAGATGCATGACCTGGCAGTCAACCGACAGGAACGAATGGATGCTAGAACAGGCGTTGGTACAGATGTTGCTGTTGCTCGGTGCAACGGTACTGGTGGTACTTGTCTTTCAGCGCCTGAGAATACCGCCGAGTCTGGGGTACTTGCTGGTCGGTGTGCTTCTCGGGGCGCACACGGCAGGTCCCGTTATCGCCAATGATTACATCACCGTTATTGCCGAGTTCGGTATCGTCTTCCTGCTTTTTACCATCGGACTGAGCTTTTCCCTGCCGCAGATATACGCCCTGAGGCATACCATTCTCGGGCTAGGGACGGCCCAGGTCGCTCTGACCACCCTGGTTGTGGCGGTGTTGGCCTGGATATTGGGGCTGCCGGGGCCGGCCGCATTCGTTGTCGGTGCCGTGTTTGCCCAGTCGTCCACGTCGATCATTACCAAACAGCTCCTTGAGCAGGGCGAGGGCCAGGCGCGGCATGGACGGCTCGGCACCACCATGTCGGTGTTCCAGGACATAACCGCCGTGCCCTTCGTGGTCATCATTCCCGTGCTGGGGGTCGCGGCCGTGCATGAAGTGGCGGGAGCGCTGGGGATGGCACTGGCCAAGGCCATGCTCGCATTCATCATCGTACTGCTTTCCGGCAGGTTCCTGCTGCGTCCGCTGTTCCATCTGGTGGCGGAAAGACGCTCGGCGGAGCTGTTTACCCTGACTGTCTTGTTCGTCTCCCTGGTGTCGGCCTGGACGACCATGGCGCTCGGCCTCTCCATGGCGTTCGGGGCATTTCTCGCCGGCATGGTGCTTGGCGATACAGAATTTCGCCATCAGGTCGAATCCACCATACGCCCGTTCCGTGATGTACTGCTGGGACTCTTCTTCGTCAGTATCGGCATGCTGGTCGATCCCTCGCTGCTTCCGGATATCTGGCTGGAGTCTCTGGCGGGGGCCGTGGCTCTGCTCGTCATCAAGCTGCTACTGGTGGCTTCGATCGTGCATGTGTCGGGAGTGGATGGGCAAACGGCATTTCGTACCGGCATGGTGCTGGCCGTCGGCGGCGAGTTCGGGTTCGCTCTGCTGGCCATCGGCCTGGAAGGGAACGTCATCGCCAGTCAGCCGGCGCAGATCGTGCTGAACTCGGTGCTGTTCTCGATGGTCCTGGCGCCAATTCTGATTCGCTTCAACCAGCCCGTGGCTGCTTGGCTTTTCCGACGCTCTCGAACCCGATCCAAGCCCAGTGGACATGTGCCGACACCCTCCGAGCCCACCGCGAGCCAGGGGCATGTGGTGATCTGTGGGTTCGGCCGTACCGGCCAGACAGTCAGTCGCTTTCTGGAAAGCGAGGGTTTCGAGTTCATTGCGCTGGATATGGATCCGGCCATCGTGAGAGAGGCGAGGCTGGCGGGTCAGCCGGTCTTCTACGGCGACTCATCCGATCTCACGATACTGGAGAATGTCGGCGTGGAACGGGCATCGCTGATGATCATCAGCCATGATGACAAGCCCTCAGCCCTCATGTCTTTGCGTCATGCGAAACGCCTCAATCCCGCGCTCTCGGCCGTGGTGCGCACGCGTGACCAGCAGCATGTCGAAGAGCTGCTTGCCGCCGGAGCAACTGAGGTCATTCCCGAGACGCTCGAGGCGAGCATGCTGCTGACTTCCCATGCGCTGCAGTCGCTGGGTGTGCCCTTGTTTCGCGTGGCCCGCCAGCTGCAGGAACAGCGTAGTAGCCACTACCGTATGCTCAAGGAACTGTTCAGAGGCACGCTGGACAATATCAAGCCGGAGTCTTCGGAGAAGGAGAGCCTGCACTCCGTGATCCTGCATGAAGGCTCTCCGGCTATTGGTCACAGCTTGTCAGAGCTCGATACGGAGCAGGATCAGGTTTCCGTCACCGCCATCGTGCGCAATGAGGTGCGCGAGCGCTACCCTGCCGATTCCACTGAGGTGCAGGCCGATGATGTGCTGGTATTGCTGGGTTCGCAGGACAATCTCGAGCGGGTGGAGAGGCGACTGACGGGTCTGGAGCAGCCGCCAGCCCAGTAACATTCCATCGAGACTCAATCGAGGGGGTGCTCCTTGCTCAAGGCCTTGATATGTTCTGTCAAACCCAGCGCCTGGGATACATCGAGCTCAAGAGCGATCCCGGTATTGAGGCTCTCGTCGAGCTTGCCTGCGGAGGTCACGGCGTGCAGGACGGCCTGTGAACGTCGGGCCTCCACCAGGATCAGGATAACGCTGCGTGCCGCCATGAACTCCAGGCCGAAGAAGGTTAGGTGCGGCTTGAGACCCTGACCCTGAGCGTTGTTGATGATGGTGGCTCCCGTGGCACCCGCGCCCCGGGCAGCATCCAGTACCGTCTCGGTCTTGTCCTGGTCGACGAAAACCATCAGTAGCTTGAAGTCCATTTTACACTTTCTCCGGTGTGGGCTGCTGTTGATATCGCCATTTTGACAGAGCCCTATGTCTTTGTCCTGACAAGGATCAAGCATCGGAGCTCAGAGACCACGCTCGGCCTGTAGCGTCGTCGTCGGGATACGGTCTGCGCCCCAGCTGCGGTGGATGTAGCCGATCACCCGGTCGATTTCTTCCTGGGTAATCTTGTTCAGTTCGCCGCGCTCGAGGGGATCGTAGTGGAATATGTAGAGGCGGGAGGCGAACTGCTCGAAGGGCAGCGACGCTTCGCCGAAGCGTTCGCCATTGCCGGCAGTGCTGACCTTGATGTCATCGCCCCAGTCCTGGCCACTATCGTTGTTGGGGTTGTAGAAGTAGATGCGCATGACATCGCTGGGGTCAAGCGTGACACGCAGTACCGTGATCGCATGCCAGCCGATGAACCGCGCGGCGCTGTCAGTTACGGCGATACCTGCAGGCTGTGGATGGATCAGCGGCTGGTTACCGTTGTAGTAGGGGTGGTAGCTGGCGTAGAAGTGGCGCAGGAAGGCATCCAGATCATGCAGCTGTCCCGTTGCCACATCGACGTTGATGCGAAAGCCGCGGCCGGACCACCAGCCATGGAACTCGGGATTGACCCAACGGTGGGGGTCTCCCTCGCGACCGATGCAGCGGCGGCCCATTTCGGCATAGATGCGATCCAGGTGCGGCACCACCAGCAGGGAGACCGGATCGAGATCGACCGGCAGTTCCTTGGCGACGCCTTCCAGGCTGGCCATGGATGAGAGGGGCATGCCCTCGAAGTGCATGATGATCTCGTCGTCGCGGGCGGCCCAGGCGACCATCTGAAGGAGGTAGTCCGGGTCATTGTAGGCCCACATCGACATGGCGCGTGCCGACTGGCAGGTGGGATTGTTGCCCTGCCCGACACCCAACGGCAGCCCCAGCATGCAAAGCACCCCTTCGAGCAGCCTAGCCCGTGGCGAAACTACGTCGCCATAGGCCAGCTCGATTCGAGCCTTGGACCACTCCGAGAGAGAGAGGCCCAGTTGGCGCCACATGGCCGGCGCCACGGGAGGCTGATAGAGAATACCGCGCTCCAGCATCAGCGCCAGGCCATAGACGGCCTGTGGGGTTGCAGGGTGTACCGCACCGCGGATCAGCGCGTGCACCAGCTCGCGGTAGCAGAGCAGACAGTCCCGGCCGGTCGATGAAAGCCCAAGAGCTTCGGCCACCAGGTGGTCGCCGTGATCGAGCAGATGGCGTATCAGGACCGGATGGTAGGCCGACGCCAGGCCGGTATCGTGCATGGCGCGGGCAAAGCCGGTGGCTTCACTCTGCAGGGCCGAGTTATCCATGCTGGAGAGCCGCTCACGATAGATTTCAACGCCCGGATCCTCGCGACATGCCTGGGTAGGGCCAAAGAGCGAACTGACCAGACGGTCGGCGCCCTGGCCGCTGATACCCAGGTCGATCGTTGGATCGGCTTGGCAGATGGCGATCTGGGTGATCATCTGCTTGACCGAATCGACCTGGATCGGGCGCTGCTGGAGGATACGCCAGATCTCCTCGATCAGCTTGTCGATGATGTGTTCATAGCCGATGCGATCGGCCAGGTGGCGGAACAGGTGACGCGGTATCTGGGCAAGTCGCCCTTGAGTCTCGCGCTCGGCCTCACTTGGTGCGCTGAACAGCAGCCAAAGGTTGAGTGCCAGCACCTGGGTCAGGTAGTGGTGGGCCTGTTCGGCGGATATCAGCGGATGCAGATATTCACCCTTGGCTACAGCCACCAGGCGCAGCTCGCTCAACGACTCGATCACCACCATGTTGGCATCGGCACTCTTCAGGGCATAGGTGGTCAGGGAAGGCAGCAGGTACTGCGGCGTCTCCCAGTCGGAGCCGAGGAAGACACCGGCTTCCTCCAATGCCCTGGCGCGGGCCTCGACCGCAGCGGCGCCGCCCTCCTGGAGCAGCACCCGACGTGCGGTATCCATCACGCGGGGCAGCTTCGTCGGCTTGGTGAACGCGCGCGCTCCTGCGAGCAGCGTGATCGCATCATCGAACTTCACCAGCAAGCCTTGAAGCTTGTCGTCGCCTGCCGGTGAGCTGCCCATCTCTTGCGTATGTCGGTGCGTTGTCACGCCGACTCCTTTTCTCAGGCTGTCATTGTGCTCATGACGCCTTGATCAGACATAGAAATCAAGTTCTTCCATATTCTTGAGCAGTTCCTTCATGCGTGCAGCCTCGTCGCCCTTGAAGTAGATCAACCCCCAATGGGTCCCGAAGGCAGTACGCTTGGTCACGGTCTCCTCCATGGGCGGCGTCAGCTCGTGAGATTCGAAGTAGGGGTCGTCCTCGACCTCCTCGGGAATCTCCAGGCGGCTCACCACGCGGCGCCGTGGATACACCCCGAAGCAGCCTGCGTAGCCGTCGGCATCGACCACTTCCTTGGGGAAGAAAGCCTTGACCTCTTCGGCGGTGGTGTTGGGGTCGAAGACCAGCATGCTGGCCTGATAGGCGTTGAAGCCGTACACCCGCTCAAGCAGTTCGAACACCTTGAACCCCGGTGGGCGGTAGGCAACCTCACCGAAGTACATCTCACCGTCGCTGGTGACGAAGTACTCGGGGTGGATCAGGCCGAACTCGATGTCGAAGGCCTTGATCAACTTCTCGATCTGTGCGGTGATCTGCGGGCGGTAACTCTCGAGTTCCGGCGAAGCTGGCACGAACACCGAATAGCCCAGGGTCACGTATTCGGAGATATTGAGAAAGGCGATCTTGCCGTTGTGGATCCAGGCCTCGACGGCAAACTCCCAGCCGTCCAGGTGCGACTCCATCAATACCGGGAACTCTTCGTCGGGGATGGTATCGACTTCATCCGGGGTACGGATCACCCGGTGGCCGAGACAGCCGGCCTTGTCGAACGCCTTCAGGTGAATGGGGTCGTTGGGGTCACCGTCGAGCTTGAGCAGTGTCTGGTTGACTCGCTTGAGAAAGCGGATGACGTCGCCCTTGTCGTGGGCTTCTTCGAAGATGCCCACGCGGATACCGCCAAGCTGGGCACGACGCTTCATCAGCGCCTTGTCACGCAGCAGCAGCGACTGGCCATAGAGACGCGGGTTGTCGAGCAGCAGGGAATTAATGGCCCCGGACCACTCCACGGTTTCCTCGAACATCGGAATCGCCACGTCCACTCCCATCTCCTTGAGGGTTTCGGCGATCTCCATCGAACGGTCGTTGAGGCGCTCGAAGTTCCAGGAAACATAGGGAATGTCGTGTTTCTGGCAGTACTCTTCCGCCCAGTCAGGAGCTACCACCACGTAGCGTCGATCAAAATTCTCGGCGGCTTCGATGGCGTTGAGGCTCCAGCCGAGCAGGGCGATATAGCCCTTGTTGGGGTCCTTCTTCATGGTACGCCTCCTGAGCGGTATCGTGTTTTCGTCGTCATTTTCCATTTCAGCCTACACGAAACGTCAACGCTTAGCATGCGTCGGGCCCTATACCTAGGGCATGCTCTTGCTGGTCCGCCTGGCCGCTGGTATAGTGCATCCGCACTCGGCAAGTCATTGATGCCGCGCCGAGTTCGACACTGCCAGCCAGGCTGCTTCTTAGCCTAGTTCATGCAGCAGATGTCGTGCAGTGGTGGCCCCGTCGGTCCTCCCGCAACGCTAAACCGCAAACCCCGCCAGGCCCGGAAGGGAGCAACGGTAGCGGTGGTCGCGTGTGCCGGGATGTGGCTGTCGGGGCTGCCTCCATTTTGGGTGCCCTTTTCCTCCTCGTTCGCACTTTTCCTTGTGATATCTCCGCACCATGCCTCGCATGCTTTGCCTGGCTCTCTGATGTCACGTCCTGCGACGTTAGTCGTAATAGACTATGGTCGTAACTGGTTTCGATTGGTATAATGCACTGCAGCAAACTCTTGCGAGCGGAGCACAGGACATCATGACCCACGATATTTCCGCAGCAGCAGGCATCCAGCGCAGCCTGCGCCAGTGTATTTCCAACATGGCCGCGCTCCTGTACCGCCATGGATACGTCCTGGAGACGGTCACCGTTCCCCACCGTGGCCTCGATCGGGGCGCCATTCTTCAACTCAGCCAGGCATCCGACGACTGGGCCACCTGCCAGCAGGTGCTGGAGCGCAGCGAAGCCGCTTCTTACAATGAGTCAGGCAGGTTCGTGCTCACCTCGCTGGGCCGCGAGCTGCTCTTCGACATGTTCGGGTCGGGTGCCGCCGACTACGCCTGAGCGCAGTCAGTTTCAGGTTTTCAGGACAGTTGACTAGCGTCGCCGCAGCTGGCGCACTACCAGCCCATGTCGGGGCGCCACCACCAGGGTGAGGAAGAACAGGCCGGTGGCGACAAGTACGATGGTGCCACCCGACGCCACGTCCAGCGCTACCGAAAGCCATAGCCCCACGACCGCCGAGACTACCCCCACCGTGACCGAAATCGCCATCATGACCGGAAAACGGTCGGTGAGCAGGTGTGCGG
>ERZ869909.1013-NODE-1013-length-25427-cov-8.772584_pt1 | contig 25427 bp, 16 predicted proteins | sample MGYA00520892_ERZ869909 | MGnify/ENA primary metagenome ERZ869909 (study PRJEB32215, sample SAMEA104723947) | bioreactor metagenome | biome: bioreactor; feature: anaerobic bioreactor; material: water | place: China | collected 2015-03-12 ... | reverse complement strand
TGGGCGATGGGCACACCGAAGGCCTCGCGCTCGCCAGCGTACTTGACCGATTCTTCCAGCGCGCGCCGCTGCAAACCGACGGCCCCCGCCGCCACGCCGGGCCGGCTGTGGTCGAAGACCTTCATCGCCAGGTAGAACCCGGTGCCCTCCTGTCCGATCATGTTTTCCGCCGGCACTTCGACATTCTCAAAGACGATCTCCGCCGTATCTGAGGCGCGCTGGCCAATCTTGTCGAACTTTCTGCCTACGCTCACACCCGGCATATCGCGCTCGACGATAAAGCAGCTCATCCCCTTGTGACCCGCGCCGGGGTCCGTCTTGGCGAAGATGGTGAAGAAGTGCGCGTGGCTGGCGTTGGTGATAAACGTTTTGGAGCCGTTGATAATGTACTTGCCGTTCTTCTTCTCCGCACGGGACTCGATGCCGACCACGTTAGAACCGGCGGCGGCCTCGGTGACGAGCGCTCGGATGGTCTCGGCGACGTCGCTCTCGAGCGAGCTCGAGTGGGACTTGTAGCTCACGCCCATGTCGTCGAGCATCGCCAGGAGGTCCTTGGTGTCGATCTCGAGGTCGCGGGCGAGCTGGTAGATGCGGACCTTGTCAGTCATGCATCCCTCCGTTCGGTCGGGGTGATTCGGTGGACGGTCGCCCGGGCACGAGCCCTTCCGGGCGCGGCTCGGCGGCGGCCGCCGGCGATGCGTCGGCGATCGTGGCCGCCAGCGCGCCTTCGAGCTCGCGCAACAGCGCGGTCACGGCATCGGCGTCCTGCCGGAACGCGCGCCGGAAGGTTTTGAGGCGGGCGGGGTCGTCCCGGCGCACGCCGGCGAGGGCGCACGCGGGGCAGAGCGACGTGCCGCGCCCGCCGGCTCGCTGGCGCAGGTCGAGCGCCCAGCGGTCGTCCGTGCGCACGAGGCGCACGAGGTCCCGCTTGGGCGCGCTCGTTCGGCACGCCACGCAGCGGCGTAGGGGGACGTGGCGCGGCCGGTTCATCACTCGCTCTTCGACGCCTCGGGATCCTCCGACGGGCGCCGGTCGCCGCCGCCGTCGCTGGGCGCAGGGTCGCTGGGCTTGGGTGCCGAGAACAGCGCATCGAAGGCCGCCCGGCGGCTGTCGCTGGGGACCGCCGCGCCCTGGTCCTGGGCGCGAGACGCCGCCGCGGCCATGGCGGCGTCGAGGTCGCTGATGGACTCGGTCGCCACGAGGTCGATCTTGAAGCCCGTCAGCTTGGCGGCCAAGCGGACGTTCTGGCCGCCCTTGCCGATGGCCAGGGACAGCTGGTCGGCGCCGACGTTCACGCGCGCCTCCTGTGCGTCCATGTCCAACTCGATGTTGCCGACCTTCGCCGGTGAGAGCGCGTTGCGGATGAACTCCCGCGGGCTGGGGTCCCACTGGATGATGTCGACGCGCTCGCGCTGCAGCTCGGCGGTCACGGCCTGGATCCTGCTTCCGCGGTGACCGATGCAGGCGCCGATGGGATCGACGTTCGGGTTGGTGCTGGCGACGGCGACCTTGGCCCGCTGCCCGGCCTCGCGCGCGATGGCCCGCAGTTCGACGGTGCCGTCGGCGACTTCGGGGATCTCCTGGCGCATGAGGTACTCGAGCAGCTCCGGAGCGGCGCGCGACACCAGGATCGACGGTCCGCGCGTGGAGAGTTCGACCTTGGCCACGTACACCTTCAGCCGCATGCCCACCATGTAGCGTTCGCCCTGGATCTGCTCGCGCGGCGGCATGATCGCCTCGCCGCGTCCGAGGTCGACGAACACGTTGCGCTTGTTGTCGGTTCGCGAGACCACCGCCGTCATGATGTCACCGGCGCGGTCCTTGTACTCCTCGTAGACGTGCTCGCGCTCCTTCTCGCGGAGCTTCTGGGTGATCACCTGCTTGGTGGTCTGGACCGCGATGCGGGTGAACTTGTCGGGATCGACCGGGAACTCCATCTCCATGCCGACCTCGACGTCCTCGTCGAGTTCGAGCGCCTCGGTGACGAGGATCTCCTTGTCGGGGTCCTCGATCTCCTCGACCACCCGGCGGATCACCAGGACGTCGATCTCCCCGGTCTCGGGGTCGACCTCGACCTCGATCTGCTTGCCCGGCATGACGTTCCGCTCGAACGCTTGCTCCAACGCTTCCTCGATCGAGGCGAGCAGCTCCTCCTTGTCGAGGTTGCGCTCGGCGGCGAGCACGTTGAGGGCGTCGATGAATTCCTTGTTCATCCTTCTCTCCGGTCCGGTCCGTGGCCGCCCGTCGGCGGCACGCCTGATTGTGGCCCCCGTCCGGCGGCCGCCGGCGTGGGGCAGTGCGCCCTAGCGGGGCGCGTCGGGCCACTCCGCGAGGTGGGCCCGTTCGATCTCGTCGACGTGCAGCCGTCGCGGCGGCTCGCCAGCCGTGGTCTCGAGCACGACGACGTCGCCCTCGACCGCCCGCACCCGACCGCTGAGGGTCGCGCCGGCGGCGCGCACCTTCACCAGCAGGTCGCGGAACCTCTCGAAGTGGCGCGCGGTCCGCAGCGGCCGCTGCGCCCCGGGCGACTCGACCTCGAGCTGGTAGGCGCCGTCGAACGGGTCGAGCCGGTCGAGCTCGAGTCCGAAGGCCTCGGACGCCCGGCGGACGTCGTCGACGGACACGGGCGCCTCGTCCAGGCGGTCGATCCGCACCAGGACGCGGCGGGACCGGCCGCGGTGCGTCACGCTGACCTCGAGCACCTCGTAGCCGAGGGGCGTCAGGGCATCGTGCGCGGCATGCTGCAGGTCCATGCGTCCTCCGAAGGCGTCGCGGCCCGGCGGGCGCGACGCGTGGGAGCGACGCGGGCTTCGCACGACGCGAGGGCGGGTCCTGGAACCCACCCTCGACGACCGCCGGGACGTTGTCCGCCCACCAAGATAGCATGCGAGCGCCGGGTTGTGCTCGGGGCTGCTGGCGTGTACACTCCGCGGCGATGCCGTTCGCGCCGCGAGCTACCCGACCGCGATGAGGAACGCCGCCCGCCGGGCGGCCACCTCGTCGCGCACAAGGACCGTCCGCCAGGATGGTCCTTCTTCGTTGGGCGCGCGCGGCGCACGGCCGAGAGGATGCCATGGACGCAGGACCCTGGATGGACGACGTGCTGCTGCTGACGCCCGGCCCCACGCCGCTGCACCCGTGGGCGCGGGCCGCGCTCGCCTGGCCGATGCGCGGCCACATGGACCCGGACGTGTTCGCCTACAACGACGCGATCGTGGCGGACCTGCGGCGGCTGTACCGCAGCGGCGAGGGCGCGTTCCCGAGCCTCCTCGCCGGCAGTGGTTCGCTCGGCATGGAGGCCGGCATCGCCAACCTCGTCGAGCCGGGTGACAAGCTGCTGGTGGCGACCAACGGCGTGTTCGGCGACCGCATGTGCGAGATGGGCCGCCGGTTGGGTGCGGACGTCGCCGTCCTGCGCGCGCCTGCGGGCGAGGCGATCGAACCCGATGCGCTCGCGGGGGCGATCGAGCGGCATCGGCCGCGGGTCGTGGCGTTGGTCCACGGCGAGACGTCCACCGGGGTCCTGAACCCGATCGAGTCCTTGGCGCCCGTGGTGGCCGCATCGGGCGCGCTGTGGTCGGTGGACGCCGTGACCACGGTGGGCATGCTCCCGTTCGACATGCGGCGGTGGGGGATCGACTACGCGTACACGGGATCGCAGAAGTGCCTGTCGGCGCCTCCCGGCTTGGCGCCGGTAGCCGTCTCGGCCCGGGCGATGGCCCACGTGGCGGCGCGCCGAGTACCGGTCGTGACCTGGTACGCCGACCTCGTGGGCATGCAGGCCTACTGGGCGGAAGGAGAAGCCGGGCGCCGGTACCACCACACGGTGCCGATCCACCTGCACTGGGCGACCGGCGAAGCGATCCGGGCCGCGCTGGCCGAGGGCGTCGAGGCCCGGGCCGAACGTGCGCGCCGCGTCGGAACCGCCGTGGCCGATGCCCTGGCGACCGTGGGGTTCTCGGCGCTCGTCCGCGCCGACGTCCGCCTCCCCACGGTGCTGGCGGTGGCGTTGCCGCCGGGACTCGACGACGCGGCGGTGCGCCACGCCCTGCGCGCCGAGGCCCAGGTCAGCGTCGCCGGTGGCCTGGGGGTCACCGCCGGCCGCGCGTGGCGGCTCGGCCTGATGGGGGAGGCGGCCCGGCCGGAACCCTACCGTCGGTTCATGGTCGCGCTCGCCGACGTGTTGCCGCGCTTCGGCCTGGCGGCGGCGGTCGAGCTGCCCGCGGCGTTCGAGGCCGCGCTCGCGGCGGCCGGGCCGCCGGCGACGGTGGCGGCGGCCGGGTGAACCAAGGTCCGCTGCCCGTCGACCTGGTGCGCGTCGACCCGAGGTTGTTGGACCTGGTGGGTTCGTTGTTCTGGGCGACGTTCCCACGACGCCGGTTGCTGCGCACCGGACCGGACGCCGACGGCCGCGTGGTGCTGGCCGTCGACCCGCCGTGGACCGACACCGACGAGCGTCGCTGGCGCGCCGCCCTGGACGCCCTGTTGGTCCAACCCAGCGTGGCGCGGGCGGCCGGGCACCTGCGCCAGGTCGAGGACCGCGCGGGCCGGCGCTGGGAGCTGGCGCTGCCGATGGCGCCGGAGGCGTACGCGGCCGGTTCGTGGCTGGTCGGGCCGTTCGCGGACGCGGCCGCCGCGGACGCGTGGGCGGCGGCCCGGCTCGTGCGGCCGTGGGTGCACGACGTCGTGGACCACGCCGGAGCCGCGTTCGCCGACGTGTTCCTTGGGGACCCGGACGCCTGATGCCCTCGCAGGGATGCCCGCGGCGGGCCGCGCGGTTGACGCGCGCGGGGCCATGCCGTACGCTCCCGGCGATGGACGCGTCACGTTCGCCCTTTCGCCAGCTCGCGTAGGACCGACCGGCCGCGCGAGCCGCGTCCGACCCCCTGCGCACCGCCCCGCGACCCCGCGATGGGCGGTGTTTCGTTTCGCACCCCCCGGGCGTCCGCCGCCCGACAGCGAGGAGACCCATGACCGACCCGGCCCTCCACGACATCGAAACGGTCGGCGACCTGCGCGACCTGCAGGCGCTGCGCGTGCGCCTGCTCGGCAAGAAGGGCGAGCTCACCGAGGCACTCAAGTCGCTGGGTGGCCTGTCGCCGGACGAGCGACGGACCGTGGGCGCCGCCCTGCACGAGCGCAAGCGTGCCGTCGAGGCGGCCCTGGAGGCTCGCCGTTCGCAGCTCGAGCGCGCGGAGCTCGACGCCCGCCTGGCGGCCGAGGCGCTCGACCTCACCCTCCCCGGCGAACGCGTTCCTGCGGGGGCGCACCACCTGCTGACGCAAGTGACGAACCGCCTCCTGGACGTGTTCTCGTCGCTCGGCTACGAAGTGGTCGTGGGTCCGGAGCTGGAGGACGATCGTCACAACTTCGAGGCGCTCAACTTCCCGCCCGACCACCCGGCTCGCGACACCCAGGACACCTTCTGGACCACCGACGGGCGCCTGTTGCGCACCCACACCAGTCCGATGCAGGTGCGCTACATGGCCACGCACGAGCCGCCCTTCCGGGTCGTCGTGCCGGGCAAGGTGTTCCGCAACGAAGCCGTCGACGCCACCCACGAGGCCCAGTTCCACCAGCTGGAGGCGTTGGTGGTCGGCGAGCGCATCACGATGGCCGACCTCAAGGGCGCGATCACCGAGATGGCGACGGCGCTGCTCGGCACCGGGACGCGGACGCGCCTGCTCCCCACGTACTTCCCGTTCGTCGAACCCGGCGCCGAGTTCGCGATCTGGTGGACGCACCCGCGGACGGGTCGCGAGGAGTGGTTGGAGCTCGGCGGCTGCGGCATGGTCCACCCACGCGTGTTCGAGGCCGTCGGCTACCGGGGGGTGACGGGTTTCGCCTTCGGCTTCGGGATCGAACGCCTGGCGATGGTGAGCCATCAGGTGGCCGACATCCGCGATCTCTACCGGGGTGACCTCCGCCTGCTCGAGCAGTTCCGGGGGGTGGCGTGATGCGCGTCCCGCACTCGTGGTTGGCGGAGCTGGTGGACGGGCTGCCGGACGCCGCGGCGACCGCGGACCTGCTGGCCGGGTTGGGCCTCGGCGTCGAGGCGATCGAAGAGGTGCCCGGCGCGCCCGCCGGCGTGGTCGTGGCGCGGGTCTTGGAGGCGACGCCGGTCGCCGCGGGATCGGCGCTGCAGCGCGTCGTGGTCGACCCGGGCGGCGCCCCCGCGACGGTCGTCTGTGGCGCGCCCAACGTGCGTGTCGGCATGCACACGGCGTTCGCTCCCGCCGGCGTCGCGCTGCCCGGCATGGAGGCGCCCCTCGCGACCCGCACGGTCGGCGGCGTGCGCTCCGAGGGGATGCTGTGCAGCCCCCGCGAGCTCGGCCTGTTCGACCACGCGGCGGGCGTGCTGGTCCTCGGCGACGACCTCGCGCCGGGGACGCCGTTGGCGGCCGCGTGGCCCGGGGAACGGGTGATCGAACTCGAGCTGACACCGAACCGAGCCGATGCCTTCAGCCTCCTGGGTGTGGCGCGCGACCTCGCGGCGAAGCTGGGAACCCGGTGGCGCCACCCGGCGGCGGGGTCGTCCGACGCGGTGGGCGACCCGAGCCTGCCCGACGGCCTGGAGGTGCGGGTCGATGACCCGGAGCGCTGCCCGCGCATCACGCTTCGGCGCGTGGACGGCGTGCGGGTCGCCCCGTCGCCGGTGTGGTTGCAGCGGCGCCTCGCCCACCTCGGGCTTCGTCCACGCAACGTGGTCGTGGACGTGACCAACCTCGTCACCTTCGAGCTCGGCCAACCGTCGCACGCCTACGACCTCGATGCGTTGGCCGACGGCGTGCTGGAGGTCCGCCGCGCCCGTCCCGGCGAGCGGCTCGTGACGCTGGCCGACGACGAGTTGACGCTGGACCCCGAGGACCTGGTGATCGCGACGCCGGCCCCGGGCGGCAGCCGCGCCATCGGCCTCGCGGGCGTGATCGGGGGCCGCGAGGACTCCGTGCGCGAGGAGACCACGAGCGTCGCCGTGGAGGTGGCATCGTTCCAACCCGTGGGCGTGAGGCGCACGGGCCGGCGCCACAAGCTCGTCACCGACGCGCGCGTGCGCTTCGAGCGGGGGGTCGACCCGGCGCTGCCGCCGCTCGCGAGCGCGCGCGTCGTCACCCTCCTGGCGGAGCTGGCGGGAGGGCGGCCGCAGGCCGGCGTGCGCATCGTCGGGGCCCCGCCGGCGCGGCGCGGCGCCATCGCCTTCCGGCCCGCCAGCGTCGGGTTCCTCACCGACGTCGAGGTGCCCGAGACGGCGCAGCGCTCGTACCTCGAGCGCCTCGGATGCGAGGTGGCCGCTTCCGCCGACGCGACCTGGCAGGTCCGGCCCCCGACCTGGCGCGTGGATCTCGAGCTGGAGGTCGATCTCGTCGAGGAGGTCGCCCGCCTCCATGGCTACGAGCACATCGGCACCAGCGTTCCCGCGCTCGCGTTCGTCCCGCCCGCCACCGACCCGACGCATCGGCGCCTGCGCGAACGGCTGGTCGGCGCCGGCTTCGTCGAGACCATCGGGTACGTGTTCGCGGGCGAGGAGGACCTGCGGCGCGCGCGCGTCGAGCCGCCGTCGGTCCGGCTGGCGGAGCCGCAGGGCGTGGAGCGCGCGGTCCTGCGCACGTCGCTCACCCCGGGCCTGTTGGCGGCGGCGCGCCAGAACCGCGACGCGCCGCGGTTGGCCCTGTTCGAGATCGGGCGCGTGTTCCTGGGCGACGAGGAGGAGCGGCTGGCGCTCCTGTGGCGCGGACATGGCGCGGCTTCGGGGTGGCGGGCCCCCCAGCCGGCCGACCCGTTCGCCGCCAAGGGAACCCTCGAGTCGCTGGCGGAAGGGCTGGGCGCGACGCTCGAACTGCGCCCGGCGCCGTTCCCCGACCTGCACCCCGGCGTCTCGGCCGAGGTCGCGTGGAACGGCCGGGTGGTGGGCCGCTTCGGCCGCCTGCACCCCGAGGTGGCGGCCGCGTGGGGCAGCGGAGACGTGCTCGTCGCCGAGATGCGTCTCCCGCTCGAGGTCGGCCCGCCGCGCCTGCGCGAGGTTCCGCGGCAGCCCTACGCCGAGCGGGACCTGGCCGTGGTGGTGCCGCGGGCGCTGGCCTACGCCGGGCTGCGTTCGCTGTGCGCGGACGCGGCCGGCGATCTCCTCGTCGAGCTCTTCCCGTTCGACGTGTACCAGGGTCCGCAGGTCGCGGAGGGCCACCGGAGCCTCGCGCTGCGCTTCCGCTTCCGGCACCCGCGGCGGGCGCTCACCGATGCCGAGGTGGACGAACGCATGGAATCCGTCATGGCGGCCCTGCGGGGCGCCGGGTATGCTTGGCGGGCATGAACCCGTTGGACGTTGCGCTCGTCCTGGTGGTGGCGGTGACCACCGCGCTCGCCTCGCAGCGGCGGCTCGCCGGCGCGCTGGTGGGGGTCGGCGGCGTCCTGCTGCTGCGGCCGCTGCTGGGGCTGGCCGCGCTGCAGCCCTGGTTGGGCCTGGTCGGGGCGTTGGTCGCCGGCCTGGCGTTGGCGTTGGCCGGAAGGCAGTTGCTTCCGGTCCGACCCGGGCGTGCCGTCGGGCCGCGCTGGGCCGGCGGGATCGGCGGCGCGTTGCTCGGCGTGGCGTTGGTGGCGACGCTCGTCACCTCGCTGCCGATCCAGCGCAACCCGGTCGAGCCGACCCTGCTGTACTACCCGCCCCGTGACCTGCCCCCGGCCGTGCAGCGAGTGGTGGCCGACTCGGTCCTGGTCGCATGGGGCCGGTCGGTGTTGCTGTACCCGTTGCTGGACGCCCAAGGGGGCGTGCCGGTGGGGGAGCGCACGGCCATCGGGGCGTTGCACGGCTGGCTCGTGATCGACGAGCCGTGGCGCGTCCCGTCGCAGCGTCCCGTGCCGTGACCGTCGCACGGCTGGTACGGAGCCACGCCCGGGGGCCGGCCCGAGCGTAGGGCGAGGGGCGTCGGCCGATGCCGGCGCCGAGACCGCGGCCGAGGAGGACGACATGTGCGGGATCGTGGGCTACGTGGGGGACCGCGAGGCGGTGAGCGTCGTCTTGGACGGGCTTGCTCGCCTAGAGTACCGAGGCTACGACTCGGCCGGGATCGTGGTCGCGCCGGTGGCCGGCGGGACCCTGGACGCGACGAAGCGCGCCGGTAAGCTCGAGGCGTTGCGCCGCGCGGTGGCGGATCGCCAGGCGGCGGCGCAGCCGCTGTCCGGTCATCGGGCGATCGGCCACACCCGCTGGGCCACGCACGGTCGGCCCACCGATGCCAACGCGCACCCGCACCTGAGCGAGGACGGCCGCGTCGGCGTGGTCCACAACGGCATCGTCGAGAACTACCTCGCGTTGCGCGACGAACTGACGGCGCGGGGCCATCGCTTCGCCAGCGAGACCGACACCGAGGTGCTGGTGCACCTCGTCGAGGAGCACTACCAGGGCGACCTGGAGCGCGCCGTACGCGACGCCCTGGCCCGCGTGCACGGGGCGTACGCCGTCGTGGTCACGCACGCCGACCACGACGAGGTCGTGGCGGCGCGCGCGACCAGCCCGCTGGTCCTCGGGTTCGGAGACGGCGAGGCCTGGGTCGCGAGCGACGTGCCGGCGCTGTTGCCCTACACGCGCCAGGTGCTGTACCTGCACGACGGCGAGCTGGCGGTCCTGCGGCGCGACGGGGTTCGCGTCACCACGCTGGCGGGCGCGTCGGTCGGCCGCACGGCGGAGCAGATCGACTGGGACGCCGACGCCGCCGAGAAGGGCGGCCACCCGCACTTCATGCTCAAGGAGATGCTCGAGCAGCCCGACGTGCTCCGCCGGACGCTCGGCGGCCGTGTCACCTCCGACGGGCTCGACGCCGACCTCGGCCTGGCCCTGGATCCTCGTCGCGTGGACCGGGTCGTCTTCGTGGGCGCCGGCACGGCGTCCTACGCGGCCCAACTGGGCGAGGCCATGCTGGAGCGGCTGGCGCGCATCCCGGCCGAGGTGGCCGTGGCCTCCGAGTTCCGCTACCAGGAGCCGGTCGTCGATGGCCGCACGCTCGTCGTCGCCGTGTCGCAGTCCGGTGAGACGATCGACACCCTGGAGGCCGTCCGCGAAGCCCGCCGCCGAGGCGCGGCGACGCTCGGCGTGATCAACGCCAAGGGATCCACCATCGCCCGCGAGGTGGACGAGAACCTCTACGTCCACGCGGGGCCGGAGATCGGGGTCGCCAGCACCAAGGCGTACGTGGCGATGGCGGGGGCGTTCGCGCTCCTGGCGCTGCGCTTCGGCCGCGCGCGAGGCACGCTGGACGACGCCGCGGCGGCGGCTTGGGTCGACGCGCTCAACGCGCTGCCCGACGCGGTGGCGTTGGCGCTGTCGCGGCGTCCTGCGGTCGCGGCCGTCGCGGAGGTGATCGCCGCGTCGCGCGACGCGCTGTACCTCGGCAGGGGGTTCGACGTCGCGACGGCGTACGAGGGGGCGCTGAAGCTCAAGGAGATCAGCTACCTCCACGCCGAGGCGTACCCCACGGGCGAGATGAAGCACGGCCCGATCGCGCTGATCGAGCCGGGGGTGCCCGTCGTGGTGATCGCGACGCCCTCGGCCACCTACGCCAAGACGCGCTCGAACCTCCAGGAGGTGCGCGCCCGCGACGGCACCGTCGTCGCCATCGGCGGCGACGGGGACGACGACCTGGCGCGCGATGCCGACCACCTGCTGTACGTGCCGGTGCTGCCGGAGGCGTTGGCGCCGATCGTCAACGTGGTCCCGCTGCAACTGCTCGCCTACGAGGTCGCGGTCCGCCTCGGGCGCGACGTCGACCAACCCCGGAACCTGGCGAAGTCGGTCACGGTCGAATGACGCGGGGCCGGGCCCACGAGCGGCCCGGCCCCGGCGGCGCGCGGTCCCGTCAGTCGATGCCGACGTCGCCGCACGCGACGATCGTGCTCATCTGGTCCGGCGCGAGGTGCACCATCAGCGCGTGGCTCGCGCCCACGATCCAGGTGAACGGCACGTCGAGGCGCGTCGTCGACCAACCGAGGTCGCCATCGACGTTCGCGAGCGGCACCACCACGGCCCCCGCGCTCCCGCAGCGTCCGGCGTGGAAGTGGACCGGATGGTCGCCGCCCGCCGGGGTGCCGTCGAGGCGAACCTGGACGTGGCTCGTTCCGCGGCCCATGTCCACGATGAGGACGGAACCGGAGACGCCGCTGCCGGCCACCGCCGGGACGTCGTAGTAGGCGTAGCCGGAGGGCAGCGTCTGACCCGTCAGCGCTGCGAGGACGGCCTTCGGGAGCAGGACGGCGTCGATGACGTGGATCACGCCGTTGCTGGCGACGACGTCGGCGGCGACGACGTTCGCCTGGTCGATCGTCACGCCGGCGTCCGTTCCGATCGCCACGAACTCGCCCTGCAGCGTCTGGGCCTTGGTGAGGCCCACCACGTCGGCGGCACGGACGTCGCCCGCGACGACGTGGTACGTGAGGACGGCCGTCAGCAGGGCCGGATCGGCCAGCACCGCGTCGAGCGCGCCGGCGGGGAGGGCCGCGAACGCCGCGTTGGTCGGGGCGAACACGGTGAAGGGGCCGTCGCCCGACAGGGCGTCGACGAGTCCGGCCGCGGTGACCGCGGTCACCAGCGTGGAGAAGTCGTCGTTGCCCACGGCGATGTCGACGATCGTCTGGGAGGAGCCCCAGGCCAGGGATGCGGCGGCGAGCAGGGCGGCGAGCGTGCGCTTCATCGAGACCTCCAAGGTTCGTACAACCTTCGTACAACCGGAGCCTACGAAGCGGCGGCGCGACGAACCGGAACCTGGCTCACCGTTCGGCGCGCGGCCGGCCGCGCGCCAACCACGGCGGGCGCCTCAGATGGTGCCGCGCTGCTGCAGGAACCAGATCACGGCGGCCGCACCCGCGGCGATCCACAACCAGCGGCGCCAGCCGGGCCGGCCGCCGCGTGCCGCGGTGCCCGGTCGTCCGCCGCGCAACCCCGCCCGCGCCGCTTCGGCGTCGCTCCGCGCCGCGTACCGCTGTGCCTTGCGAAGCGCGGCCACGCTCTTGCCGATCTGCCCCTGGCGCCGATAGGCGACGCCGAGGTTGTGGTACGCGTTCGCGAACGCGTCGTCGATGCGCAACGCCTGCTCGTAGTCGCCGATGGCGCCGCCCACGTCGCCCGCCTCGAGGCGGACGTTGCCACGGTTCGTCCAGGCGCGCACGTGGTTGGGGTCCAGCGCCAGGGCCGCGTCGAAGTGCGCCATGGCGCGCTCGCCCTCCCCGTCCAGGACCGCGAGCGTCCCGAGCAGGGCCTCGCGCTCGGCCCGGAAACACTCCGTTCGGAGGCCCGTCAGCGCCTCGCGCGCGGCCTCGGCCTCGCGCTGGTCGACCGCCGCCGAGGCCGTCTCCAACACCTCCAGGTCGGCCTCCAGCGACGCCCAATCGACGAGCTCGGCCGGCCGCGACACCAACCTCGCCAGCGTCTGCCGCGCCCTGCCGGCGGCCTTCGTGCGGACCGCGGCCTCGACCTCGGCCAGGCTCGCGAGCGCGTCATCGATCTCGGGATCTGCCGCCTCGCCCTCGACGAGCCGCCAGGTGCGCGCCGCCAACCCGAATCGGCCGAGCGCGAGCAGTCCCCGCCAGTCGCCGGCCCGCACCCGATCGGCGTACGGCTCCATGCCCGGGACCGGCGGCACGGGAGCGCTCACGGCGCACCCGCCCGCGCGTCGCCGTCGCCGGGCAGCTCGAGGTACAGGTCACGGTAGGCGCGAGCGGCCCGCGCCCAATCGAAGCGGGTCGCCATCGCGGCCGCGCGCATGCGGCGCCAACGATCGGGCTCGTCGTACGCCCGGCGGGCTCGCTCCAGTGCCAACGCCAGCGCGCCGGCGGAGGCCTCCGCGAACAGGAAACCCGTCCGCCCGTCGTCGATCGTGTCGACCAGGCCGCCGGTGGCGCGGGCGACGGGGATCGTGCCGTAGCGCATGGCGATGAGCTGCGCCAGCCCGCACGGCTCGAACCGCGACGGCACCACGAGGGCGTCGGCTCCGGCGTAGATGCGGCGCGCGAGGGCGTCGTCGTAGCCGACGCGCCCGGCGATCCGGCCGGGATGGTCGGCGAACGCGGCCCGCGCCGCGTCTTCGAGCCGTGGGTCGCCGGTTCCGAGCAGCGCCAGGTTCCAGTCCTGCGCCAGCAGGGCCGGGAGCGCCTCCCACAGGAGGTCGATGCCCTTCTGGTCCGCGAGGCGCGACACGACCCCGAGCAATGGGCGGTCGCCGTCGAGGCCGACATCCCGCTCCAGCGCCTCGCGGCAGGCGCGTTTGGCGGCGGGGTTCGCCGCGTCGAAGCGGGCCGCCAACGCCGTGTCGGTAGCGGGGTCGTAGGCCTCGTAGTCGAGACCGTTGAGGATCCCCACCAGGCGTGGCCCCAGGGCCGCGAAGGCACGCTCGAGTCCGTAGCCGATCGCCGGCGCACGGAGCTCGCGGGCGTACGTCGGCGACACCGTGGTCACGCGGTCGGCCGCACGGATGCCGGCGTGCAGCATGTTGCCGCGTCCGTGGAGCGCCAGCCCCGCGGCCAGGTCGCCGGGAAGGCGGGCCCACGCGACGACGTCCGCGGCGTCCGCCCAGCCCTGGTACTGGGCGTTGTGCACCGTCAACACGCTCGGCAGCCCCGCGAAGCCGGGTGGCAGCAGGGCTCCGTGGCGCAGCACGGCGGCGGTCAGGGCGGCGTGCCAATCGTGCAGGTGCACGACGTCGGGCGCGAAGCCGATGCGAGCCGCGACGGCCGGCACGGAGCGGGCGAAGAGGGTGAAGCGCCGGGCGTCGTCCGGGTAACCGTACGGAGCCTCGCGTTGCAGCAGCGGGTGCCCTACGAAGGCGAAGCGCACGCCCGAGCGTTCCAGCGTCCCGACGCCGACGGCGGCCAGGCCGCCATCGAACGGCACGTCGACGTCGCCGATCCACAGCGGGGGAGGCTCGGACGCCAGCCGCGGGTACCAGGGGTGGACGACCAGTACCTCGTCCCCCAGACGCGCCTGGGCGGCCGGCAGCGCACCGAGCACGTCGGCCAGACCGCCAGTCTTGGCGAACGGCACGGCCTCGGCAGTGGCGTGGAGGATCTGCACGGTCCGCAGTCTATCGCGGGCGCCGCGCCGGGCGGCACGCCCGATGCCACCCGGGCGCGTGGCGGGTCGTGGGGGCATGCGCCCAGGACACGGTTCTCATGCCGCGCGACTCCTATACTGCCGCATGACCGACCGTCACGAGGTGCACCCGTGAAGCGTCCCGTCCTCATCCTGGCCCTGGCGGCCGCCCTGATCGTCCCGGTCGTCACGGCCCAGCTCTCTCGGGACTTCGCGAACGAGTTCCTCGCGACGCCCACCGGGCGCGCGCTGGTGCAGGCGTACGGCGCCCTCAAGACCAACTACCTGGCCGACGTCGACGACGACACCATCCTGCGGGGGGCCATCAGCGGCATGCTGCAGGCCGTCGGCGACCCGTACACGTACTACCTCGAGCCGAGGGCCGCCGCCCGCGAAGCGCAGGACCGGAGCGGCACCTTCGAGGGCATCGGCGCCGTCCTGACGCCGTTCAACCGCCAGACGGGCCGCGGCGTCGAGGTGCTCAACGTCTACCGCGACGGACCCGCGTTCCGGGCCGGCGTGCAGCGTGGCGACATCTTCATGGACGTCGACGGCGTCGATGTCTCCGACTTCACGACCACCGAGGTCGTGGACCTCGTTCGCGGTCCTCGCGGAACGACCGTCCGCATCACCTTCCTGCGGCCAGGAGAGAGCGAGCTGGTGGCGTTCGAGATCGTGCGCGCCACCATCGAGATCGTCAACGTCTCGTCGGCGATCGTCGACGGGGACGTCGGGTACGTCTCCATCAGCTCCTTCGGCAACCAGTTGGTGCACGAGCAGTTGGTCGAGGCGATCATCCGCCTGCAGGTCGACGGCGCCAAGTCGTTCGTGCTGGACCTCCGCGACAACCCCGGTGGCCTGTTGACGCAGGGCATCCTGGTGGCCGACGAGTTCCTGGAGCGCGGCGACATCGTGTTCCAGCGGGCGCGTGGCGTGACCCAGCGGCTCGCCTCCGCCGACCGCGACGGGCTCGTGGACGTGCCGCTGGCGGTGCTCGTGAACCGCAACTCCGCGTCGGCCTCCGAGATCGTCGCCGGAGCCCTGCAGGAGAACGGCCGCGCCCTGGTGATCGGCGAGCGAACCTTCGGCAAGGGGGTCGCGCAGAGCGTCGTGTCCCTGGCGGACGGCGGCCAGTTGGCCTACACCTCGTTCGAGTGGCTCACGCCCGATCGTCGCTCCATCAGCGCCGAGGGCATCACGCCGGACGTCGTGGTCACCGACACGCGCATCGCGCAGACGATCTCGGTCGAGGGCCGGGGGGGCGAGGTCGGCCAGGTGATCACGATCTTGGTGGACGGCGTGGAGGTCGGCAGTGCGGACATCGCCGACGACGGGACGTTCTCCTTCGTGACGCTCGGTCGCCGGCCGATGGTGTCCGAGGTGCAGGGAGAGGCGCTGGTAGACCTCGAGGGGGACGCCGTGCTGGCCGAAGCGATCGCCGCGCTGCGCGACGGCCGCGCCCCGCTGGCCGGCCGCTGAAGACCCGCGCCGCGAGCACCGCCTCGTGATCGAGGTCGCTGGGTTCCGGAAGCGCTACGGACGTCACCTGGCGGTCGCCGGCATCGACCTGACGGCCGCGCCGGGTCGGGTGACGGCGCTGCTGGGGCCGAACGGCGCGGGCAAGTCGACGACGATCCGGGCGATCACCGGACTCCTGCGTCCCACCGCCGGCTCGGTCCGGGTCGTCGGACACGACGTGGTGCGCCAGCCACTGGCCGCCAAGCGCGCCCTCGGGTACGTGCCCGACCGGCCGTACCTGTACGGGAAGCTGACCGCACGCGAGCTGCTCCGCTTCGTCGCGCGCCTTCGTGAGGTCGCCGACGGCGAGGCACGGATCGAACGCTGGCTGGGAGCGTTCGGGTTGGCCGAGGTCGGCAACGAACTGGTCGAGACCTACTCGCACGGCATGCGACAGAAGCTGACGTTCGCCGTCGCCATGTTGCCGGATCCGGAGGTCCTGGTCGTCGACGAGCCGATGGTCGGGCTCGACCCGCGCGCTGCGCGCCACGTGCGCGAGTTGCTGCGTGGTCACGCCGACCGCGGGCGCACGGTGCTCCTCACGACCCACGCGATGGACGTGGCGGAGTCGCTCGCCGACCACGTCGTGGTGTTGCACCAGGGCCGCGTGGCGGCTCGCGGCGACGTGGCCGACCTGGGCCTCGCCGCGGGCGTCGCGGAGGCCGATCTCGAGGCCATCTTCCTGCGGCTCACCGAGGAGGCGGAGGCGGTCGCGCCGCCATGGCGCGACGTGACCGGGGAGCCGAGCCGCTCCCGCGCGTGAGGCCGCCCAGTCTCCTCGCCCTGCGCCTGCGGGCCGTCGGGCATGCCGTCGCCCGGGCGCCCGGTCGGCACCTCGTCGCCGCGATCGCCCTGGCGGCGGTCGCCGTCGGCGTCGGGTACGCCGTCGAGCGAGGCGTCCGCTGGATCGACACCTACCCACTCATCGGCAGCGTCGCCGATGCGGCCTTGCGGCGGAGCGTCGAGGCGTTCGTGACGGTGCTGGTCGTGGCCGTCGCCTTCTCGGTGCTCACGACCGCCATCACCACGCTCTACGCCGCGGGCGACCTGCCGCTCCTCCTCGCCTGGCCGCTGCCCGCCACGACCGTGTTCCGGCTCAAGGTGGTCGAGACCTACCTGGGTTCGGCGGCGCTGCCGGCGATGCTCACCCTGCCGGTCGTCGCCGGGTTGGGCCTCGCGCGGGACGCGCCTGCGTCGTACTACCCGCAGGCCATCGCGGCCGTGCTGGCGCTCTTCGCGCTGCCGGTGGCGGGTGGCGCGCTGCTCGCCCTGGTCCTGGTCCGCCTGGCGCCCGCGGGCCGTGTTCGCGAGGTCGCCACGGGCGCCAGCGTCGTCCTCGCGGCCGGTCTCGTCGTCGCCCTGCGGGCGCTGCGGCCCGAGCAGCTCGCGGCGCTGACGCCGGAGGAGTTCGAGGCGTTCCTGCGCGACTTCGCGGCGCTCGACCTCGGGGCGTCGCCGGCCTCATGGGCAGCGGCGGTCGTGTGGCAGGCCATGGGCGGAGGTTGGTCCGCGGCCCTGCCCTGGTTGCTCGGGTCGGCCGTGCTGGCGTTGGTGGCGATCGGCGGGGCGGCCGCCTGGGCGTACCAGGCGGGATGGGCGCGATCGCTCGACGGCACGGCCCGCCGGCGCGATCCGCGGCCGCGGGGTGCGGCACCGTGGGAACGCCCGGTGGCGCGCTGGGGACCGGCCGGGGCGGTCGCCGTGAAGGACGTTCGGCTGTCGGGCCGCGACCCGTCCCAGTGGTCGCAGCTGCTCGTCCTGTTGGCGTTGGCGGGCGTCGTCCTCGTAAGTACGGCGAGCCTGGAGGTCGACGGTCAGCGGTTCCGCGACGTGGTCGGAACGCTGAACGTCGCGCTGCTCGGCTTCCTGTTGGCGGGGGTGGGCGTGCGCCTGGCGTTCCCGGCCGTGTCGCTGGAGGGGGAGGGGTGGTGGCTCGTGCGCACGGGCCCGGTCGGGGTGGGCTCGATCCTGGCGGCCAAGTTCGCCACCGCCTGGCCGCCGATCCTGCTGTTGGGGGTCGGGTTGGCCGCCGCGCAGGCCGCGCTGGTCGACGTGTCGCCGAACCTGGCGAGCGCCGCGGTGGTGGCAGGCGCCTTGGCGTCCGTGGCGGTCGCGGCGCTCGGCGTCGGCCTGGGTGCCGCGTTCCCGCGCTTCTCCGCGAACCAGGCGGCCGAGGTTCCCATGTCGCCCGGCGGCCTGCTGTACATGGCAGCCTCGTTGACGTACGCCGCCGGCCTGACGGTGCTGCTGGCGTACCCCGCCTGGGCCACGCTGGTGGACCCATCGGGCCCCCTGTGGGCGACCCCCGCCGGCCGCTGGACGGCGGTGTTGGCGGTCGCCTGGACGGCGGCGTTCTCGCTGCCGGCTCTGGCGTTCGGCCGGGCCAGGCTGGTGCGCCACGAGCCCGGCCAGGATTGACGTCGCGGCGCTTCGGCGTGACCCGGCCGGCGGCTCAGGTGACGGGGCCGGCCCGGCGCACGTCGTCGCCGACGACCGGCGCGAACCGCGCGAAGTGGTCGCGGAACATGGCCGCCAGGCGCTGCGCTTGGGCGTCGTACGCCTCGCCGCCCCCCGCGGCGGGCCCCCACGTGCCGCGCGGGTCCAGGATCGCGTCGGGGACGCCCTCGACGTGCAGCGGCACGCTCACCCCGAAGACCGGGTCGCGCCGTGACGGGGCGCCGTCCAGCGCTCCGGACACGACGGCGGCCACGATCGCCCGGGTGTGGGCCAACGAGATCCGCCGCCCGATCCCGTGGGGCCCCCCGGTCCACCCGGTGTTCACCCACCACGTGCGGACCCCATGGCGGCGCAGCCGATCGCCCAGCATGTCGGCGTAACGCGGCGGCGGCAGCGGCATGAACGGCGCGCCGAAGCAGGCGGAGAAGGTCGATCGCGGCTCCGTGACGCCCCGTTCGGTGCCGGCGACCTTCGCGGTGTACCCGGACAGGAAGTGGTACATCGCCTGCGGCACGTCGAGACGCGCGACGGGCGGCACGACGCCGAACGCGTCCGCGGTCAGGAAGACCACCGTCCGCGGGTGCCCGGCTCGACCGCTGCGGGACGCGTGGGCCAGGAAGTCGAGCGGGTAGGCGGCGCGGCCGTTCTCGGTCCGGGTGGCGTCGCCGAAGTCCAACGCGCGCGAGGCAGGGTCGATCGCGACGTTCTCGAGCAACGCCCCGAAGCGCGTGCTGGCGCCGTGGATCTCCGGCTCGGCGGTAGGGCTCAGGCCGTGCGTCTTGGCGTAGCAGCCGCCCTCGAAGTTGAACACTCCGTCGTCGGACCAGCCGTGTTCGTCGTCGCCGACGAGGGTGCGGGTCGCGTCGGCCGACAGGGTCGTCTTGCCGGTCCCCGAGAGGCCGAAGAACAGGGCGCCACGGCCCGCCTCGTCGTGGTTCGCGGAGCAGTGCATCGGCAGCACGCCGCGGCTCGGCAGCCAGTCGTTCAGGGCACCGAAGACCGCCTTCTTCACCTCGCCCGCGTAGCCGGTGTGGGCGACCAACACCCATCGTCGGGCGAGGTCGAGGGCGATGGCGGTGTCGCTGCGGGTGCCATGCCGTCGCGGGTCCGCGCGGAACGACGGGAGGTCGAGCACCGTCCAGCCGCCGCCGGCCGCCACGCCGTCGCGCCGGAACAGGTGCCGGACGAACAGCGCATGCCAAGCGCGCTCGCCGAGGAACCGCACCGGCACCTGATGGGCGGGGTCGGCACCGACGTGTAGGTCCTGGCGGTACAGCCTCGACCGGGCGGCCTCCTCGAGCATGTCGTCGCGCAGGGCATCGAAGCTGTCGGGTGCCATCGGCTGGTTCACCGGACCCCAGTCGACGCGCGCCTCGCTCGAGGCGTCACGCACCAGGAACCGGTCGTCGGGCGAGCGCCCGGTGAAGGTCCCCGTGTCGACCACCAGAGCTCCGCCCTCCGCGAGGACCCCTTCGCCCGTGCGCACGGCGATCTCGACGAGGCGCGCCGCGCCCGTCTGCGGTTCGGCGCCCCTCGCCACGTGGGCGGCCCGTCGTTCGGCGTCGGCCTCGTGTCGCATGCCCTGCCTCCTGGTCGTGGCGGTTCCGTCACCAGCGCCAGCTGACGCCGAGACGGGCGGTGGATCGTTCGGACGACAGGTCGACCCCGAACTCCAGCGCGATGCCCGGGGCGAAACCGTAGCGCGCGCCGAGGGCGAGCGAGGGCCCACGGGTGGCGACGGCGCCGGCCGCGACGTCGAACCTGCCGGTGACGTCGACCGCGACGGGGCCGAGCTGGTACGCCAGGGCGACCTCGTTGCTGAACGCGTCGCCGCCGAGCGTCGACACGCGGTACGAGGCGAAGATCTCGTCGCTGAGGTAGCCGCCCAGGCGCAGCGACACGCCGAACGGGTCGGCGCCGTCGATGAGCGACGACACCGTGGTGGTGCGCAGCTCCACGACCTCGACCCCGAGCGCCTCGGACAGCGCGGCCTGCAGCTCGCCGGTGACCAGCAGGTCGACGGCGGCGTCGAGCGCGCTCTGCGCCACGGCGCCGGCGACGCCGGTGGTGGCCTCGAGCCGGCCCAGCGTGAGCAGCGTCAGGAGCTCGAGCTCGCTCGGCGTCCGCGGTCCGGTGCCGCCCAGGCCCTCGACCAGGGCGTCGCTGGTGAGCGTGGGCCGCAGGTCCAGCGCGAACCCGCTGGCGCCGCCCACGGCCTCGCCCTCGAGCAGCAGGTCGACCGTGAACCGCGGCCCGGCGGGGGCCAGGAACCGCACGGCGTCTCCCGGCGCCACCACGCGCGCCTTCTCGAAGCTCGTCCGCCCCGCGACGCGCACGGCCGGGTACACCCCGCGCGTGGGGTCGAAACTGGCGAGGGCCTCCGTGAGCTCCAGGTCGCGTCCGGCGAAGCGGACCGTACCCCGCACCGCGCGGATCGTCCCGCTCAGGCGGGGATCGGCGAGGGTACCGTCGAGGGTCAGGTCGAGCCCGGCCTCGGCGTTGCCGAACGTCTCGGCGAACGTGACCCGCTGCGGCGCCACGAGCCGGACGCCGTCGAACCGGAAGCGCGTGCGGGGGTCGACCGGCGGCGTGGGGAGCGGCGCCGCGGTGGCGCGCGCGGTCGGCGCGGGGGCCGGGTCCGTCGTCGACGCTCGAACCGCGAGGTCGACGCGAGCCTGGGCGGCGTCGAGGCGTCCCGACAGGCGCGGACCGTCGGCGTCGGCGATCAACCGCAGGTCGGCGTCGAGCACCGCATCGGCCACCGCCAAGAACGGAACCGTGACGCGCAGGTCGCGGCCCGTGGCGCGCAGGTCGAGCGGCGCCAGGGTGCCGGTGACCGCGAACGGGGCGTCGAGCCGGCCGGTGGCCTGCAGCGTCGCCGGCGCGCGATCGCTCCAGGCCAGCTCGGCATCGAGGTCCGCCACGCGGCCCAGGTACGGCACGTCGAGGTCGCCGACGGCGCGGGCGCTCAGCGCGAAGCCCTCGTCGGGCCAGGGCCCGATGCGCCCCTCCGACACCACCGCGACCCGGCCCGTGATGGGGCTCAACCCCACGAGGTCGGCCTGGCCGCTCCAGGCGGCGCCCCGGAGCGCGAGGTCCAGACCCTCCAGGCGGTACCGCGTGCCGGACACCAACACCTCGAGGTCATCCGTGCGAGCGACCACGTCGGGCGCGCTCGGGGTACCGGAGGCACGAAGCGTCAGGTCCCCCTGCGCACTGACGCCGTTCAGGGCGAAGGCGGGCACGAGGCCGAGGAGCGGCCCGAAGTCGGCGTCGAGGGCCTCCAGCTCCAGATCGAGCGCCGCGGGGGTGGCGCTGCCGCGGACCTGCCAGGTGCCGCGGCCGGCGAACACCGTACGACCGAACGTCAGGGACTCCCCGTCCCAGGTCATCGCCAACTCGCCCTCGGTCACCACGCCCGCGCGCTCCAGGACGATCTTCTCACCCACGACGCGGACGTCGTTGGGGACGCGCGCGCCCCAGGTCCAACCGATCCGCGCGGCGCCGGTGACGTCGGCCGTCACGTCCGAAGGCCCGACGGCCGCCGCGAGCAGCTCGTGCGCCGGGTATCGCTCCATGCGCAGGAACGCGGTGGCGCCCGACCGGTCGGCCTCGACCTGGAGGTTCCACCCGGTCAGGTCGAGGTGCCCCTCGGCGCGGGGCCCTTCGGGCGACAGGTCGACGCGGACGTCCAACACGGCGCGGTCGCGGCGGCCACCGAGCACGAGGTCCTCGCTGGTCAACCGCCCGAACACCTGATCGCCCCGGAGGCTCGCGCTGCCGGTGACGGTGCCCGACACCGCCGCGGCGCCGGCGAAGCCGGCGAGATCGAGGCCGACCACGCGCAGGTCGAGGGCTCGGGTGCCCGGACCCGGTGGCCCCCAGCCGCCGGGGAGGAGGTCCGCGGCGTCCCAGCGGCCGTTGGCGGTGAGGCTGCCACGAGGCCCGCGCAGGACGCCCGCGATCGCCAGGTGGTCGCCCTCGCCGGTCAACACGACCTCGACGGTGGCCGGGTCGTCGCCGAGGAGCCCGGTGGTCGTCCGCCAGCGCAGCCCGCCGGACCAGCGGGTCTCGATCAAGCGCACCTCGCCGCTGAGCACCGCCTCGCCGCCGGCGACCGACGCGACCTCCGCCCGGAGGACGGCTCGCCGGTCCTCCGGCGTGACCACCAGGTCGAGCCCCCAGGGCGCCGAACCCGTGGCGCGCAGGTCGCGACCGTCCCACGCGAGGTCCAGTCGCAGCGGCTCGGTCCAGGGCCCCGGCCCCAGGCCGGTCGCCGCCGCCGCCACGTCGATCTCGGCGGAGGCGGTACCGACGATGCCGCCGCCGCGGCCGTCGACCGTCGCGCGCAGCGCGATCCTGACGTCACCCGGCGCGAGGCGGAGATCGTCCGTCTCCAGCCACGGACCGCCCTCGCGCGCGATCCGGACGGTGCCCTCCCAACCGTCGACGCCGATCCAGCGCCAGCCTTCGCGCCGGATCTGCGCGACGGCCTCCGGCAGCGGCGCCGCCGGCAGCGTGGCACGCAGACCCCCCTCGAGGGCCGGCACCCGCACGCGCACCGTCGACGGTCCGTGCAACTCGAGGCGGAAGCCCTGGAGGTCGAGGTCCAGGCTGCCGTCGAGGCGCAGCGGCGCCGTCGTCCAACCCGCCGTGGCCCGCACCCATCCGGCGTCGCCTCCGTCGAGCACGAGGTCGACGGCCGGCCACGCGTTGCCGCGAGCCGTGACCGTGCGCCCATCCGGCAGGGGGACGCGCAGGTCGACCCTCGCGGCGCCCGCAGACCACCCGACCTCGCCGCTCCAACCGTCGCGGTCGCCGGCGATGAACCGCACGTCGAGTTCCGGGACGAGTTCGTCGCCGTGCACGTCGATGACCGCACGCAGGGGGACGCCGCCGGCATCCGCGCCTGCGAGCGTGCCGGCGCCCGTCCACCCTCCGGCGCCGCGCGCCAGGGGCAGGTCCAGGTCGCCACCCAACGCGGCGCCATGGATCCGCCCTCGCCAGCCGTCCGCGGCCGCCGTCGCGTCGAGGCGCAGGTCGACGCCGCCGGCCGGGGTCGTGCCCTCCCATCGGGCGCGGGCGCGGAGGCCGTTCCCGTCGCTGGTCAGGGACGCGCCGAGCAGCGTGTCGCCGATCCCGGCGGTCGCGCCCTCGACGTCCACCGACCAGGTCGACGCATCGGCCGCCAGCGACGCCGACAGCAGCGCGCCGGCCGCGGTCCACCCGCGATCGAGGTCGCCCTCCACGACGACGTCACCCAGCGCGATCCCCGCGGCGGTCAGCCCGCGGACATGGAGGTCGGTACGCAGCGGCGGCGCGGTGCCCAGGTCGATGCGGCCGTGGACCGACCCGTCGAGCGGCGCGAGCGCGGAGAGGTCGAGGTCGAGCGTCACGAACCAGCCGTCGGGATCCAACGCCGCGCGCGACGCGGACCAGGCGCCCACGCCGGACGCGTGGAGCCGGCCGGCGTCGGCGGCGAGGAGCCAGCGGACTCCGTTCCAGGCGACGTGCCCGCTCCCGGCGAAGCCGGCTTCGCCGAGCGCGAGGTCGACGTCGACGTCGACCTCGGCGACGTCGCCCGACGCCCGCAGCGCCACGGCTTCATGGGCGGGACGCCACGACGCCTCGCCGCTGAGCGCGGCTCGGGCGCCGTCGGCCCGCCAGGCCGCCCGGAGCATGGGGTCGCCGGCCGTGCCGGTGGCGGTGAGGCGCCCGCCCCAGGTCGCGTCGAGAGGACCCCACCGCACGCCCTCCACGTCCAGGCCGGCCGCGATCGCGCCATCGACGGGCGCGTCCACGGAGCCGGCGAACGACACCGAACCACGAACGGTGCCGCGCCACGGGTCGGCGAGGCGCAGGTCGGCCAGGTCCACGTCGACGTGGCCCGTCGCCTCCATCGCACCGTCGGGTGAACCGACGACCGTAGCCACGACCGTGCTCGACGCGCTGGCGAGGATCGCTTCGTCGACCCGCCACGAGAGACCGCCCGCCGCCCACCGCGCCGAGGCGTCGCCCGAGAGCCGAGGCATGTGCAACCACGGCAGCTCCGTGTCGAGCGGCAGGTCGCGGACCGCCAGCGTCGCGTCGACGACCCCCGACCGCACGAGCGCCTCGGCCGCGAGTCCGGTCCCCTCGAGGCGGGCGGCTACGTCCACCCCGACGGCGGTGAGCCGTCCTGCGGCTGCGACCGGCCCCGAGAAGTCCAGCACGAGATCGGCCCGCAGGCCGTCCGCGTCGAACGCCCAGCCACCGTGCGCGCGCAGCATGGCATCCGCGCCGATCGGGACCGGGAGCGACAGGTCGGCGGCCCCGGCCACCCCGTCCCGCGGGTCGGCCGCCCACGCGCCCTGTACCGTCCCCACGGGCACACCGCCGACGTCGCCGCGGGCGACGACCCGGAGGCTGCCGTCGCCCGCGAGGTCCGCCTGCCAGCGGAGGCCGGCCGGTGGCCACGCGCCCGAGGCACTCGCCGCGCCGCCCCAGCCGGCCTCGGGCGACCAACGGAGGTCGGCGTCGTGGAGCGCGACGTGGGGCAACTGCCCGGCGGCGCTGTCGCCGCGCAGGCGCAGCGCTCCCTCGAGCCAGGTCACCTGCAGGCCACCCCACGTCAGCGTCGGCCCGGTGTCGGCGAACAGCCGGAGCGGGTACGCCTCGTCCGCCAGGCGAGCGCTGCCCCGCAGGTCGAGGGGGGCCACGGTCCCCGCGAGCGCGACGGAGCGTTCGCTGTCCACCTGGGTCGCCTCCAGACGCAGGACCGCGCCGCCAGCGCCCGCGTGCGACGCGTCCCACGCCGCGCTCAGCGCGACGCCCGCGGCCACCCCCCGCAGCTCGGCGGCGAACCCCCCCGCGGACGCCCAGCGGAGCTCGGCGTGGGCGTCGCCGGGTCCGGCGATCTCGGCGCGCCCGTCGCGACCGCCGGCGACCGCGAGCGTCCAGGCGTCGCCGCCGCGCAGCGATGCGCGAACGCCGTCGTCGGCCCCCTGGAACGCGCCGCTCCAGCCGAGGCCGAGCGCCTCGCCCTCGACGTCGACGCGCAGGTCGGGCCACACCGCCAGGTCGTCGACGCGCAGGCCCCAGCGGCCGATCGCGGCGTCCTCGCCGAGGTCGACGACGATCTCGCCCGCGCGTCCGGCGAACGCGGCGCGTACGAGCAGCGGCGTCCCGGCGGCGACGGCCTGCACCGCCACGTCGCCCTCGAGGGCGACGCCCGCGGAGGACCAGCGGGCCGCCAGCATGCCGGCCGCCGGCCCGATGGCGAACCGCTCGTCGTCGAGGCCCGCCACGTCGGCCATCAGGTTGCCCACGTCGAGGTCGGCACCGGCGAGCGTCGCCGCCACCACGCCGTCGGACAGCGAGAACCCGCCGCCGGCCGCAATCTGCT
>ERZ869909.1012-NODE-1012-length-25432-cov-8.858687_pt1 | contig 25432 bp, 20 predicted proteins | sample MGYA00520892_ERZ869909 | MGnify/ENA primary metagenome ERZ869909 (study PRJEB32215, sample SAMEA104723947) | bioreactor metagenome | biome: bioreactor; feature: anaerobic bioreactor; material: water | place: China | collected 2015-03-12 ... | reverse complement strand
GGGCGGCATGAAGGCTCGCCGCTGGCGGCCTTCTGGTCGAACCTCAAGACCGGCTACGACCTGTTCGAGGCGGGCAACATCCCGCCGCGGGTGAGCGTTTGCGACCGCCACTATGCCTTCGAGGCAGGGCAGGCAGGCTACGACGGCAGCGGGATCGTTGCAGCCGGGTGCCCAGGGGCTCGCTCCGTCGCGCCATCGCCCTGATGCCTGCTGAGCGTGATGCCCCGGCGCCACGCGCGCGCCAGCTTTTTCCACATTCGGAAACCTCGATTTACCCTCCTGGCTGAAACGGAGCCCGAGACAGGGTAGGATTCGGATCGGCTGGGCGCCGGCCGCGTTCTCAATCCGTTGGCGCCTTTTCCGCAGGAGTGGCGTGCATGTCTGGCGTTCGGCCGGAATGGTGGCGGTTTGCGGCTTTGCTGGCGCTTTGCGCCGGCCTTTTTGCGGTTTGCGACGCCGCTCACGCCATCAGCATCGAACTCAAGGACGTCGCGTCGGACCGCATCGAGCGGCAGCGTGCCCACGAGGCCGGACGGCTTCCCCTTGCCGATACGCCTGACGTGAGCCGCCTCGATGCGCGCCTCGCCGAAGCCGGCGTGAAGAGCGGATCCCCCCTCCTGATGCGCGTGTTCAAGGCATCGAGCGAACTCGAACTCTGGATCGAGAAAGACAAGCGCTTCATCCTGTTCGCGACCTATCCCATCTGCCACTGGTCGGGCACGCTCGGGCCGAAGCTTCAGGAAGGCGACAAGCAGACGCCGGAAGGCTTCTACACCATCACCCAGCGCCAGACGCGCCATCTCGGCCGATGGCGGAGCGCCATCAACCTCGGCTTTCCGAATGCATTCGATCGCGCGCAGGGCCGCAACGGCTCCTTCATCCTGATGCACGGCGGGTGCTCATCCGTGGGATGCTTCGCCATGACCGACCCTGTCATGCGCGAGATCCACGAATTGACGAAAGCCGCCATCGAACGCGGGCAGCGACACGTGCCCATCCACGTGTTTCCGTTCCGCATGACGGAGCGCACGCTTGCAGCACACGCAGGTCACGAATGGCATCCGTTCTGGACCACGCTGAAGGCCGGCTACGATTCCTTCGAGCGTACGCGGCGGCCGCCCCGCATCAGCGTATGCAAGCGCGAGTACTACATCGAGGACGCGGGCGCGGAGACGGCACTTGCAGCGCCTCCGCCGAGCCGGCGCGAGCGCAATCGCAGGCGTAGCCGCTTCCAAAGCGATGCCGGCGGGCCTGGATCGATCCGCGTGGCGTGTCCGAAGCCGGTTGTCGCAGAGGTGGACGTGAACGCGAAAGATCACGTCAAGACGGGCGAGGCGAGGCCGGCAGCCGACGCGCAACTCGCAACGCAGTGATACGGCCAAAGACCGCCGCCCAATCCATCCGAGATCACTCAGGCGACGCGACGCGGCTTGCGCTTGCCGATGAATGGAAGCAACGCCTCCTGCGGGCGCGCCTTGCTGAACAGATACCCTTGGCCCTGCTCGCATCCAATCATGCGCAGGCACGCCAACTCGTCGGCCGTCTCGATGCCTTCGGCAACGGTTTTCTTTCCAAGCGTCTCGCCGAGCCCCACGATTGCGCGCACCACGGCCTGCTTCTCGACGTGGGTCTCGATGCCGGACACGAAAGAGCGATCGATCTTAATCTTGTCGAAGGGGAAGCTCGTCAGGTAGCCAAGCGCGGAATAGCCGGTGCCGAAATCGTCCATGGCGATGCACACGCCGAGCTCGCGCAGATCGGCCAAGGCGTCGAGGACGAGGTTCGACCTCTCAAGGAAGAGAGATTCGGTGATTTCAACTTCAAGACGATCCGGCGCGAGGCCTGTCGCTTCGAGCGTCTCCTTCACCAGCTCGAACACGTTTCCGCAGCGGAACTGCATCGGCGAAAGGTTCACGGCCACACTCACATCCTGAGGCCAAGCCGTCGCATCACGGCACGCGCGGCGCAACACCGTACGGCCGAGCTGCCAGATCAGACCGGCTTCCTCGGCTAACGGGATGAACTCCTGCGGCGGGATGAAGCCACGCTCACCATGCGACCAGCGCACGAGCGCCTCGGCGGCGACGATGCGGCCGGTCGAAAGCGAGATCAGCGGCTGATAATGCACAGCGAGGCCATCGCGCTCGATGGCGATCCGCAAATCCTGCTCCAGCCGCCGCCGTCCTTGCGCGCGGGCGTGCATCTCCTCTTCGAAATAGCGGAACGCCCCTTTGTGCGTAAGTTTCGTCTGGGAGAGGGCGAGATTCGCGTTCTTCAGAAGCTGGCTGGCCTCGTCGCCATCCTGGGGCGCGATGGCGATGCCAATGCTCGCGCCGATGGTGGCGTGCTGGCCCTGGATCATGTAGGGCGCACTGATCGCGGAGATGAGGCGCAGCGCGACGCTGTTGATTTCCTCCGGATTGACCGCGCCCGGCAGAATGACGCCGAACTCGTCGCCGCCCACACGGGCAGCAGTCGATCCAGCCCGCAGCGTATTGCGGATACGGCGCGCCACCGCCTGCAACAATAGATCGCCGGCAATGGGCCCCATCGTCTCGTTCACAGATTTAAAATTGTCGAGCCCGATGCACAGAGAAGCGCCGCCGTGGTCTGCCGCAAGCATCTCACTCACTTGCTCGAGATGTCGCGCGCGATTGGCCAGGCCGGTCAGTGGGTCGTGGCGCGACAGGTAAGCAGCCTGCGCTTCGGCACGACGACGCTCCGTGATGTCGACGGCAGCGACAAGCAGCGCGGGCGTGCGGTCGTGCACGATTGCCTGCGAGAAAAGCGCAACCTCGATCTCGGTGCCGTCCTGCTTCAAATGGCGCCAGGTACGCTCCGCCAAACGGCCCGGAGCAGGGCTATAGAGCATATCGATCTGAGGATGATCCTCGCCCGGATGCAGCGAATGGACGTTTCTGCCGATCAGTTGATCCCCGGGATAAAGATAATGATCGCGCGCGGCGGCATTGACCGAAAGAATCGTGTTGGTGTTCCGCGCGACCACGAACATCGGAACCGGGTTGGCCTCGAAAAGAAGCCGGAACGAGGCCTCGCGCTCCTTGAGTTCGGTGATGTCGATGCGAAGGCCGATAACACCGCCGTCGGCGGTCGCGCGCTCGTCGATCAGAATGCAGCGTCCGTCAGACAGCCACTGCTCGTGACGCTCGGACGGTCTCTTGAGCTTTTGCAATCGCTCGGCGATCCATTCCTCTTCACGACCCTTCGCGTCCGGGTAATCACCGCGCATGACGCCGACGCGCAGCGTATCCGCAAGCTTGACGCCCACGTTGAAGAGATCGGCCGTGCGATGATAGATTTTGGCATACTGCTCGTTCCACAGGACGTAACGACCTTCGGAATCGAGAAACACGATGCCCTGAGGAAGGATCTCCAGCGCATCGCGGAGACGAGCGTCCGCCGTGCGGGCTTCCTCTGTGGCCGCTCGCGCTATCGAGAGGGCGGCTTCCAGCTCGGACATATCGGCGACCCTGCGCCCACCATGACGCGCGGCGACATCCACGCTCAGAACCTTGAGGGCCGGGCGCAAGGATTTGCGGCCACGCGGCGCGCATCGCTTTACAGACGTTCCCCGTTTCAGATCCTTACGCATCACAACCTCGTGCGCCGTCACTTACGAAGCATGGCCAGGAATAACTTAATTAGGTCTTTCAGTGCTTTGCCGCCTATCTCTCGCACATCCCCCACTCGCTGGGGCGTGCTCAAATCGTTGGCATGCGCACCGTCTTGTTCTGAGACATCCGCTAGGGCCTCCTCCATGGACGGGTGCCTGCCGGCGGGGTTCGAGGACAGACCCGCGGGGTTGAAACGCATCTCGATCAAAAAAGACGCGGCGCGCGGTCGCCGCTGCCCAAAAAGCGTTACCTTTGACTCAATTCTGCGCATCAAAGTTTATGGTTAGCGCTTCGTTACTCTCAGAAAGCTATCCGGTATGTCCCTCCATGATCGTTACTCAATTCTGATCGTGGGCGGTGGCGGCGCGTTCGGTGCCAAAATTGCGGAGCTGCTCGCGCGCGATCCCGGCGTGGATGTCGTGCTCGCGGGACGGCGCCTTGCGCCCCTCGAAAAGCAGGCAGCATCCCTTGCCACCGCGTCTGGTCGGCCGGTTCGCGCCGTCGCACTCGACGCAAACGGGGCAACGGCTCAAGACATTACCCAGCTCGGCGTGCAGATCGTCATCAACGCGTCGGGACCGTTTCAGGCTGGCTCCTACGCCCTTGCCGAGGCGGCCATCGGCGCGTCATGCCACTACATCGACCTTGCGGACGCGCGCGCGTTCGTGCGCTGCTTTCGGCAACTTGACCCGGCGGCCCGCGCAGCCGGCGTGCTCGCGGTCACCGGCGCCAGCTCCGTGCCCGGCTTATCGTCCGCGGTCATTGCGCACTATGCGGGAACGTTCGCCAGCCTTAGCGAGATCGACATCGCCATCTCGCCCGGCAACGCATTCGATCCCGGCGTCGCGACGATTTCGTCCGTGCTCGGCGGTGTGGGACAACCGATCCGGATGCTCGACGATGGCGCGTGGAGAACGGTTTATGGCTGGCAGGGCTTGCGCCGCGCATGTTTCGGGAAAGCGGGGCGGCGCTGGCTCGGCTACGTCGACGTGCCGGATCTCGACCTTCTCCCAGAACATATCGCCGGAGTGCGTCGCGTGAGGTTCCAGGCCGGGCTCGAAGTGTCCTTCTTTCACGTGGGCCTGTGGGCCGCGTCCTGGGCCGTGCGCGCCGGACTTATTCGAAGCCTCGCGCCGCTTGCGCCTCCTTTGCTTGCGATCAAGCGTCGGCTCAGTCGGCTCGGAAGCGATCGCGGGGGCATGATCGTCGAGTTGCGCGGGACCGGGCACGACGGCATGCCCAAAGCCCTGACATGGCGACTCGAAGCCTTAAACGGCCATGGCCCATATGTGCCGACACTGACCTCGGTCGCGCTGATACGGCGGCTCGCGTCCGGCGCCGAGACGAGAACCGGGGCATTCGCTTGCCATGCCATCGTTGCGCTTGCCGACATCATGGCGGAAGCCAAAGGTCTCGACATCGTCGCAACCGCCCACGAAAAAGCCCTCCCCTCCAGGATCGCCTGAAGGGAAGGGCTTGGCCCGTGCATCGGGTCAAACTAGGTGCGCCAGGGATGCTCCGGAAGATCAGAGACGCCGCAGACCTTCACGCCAGCCGCCGCGACCTTGTGATCGTTCTCGACCGAGCTTCCCGACACGCCGATGGCGCCAACGAGCACGCCCTCGTCATCGACGATGGGCAGACCGCCGGGGAAGGTGATCAGGCCGTCATTGGAATGTTCGATCCCGAAGAGCGGGCCGCCCGGCTGCGAAAGCTGGCCGATGGCGCCTGTCGGCATTCCGAAGAACACGGCCGTCTTAGCCTTCTTGATCGCGATATCGATGGAGCCGACCCAGGCGTCATCCATGCGATGAAACGCCTTGAGGTTGGCGCCGCTGTCAACGATCGCAATGCACATCTTCGTTTTTGTCTTCTCGGCCTCCTTGCGGGCGGCGTTGATGATTTTCTGGGCCTGATCGATCGTTACATGCATGTCTTTTTTCCTCCAAGGCGCGAAACGCGCGGGACGTCATATCGGTCGGACGTGAACGGATTTCAATGGGCGGGGCGCAATGTGATTGCGGCATATTCGAACGGTCCGTGCGAGGAAAGGTTCCTCGCACGGACCGAGGCGATGTTGCGGGCGATAGACTACCGCTGGCCCGGCGCCGCCTCCTGACCAATCCTGTAGAGGTTCGAGAGCAGCGCATCGAGACCGTTTGCGCCGTTCCCGGTGTGAAGGTCGATGCGCCCCACCTTCTCAACCAGCTTCTCCAGCGCTTCGAGCTCCTTCAAACGCAACAGCAGCGGATTGTTCTCCATCAGCTTCGCCGTGTTGAGCAGCGAGCGCGTGGCCGCCGTCTCTTCCTGGCGGCGAATGACGTTCGCCTTCGCCAACCGCTCGGCCTCGACGACCTTGTTCAATAGCTCGCGTACGTCCCCCGGCAGGATCATGTCCTTGACGCCGATCTCGCCGATCTCCGCGCCGAGCGGGCCGGCACGGTTCGTCACATAGGCGCGCACCTCTCCGTCGATGGTGTGGCGTGCGGCGAGGATCTCGTCGAGCGTGCGTGCGGCCACGGCTTCGCGGATCGCAAACTGGACGAGGCGATAGAGGGTCGCGTTCACATCGCTGGACGCCAGAACGGCCTTCTCGGGATCGACGATGCGGGTGAACGCGGTCAGCGTCACGCGGATGCCGACGCGGTCTTTGGTCAGGATTTCCTGCGCCGTCACTTCGAGCGGCTGCGGCCTCAGATCCAGCTTAGCGATACGCACGTTGCGGCCCACGGACCAGAACGCGTGGCGGCCGGGGCCGAGGCGCTCCGTCAACACGCCATCGACGAACAGCAGGCCCGCCTCGTGCGCATCGACGACGGCCGTTACGATCGCGCCACCGGCGCGCGTCGCGTCCAACTTGTCCAGATACCTCTTCGCGACACGAAGCTCCGACGTGGTGTCGATCAACTCGACGTCGACCGCGGTCACCGTCTTCCAGAACGCGCGCGTGGTGTTGGGCAGCACGAGGTGCTTCGGCTCGCCGTCGAGCGACACGATCGCAACCTCGCCCGGAGCGGGGCGAACGATGGCGAAGTGCTCGTCGGCAAGATCCGGGTCCGTCCTTGCGAGCAGAAACGCCGTCTCGGGCGCAATCTCGGCCCGCGCGACCTTGACGATTTCCACCGTGGACTGGCCGAGCGGATCGAACTCAGTAAAGCGGCCCGGCGGCAGCAGCTTTGCGAAACGACCGTCGCGCCGGAGAAACCCGCGCTCGTCGTCCCTCACGATGGCGGTGGTCCAGAATGACAGTCGTGACATCGAGCCTACTCCAGAACTTGGGGCCACGACCGACGCCGGCAGGCCCATTGATTTTCTTTTTACTTTCGGCGCTTGCCCGAGTGGGCAAGGTCGCCGGCCGCTGCACCGCGACGGGAACGCGGGCCTTCGCTTGAGCTCCGCGGCTCGGCCTTTCGCCTCGCACTTAGCCGGCACCCTTCCCGAAGGAACGGCGCGAAGCGCAAGCACGCGGCTCCGGCTCTGCCGAGAAGCGGTATCCGCGAAGGCGCGGAGCGCATCGACGCTGCCTCCGTCCTCTCTTCTCGGCCGAAGCTTCGAAGGCGGAACATCGGCAGGTGCAGAAGCCGGCTTCCCCAGACGTTTGAGATCGCTCCCAAAGCGATTGGCGTAGGATTCGAACCCACAACAGCGAGATTAACAGTCTCGTGCTCTACCTCTGAGCTAGCCGGTTTTGGAGAAGCCAAAGGGAATCGAACCCCCTACCTCCCAGCAAGGCTGGGCGCTCTGCCAATGAGCTATGGCCTCGTTTTTGCTCCCGAAGACGCGGAACACGCTCTCCGCAGAGCGGCGCGCGCCAGCCGGGTCTCAACGAGCCCGAACACATGGCGTCTGGCAGGAGATGGTGAGTAAACAGCCGAATTGGGCGAAAATCCACGCGCCTTCCGAAAATGCTCAACCATGGTTATGAGTGGCAGCTCCCACCCTCCTCACGCCGCATTGCGTTCGGCGGTACGCCGCGCTACGCCTCGGGCTTCAAACGCAACGCGCCTTCGGCGCGCGCCCGGCGTTTCAAATTGGGGGAAGCGAATGTCTCGGCTGAGCCTTCCGCGTGCTGCGCTCAAGCCGCGCTACGACGTTATCGTCGTAGGCTCGGGGTATGGCGGCGGGGTGACCGCCTCGCGCCTCTCGCGGGCTGGGAAGCGCGTCGCCGTCATCGAGCGCGGGCGGGAAATCCCAACCGGATCGTTCCCGCAGAAATTCTCCGATCTTCGCCATGAGTTCCGGGTTACGGGGAAAAACTTCCGCAGCGGCCCCGAGCAGGCCATCTACGACGTGCGGCTCGGGCGCGACATGCACGTGCTGGTCGCCTGCGGGCTTGGCGGCGGCTCGCTCGTCAACGCCGGCGTGTCGCTGGTGCCCGACCGGCGCGTGTTTACCGATCACGTTTGGCCAGGGCAAATCGCTCAAGACGGCTTGCTCGAAGAAGGTTACCGGCGCGCGGAAGCGTGGCTGCGGCCGATGGCCGATCCGCGCGCTCGTGAGATGACCAAGTTCAAGGTTCTGGAGAAAGCGGGCCGCTCGATGGGGGCCGAGCCCGTCGCCTCGCGCATTGCCGTCACCTTCGAAGATACCGTCAATCCTGCCGGCATCGCGCAGGCGGCATGTACGCGTTGCGGCGATTGCTGCGCGGGCTGCAACGTGGGGGCCAAGAACACGGTCGCGCTTACGTACCTTCCGGACGCCGTGCGCCATGGCGCGGACGTATTCACCGGCCTCAAGGCCGAAACCGTCCGCAAAGGCGCCGATGGCATGTGGCGTGTGGCGCTGCGTGCAACCGCATCCGAAGCCGGTGCGCCGGACGACGTCACCCTCGAAGCACCCGTCGTCGTGCTGGCCGCAGGCACGCTCGGATCGACCGAAATCCTGCTCCGCTCGCGTGCGGCGGGCTTGCCGCTTTCCGACAAAGTCGGACACAGATTTTCGGCCAATGGCGACATCATCGCGTTCGGCTATGGCGCCAAGACGCCTGTCAACGCCGTGGGCGTCGGCCACCCTGCGAAGGTGGACGGGCTCGAAATCGGCGCGTCCGTTTCGGGCCAGATCGAGTTCCGCGACGCGGAGACCCTGTCGAACCAACTCAACGTGCAGGAGGGCGCGCTGCCGTCCGCGTTTGCGTCCGTTCTGCCTGTCATGTTCGTGCCCAACGGGCGTCTGCTCGGTGCGTTGCAGAGCCTGATCAGCGGTGTCTATAAAGGGCCGTTCGCGAGCCTGCAGACCTTCTTCGCCGTTTCGCACGACAGTGCGTCCGGCCGCTTCTCGCTCGAAGACAATGCGCTCTCGCTCGCCTGGGAGAACGCCAAGGACGAGCCTGTCTATGCGCGGCTCGACGCCATTCTTTCGAAGCTCGTTGCCGAGAGCGGCGGGGCCTACGTCAAGAATCCGCTCGCGGGCACCGTCATGGGCCATCAGCCCGCGACTGCGCACCCGCTCGGCGGCTGCGGCATGGGCCGCGACAGAACGAATGGCGTCGTCGATCACAAGTGCCGCGTTTTCAACGGTGCGGCAGGCGCGGGCGACACGGACGTTCACGACGGCCTCTATGTGATCGACGGAGCGGTGATTCCGCGCTCGCTCGGCGTCAATCCGCTGCTCACCATCACGGCGCTTTCCGAGCGCGCCATGCTGCACTTTGCGCGCGATCACGGCCTCAGCTACACAACGGCACCGGCCGCATCCGCCGCGGCCTGACCGAGGTTCCATGCGCATCGAATACCATCGCACGCTGATCGCCGACCGCGTCCGCAACCAGGCCTTTCACGACGCGCTCGCCCGCACGATCCGGAAGGGTGAGACGACAGTCGCCGACATCGGCGCGGGCACCGGCCTTATTGGGCTCATGGCCGCGAAGCTCGGCGCGCGCGAAGTCATTCTCTACGAGGCGGCGGAGGTGGCAGGCGTGGCCGACGCGACGCTCCGCACCAACCGCGCGCGCGGCTGCCATTTGATGCCGTGCCATTCGACCGAGATGGAAGATCCGCCGCGTGTCGATCTCGTGGTGTCGGAAACGCTCGGCAATTATGCATTCGAAGAAAACATCATTGCGACCCTCGCGGACGCCGAGCGGCGCCACCTCAAAGACGGCGGTGTGATCATTCCTTCGCGCGTCCGCCAGTTCGTCGCGCCCGTCATTACGGATCGTATCCACCGCGAGCTCACGGTGTGGGACGATGTCGGGTTCGGGCTCGATCTTTCTGTTGCGCGCGAAATGAGCCTCAACAACGTCTATGTGCGAACACTCACGGCGGACGAATTGCTCGGCGGCGGCGGAGCGGCGAAAGTATGGGACGAGGTTACACTCGGCTCCGACACGCGCGGCGCGCGCAAGGGCGAGGCGTCGTGGACGCTCGATCAGGCGCAGACGGTCTACGGTTTCGCCTATTGGTGGGAGGCCGAGCTGATCGCGGGCGTCACGCTTTCGACCGCGCCGGACGCGCCGCGCACGCATTGGGAGCAGCTCTATTTTCCGCTGACGAAGCCGATGGCGATCGATGCGGGCGAAAGCGTGCTGATCTCGCTGCGTTCGAAATCATCCGAGGAAGAAGGCACGCATCTGGGCTGGACGGCGGTGCACTTCGATCGCGACGGCGCATCGAAGGGGCGCCAGGCGATGGACCTCGATAAAGGCTGGATTCCCTAACGTCCGGACGCTCTCACCGCTCCACGTTGGGACCGGGGCCACTCGCGGCTGCAGCTTCACTCTCGACGGGAGCGACGTCGTTTGCCGGCGCAAACGTGAAGGCGACGGAGGCTGGATCGTAGTTGCCTGCGACCGGCCCGGCCGCACCGCGCGATGCCGCAGGCCGCGTCGGGATCATCTCGGCGCGCGGATCGAACGTGCGGACAAATTGCGCGACGGCGGGTGCGATCTCGGCGCGGAAGCGCGAGCCGTTGAAAATGCCGTAGTGGCCGACCTCCGGACATTCGAGATGCAGTCGGCGTCCGGCCGGAAGGCGCGTGCAAAGATCGTGTGCCGCGCGGCACTGGCCGAGGCCGGTGATGTCGTCTTTCCCGCCTTCGATGGTCATCAGCGCCGTGCGCCGGATCGCGCCCGGATCGACGCGCCGGCCGCGGTGGGTCATCGCACCCAGCGGCAGCGCGTGGCGCACGAAGACCCGCTCGATGGTGTCGAGATAGAACTCGGCGGCGAGATCCATGACTGCGAGATACTCGTCGTAGAACGTGCGATGCTTCTCCGCGGAATCGCCATCGCCATGCACGAGATGCATGAACAGATCCTTGTGCGCGTTGGCGTGACGGTCGAGGTTCATCGACATGAACCCCGAGAGCTGTAAAAAGCCCGGATAGACTTGGCGGCCAACGCCATCGTGTGGCCAGGGCACGTTCGTGATGACATTCCGGCGGAACCACTCGGTGCCCCGCTCCACCGCCACGCGGTTCACGGCCGTCGGGCTAACCCGTGTATCAATGGGACCGCCTGCGAGGATGGCGCTCAGCGGGGTTGCGGGGTCGTCGTCCTCTTCCATCAGAGACACCGCGGACAGCACGGGCACGGCCGGCTGACACACGGCAAAGACGTGCACGTCGCCGCGGAAAAACTGCAGCATGTCGCGAACGTAATCGATGTAGTCGTCAAGGCCGAACGCGCCGGCCGAAAGCGGGACTGCGCAGGCATCCTGCCAGTCGGTGATGTAGACCTCGTGGTTCGGCAGCAACGCTTCGACCGTACCGCGAAGCAGCGTTGCGAAGTGCCCCGACATGGGCGCGACGAGAAGGACCTTCGGGTCGGCTTCCCGCTCCTCGGCGGGGAGATCGCGGTGAAAATGAACGAGCCGGCAAAACGGCCGCTCCCAAACCCGCTGCTCGGTGACCGCCACATTGCGGCGACCGACCTCTGTCTGCCCGATCCCGAACACTGGCTTGTCATAGCGGCGCGTCGTGCGTTCGAACACTTCACAGGCCGCCGAAGCGTGTCGCCCCATGGGCGTGTGCGCCAGAGGATTGAGCGGGCTGTCGAAGAGGTAACGGACGGATTCTGCGACCGCGCGGGCCGGCTTCAGCGCGACGTGGCTCATTTCGTACCAGTGATAAAGCACAATCGATGCTCCCCGCTCGTGTGCGCTCACTGGGCCGCAACCGTTGTCCGATCGTTCGCTCCGCGCTTAGCAGAGATCGGACCGCGAACGGCTAGGTGCGGCACGTTGGCCGCAAGACACGGAAGGCTGTTGATTTTTTCGCGCGTCCCCCACCCCTCAGGATGCACTGATTCGCCGGGCTTGGCTAAAGATCGCGCACCTAAAGGACCTTGGACAATTCCGTCGCGAGCGTATCGGCGTCCACCGAGTGGGGGAAGTGCCTGATGAACTCGCCGTTCTTGTCCATCAGGTAGAGGAACGCACTGTGATCGACGTTGTAATGATCGGGCGTTTCGGGGGCTTCGACCTTCTTCGCGTACACGCGATAGACCTTGATTGCGCCCGCGACGTCGTCGGCCGGGCCTGAGAGCCCGACGATGGCAGGGTGGAAGCTCTTGACGTACTGGCCGGTCACTTCCGGCGTGTCGCGCTCAGGATCGACAGTGATGAAGATCGGCGTCAGACCCTTCGCCTTGTCCCCGAGTTGATCGAGCGCTGCGGCAATGATCTGAAGCCCCGACGGGCACACGTCGGGACAATTTGTGAAGCCGAAGAACACCAGCATCGGCTTACCGGAGAAATCCTTCTCCGTCACGCGGGCCCCTTCTGCGTTGACGAGGCTGAACGGACCGCCGATGAGTGCGCGCCCTGTGGACGCCTCGCGCGGGCTGCCCGTCTGGCCAAAATCCGCAAGCAAGAGCACCGCCGTCGCCACGCCGGCCAGAAGCCCCATCAGCAGCGCAAGCAAAAGTCTGCGCCGCGACGTGCCCGCTCTTTTCGCCTCACCCGTATTTCCCGCCATGGCGCGTCACTCTTGTTTTTATCGATGCGATTGGCATCCAGATGCGATGAACGCTCCCGCTATGCGCGTCTTGCCTCAAGCGCACCGAGCGGGGCTGCAGGTGGGCAAGGTATACAAAGACGCGGAGAATTTCCCTGGCCATATGGTCGCCCCGCCACGAGCTCGCCCAACATTCTTCCACCGTCTCGCTCTTGCGAAATCGCACTTCGGCGGTTTACCGGACGGCAGAAGCCCTTATCTTCTTTTTGATGGCTCCTCCCGCCCCGATCCATCCGCTGGCATAGGGACGGGCTGGGCCCGTATGCTAATGTTCAGGGCTCATCACACGCCCAAATCGGAAGCCGTCACCCGTGCCTGGAAATCTGCTCAAAGACGTCGAACGTAAAATTCTCACCGGCAGCGACAGCCGGCTGAGGCTGCTCACCATCGTCCGGCTGAGATGGCTCGGCGTGTTCGGACAGATCATCGCGGTGAGCATCGTCTACTTCGGGCTCGGCTTCGACCTGCCCGTGGGACCTTGCCTGATCGTGATCGCGGTGTCGGCGTGGGTGAACGTCTTCCTCGGGATTCTCTATCCGGCGCGACACCGGCTTTCCGTCAACTTCGCGACGACGCTGCTGGCCTACGACATCATCCAGCTCGCCTCGCTGCTTTACCTCACAGGCGGCATCGACAATCCCTTTACGATGCTGATCGTGGCGCCTGTCACGGTGTCGGCCGCGACATTGCCGTTCACGCGCACAATCGGGCTCGGAGTGCTGGCGGTGGTCTGCACGACCTTTCTCGCCTTCTACGGGTTGCCGCTCCCATGGATGCCCGAGGGCGGGCTTTATCACCCGCTCGTCTACAAGCTCGGCGTGCTCGCCGCCGTCGCCTCGTCCATGCCGTTCCTCGCGCTCTATGTCTGGCGGTTGACGCAGGAGGGCCAGAAGATGTCGGCGGCGCTCGCCGCGACGGAACTCGTGCTCTCACGCGAGCAAAAGCTGCACGCGCTGGACGGCTTGGCGGCGGCTGCCGCTCACGAGCTGGGCACGCCGCTTTCCACGATCACGCTGGTCACCAACGAACTCGACCGTCAGATCGAAAAGAACAGCCCCTATCGCGAGGACATTCTGCTGCTGCGGAGCCAGGCGCAGCGGTGCCGGGAGATTCTGCAGAAGCTCACGCGCCACCCGCGCGACGAGGACCCGCTCCACGCGAGCCTCAACGTGAAGGAAATGATCCACGAGGCGGCTTCGCCCTACATGGCCTCGGGTACGATCCTGGCCATTCGTGCCGCGCCAGCCGAAACGGCAGCGGGGCCGGGCGCACGCGTGCCTCTCGGCGTGCGGCGGCCGGGCGTCATCTACGGCCTCGGCAACATCATCGAGAACGCCGTCGATTTCTCGAACACTCGTGTCGACATCAGTGCGGAGTGGGATGGCGATACCGTATCCGTGCTGATTGCCGACGACGGACCCGGCTTCAAACCGGAGCTGATCGAGAACCTGGGCGAACCCTATGTGACAGCGCGTGCGGTCGTCCGGCGGAACCGCAGCAACCCCAAGGTTTCGGGGCTGGGGCTCGGGTTCTTTATTGCCAAGACGCTCCTCGAAAGGTCGGGCGCTCGCCTCCATCTGGACAACCGGCCGGCGCCCGCACACGGCGCGCGGGTGCACATCATCTGGCCGAGAGCCGCCTTCGAGGCAGCGCCCGAAAGCCGAGAGGCAATCCATCCACGAGCCCAGCTCCGGGAGCCTCCCGGGCCCGGAGATCCGATTTCCGATGCCATATAAGGTGCTAGGACAACAAAGAAATCCCGGGATGGGGTGTATTCACCATGTTCTGGACTCCGCAGATTTGCGCAATGTCCCGGATAAAACTCGTGATAAAAGGTTTGAGTCTAACCCTGACGAAGCATAAGCCGCTCATATAAAGAAACTCGGGAGGTGCGCGGTGGAGACCGAAGACCTATCATTCCAGAAAGACGAACTGCCCGAGGACCGCTCACTGATCATCGTTGACGATGATCGTGCCTTCCTGCAGCGGCTTGCCCGCGCCATGGAAACGCGCGGCTTCGATGTTCGCAGCGCCCACTCGATCGCAGAAGGCATCGAGCTGATCCGCGCCCACGCGCCGGCCTTTGCGGTCGTCGACATGCGGCTCGAAGACGGCAACGGCCTCGACGTCATCGCGGAGCTCACGCGGACACGGCCCGATTCGCGCATTATCGTGCTCACGGGCTACGGCAACATCGCGACAGCCGTCTCGGCCGTAAAGCTCGGCGCCGTCGACTATCTCGCCAAGCCCGCGGATGCCGACGACGTGACGGACGCGCTGCTCGCACCTCCGAACACGAAAGCCGCACCGCCGGACAATCCGATGTCGGCCGACAGGGTCCGCTGGGAACATATCCAGCGCGTGTACGAGTTGTGCAACCGCAACGTCTCCGAGACGGCGCGGCGGCTCAACATGCATCGGCGCACCTTGCAGCGCATTCTCGCCAAGCGCGCACCGAAGTGAAAAGGCGGGCCGAAAACGGCCCGTTTCTTTTTTAGGTATCGAAGACGCCCCGGCCGATGGCGGCCGGGAGTGTCGGGTCCAGCAAGACCGAAAGCCGGGAGGCGGCCGCGCGGGCAATCCTGAGCGTCATCGCCTTGCGCCTCGGCGCCGCCAGACGGTGGTCCGGCGCCGCCCGCAGAATTTCCCCACCATAGCGATCGGCAACGATAAGGCCCGTTTCGCCCGGAAGCACGTCGAGTGGGAATGCCGGCAGCACCGCAAAAAACAAGCGATCCGAATAGTCTCGGTATTCCGGCCACTTGTGATCGGCGCGGAAATCCTCAAGGCAGGATTTGATCTCCACGATCCAAATTCCGCCGTCGGGCGCGATACCAATGACGTCCGCGCGCCGGCCATTCGGGAGCGGCACTTCCGAAATCGCAGCAAGGCCATGAGCCGCCAACAATCGCACGACGCCGCGACAGATCTCGCGCGCAACGTCCGACTGCGGACCGCCGAGGCTCGGCGAGGGAATAGAGCCCCCCGAAATCCCGTTATCTACAAAGTCGTTCATACCGGCCACGGATCTGCCATGCGGGACTGACACCAGATTGCCTTGATGTCGATCATAGTCCCGCACTCTCCTTCATCTCGTTCGTCGAGGCCATTCTACATGACACGCACGCGGCAATCCGCCCTTTCCGGGCTGGACCGCCGCGCTCTCCACTTCGAGTTCTCGTGAGGCCCACGCGATCCATGTTCTTCAAGAGGCGTAACAAGGAGAAACCGACCGAGGCCGCAGACGCGTCCCAGGTCGAAAAAAGGGACGACGGGCCATCCGCCGACAGCGCGGGAGCGTCGTCTCAAGGCCAGGGGATTGCCGGGGACGCGCTACGCCGGAGCGTCGAGGCCTCCTCGTTCGGCTTCAAAACCACCGCCGATCTCGAACCGGAAGAGGGACCGTTTGCGCAGGACCGCGCGCTTGCCGATCTCGACTTCGGCCTGAGAATGCGCGGGCGCGATTTCAATATTTTCGTGCTCGGGCCGCCGGGAGCGGGAAAGCGGACAGCCGTCCTCGCTCATCTCTCGAAAGCCCAGCGCGGGGCCACCGCGCCAGCTGACTGGGTTTACGTTCAGAGCTTCGACGAGCCGCATCGGTTGCGGGCGCTGAAGTTCCCGGCCGGGCGTGCGCCTTTGCTCGCGGAGCGTGTCGCTGCGGCCGTGCGAGAGCTTCGCGCCACGCTTCCCGCCGCGTTCGACGCCGAGGATTATCGCGTGCGTCACCGCGCCATCGAGGAGGACTATCGCAGCGCGCATGACGACGCACTCGATGCCCTCCACGCGAAAGCCGCTGACCAGAACATCGCCGTCCTGCGCACGCCGCTCGGCTTCGGCATGGCGCCGATGCACGACGGACAAGTGGTGAAGCCCGAGGTGTTCAATCAGCTTCCGCAGGTGATGCGGCGCGACGTGGAAAGCCGGGTCGTGACCCTGCAATCCGAGCTTGAAGCGATCCTTACGAACGCACCTGCCGTCGACAAAGAACGGCGGCGCCAGCTTGCCGCGCTGCACGCAGAAACTGCACGCCATCCCATCGAGGCCGCACTCGACGATGTCTCGCAAGACTTCGCGGACGTTCCGGAAGCGACGGCATTTCTGGCGGACATGGAACGCGATCTCATTGCCAATGCACAAGCGTTTCTCTCGTCGGAGACGCAGGACGCGTGCGTCCGCCGCTACGTCGTCCACGTCGTCGTGACGCACGCGAAAGACGCAGGCTCGTCCGTCGTCTACGCGACCGAGGCCACACCGGCAAGCCTGATCGGAACCATCGGACCTGTTGCAGAATGCGCGGCACCCGCCGAGCTCCGCATCCGCGCGGGCGCGCTTCACAGTGCGAACGGCGGTATGCTGGTGATCGATGCGCGCTGCCTGCTCGGTACGCGGGACGCCTGGGACACTCTCAAGTGCGCCCTTAAAACCGGAGAGATCCGGCTTGGTCCGGGATCGTGGGATGCGGATCCGATCCCGCTCGATGCCAAGGTGATCCTGCTTGGGACACACCATGACTACGAGCATCTCGAAGCGGCCGATGCAGACTTCGGCCACCTCTTCAAAGTGCGGGCGTGCTTCGATCAGACGATGCCGCGCAGCGCCGTGAACGACAACCGCTTGGCACGCCTCACCGCGTCTATTGTGAAGTCCCACGCGCTCAAGCCTTTCGACGCAGGTGGCGTCGCGCGGTTGATCGAGGAATCAAGCCGCATCGCCGGCCATCGCGACAAGGTCACGCTTAACATCGGGCAGATCGTCGACCTCGCGCGCGAAGCCGATTTCTGGTCCAAGCACGCCGGACGCGACGTGACGACCGCCGAGGATGTGGCGCGCGCAATCAGCGAGCGTACGCAGAGGGCGGATCGCGTTCGCGAGCGGACGGGCGCACAGAGCCTAGCCGCACCGATCCCTGACAATGCGGCTGGGACAAAGTCGGGACATGCGATTGCGCTCAGCACCGTCGAGGCACGCGGCGTTCGCTTCGCACAAGCCCATCGCGTTGCCGCGCGCGTCCATGCCGGACGGGGACGCGTTGCGGACATCGTGTACACGGGAGCGGCCGATGGATGCCATACGGCGATCCTGCGGAGCTACCTCGCCAGCACGTTCGCGCGCGATATTCCACTCGCGTTCGCTGGGACGCTCTCCGTTGATCCGCCACTGAGCGGCGTTGTCGAGAACGGCATAGCGCTTTCCCAGCTCGTCGCGCTGCTTTCGGCGCTTGCGGAACAGCCCTTGCGGCAGGACGTGGCCGTGACCGGGTTGGTCGACCAATGGGGCGACGTGCAGCCGGCGGATGGGATCAACGAACAGATCGAAGGCTTCTTCGATGCCTGTCAGGCTCACGGTCTTTCGGGCTTGCCTGCCGTCATCATCCCGGAAGCCAATCGCGATCATCTGATGCTAAGCGCCGACGTCGTGGAGGCTGTGCGGAACGGGCGCTTCGTCGTCCACACCGTTAAGACCATAGGCGACGCTCTCACACTGATGGCGGATCGCGAGGCAGGCGCTCGCGGCGCCGACGGAAAATTTGCCGCCGAGACCGTGAACGCGCGTGTCGAGGCAAAGCTGAGGGCGTTCGCCGAAGCTCAGCGCGCATTCGGGCACGGCGCGGACAAAATTACGGGTGCTCGGGAGGGGCGCGCATGATCACGCATGTCGCCGAGGCTGGGGAGCAGAGAGGCCGCGTCGTGCTGTGGATGGGTGGCGCCCACGACCCGCAGGAGACCGCCATCGAGGCCGCGTTCCGTCTCGCACAGGCGTTCCAGGCGGAGCTTGAGAGCCTGTTCGTGGCGGACCATCAGCTTTTCGATTTTGCGGCGCTGCCGTTTGCGCGCGAAATCCCGCTGTCGGGACGAGGATCGCGCCAGCTAACGGCGGAAGCGCTTGCCCGGCAGATGAAGGCGCACGCGTCGTCGCTCCAGCGCCGTGTGCTCGCGCAGGCCAAGGCCGCAGATGTGAGAGCGGAAGCGCGCATCGTTCGCGCGGAGCCCGTTCATGCCCTCGCGGAAGCCTGCGCGCGCAACGGGCCGTGGAACGTGGTGACCATGGGCATGCCAATCCGGCGCGGCATCGGCACGTCCCTCACCGAGCTTTTCGAGATGGTCCATGCCACAACCGGCGTCGTCGTGGCCGGGCCGAAAGCCCGGCGCACGAGCGGGCCTGTGATCGCCGTCATCGACGACCTCGAACGGACGATGCCCATGATGCGCGCCGCGCGACGGATCGCGGCGGCGACGGGGAGCGAAGCACGGCTCTGCCTTCTCGATCAAGCCCAGGGCCACGACCAATGGCTGGAAGGACAGGTGCGGCTTGCGCTCGGCGCAACGCCAGCGGTGAAGCTCGACGTCATCGACATGGGCCTCGAAACCCCGCGATCGGTTGCCCAGGCGATGCGCCGCCAGGGCGCGGGGTTCGTCATCACGCGTTTCGGCGGTCAGCTCGTGCGCGACGAAGAGGATGTGGCGCCGCTTGCGGAGATCCTGGAAGGGCCGCTTTTTCTCGTGCGCTGAACGATAGGCCACGGCCCGCGCGGCCGGGTCTGGCGCCTCTTCGCGCAGCGACCCTATGGGGGCTTGTCCCCGCGCGAGGCGGCGATTATCAGCTCCGTTCGGGGAAAATTGCCGACGCTTTTCGCCGTGCTCCCTCTCTACAAAGGTGGTGACCGACCGCTCGTGGGCGACCGGCCACGAAAGGGCTCGCCATGACCTGGCTGGATGCACTCGGGATCGATACCGCCTACGCGCTTCAGATCCTCAAGATTATCGGCATCGACATCGTGCTCGCGGGCGACAACGCCGTCGTGATCGCCATGGCCTGCCGGATGCTGCCGCCCAGACAGCGCATGATGGGCATCCTGCTCGGGGCGGGCGTGGCGATCCTGCTGCGCGTCGTCTTCACGCTCGTCGTGCAGCAACTGCTCGATGTCCCGCTCCTGAAGCTCCTCGGCGGGTTTCTGCTGGTCTGGATCGCGCTCAAGCTCGTCACAGCCAACGATCCCGAGGATCACAACGTCAAGAGCGGCACCAGCCTATGGGAAGCCGTGCGCATCATCGCCATCGCCGACATTGTGATGAGCCTGGACAACGTGCTTGCAATTGCGGCGGCAGCGCATGGCGATCCGCTGCTGATCGTCTTCGGACTCGCGCTTTCGGTTCCGCTCGTCGTCGGCGGTGCGACGCTCATCACCTCGCTGCTCGTGCGCTTTCCCATTCTGATCTGGGGCGGGGCGGCGCTGCTCGGCTGGGTTGCGGGCGAACTGATCGCGACGGAGCCTCTGCTCGCGAGCGCGATGCACACCGTCGGAGAGACGCTTGGCCTCACCGCGAAAGGCGTCGCACGCGTGTTCGAGGTGCTTGGCGTCATCGTCGTAGTTTCCATAGGCCTCGCGATCCGGCGCTCGGCAGACGCAGCCCACACCGACAGCACGACTTGAGGATTATCGCGCATCATGCCTGAGCTGCCCGAAGTCGAAACCGTACGGAGAGGGCTCCAGCGCGCCTTTGTGGGCCAGGCGATCCGGCGCGTGGATGTGCGGCGGCCGGATCTGCGGTTTCCTTTTCCCGAGCGGTTCGGCCAGCGCCTCATTGGGGCACGGGTGCTCTCGCTCGACCGCCGGGCGAAATATCTCGTCGCTCGCCTTTCGACGGGTGAAGCGCTTCTCATGCACCTCGGCATGACGGGGCGCTTTCATGTGAAGCACGCGGACGAGGCGGACTCTCGGCTGATGGGCGATTATGCCTATGGCACAGCCGCCGAGGAGCGCCATCTGCATGTGCTGTTCGCCCTCGCGGATGGCGCAGAGGTCGCCTACTTCGATCCGCGGCGCTTCGGCTACATGCTGCTCATCCCAGATGCGGAATTCGACGCGCACCCGATGATGCGCGGGCTTGGCGTGGAGCCGCTGACGGGAGATCTCGACGCCCGCTATCTCGCGGCGCGGGCGCACGGGCGACGCAGCGATCTCAAAGCGTTTCTCCTCGACCAGCGCATCATTGCCGGGCTCGGCAACATTTACGTGGCGGAAGCGCTCTTCCGGGCACGGCTTCAGCCCTCGCGCCCAGCCTCGGTGCTGGCGACGCCCACGGGCAAGCCCACACGGCATGCGGAGCTGCTGGCTGGCACCATCAAGGCCGTGCTGGAGGAGGCGATTGCGGCCGGCGGCTCGACGCTGCGCGATTATCGCCATGCCGACGGGCAAAGCGGCAGCTTCCAGACCACGTTCGAAGTCTACGGCCGCGAAGGCGAGCCTTGCGTCCGGCCCGGATGCCGAGGCATTGTGCGACGCAGCATCCAGGGCGGCCGGTCGAGCTTCCATTGTCCGGTCTGCCAGCGCTGATCCTCGGCGAGAAAGGCGGCACGATATGGCGGCGACGGACGACACGGCTTTCGAGACGATCCTTGTCGAAACACGCGGGCGCGTAGGGTTGATCACCCTCAACCGGCCGGCGCAGCTCAATGCCCTCGACGATCAGCTCATCGCGGAGCTCAACCGAGCCCTTGACGCCTTCGAAGCGGACGAGGGCATCGGCGCCATCGTCGTCACTGGCTCGGAAAAGGCATTTGCAGCGGGGGCCGACATCAAGGAGATGCAGGCTAAGACCTACATGGAGGCCTACAAGGACGACTTCATCGCAAGCTGGGAGCGCATCTCGCGGGTTCGCAAGCCGGTGATCGCGGCGGTGGCGGGCTTCGCGCTCGGCGGGGGCTGTGAACTCGCCATGAGCTGCGACCTCATCCTCGCCGCCGACACCGCAAAGTTCGGGCAGCCCGAGATCAAGCTCGGCATCATGCCGGGCGCGGGCGGCACGCAGAGGCTCATCCGCGCAGTGGGGAAGTCGAAAGCGATGGAACTCTGCCTCACGGGGCGGCTCATGGATGCGGCGGAAGCAGAGCGGGCCGGGCTCGTCGCGCGTATCGTGCCCGCGGCCGATCTGCTCGACGACGCCGTCAAGACCGCGGAGACGATTGCTTCGATGTCGCTCACCGCCGCGATGATGACCAAGGATTGCGTCAACCGCGCCTATGAAACAACGCTTGCCGAAGGCATCCGCTACGAGCGGCGCACGTTCCACGCCATGTTCGCCACCCACGATCAGAAGGAAGGGATGGCGGCCTTTACCGAGAAGCGTCGGCCCCAATTCCGGAACGCATGACGCGCGTTTGCGTCATCGCCGACATCACGCACAATCCGATGATCGCAATGCCGCCCCACAGAAACACCTCGTTGGCGGCCCAGTCGCCTCGCAACGTCGCGAGTTTTCCGTCCCCGATCAGGTAGGCGAGGCCGAGAGCAACCGCGCCGCCGTGGGCGATTGTGAGGATCAACGGCGGCACCGGCCAATTGCGGGCATTGCCCAGCAGAATTCCGTAGATCCCGAGCGAGGCCGCGAAAACCGCAGCACCCGTGGCGTATTGAAATGAATGTCGCCAGACGAGATCCGAGAGCGTGTACATGGCGAACAACGCTGATGCGCCCCAGGCGTAGACGAACGCGGCGAGCCAGACGTTGCACCTCAGCGCTTCTTTGACCGCGGCCGGCCCTTCATGCCCAGTGAAGGGGTGGCTTCCACGCGACCACAATGGCGCGTTGATGCCGAGCCCGGTGCCGACAACCAGCGCCACGAGCAGCCCCGCGGCGAGCGCGGGCAAAAACCGATCGCCGCGGCCTGCGCCCAGCACCATCATCGTGATGCTCAACGCGGCCGCCAGGAGCAGCCACGGAAGCAACGGCCGTAGCGAAATGCCCGGCGCGAAAGCTCGCCCATGCTGATTGATGCTCATTCCGAAAACTTGCCTAGGGAGATTTCTGACGTGCGTCAATCAATGCGTGCGCCGAGATGACTGCGAGACCTAGCGCGCCAAAGAGGAAAATGGCGTTTCCGGCCCAGTCGGCCTTGCGCGTGTAGAGGAACTCCTTGTTGGGGTCGATGCCGAGACCGATCATCGTCACGATCATGCCGACGAGTTGGCCGATGCCAAGGTAGCGGCCGATCTTGAGCATGGTTTCGTCCTCGCGGCCCTGCGCTGCGTCCTTCGACAGCATCCAGGAAAACCCAAGGCACAGCAGCCCTACGCCGACGAACGCGGCCGAGAAGTGCGACCACTCCCGCCAGTACATGACCAGCGTATAGATGAGGATCAGCGCCGCGCCGCCCCAGAGCCAGATCAAGCCCATGTAGCGGGCGGTGGTGGCTTCGATCAGGCTCCGCTTGGCGCCGGCACGCGTGAGGCTTCTGCGCTCGTTGACGCCGACGGCTGCGAGAAGCAGGCTGACGAAGGCCGTCGTCGCGAGCAACGCAACAGGCTCTTGCGCCTGAGCCGAGTAGACGGCAGCCGCGAGCCCAAGGCCGAGCACGAGACCCCAGCCGATGATGGTGTGGACGGTCATCCCGGTTTTCCCCCTACCCTGACCTTGCGTTTTCGAACGCAGAAGCTCTTACACCACTTTTCGAAAGCCTGGGAAAGACAGGCGTCAAACTCCCCTCACGTCTTTCAGCGGTGCGGGCGAGCGTGCGCTCAACGGGCCAGGGCGCGGGATCCAACAAAATACGAAGCTAGACCGCCCCGAGACGCATTTTAAACGGCGCCCGTTAAACGGCGCCGAGGCACCAGGCGAGAATGGCCTTCTGAGCGTGGAGGCGGTTCTCCGCCTCGTCGAACACCACCGACTGCGGCCCTTCGAGCACGCTTTCGGTCACCTCGTTGCCACGGTAGGCCGGGAGACAGTGCATGAAGATCGCACCCTTGGCCGCTTTGGCCATCAGCGCCTCGTCGACCATGTAGGGCTTCAGGAGTTTCTTGCGGCGGGCGCCGTCCGTGTCGCCCATCGAGACCCAGGTGTCCGTCACGATGCAATCGACGCCGCTCACGGCTTTTGCCGGATCGCTCATGATGGTGACGTTCGCCTTCTCGCGGCGCACCCAGTCCACGATGTCGTCCTTGGGCCGCAGCTCGTCGGGACAGGCCACGCGCAGCTCGAAGCCGAACTTGGCCGCGGCGTGCATCCATGAGGCCGCCACGTTGTTGCCGTCGCCGACCCACGCCACCTTGCGCCCCTTGATAGGCCCGATGCTCTCCTCGAAGGTCAGGATGTCGGCCATGATCTGGCAGGGATGCGATTTGTCGGTGAGGCCGTTGATCACCGGCACCGTCGCGTTCTTCGCAAGCTCGAGCAGCGTCCCGTGCGAATTGGCGCGCAGCATGATCGCGTCCGCATAGCGCGAGAGCACGCGCGCGGTGTCCGAGATGCTCTCTCCGCGGCCGAGCTGAAGGTCGTTCTGGTTCAGCATGATCGTCTGGCCGCCGAGCTGGCGCATCGCGATGTCGAAGGACACGCGCGTGCGCGTCGACGGCTTCTCGAAGATCAGCACGAGCACGTCGTCGGCAATGCCCTTCGGGCGGAGCTTCACGGGCACGCGCTTGCCGGCCGCTTTCATCGTGTGGGCAGCGTTGATGATGCGGCGGAGCGTGCGGGCATCGATCTCGTCGAGATCGAGGAAATGGCGAATAGCGGAGGGTTTAGCCATGGCTCTTGGGCCGGCTCCAGGTTCCGGGGTTGAGATTTCAGGTTTGCGATTTGGAAACGGCGGCAAGCGCGCGCGCGAGGCGGTCCAGCCCCTCGCTGATCTCGTGCTCGGCGACGTTCAGAGGCGGGAGGACGCGCACGACGTTGTCGCCCGCACCGACGACGAGAAGTCCCTCGGCGAGCGCGGCCGTCACGACATCGCGGGGCTCGGCGTTCACCTTGATGCCGGTGAGCAGACCCTGGCCGCGGATCTCGGTGACGAGAGCCGGATATTGATCCTCGAGCCGCGCCAGACCTTGGCGCAGATGCTGGCCCTTCTGCTCGACGCTTTCGAGGAAGCCCGGCTCGAGCATGACGTCGAGGAGCACGGTCGCGACCGCCATGGCCAGCGGATTGCCGCCGAACGTCGAGCCGTGCGTGCCGGGCGTCAGGCCCGCGGCCGCCGCTTCGGTCGCGAGCACCGCGCCCACGGGGAAGCCGCCGCCGAGCCCTTTGGCCACGGCCATGATGTCGGGCGTGATGCCCGCCCACTCGTGCGAAAAGAGCTTGCCCGAGCGGCCCATGCCGGTCTGCACCTCGTCCAGGACGAGCAGGATGCCGGCCTCGTCGCAGAGTGCGCGCAAGCCCTTGAGGTAATCGGCCGGGGGCACGTTGACGCCGCCCTCGCCCTGCACGGGCTCGATCATGACGGCGGCCGTCTCCGGCCCGATCGCGGCGCGGACGGCTTCCAGGTCACCGAAGGGGACGTGATCGAAGCCCGGCGCCTCGGGCCCGAAGCCTTCGAGATACTTCTCGTTGCCCGCCGCGGCGAGGGTGGCGAGCGTGCGGCCATGGAAGGCGCCCTGGCAGGTGACGATCCGCCACCGCTCCGGATGCCCGGAGACGAAATGATAGCGCCGCGCGGCCTTGATCGCGCCTTCGCAGGCCTCCGCGCCCGAGTTGCAGAAGAACACCCGGTCGGCAAACGTGGCCGCGACGAGCCGCTCGGCGAGGTCTTCCTGGCCGGCGACGCGGTAGAGGTTGGAGGTGTGCCAGAGCTTGCCCGCCTGCTCGGTCAACGCGGCGATCAGCCGGGGGTGGGCATGGCCGAGCGCGTTGACGGCAACGCCCGCGCCGAAATCCAGATAGCGCGCGCCGTCCTCGGTTTCGAGCCAGGAGCCCTCGCCGCGGGCGAACACGACATCCTGGCGCGCATAGGTGCCCATCACGGCAGGCGGCGATACCGGAACGGCAGGCGACAGGGCGCGCGACGGGCCCCGAGAGGCACCCGCATCCTGGCCGGACGAGGCTGTGAGGGGTTTGGACATGGCGCCCATCCCAC